>Ga0210400_10004249_pt1 | contig 12463 bp, 14 predicted proteins | sample IncBWH26MmetaG_FD_155456 | JGI IMG/M metagenome (GOLD analysis project Ga0210400, IMG submission 155456) | Forest soil microbial communities from Barre Woods Harvard Forest LTER site, Petersham, Massachusetts, United States - Inc-BW-H-26-M | ecosystem: Environmental > Terrestrial > Soil >...
ATGATCAGGCCGCGGGACGCCCCGTTGTTGTCACGACGTTGTCACAACTCATCCGAATCTCACCGGCAAACCCACTCAGACGGTGGTGGACTCACAGAGACATGTGTGGCCGTATTCCCGCAGGTCGGGGATGAGTTTCGCGCGCTACGCTCCACTCCGGTAGACCTCAATGGATCCAGGCCGACGCGTCTAGGCAGCCTCCGGAGCAGAAGGCCGCAGGTTCGAATCCTGTCGGGGGCACTCTCAGAAATCACGTCTCACCTGCGCCTTCGCCAATCGGCCTCAGTGCGGATCAACCCCCGAAAACGGCCTCGGTGCCACGACGTTGTCACAACTTCGGCTGAACGCGTGGCAGGGGGGCTACCCACTCACCGCCACCGCGTACTGGCCAGCCCGTTGATTGAAATACAAAGACTTACACATCGAGCGCACCGGGAGCGATCGACATCGGCATTGCTCCAAGTTCGGTCCGGGCCCGCGACGAGCTAGATATTCGTGCCGCTGTCCAACAAAATCGACGTATCACAACGCCGGACTTACCTAAGGAGCAACCCCATGAGGCGCATAGCAATGGTGCTGTCGTCATTCCTGCTTTTCGCTGCCGTGCTGACCGCCTGTGGCGGCAGCAAACAGTCGGCGCCCTCATCGCCTTCGTCTGCCCAGGCAAGCCCAAGCGGGCAGTACTCGATAACGAGCATGCCATCGACGCCGCCGCCAGGATCGCCGAGCACCGCTGCGCCGGGGAGCCAGATCGTTATTTCCAACTTTGCATACACCGTGCCCCCGTCAGTCAGTCCCGGTCAGCAGCTCACCATTGTCAACAACGACGACCGCAACCACACCGTCACCGCCGACCAGAACAACCTGTTCGACATCGTGATATCCGGGAGCGGCGGCATAGAGAATTTCACCGCTCCAACGACGCCCGGCACCTACGCATTTCACTGCAAGTACCACCCCAACATGCATGGCGTGCTGACCGTCCAGTAGGCCGCTTAGTTACGCCGACTGGTACGGAGGCGTTCGACAAGCCCGACATGCGTGCGGTCGCGAGGCGATACAGGTTCTCCGCGTGTTCGCTTATGCGAGAGGTCCAAGGTGACCCCGTGAGGAACCCTGTCGGAATAACCCGGCCGGGCATGCACGCGCTCGCGACCAACACCGTCCGCCAGCATCTCAGGCTCGGCGACGCGACACCAACGGCGTAAGCCGCTCCTGGTTCGGGTGTTCTGAGCCTCACGTCCGGGGACCTGTATTCGGCGTGTTGCTACCCTTTCGCGATGCGCCGTGCGCTCACTCATCACCTGGCCGCCGCACTCGTCGCCGCGTGCCTTTGTTCGCTCGTGTCGATCGTCAGTTCAGCGACCGCGTCGGCCGTTGCCAATATTTCCGGAATGGCGGTCTTCCTCGACCCAGGTCACAGCGGGGCGAACGATTCGTCGATCACCAGGCAAGTCACCAACGGCCGCGGCGGCACCAAAGCCTGCGAGACGACCGGGACTTCCACTGGTGATGGATACCCGGAACACGCCTTCACCTGGGACGTCGTGTTGCGCGTGCGCGAGCAGCTCAATCAGTTGGGCGTGCGCACACAGATCTCACGCGATAACGACACGTCCCTCGGCCCATGCATTGATCAGCGGGCCGCGGCGGCGAACGCCATGCGCCCCGATGCGATCGTCAGCATCCACGCCGACGGTGGGCCACCGTCTGGTCAGGGATTCCATGTGAACTACTCCAGCCCACCCTTGAACGACGCACAAACAGGCCCGGCGGTGCAACTGGCGACCATCATGCGCGATTCCCTGGTCGCCGCGGGTCTGACGAAGTCCACGTACATCGGATCCGACGGCCTCTACGGCCGCGCAGACCTCGCCGGCCTGAATCTGGCCCAGTACCCAGCGATACTGGTCGAGCTGGGCAACATGAGGAATGCCGACGAGGCCGCTGCGATGGAGAGCCCCGACGGGCGGGCCAGATATGCCGCGGCCGTCACACAGGGCATCGTCGCTTATCTCAGTACGAAAGCACCCGCAAGCTAGCCGCACGACGCCGCAACACAGGTGAGCCCCGAATCTCGGGTGCCAAGGAACCGGGCAGAGACAATGTCTGGTATGCCTGCTCGGCGGCGCCACTCGATCTATCGCCTGCGGGTTGCCCTGGCTCTGCTGTTAGTGGGTGCGGTCATCGTGGCGACCGGGGTGGTGATTGGACGCCACTTCAGCCCCCACGCATCTGCGCCCGGGCCGACGCCGTCGCCAACCCGAACCGGCGTCGTCTCCCCGGGCACGCCCCCGGCGAACCCCCCAACAAACTCGGGTTCGAACGAATTGACAGCGCTGGCCGCCGATTTCGCGCAGTTGCAGAGCCAGCTGCACGCGGAAATCGGTATTGCTGTCAGTGCCGTGGGCAGCGGAGCGTCCCCGTCGACGCTTGGCGACTGGCAAACCGGGCCGGCATGGTCAACGATCAAGGTGCCGTTGGCAATCGCCGCACTCCGCAAAGAAAATTCGCCCCAGGCCACCGCGGCGATGAAGGCTGCCATCACCGAATCAGACAACGCTGCAGCCGAATCCATTTGGGAGGGTTTGGGCGATCCCGTCACTGCAGCGCATAAGGTCGAGGACGTTTTGAAAGAGGCCGGCGATTCGACAACCGTTCAGTCTCAGAAGGTAAGGCCCGAGTTCACCGCTTTCGGGCAGACCTACTGGCCGTTAGTCGACCAGGCCCGATTCCTCGCCTTCGCTAAGTGCGACAGCCAAAACGAACCGATATTCTCGCTGATGGGGCAAGTCGAACAAGACCAGCGCTGGGGTATGGGCACCATTCCGGAAGCTCAAATCAAAGGCGGCTGGGGGCCGTCACCCTCCGGTAGCTATCTGGTCCGACAGATCGGAATACTGTCCACGTCGACCGGGATGATCGCCGTCGCGATGGCCGCTGCGCCCGCATCGGGTTCGTTCGCCGACGGCACCCACGACCTGACCGAGGTGGCGAACTGGCTGACAGCTCACCTAGCCGCCCTGCACGCCGGCCACTGTGGCAGCTGACTAATAAAGGTAGACCCTGGCGTTGCTTCCCCCGGTGCAGGTGACCCAGTTATCGGAACCGTAAGCCGCGCAGTCCATCAGGAAGTTCGCGGGGTTCGCCGGATCGCAGCGGGCGCCGGTGACGGTGTTGCACGCGACGGCGCCGGGCGCCGACACCGTTCTCAGGTCACGAGTCGGACGGCCGAACTGCGCCCAGTACGACTTGAGCACGCTGGAGGCGAAGTAACACGACGTTTCGGGTGTGCCGCGCCCGGAACGGCTCCCCCACCCTGATTCGTTCGGGAGAGATTCGCCCTGGTTGCATGACTCATGGGAGGCGCTGTTATCGGGGCCCGTGACAAGCGGCGGCAGAGCAGTGGAGGGTGGCGACGGTGGCGCAGACGAACTCGATGGCGATGCCGTCTTTTCAGTGGTCCGCTCGGGGGCTGCGCTCGTCGGTGAAGGGCCGGGGTTTGGCGCTGGCTTGGCGAGCAGACCGATGACGACGCCAATACCGCCGAGAAGCAATATCGCCACAACGGCGATCACAGTCGGCAGGACCCATTGCCCCGATCGTCTGCCGACGTCCTGTGTCCGCGGCGCCTGGGTGTGCGGCACCGGCGTGGGCGGCATCTGTGTGGGCGGCATCTGTGTGGGCGGCATCTGTGTCGGCGCCATCGCCAAGGGGTCGTATTGACGATGCTGCATCACCGACTCGGTTGGTGGCGTCACCGGTCGTGGCGGCAGCCACGTTTGGCCAGACGACGACGAAACGGCTTGGGGGCCAAGCATCGTCGCCGCATCCGGTGACGCTCGCCGGTCTGCTTTCAGTGCCTTCTGCGCGGCGCGTCCCAAGGCGCCGGCGGACCCATACCGGTCGTCGGGATCTTTGGCCATGCCGCGAGCAATGACCTCGTCCAGTGACGCGGGAACATTGGGATTGACGAGGCTTGGGCGGGGCGGCGGGGATGAGATGTGAGCAGCGATGACCTGCTCCATGCTGTCGGACAGAAACGGACTGCGCGCCGTCAGCGCCTCATACAGAACGCACGCCAAGGCGTAGACATCGACTGCGGCCGTTACCCCTTGGTCGAGGAACCGTTCCGGCGCCATATAGGCAAAGGAGCCGATGTGAGTGCCCGTCATGGTCAACCGGGTATCACCCTTCGCCTCGGCAATACCGAAATCGACCAGGTATCCGAAATCCGCCGGCGTGACAATGATGTTCTGGGGCTTGACGTCGCGATGAATCAATCGCTCGTCGTGCGCCGCATCGAGAGCCGAGGCGATTTGGCTGATGATTGACACCGCCCTGGCGGGTTCGAGGGGACCCTGCTTGATCAGGTCATGCAGCGTCTGCCCCTGCACCAGGCGCATGTCGATGTACATGCTGCCGTCGATCTCTCCCCAGTCATGAATCGGGATGACATGTGGCTCTTGAAGAATTGCGGCGGCATGCGACTCTCGGAGGAATCGCGTCCGAAACGTCTCGTCCCTTGAAAACTGGTCACTCAGGATTTTCAACGCGACGGTTCTGCCCTTGGCAGTGTCGTACGCCCGATAGACCTCGCCCATCCCACCCTTGCCGAGGACGCCGGTGATCTTGTACTTGCCGAACGTCGTCCCGACGCGCGAGTTCACCCCAGTCACTCTCATCTCCGTGTGTTCGCAAGGAGTATCCGCCGGAAACCCGGGTTGCGCATCCGTTTGCCGACAAAGCCGGACTTCCCGGTGCTCGGCGCGACGGGACGGTCGGCGACGCCCGGCGTGCACGAAAATCGACCTTATTCCCAGTCCCTTTGGTTTAGCGTTGACCGCGCCGCCTATGGACCGAGACGAGGTTGGTACATGCAGCGACAACAGAGGAACCGACTCCACGTCATGCGGACCCACCGGTCGATCAAGGCAGCGCTCGGCATCGCGTGCTCGGTGCTGCTGGTAGCGGGCTGCAGCGCGACGGTGCTGAACGGCCGCGCCCTGTCCATGCTCTACGACCCGCACCGGGTGGGCGGCCTGCCCGCAACAGACGGTCCAAGCGGGCTCCGCGACAACGCGCCAAAACCCACCGGCACTGTGAAGAACACCGACGGCGGCGACATCGACCACCTGGTGTTGTTAGCGCTCAACGACATCGAGGACTTCTGGAAGCAGAACTACTCCGAGTCTCTACGGGGCAGCTTCAAACCGGTATCCAACCTGCTGTCGTACGACTCCAACGACCCGAATAGTCCGAGGGCGTGCGGCGAAAAGCTGTACGGGCTCGTCAACGCGTTCTACTGCCCGCCCAAGGACCTGATGGCCTGGGACCGCGGGGTCCTCTTGCCCTCCGCCAAGAAGTATTTCGGTCCGATGTCCGTGAACGCCGTGCTGGCGCACGAGTACGGGCACGCCATCCAGAGGATGGCCAATGTGGCCGACAACTCGACCCCTGTCCTTGTTCTCGAGCAACAGGCTGACTGCTTCTCGGGGACGTATATCCGGTGGGTCGCCGAAGGCCGCTCGCCGCGCTTCACACTCAGCACCACCGACGGCCTGGACCACGTCCTCGCCGGAGCGATCGAGCTGCGCGACCCGACCCCTACGGCCGGAAATCCAACGACGAGCAACCCTCATGGGTCCGCCCTCGACCGCGTCGGCGCGTTCCAGATCGGCTTCGACAGCGGCGCCGAAGCGTGCGCGAAGATCGACATGAACGAGATCGAAAAGCGCCGGGACGGCCTGCCGCAGTCGCTGCAAGTGGACCCTGAAGGCAACGTGGAGAGCGGCCAATCCGAGATCAACAAAGAGCTGTTGTCGAACCTAATGGAGCTGTTAGGCAAGATTTTCAACCCCGCGAAGCCGCCCACCCTGAGCACTGAGCCGGCAAATTGCCCGGACGCGCAGACCAGCAAACCGGCCTCATACTGCCCCGCCAACAACACCATCTATGTGGACCTGCCGGCACTGCAGGAAATGGGCAAGGCTGCCGATGAGTCGCAGAACGTCTTGCTGCAAGGAGACAACACTGCGATTTCGGTCTTCACATCGAGGTACGCGATGGCTGTTCAGCACGAGCGCGGCCTGGCCCTCGACACGCCCGAAGCCGCGCTGCGCGCCGCGTGCCTGACCGGGGTGGCTCAGCGCAAGATGGCCGAACCCATCACGCTGTCGTCCGGGAACACGCTTGTGCTTTCCGCCGGTGACGTCGACAAAGCCATCTCCGGCCTGTTAACCAATGGACTCGTCGGCAGCGACACCAATGGCAAGGTCGTGCCGGCCGGCTTCACCCGGATCATTGCCTACCGATCAGGCCTGCTCGGCGATGTTGACCAGTGCTACCAACAGTTCCCCTGACGGCCGGGATGACAGGAGCAGGTGTGATGAGCGGACCTGAAGGTTCCGAACCGACCGAGACACCCTGGTGGCAACAGGTGAAGCGACAGACGCCGCCGACACCGAGCCACTCAGCCGATCCGCAGAGCCCGCCGTCCCAGCCGCCGGCGTACCAGCAGCCGGCGTACCAGCCGCCGGCGTACCAGCCAGCTCAACAGCCCCCGCCGCAGCCAGGGCAGCAGAGCCACTACTACCCGCAATATGCCCAGCAACCCGGCCAATACGGCTACCCGGGACCGTACGGCGCGAAGCCCGGCGACGCCGCTGGGGCGCCGAACCAATCGAAACGTTGGCTGCTGATCACAGGCGGGGTGCTCCTGGGAGCCATCGTCGCGTTGGCACTCGTGCTGGGCTTGTTGGGGTTCGGCGCGTTCAACCGCCAAGTGCTCGACGTCAACAAGGCTCAAGAAGCAGTCAAGCGTGTCATCACGGACCCGACCGCTGGTTACGGCGTTGACAACGTCACGGATGTCAAATGCAACAACGGCGACAACCCGTCCGCCAAGAAGGGCGACACGTTCACCTGTCAGGTCACTGTCGACGGGAAAAAGCGCCACGTGACTGCGGTGTTCATCGACGATAACGGAACGTACGAGGTAGACCGACCGAGGTAGCCGATGGCGAACGGCAGGGAATGAACACAGTGCCAACTCGCTTCGAGCACGAAACGGCGAGATCTGGCCTTTGAGCGTGTGGTTTTGACTAGCGTGTTCGCAGGGGGTAGCAAGGTGCCGCAAGGCGTAAGATGACTTATGGTGATTAATCTTTATCTGTGGGGATGGATCGTGACCACCGCGGTCACGTTCCTGGCGGCCCGGCGGTTCGCCGACGAGCGGTATGCACCGCGCGTTGAGTCGCTAGCCGGGGTCAGCGTAATCGCCGGAGCAGTGTGGCCGGTGCTCGTGGTCGGCGTGGTGGAACTCGGCTCGCTGGTGACGGTCTCGAAACTGCACCACTAGCAGCGCTTATTGGCTCTGCTGCACCCTGGTATTGGGGCTGGGAACCACGACGTTTCCTGGGCCATACAGCGCGTTGGACAGACATCCCGGGATGCCGCTGCACGAGCTCAGGGTCCCCTCACTAGGCGCGCCGCCAGCGTTTACCGGCGGTGCCGCCGGTGCCGGGCAGCTGTTCACCGGCGCGCCTTCCTGGAGGATCGACATGTTGATGCCGCCACAGTCGGCAAGGGTCTGCGAGGCAGGCTGGCCTGCCAACCCCACTCCGAGCGGCGCGGCGATGACCGCCATCGAAGCCGCGCCGAAAACTAGTCCGCGTACTGAAAGCCGAAACGTCACTGCTTCCCCCTCGCTGTCTGGTGTTCCAGACATTCTGGCACAGTCGCGCCGTAGCGCGACATCTTCAGCGGACCAGTCGCCGAAGCAGGGCCGATGCCGCCGCGATCCCCGCCAGCGCAGCGACGATCAGGACCCCCATGTCGAGCAGCGCGTTCGACGGTGTCCCGATCAACAGCGTGCGCAACACGTTGACCTCGTAGCTCAGCGGGTTGACAGTACTCAGCCAGCGGAGCCATTCCGGCGTCACATTCACCGGGTACAGCGCGTTAGAGGCGAAGAACAGGGGCATCGTGATCGCCTGCCCGATGCCCATCAGCCGATCCCGATTTCGCACCAGTCCGGCGAGTGTCATCGACAGGCACGCGAAGAACGTGGATCCGAGCAGCACCACACCCATCGCGCCCAGAACGCGCAGCGGATTCGCGGTCAAATGCACACCCATCAGATACGCCAGCACCAGCACGCCGACCACCTGCGCCACGGATCGCACTCCAGCTGCAAACGCCTTGCCGGTGATCAGCGCCGACGCAGGCGCCGGAGTCACCATCAGCTTTGCCAGGATGCCGGCGTCGCGATCCCAGATGATCTGGATGCCGTAGAAGATCGAGATGAACAGCGCCGACTGCGCGATGATGCCCGGCGCCAGGAAAGCGAGGTAAGGCACCGACCCGGTATCGAAGGCGCGCAATCTCGAGAACGTCTGACCGAAGATCAGTAACCACAGCGCCGGCTGCACCATTCGGGTCAACAACTCCGAACGGTCGTGCCGTAGCTTCTGCAACTCCACCAACGAATACGTGCCGACGCGGACCAGCATCCCGCGGACGCGCCGCCATCCCTGCGGGGCACGGATCACGGTCGCGGTGGCGTGCGGTTCAACTGACACGACGCGCCGTCCTTCTGCTCGAACGGATTTCGCGCAGCCCGGTCCTCGAAACCTCTTCTTCGAGATCCGAACCGGCGTAGTGGCGGAACACATCCTCAAGCGTCGCGTGGGGTGACACGCTGTCCTTCAGTTCAGGAGCGGTGCCGACGGCCTGGAGCCGGCCGTGATGCATCAACGCGACCCGATCACACAGCGCGTCGGCCTCTTCCATGTAGTGCGTCGTCAGCACCACGGTCATCCCGAACTCGGCTTGCATGTCCGCCACGTGGGCCCAAACCCCATCCCGTGCAATCGGATCGAGTCCGACGGTGGGCTCGTCGAGAATCAGCAGTGATGGCCGGCTCACCAACGCCTGCGCCAATTCCAGCCGCCGCACCATGCCACCTGAATACGTGCGCGCCAACTCGTCGGCGACGTCCAGCAGATGCATCGCGTCGAGCGCTTCGTCGACGCGGTCGGCGCGTGCTCGTCGCGGCACGTCGTACAACCTGGCAAACCATTCGACGTTCTGGCGTCCCATGAGCATCGGCTCAATCGAAAGTTGTTGGGGCACATATCCGATGTTGTAACGGATGTCCATCGTCTGCCGACGGCTGTCCAGACCGAAGACATACACCTCGCCGGCCTGCGCGGGCGTCAGCGTGGTCAGCACCCGCACCACCGTGGTCTTGCCCGCACCGTTCGGCCCGAGCAGACCCATCGTCTCCCCGGACCGCACCTGCAGCGTGAAATCGTCGACCGCGATGAAATCGGCGTACCGGTGCGTCAGATGCCGGCAGTCCACGGCCAAGTCGGCGGACGGACTCATCTCTGCCTCTCCTGCAACTTGCGGGTGATCTCGGACATCACCGACAGGCCGCGGCTCAGTGCGTGGATCTGGTTCTCGTCCAGATCGCCGAGCACCTCGGACAGCGCCGCTCGGCCCGCCGCGCGGGAGGCATCCGCAACATGTTGCGCAGGATCCGTCAGCCGCAGTCGCGCTACGCGGCGGTCATGGCTGTCTACCGCCCGGGTGATCAGGCCGTCGGAACTTAGTTTGGACACCAGCGTCGACGTGGTGTTCGGCACCAGCCCCAGTTCGGCCGCGGCTTCTGTCACCGAGATGTCCGGCCGCCGCCCGACCAGCCGCAACAGTTCGGCCTGCGCCTCGGTCAATCCCGTCGCGTCGAAGCCGCGCCCGGCGGAGCGTCGCAGCTGCCGCCGGAAGCGCCCGACGACACCGAACACCTCCGTCGCGAGGTCGGTGCGCGTTTCCACGACACCACAATACCTCTGTTACAGAGGTATCTGGCCTCACCTAGCGAAGGCTAGTCACCACCTCGGCGACCTCCCGCAGCTGGCAGACATCGTCGCTCGTCGGGATCAGGTGCAGTTCGTCGGTACCGATGTCGGCGAACGTCTTCAGCACTGCAAGCAGGTCTTCCTGGCTGCCGGCGAAGCCGGTCGACAGCGCCATTGCGTCGACGTACTTGGCCGGAATCCAATTCATGTAGTGACGCAAATGGATCTGCATCTGTTCGCGCGCCGACGCTTCCGGCCCGAGTGCGAACCAGAACGACGTGGTCAGCCGCGGCGGCGGCTTGCCCGCGTCCGCCCATGAGCGTCTGGCGATGTCGTACAACGCACTCACTTTGTCGACGTCGAGGTCGAGCGTCGTGCCGGCCAGGCCATCGGCCCATTCCGCTGCGCTGCGAACGGTTTTCGGTCCCATCGTGCCGACCAGCAGGTCCGGTCCACCTTTCTGGACCGGCGACGGTCCGACCGGGCACACCGACTCGGTCAGCTTCTCCCCCGCCCACACCCGCTTCATCGTGGCCGCCCGCTCAGCCATGTCCCGCATGGTCTGCGTCGCGGGGTCTGCGCCGACGGCATGGTAATCCTCGTGCCGGCCGCCGACGCCGAGCCCGACGGTCAGGCGGCCGCCGCTGAGCATGTCTGCGGTCGCGAGTGCCTTGGCGAGCATGACCGGATCGTGCAATTGCGGGACGATGACCGTGCTCACCAACCGCACCCGTTCGGTCCACGCCGAGAGCGCGCCGAGCAGGGTGAGTGTCTCGGGGTTGTCGAATGCGATGCGCTCCCCGAAACATGCCGAGGCAAAAGGGCCTTCGTCGATCGCCCGCGCCCATGCCCGCAGAATCGAAGCGTCCAGATCCGGCTGCATGATCGGCATCGTCATGCCTACCTGCACGACAGCTCCCCCATGATCGAGGCGACGGAGCCGGCCTTGGCCTTCTTGAACCCGGTTCCCGCCCAGATGTTCGTGGCGTGCGGATCCCCAGCCCGGACGGATGCCGCGCGCAGGGGGCTGGTCAGATAGTGGATCTCCGGATACCCGAACGAGGCCTGCGCCTCGTGCTCGTCGATGAACCGATTCCGCAGGCCGCGCGCGTACCGACCCGAAAACGCGCGCGTCACAACTGCTTCGGTGAACTGAGGATCTTTCAGAGCCGCGCGGTGCACCGGGCTGCTGCCTGCCTCGTCGGCAAGCAGAAACGCCGTGCCGAGCTGAGCGGCCGCCGCGCCCGCGCGCAGCACACCGTCGACGTCCTCCGCCGTCATCAAGCCACCCGCTGCCGCCACCGGCACCGCTACGCAGGCGATCACCTCTGCCAGAAGCTCTGGCAACGGCTGCGTGGCGGGCTGGGTGGTCGGGTCGTACGTTCCGCGGTGCCCACCGGCCGACGGCCCCTGCACCGCGACTGCGTCGACACCCCGGGACACCGCAATCTGCGCCTCTGCCGCGGTGGTCACCGTTGCGACGGTGACGATGCCCGAGTCCTTCAGGCGCTGGATCTCTGCGGCACTCGGGCAATCGAACGTGAACGATGCGACCTCGGGCCGCAAATCCAGCAGAACGTCGAGTTTGGCCGTCCAGCCGTCGTCGGTGTAGCGCGGTTCACCGAGCTCGGTTCCGTACCGCTGCACCTCGCCGGCCAGTGCGGCAGCGTATCGGTCGATGTGGGCGGGATTGGCCGCGCTGGGCTGCGGCACAAACAGATTCGCACCCATCGGACCCGATGCCAGCTCCTCGGCACTCGCGAGACGTTCGGCGAAGACGTCAGCGGACAGATATCCGGAGGCGACGAAACCGAGCCCGCCCGCGTTGGTCGCGGCGGCCGCTAGTTCGGGTGTCGACGGTCCACCGGACATCGGCGCGGCGATGACCGGCACATCAAGATCAGCGAACTGGAATCGGCTCGAAGCGCTCATCGCTGCTTCATATCACTCCCGCACGGATACCCTGACGGCACCCGACGCGAACCGGCCACCGACACGCAGGCAACCAGGCATGTTCTCTGCGAGCGAAGGTTATGAGCGCTGTCTTCGCCAAGGCGCGGGGTCCGACCGATCGGGTGGGGTCCGAAGTCGGGCGCGCAGCGCCTCAACAGCCGAGTTGCACGCCGGCGGCGCCGACAATGTCGACAGCTGCAGCCAGCGACACGGCCAGATCTTTCTGCACCATGTTCGCCGCATCCGGGGAGATCATGCCGCGGTGGATGGCATCGCACACCTTGTGGCCCTCGTCAAGCAACTGCTGCGAACTCAGGAAGACGTACTTGGGCTGTAGCAGCCGCAGATATTCGCTCTCGTCTGCCGCAGCGGGCGCTGTCGCCGCCACCGCGGACGCCAGCACAGTCGCAACGACGGCGATCAGGACGCGAAATATATGAACCATGATCGACCACCTCCTACAGGCACTATCTCATCGACCGCACGTAGAGCAGGCAGTCTTGCAGATTCAGGCTGAGATTCGGGAAGCGTCCCGAAAAGGACGTCGTCGTCCGGCATGCCCCCATCCTCCAGTAGCGTCTGGTGGCCGCCTGCCGGACCTGGTTGACTGGTTTCGCCATGTCCATCGCGTTCAACCACACCATCGT
>Ga0210400_10004250_pt1 | contig 12462 bp, 14 predicted proteins | sample IncBWH26MmetaG_FD_155456 | JGI IMG/M metagenome (GOLD analysis project Ga0210400, IMG submission 155456) | Forest soil microbial communities from Barre Woods Harvard Forest LTER site, Petersham, Massachusetts, United States - Inc-BW-H-26-M | ecosystem: Environmental > Terrestrial > Soil >...
CTCATCGCATGTCTGGTCTATGCGGTCTGGGTCCCGTAGGATTACTTGATGTGTGCGGTGGTCTGGATGTCGATATCGACGACGTCTTTCACTTTGAGCAGGAAGTTGCTGGGATCCTTCATGCCCCACTTCACGTAGGGGACGGTGAAAGAGATAGCCGCCGTGAGTTGTTGCTGCTCGATGTGCGTCTTCACCTTCATCAGCATTTCGTGTGTGCCGCGGTCGGAGCGAAACGCGATGTCCGGGTAGCGGGCGCTCTCCAGAACGTTCGCGTGCATACGGCATCGCGAGCTTGCTTCCGCTCTCGCCGCTGGTAGCATCCACCACCAGGAGACCGCCGGCCCGCGCACTGTGCGGGTCGAACCAGAGGTCGCCCTGCTTAAGCTTGAACGTGCCCCGGACGGTGTGTAAGACATCGCCGAGCGTCCATCTGATCTCGGTGCCGGACAATGGCGAGGACTGCGATCACAAGGAGTTTCACCTAATAGCGATCTCCCAACCTAAGCTTGCCGCCGTGGCGGCGAATTGTCCGAGCCGCAGCGGTCCCACGTGTGCGGCCAGGAGATTCGCAAACAACTCCGGCCGGGCCGAAAGAGCGCTGAGTGTTCGTCGCCGGAGCCAGGCCGAGCGGTCCATGCTCAGCATCAGACTGGCCATGAACACGGGCCGGCGGACGAGGCGGGCATGCTCCCGCTCATAGAGGTTGAGGTCGCCGGCTTCGAGGGCAGCCGCCAACACGAGAGATTGCCGCAATGCCAGGCACACGCCCTCGCCGGTGATGGGGTCGACCGTTCCCGAAGCGTCGCCCACAAGCGCGATGTGGCCTCGGGTGATCTGTGCGAAGCGGCGCGTGGCGGCGAGGGCGCCGCGTTCCGACGTCGAAGGGCGGATGCCTCGCAGGCGCTCGTAAAGCGCCGGGAAGCGCGGCAGCGCGTCCTCGATTCTCAATTGCGGGTCGCGCGACATCAACACCAGGCAGACTTCGCCGGCGGCGACCGGAGTGACATAGAACTGGCAACCTTCGTCCCAATGAAGTTCCATGTAGGGCGACCATGGCCGCATCGGGTAATGACTGCGGAATCCGAAACGGAGCGATTCGTGCCGGACTTCCGAGAGACCGGCCCACCGGCGGACGCTCGATTGTCCGCCATCCGCCCCGACGATCCAACGGGCGCTCACCGGGCCGGGTTGCATTTGGACCGTATGGCCATCGATGCCGGTGACCGAAACACCCCACAGCATTCGAACGCCGATCGTCGCCGCGGCTTCGACGAGCAACCCGTGGAGCAACTTGCGGCGGATACCGCGTCCATCTCCCTGGGGAAAGGGCGCGGCAACGCTGTGCGAGGGACTGGAGAAACGGATGCCGCGAAAGGGAAAGCCCATGCCGGCAGGAATTTCAATGCCCAGTTGAGAGGCGGCATCCAGCGCATCGGGCATGAGGCCCTCGCCGCAGGCTTTGTCGATGGGTGGTTGGCAGGCATCAGCCAATATGACGTTGAGGCCGCGTCTGCGGGCGCCGATGGCAGCGGCGAGTCCGGCCGGCCCTCCGCCGAGAACAAAAACGTCCGTATCAAACATAATCAGCTCGCAGGGCCATCTAAACGTTGATCGCGCGCCGGGCTATGCCCAGAGCTTCAGTCCAGAAAGATCCGTGCGTGTGCATCAGCTCGACCACTGCCGCGATCGCCTCAACGAAGTGGTCGAGCTGCTCCTCGGTGACCACCAGCGGCGGCGCCACCTTGAGCACCATGAAGTTGTTTCCGCAGATCTGCGTGAGAATACGCCAGTCGCGGAACATGCGCATCACGATGACCTGCCCGAACATACCCGCATGAATCTGGCGGAAGGTCTCAAAGGCAAGCCGGAGTTTCAGACTCGACGGGGGTTGGAATTCGATCCCGGAGAGCATGCCCAATCCGCGGACGTCCCTGACCATTTCGTAACGGCACAGCGATTCCCGGAGACGGCCTCGAAGCTCTTCGCCCATTCGAAACGCGCGCTCGCCGAGCCGTTCGCTCTCGAGAACGTCGAGGGTCGCAAGGCCGGTGCGCATAGCGATCGCGTTCTCACTAAAGGTAGAGGTATGGACGATGGACCGTTTTAGCGAATCGTATACGGAATTGTAGACTTCTCCAGTCATTAGCACGGCGCTGACTGGAATCAGTCCGCCACTCAGTGCCTTGGCCAGGATGACGATATCCGGCCGAACATCGAACTGGTGCGCGGCGAGAAACGTGCCGGTGCGGAACAGGCCGGTCTGGACTTCGTCCAGCACAAGGAGTGCGCCATACTTCCGGCAGAGCTGCGCCGCCTCGACGAGGTAGTTGCGGTCCGGCACCTGAATGCCGGCTTCGGATTGCACGGGCTCCACAAAAAAGGCGGCGTAACGGCCGGTGGAGAGCTTATCGCGTAGCGCGCCGAGATCGCCGAAGGGGACGCCGGCCGTCTCGGAAAGCATGGGGCCGAACTTATCCTTCCAGAAGCCATCGCCCATCAGGGAGAGAGCGCCGCAGGTGAGGCCGTGGAACGCACCCTCAGCGTAGATCAGGCCCGTGCGACCCGTGCACTTGCGAGCAAACTTGATGGCTGCCTCCACGCCTTCACTGCCGGAGGAGGCGAAGAACACCTTCTCAAGCCCGCCGCCCGCTAGCGAACACAGGCGACGCGCGAGCGTGCCGGCGAGATCCGGAACATGGCTCTGCAGCATCGCCGGTCCGCCCCGGTCGAGCTCGTTCTTGATAGCCTCCACAATGGCGGGGTGGTTGTGCCCGGTGTTGTGTACGCAGTAGCCGGAGAGAAAATCGAGTATGACATCCCCCTGCTCCGTAAGCAGCTCGGAAGCGAAGCAACGCTGGTAGCGCACATTCATCTGTAGGACATCCAGCAGCCGCACCCATTGCGGGTTGACATAGTTCGAGTAGTCAGCGGCTTTCGCAGGGGCCGCAGTTGTCATAATTTACCTCTGTAATCTAGACGTCTTCACCGGTACGCTTGGAGTACAAACAACTTTGCCGCCCTGCCCGTGCCTATCGTGAATCCCACCCACGGCCGGAACAGGCCCCAAGAGAGACAGACGCGAATCATAAGTTCGGCCACGGTTCGCTGAAGCATCGAGAAGCATCGGAAATCAGTGGCGGCGATCGGCGAACAGAAAGAAGTCTGGTCCGTGGGCGGTGAGAGTCGGCACCCTGTCCCTGGATAGAAATTCTATCGAGGACGCCGTGTTCAGGCTGAGCGCCGCTGGTAGCGGTGGTGAAGACCGCCAACCTGCGAAACGGCACTGACCGCTCCGGAGTCCAGCGGTTGGACGGATCGTTGTCTTTCGTTTTCGCTCTGGGGCTGGCTCGATCCCGCGGCACTGCAGAATATCGGCAATCGTGCTGCGCGCGATCTCGTGCCCGAGGTTGGATAGCGCACGATGGATCCGACGATAGCCCCAATCCCGGGTTGTCTTCAGCCAATCGGATGACCAACGTCTCGATCTCATCGACGGTACGCGGTCGCCCCGGTCCACGCCTTTCACTGCCGTGTACTTCTGGGCGATCAGTTTGCGGTGCCAAGCGAGCAAGGTTTCGGGCGACACAATGGCGGCCACCTCCGCCAAAGCTTGCGTCCTAACCTTGGCCTTGGCGGCCAATCGACGGCGCCCGCCGAGTTGCTCTCGCAGAACATGATTTCATTCGCGAAGATAGTCTGAGCTGAGCGCATCCAGCCGAAAATGGGAACGCCTTCGACGGGTCCTATCCTTTCGGCCTTATCTTCCTCAGTCGCAAGCGGGCGGCCCAGCAGCACGCGCAGGAGACTCATGCGGCTATTCTCCCCTGAACCATCGAACCATAATGGCGTCAAACTGGAATGGCGCCAAACTGGCGCTCACTCAGAGTGCATCGGTGCGTGCTGCACAAGGGCGACGGGGCGCAATGACTGGACTGGAAATCACCGCACCAAACACCCGCGCTCCTTTGTGCCGTGCTCCATTGCAAGCATGAACATTCATGAACTGCTTCACACTTTGAGCGACAGGGTTGCAACCACGCGAGCGTCAGGACGTGTACGGCGCGGCGGCGACCGTGGGAGTCGAACGGTCATCCCGGTGGCACGCTGACATTCGGTTCGGCGGCGGCGATGGCGAGGAGAAGGGCGCGAAGAAGAGCAACGGCGCGGCGTGATTGCGAAGCCTTTGTGGTGCCCATCCGTGACCTGAACGAAAACCCCTCCCTGAGAAAGAAAGACATCGAACGGATTCTCGCTGACGCCATCGATGCAGACGGTGGCCCGCTGCTCTCCGGTCTTACCGTAAGCTCGGCCGATTCCTCACGGAATCGGCTCTCTGAGGCTCTTCATCTCACCCACAGATTCCCCGGACGAGGCTAAAAAACAGGCAAGCGCGCAGTTACAGGCAAGCAAGCAGGCGGGACATGAGCCTAGTCTTTAGGAGATGAACGCAAGCACCAAGCATCAGGAAGTTGCGCCAACAACACGCGCGGCGCTTGGCTTAGGTGCCGAGAAAAGGAGTAGTTAATGATAGCTCGTCTTTACGTCAGAGTCGCCTGGACAGTTCTGTTTCTTGAAGCGATAAACCTTGGCTTTGGACAACAGGTTCCTTATGGAACAAATATGCCTAATATACCCATCAGCTCGCATGATCGTGTCTATCATGCGGATCAAACTTCGAACACAGTATCCGTCTATGATCCCTATGCTAGTAAGCTTCTTGGAGTAATTCAGCTTGGAAATGTGACTCCGGCCAATTTGAGCCCCCTCTACTTTGGCCAGTTACTCGTCCACGGTATGGGTTTCTCCTTCAACCACCAGACCTTGGCAGTCGTATCGATCGGCTCCAATTCCGTGTCCTTCATCGATACAGCCACAAATCTAGTGAAGCATATTGCATACGTCGGCAGGTCGCCGCACGAAGCGTTCTTCACCCCGGATGATCGCGAGGTGTGGGTTACAGTACGTGGCGAGAATTATGTCCAGGTGCTCGATGGCACGACATATAAGGAAACGGATCGAATCGATGTCGGGAACGGTCCCGGAATGACGATTTTCCGGCCTGATGGCAAGTATGGATTTGTCTGCTCCAGTTTTACTCCTGAGACGAAGGTGGTTGATGTACAGTCCCATCAAATCGTCGCTACCGTCCCGCAAGCATCGCCCTTTTGCCCTAATATTGCCGCGACTCCTGATGGGCAACAAGTCTGGTTCACTCTAAAGGACATTGGTAAGACGGAGGTATTTCGTGCTGCGCCTCCCTTTGATGTGCTGGCGACTTTGGATACGGGTCCTATCACAAACCACGTCAATATCGTAAGAAATAGGAATGGTCAGTTTGCCTACGTAACAGTGGGCGGAGAAAACGTTGTTAAAGTGTATACGACGACCAATCAGCCACAACTCGTCGCCACCATACCGACCGGCGAATTGCCACATGGAATCTGGCCCTCCGGTGACGGCACTCGCATCTATGTCGCCCTGGAGAACGGGACCGGAATGCAGGTCATCGATACCGTAACGAATCAAGTGATTGCGACGCTTCCCGGGGGACAAGCGGCTCAAGCCTTAGTCTATGTTCCCGATGCGGTGCCATCAGGCGATGGTCTTTCTAATCTTGTACCCTTGGCGTCTTCTGGTCAGTCGGACCATTTGTTTCTCGGATCAAACGGCAGCTCTTCGGCTGCACACGCGCCTACAACAGTAACGCTGAATTACCAAGGACCAATCGACTTACTTGAAGCCGCAGTTACCGGACTTAATCCTAATGCCAGTTACACTCTCGGATTAGTTCCGAACTTAAAGAAGCCGGACCAGAACTTTCAACCCTTAGCGACGTTTCAGACAAACGCGGCCGGTGCCCAGATCGTTGAGTCGCTTGGGCCGCTGAGACAGGTCCTGTCCGGGCCGCCGCCACCACAGGAGGACCGCCGTTTTCTGGTGATTGTGCCGACAGGCGAAACCCAACCCGTACAGGTGCAGTTACAGTAAGATCGATCAGAAGTGGACAGGAAAACCAATGAATTCCAAGATGATATCCCTCAATAAATGCATATGGCTTGTGGGCCTCATTACGGCAGTAGCTATCGTGGCAGGTGCTCAAATGGACTCACGTGCGACAAGTTTCATGCGCTCCATGGAGGAGAGCATGAGTCGTATGGATAGCGACATGAGGTCTGCCCCAATGAACGGAAACAGTGATCATGACTTTGTCACCATGATGATGCCGCACCATCAAGGCGCTATCGATATGGCCAAAGCCGAACTGCTCTACGGTAAAGATCCTGTGATTAGAAGACTGGCAGAGGAAATAATCGTAGACCAGCAGTCAGAGATTCAGGTTATGCAGCTCTGGCTCACCAAGCAAACGCACCTGAGTTCAAAAGTAGAACACTAAGCCACTCTTCGAACTGCACTGTAGAACCAAGCAAACCGGTAATGTTAGGCAGGCCGGTAGTCTATGCATGAGTCTACCCTTAAACAACCAACAGACACACTAAGTGTCAGCACGTTACAAAAACGATCAGGAAGTTAATAAAAGCACGGGCGAAGGTGCGCATTGGCTGTTTCTCGTACTCTGGAGTCGGACATGTTCTCTCCAATGCTCGCCCTCGCCCGCAGACTCCAGGCGCGCGGTCGCGAGCTAGTCTTTTTTCCAGCGACCGGATCTTAAGTCACGTATTCGGCGCCGCTCGCGTGCCGTTCGCCGCTTACGACAAAGAGGACTTTCCCCCGGTGCCTTGGCGCAGGAGCTTCGGGATATTTCGCAGCTTGAAGTACCAGCTGCGTTCGCCTCGAGTCCTTGCGCCAACCGTTCGCGAGTAATGTATTATTTTGCGCGAAGGTCCCGAACTGCTCCGAAAGAACACGATTGCCTTCCTGTTCGTGGACGAGTGTTGCGATGCCGGTTCCGCTCTGGCGCGTGCGCTCCGCGGTCCATTTGTAAGCTTGGCTCTCGCTCTAACTCGCCTCGACGAGCCTGTAATTCCGTGGTATGACGGTGGAGGCGTGCGCGCCACTGGACATTCAGTTAGTGATCGGTTTAGGAAATGGGCTGCGCCCGAGAGAACTCGGTGACCTGCCCGGCAACCCATTGGCGCTTTCGTATGTTCCGCAGTTCCAGTTGCTGGAGCGTGCGCAACCGATGGTCACGCAGGCTGGAATGAACAGCACGCTGGAGTGCCTCTCACAGGGTGTTCCCTTGGTCGCAATTCCGATTACCCACGACCAGCTAAAGATCCACAGTTCGCACGACTCTGTCGTGTTTTGGACAGGTGTCATCCCCGCGTCACGAGTTTCAGCGCTTCACGCTCGATGAAATCCGACAAGAGATGCCGATTCAACGTTCGTGAACCGCAAGGCAGGCAGATACAAATCTTGGCATCCTGCCTGCATATTTTCCGCAAAAAATGAACGTTGCACCCATTAAGAGTAGCAGTCCGAGAATCGGCAACTTCGTTCGTGGCGAGTCATTGATGCGGTTCTCAAGCAGGAACCTGCACTGGACTTCCATCGATCTTGAAAGCCACGTAATTCTTCCCAGAGAAGTGCCCGAAGGTATGGCTGATGGCCTTCTTCTCGTCCAATGGCAGGGCAATTCCGTAGCACGAGGCGCCTATCTCAATTCTCGCGGTCGCCTTGTTTCCGTTGCGAAGCGGCCAAATACCATGACGCTCTTTCGCCCAGGCGCACTTCATAGCGGCCGCGCCGCGACCAAATTTGACTTCTTGTTGTGTGCTATTGATGACGACTTTTTCAACAAGGTATCCGACGAGATGAAGCACGAGCGAATCGCAGTGGGCGCGACTCCAGGTAGACCTATTGCTCCTGACGAACCAGATTTCTACGACGAATCACTATCCGGAATAATGCAGTTGCTCCAGGATGAGGCGAAATCTGGCGGGTCCTCCGGCGTTTTTTATGCAGCCCATCTCGCGCATGCCCTCGCTATGCGCGTCTTTACGCTGATGAACGGCAGCATTTCCGGAAGCAACCGCCAGCCTACTGGCGACCTGCACCGTCGTATTTTGGATCAGATCATCGAGCGCATCCAGGCTAATCCCCTGGAGCAGTTCGATCTTGCGGCTCTGGCGGCGGAATCCGGCTACAGCTACACCCGCTTTATCCACGCATTCCGCGCACAGACTGGGTTATCTCCGCACAGGTACATTATGCGGCTACGGCTCAGCCGCGCAAAACAATTGATGCCCAATCGCTCTCTTACATTGCTGGACATTGCGTTGGAATCAGGCTTCGCGAGTCACGCACACTTTACCCATGCTTTTCGTAAGCACTTCGGCTACACCCCTAGCCAGCATCGAACCGCTCTGTTAAAGAATGGGAAATCGGCGGCGGACCTCACCTGTCCGTAGTCAGAACGTGGCCCGTACCGTTCGCGACGTTATCTAACGGTGAACCGGGTGGGGATGCCGTCGGTGGCGGCCGCGAGGTGAAGGTGAGCAGGAACTACGTGAGAGGTACTTCGGCCGGATCGGACGGGCCTTGCCGGACAGATCGGCAACGCTTCTGGAAGCGGATCGTGTGGCGCGGTGGGCATCCTGGGAATTGCCGTTGAGGCGCCATCCGGAGAGGAAACTCATTCCCAAGCCTCTACGCTGCTTGGCGCCACGAGTAGCGATGGTGCAGACCACCGAGGCGCGGCATCGAAGTCACGTTTGCGGTCGCGGCCGGCGTCGGCTCGATGGCCCGTTGGTCAGGGGTGTCTTTGTCGAGAGAGTCGTGAACCCGGTCCTGATGGTGGCAGCTCACGTAATCACGCATGAGCCGGAGTAGATGTCGTTCGTCCAGTCCAGGACCTCACGGCGACAACTTCCCACCCAGCGTTCCGCGGTTCCATTTTGCCAGGGCGATTGGATGCTCGTCCGCTTCGGGCTCTTATAATCGAATAATCGGACCCTTAACAATGATTACGAGGTTGTTCACGCGATTCGTGGGTCATTGCCACGTCCCGTTCGAGCGCCGGTCGAGGAGCGTCCCGATAAATCGCTGGGCGGGCCTGTTGATGAAAGTCGTACCACGCCGTTGCCACCTTGGCAGTTTGATTAAGCGCGTCGCATGACGCAATTCACTCACGCCTTTTCCGTAACGTTCACTACCACCGTCATGGGACGACAGCAGCTTTGAAACCTGCTCCTGCAAGCCGGCTCCGAGGGTCCTCCTTCATCTCTGATACAGCATCGCGTCCCCGAAGGAACGCGTTCTTGACACAACCCCGCACAGATCCGTACAGGCGCGTTTACGCATACTGCCTTGCCTTGGATGCCTCGCGGCAACGCGAGCTTGGGGTACCTCATCAAGCCACGCTCCAAACGGGATCTTGGTTAATGAAGGACGCTCTTCGGCAATCTGCTGGATTGCGGGGTTGCTCCAAGAGGAAAACTCATCTCGATGTCGAGGCCGGATGGACTGAGATTGGAGGCCGTGATTGCCCCGCCGTTCAATCGAACAGCTTCAAGGGCAATGGCAAGTCCAAGACCGTTACCATCTCCAGCCCCTTCAGATCGATTTAGTCGAAAAAACGGTCGGAATATATCTCGCAGGTGCTCTTCCGGCACACCTGGGCCGTGATCTCGAACAGAGAGACTCACGCGCTTCTCACTGTCACCACGGACGGACAGATTAACCTCGACCTCGCCGCCTGGCGGACTAAAGCGGATGGCGTTGCGGACGATATTTTCGCACGCGCTGCGGAGCGCCTCGGTGTGGACACTTTCAAGGAGAACCGGGTTCGCCGCTTCGAGACTCACGGACTTTCCGATCGCCTGCGCTTCAAAGCTTCCGTCCGCGACAACCTCTTCGACTAATTGAGAGAAGTTTACAGACTCTCTCTTGCCCGAGGGAAGGCCGGACTCAAGACGCGCAAGTATGAGAATCTGAGCCATCAGCGTATCGACTCTGGCCAGGTCACGCTCCATTCGGCGGATCAGGTCGTCGCTCCTCGGCGGGAGTTGCTTTCGAAGCAGGCCCAGACAAACGGTTAGCCGAGCCAAGGGCGAACGCAGCTCATGCGAGATGGAGTTGAACATGTCTCGCTGCGTGCGGATCAGCGTCGCCAGATGTTCCACCATCGAGTTGAAATCGATCGACAGCGAAGCGAGCTCATCGTGACGTTTGGAAATCGTCAGCGGAGCCTTGGCACTCAGGTCGCCCTCGGCGACCCGCCGCGCAGCCGCCTGAATGCCTTGAATTGGCGAAGCGATGTGGTATGCGAGCCAGAGGCAGAGCAAAGTGGCCGCAAACAGCACGCCCAGAGTCACTAGAAGATTCTGGCCCACTACCGATTCCCAGGAATCGCCCAACCGCGGTTGGATGTAAAACAGCAACACATAAGGCCGCCCCGAAGGGGACATAAACTTATACGCGGCGATCCGGAGGTTCAGCCGGTAACGCACCATCGCGGGCCCATTCATGCGAGCAGCCTGAGCGACGAGCCTCCCTTCCGCCGATATCGCCCGCGACAATACATCGTTGCCGGAAGCGTCGAGTAGATAGAGCCGGCGTTCCCGATTGTCCACCAGACTGCGTGCGAATTGCTCAAACGCCGCATTGCCGCCCGATTCGTAGGCTTGGGCCGCCTCGGCAGCCATCTTCGGCGCAAAAACCGCGACCACCTCCGACTGCGCGAGGGAGCGCAGCCCGATCATGCGCATGCCTACAGATACGGCGAACATCACGAGAGCTGTCAGCCAAAACCAAAGGAAAATCTTTAGAAAGAGCCGCTGGACGGGCACTTGAGAACGTAAGAAAGCGACTCTGGATTGGCGTTTCAAGGGTGCAAATGCCTCTTCAGCCTGGCGTCCATCTTTGAGAGTACGACAGACTGAAGATGCGTTTTGGCGCCCGGCCGGATGTTCAGTTGTGGTCGGCGCCGCCACTCTTGACCTTCTTGTCGTCGGCCGGCTTCCGTACGTTGAAGCCGATGTCAACAGCAGCGTTTTTCAGAAACTCCGCTTCCGCGCCGCGGGCGATCAAGGAGAAATAGACTGAGCGCGCCAAACCGTAATAACCCAGTCCGAGACTCGCATTCGATGAGAACTGCCCGGCGATGGTTCCGATCAGCCCAAAACCACTGCCTCCGCCCAGAACGCGGCCGCCGCTGTTTCGCCCCTGACTGGTGCCGCCGCCAGGACTTGTCTTGGAGTCGCCGAGCCCGGAGTGGGTCGCGATGACCGCGGCGACGCCCACTCCAAGAAATCGCGTTTTCGATTCCGTGGCCTGAACGCCTCCTTCACCATCAACTTTCACCGGCGCTCCACCGCTCTCCGCGGCCTTCAGCATCGCTTGCGTCCGGAACTGCAGGGTCCGCTCTTCTGCAGGGACAGGAGGTCCGGCCGGGGGCGCCGTCCGCAAAGCCAACGCTTCGGGCGACAACTGTACGCCTTCAAATGTAAATCGCAGGCGGCCTGCATGGTGAAACCATCCTGCTTTTTTCACTGACACTACCGCCCCGTCCAAAGCCGTTCCCGCCGGTAGGACCAACTGGTGGTTTGCCGAGAACAACGGCTCGTCCAATACAGCCCGAACCACCTGACCCTGAGAAGAAACCTTCGAATCCAAAGGCGTAACCAACCTTGCGTGAACCGTGCTCTCGCCGGATGGCTGGGAACCCAACAGAGCGAGCGAGTCTTGGGTAAACGTGGCCGACCCAAAGTCGAGACTGCCCCGAAGTTCAGCATCGAAACGCGTGCGCGCACGCACAAACTGTGGATGGTAGGGCAGCTTAGCCCACAGGAAATCTTCCAGCTTGTCTTTCTTGTCCGGTCCGCGCACTGTGTCGGGAATGCTCCTGAGAGCCGAGACTCTCGCATTGATCTGATCTTTGACGAACTGCTTTCCGCCGCCGGCAGTTCCGTCATTTTGAGTTTGCCCATTCTGCTTGCGCTGCTTTGGGGGCTTCGTCGGAAACACCGAGTTGAGTTCGCCACTTTCGACGGTATCGATGGCGATCTCCCGGCCATCAGGCAGGCGCATCGAGGTGAATCTCACTTCTGCGAGATGCAGCGGGGTGAAATCGCCGCTCATCACCGCCTTGGTGCGCTCGGCTCTTGGAACGGCTTGCAGCCGTGTAACCGTTCCGAATACCTGGGTCCCTGCTGGAACCACCTCACGATCGAAGGCGTATAGAGGGAACAACATTTTCGCCTCTACCGGAGCATTCAGGCGCCTCGGTATTCTCTTGGTCAGATAGAGCCGGAGTGGCGCGCCGGCCGGAACGGTTAACGGCACGCTTAAAGACGGCTCCTGGGCCAAAGCGAGCCCAGCAGAAAGTAAAGACACTGCAGCTCTATGTTTCATTTGTTTTCCTTTGATGGGGTGGCAATCAGGTTCTCTTCCGCGCCCCGCGACGGTGTCGCTTCAGTTCCAACGGGGGCCGCATAATATCCATTTCGTGTGCGGGCCACCGGACTACCAGGACCCGTTACCGCCAGCTTGATTTGCCGGTAA
>Ga0210400_10004251_pt1 | contig 12461 bp, 7 predicted proteins | sample IncBWH26MmetaG_FD_155456 | JGI IMG/M metagenome (GOLD analysis project Ga0210400, IMG submission 155456) | Forest soil microbial communities from Barre Woods Harvard Forest LTER site, Petersham, Massachusetts, United States - Inc-BW-H-26-M | ecosystem: Environmental > Terrestrial > Soil >...
CGTTGCGTAAGTATTCTCCTTCTTCAGGTAGATGTAGGAACTGTCGAGGCTATAGTAGTGCGTCTTGGTGTACGTTGAATCGGCGAACGCCGGCCGGTTCGCGTCTGCCGGTTGCATGTGCTGCTCGATCCAGTCCGCGATCGGCGTCGGGTCCTCGAGACTGTGCGGGTGATGCGCAACGCCTTCCTTCATGATCACGGTGATTGAGCCGCCCCACTGGTGATATATCTTCTCCACCGCCATAGTGTTCCGGAGCACAAAGTCCTCAGTGCCGACGACGTGCAGCAGGGGTATGTCATGTTGGGCCAACACCGGGATTTTGACGTAATCGTAATCGTAGACCGCGGGATTGTCCGCGTAGATACAGGCCACCTTGTCGGGGTTAGCCCCACCCCAGTTGAACTCATTGACTCCGCCCTTGCTCATCCCGATGAAGGCCGATTTCTTCGCCAGGCCGTGGGTTTCCGTCATGAACTTGTACCACAGGTCCCACGCCTTGCCCTGTCCGACCGGGTCGGGCGCCACAAAGGCGATGTGAAAACCGCGTCTCAGTAGCTCGACTTCGGTTTGAGGCTGGTGGTTCCAATAGCAGCCTTGCCATGACCACGGATTGCCGGGCGCCGCCTTCTTGGGGACGACTACGACGCAGCGGCGCTTGCCGCCCTTGATACTCACGTCGATTCCAAAACTCGTCACCTCGCTTGCCGGGGCCGTCATAGGCGTGATCGTCCCAGTGGCATCGTCCATGATGAAGTCATAGCGGTCGAACCCTTCATGCCAGGTAGTTTTTTCGCCTGCGAAGGGGACGTACGAGTCCGCTGCCATGGCGTTGTTGCAGGTCCAAACGATGGCCCCTGCGAAGAATAACTTGAGACCGGAGCAAAAGTGTCTTCGTGAACTGTTCATGGTCCTTACTCTATCTCCTTCTTAGATTCTGTCGAGGGAACGAAAACCCCGCGGATGGCTCTGAGGGCACTCCTGCACTGTTAACACTAAGAATGCTGTGGGTGTGTTTCTCGCCGGGTTCGGCGGAGGCCTCGCGGTAACCTATCTCCGGGTGTGGTCCCTCCGGGGTGTCGTGATGAACAGCGGGCGTCCATACACCACGGGTGGGGTCATTGTCGGCAGCCAATGAGCCCTCAATTGCCACGCATGACGAAGCCCCCCCAATCCCACTCTCAAAATCGGCCTCGGCGTCCCAAGTATTCTTCACTGTGGAAACGGTGGAGTAACGTCCGTGACGGCCCGAGACTGATCGCGGCGCCGATGCCGCGATAACCTCCAGTGATTAGCGCGATTTTTCCGTGGACTCCAAAGATCTGGTCGATCGTGGCCATGCGGACAATTGTAGACCGCCGCCCAGCGAGTTACTGGCCGACATGGCCTTCATATTCCGCGCCATTTAGCTGCACCAGGAAACCATCGGGATCCCAGAACTTGAAAGATTCCTGCGTCCCACCCGCCTCGATCTTCAGGTTGCGCGCTTTTAGCTTCGCCGTCACCTGATCGGCGTTGAAATTGGCGATTCCCAGGTCGTAGTGATCCATCGCTGGTGCGCCCGGTTTTTGTTCGATACCGAGGAAACTCTTTCCGACGCCCAGGATATGCGTCTTTTCCGAATGCTGCTTCAGCGGCATCCCGAAGATTTCTTGGTAGAACTTCGACGTGCGCTGGACATCGGTGACCTTCAGCGTGACATGGTTCAGGGTCACGGCCTTCATGTCGGGCGCGGCCGATGACGACCGCGTGGCCGTGAACAGCGCGGTGATGGAAAGCGCTAGTTGGCGGCGCGTCATCGCACCGCGTTCGAATTGGCCGATCATTTTCTCGATAGTAAGTTCCATATTGTTCCTTTCAATCAGCAGTTTCCTATTCGTCGTGCCTGATGATTCTGCCACCCTTCATGACAAACCGAACCCGTTGGAGTTCGGTGATATCGGCCAGGGGGTCGCCCGAGACAGCGATCAGATCGGCGTACTTTCCCTTCTCAATCGCTCCAACGCGGTCCTGCCAGCCCATCGCTTCGGCATTGGTTTTGGTTCCTGCTTGAATCGCTCTGGCGGGCGTCAAGCCCGCGCGCTTCACCAGCCATTCAAACTCCAAAGTCTGCGCGCCGTGAGGATGCGTGGAACCATCCGTTCCTCCCCCCACCATGATTTTGATTCCCTTCGTGGCGGCCGCCATGGACACAGCCTTCTCAAAAATCGGGATGATTCTATATTTACCGCCCGTATTCTTCTCATCCACATCGTCCATATAAGGCTCTGTGTAGCGGACAAAGGTTGGATCGTAATATATACCTTTCGCGGCCATCATGTCGATCTCGTCCTGGTGCAGGCCAAATCCGTGCTCGATGGAGTCGCACCCGGCAACGATCGCATTCCTCTGCCCCTCACCCCCCAGGACGTGGCAAGCGGCCTTTTTGCCCAGGTGGTGGGTCTCGTCAATCAGGGCCTGCAGCACGGACAGCGGGTATGTCATTTCGTATTGGACCTGACCGGTTGCGGTAAAGGAGTAGTCTCCCGTCGGGAACAGCTTGATCCAATCCGCGCCCCGTCGGATCTGTTCGCGAACCTCTGTGCGCGCTTCCTCCACTGTGTGAACCGGTGCGCGTGCGAATGGATCGGCCGGGGCCGCTGAGCTCAGCGCGGACGCGCTCCAACCGATGGTCCGCGTGGCGACCTGATATCTTGGGCCGTCGAAGCGGCCTTCGTTGATCGCATTACGAACGTCGACGTCCGCATAGCCGTTCGCGTGAGAACCCATATCGCGCGCCGAGGTAAAGCCCGCCCGCAGGTCGGCGATTCCGTTCTGGACGGCGATCAGCAGGGCGAGTTCCTTCGTCGTCTTTGGCCCGCCCGAATTGAACATGTGCGAATGACCGTCGATCAGGCCCGGCAGTACCGTCGACTCGCTCAGGTCAATCACTTGCGCCCCAGCCGGAATTTTGATTTGAGACTCGGAGCCCACCTCAGTGATCCGCTCGCCATGCACAATCACCACTTGGCGGGTCAACATCCTGCCGCTGTTGCTATCAAACAAGCTGCCGGCGCGCACCGCTACCAATCGAGAAGCCGGAGGGCATTGATAGACTCCACCGTCGGAGCCTACGCACGGCGGCTTGCCTGCGCCTCGCCAAGGAGCCGGCGGTACTTGAACCTGCGCCTGCGCTGCCGTGAGGCTCAATAGAATTCCGAAACTCCCTTTAAGTAGTCTGCGTACCATAGCCCTCGCTCAGGATCGAGACTCCCGATTTGTTGCAGCGCCTGCCACACACGAACTGCGCCTTTGCGAGATCGAGCGCCACATCGACGATCATGTCTTCCTGGCCTCCGACCATGCGCCGCCGCCCTAACTCGACCAGGATCGCGCGCGCATCTACGCCGTATCGCTTCGAAGCCGCTTCCGCATGGCGCAGAAAACTGGAATACACCCCCGCGAACCCGAGCGATAGCGTTTCGCGATCTACCCGCACCGGACGGTCTTGTATCGGCCGGATCAATTCTTCGGCGGCGTCCATCAAGGCGAAGAGATCGCAGCCGTGCTCGATCGCCATCCGCTCCAGCACCGCGATAAGCACTTCCAATGGAGCGTTACCCGCTCCGGCTCCCATGCCCGCGAGCGACCCATCCACTCGGGTCGCGCCATGCTGGATGGCGATGACCGTGTTGGCCACACCGAGCGAAAGGTTGTGGTGCGCATGCATCCCCTTTCCTGTCTCCGGCTTCAAAACGTCACCGAATGCTTTGAAGCGGTCGGCGACCTCGTGCATCAGGAGAGCCCCCGCGGAATCCACCACATAAACGCAGTGTGCGCCATACGATTCCATCAGCTTGGCCTGACGTGCCAACTCCGTTGGCGGCGACATGTGCGCCATCATGAGGAAGCCCGCGACATCCAGACCGAGCTTGCGCGCGTGCTCGATGTGCTGGCTGGAAATGTCGGCCTCGGTGCAGTGGGTGGCGATCCGTACCGAACGCACGCCCGCGGCTACAGCGCGCTCCAGATCCTCGATCGTGCCGATGCCCGGTATCAGCAGCGCGGTTACCTTGGCCCTGCGGACCGTTCCCGCCACCGCGCCGATCCACTCCACATCCGCGTGCGCGCCGACGCCGTAATTGAAGCTCGATCCCGCCAACCCGTCGCCGTGCGTGATCTCGATTGCGTCCACCCCGGCGTCGTCGAGCGCCTTGGATATCCGCACCACCTGCTCGATGGAATAGCGATGCCGAATGGCGTGCATTCCGTCGCGCAGGGTTACATCCTGAATGTAGAGCTTCGCCATGTCAGTTCCACTTTCGCTCGGCTAACCGCTCGCCCGTGGCGAGCGCGGCAGACGTCATAATATCGAGGTTTCCGGCGTACGCCGGCAGGTAGTGTGCCGAGCCTTCCACCTCGAGAAATACAGAGGTCTTGATTCCGGTGAAGACGCCCAAGCCGTGTAGGATCATCGCGTTCTCGGCCCCGATGCGATCGAACTGTACTTCCTGCTTGAGGCGATATCCTCCAACGTATTCGCGCACCTCACTCACGGCGCGTTCGATGGAGCGCGCGATCTCCGCGGTATCCGCCTCATCGCTCAGGCAGAAGACGGTATTCCGCATCATGATCGGCGGCTCCGCCGGATTCAGGACAATGATCGCCTTGCCGCGGCGCGCGCAGCCGACGATTTCAATGGCGCGGGAAGTCGTTTGCGTGAACTCGTCGATGTTGGCCCGAGTGCCCGGCCCCGCCGACTTGCTGGAGATCGACGAGACGATCTCCGCATAATGCACCGGCGCGACGCGGCTGACGGCAGCGACGATCGGAATCGTTGCCTGGCCTCCACAACTGACCATGCTGACGTCCGGCGAATCGAAGTGCGCGCGCATGTTTACGACGGGGACCAGATAAGGTCCCGCCGCCGCCGGCGTGAGATCCACCATCTGCATCCCATGCATTCGCGCGATCTCGCTGTGGCGGGCGTGCGCCCTGGCTGACGTCGCGTCGAAAACCAGGCGAATGTCCTCAACCCCCGGCCATCGCATCAGGTCATCGATGCCTCCCGTCAAGATCGGGACTCCCAGGCGGCGGCCGCGGGTCAGACCGTCGGAATCCGGATCAATTCCAACCAGCGCTCCCACTTCCAGGGTCTTCGAGGTACGGAGCACCTTGATCATGAGGTCCGTACCGATGTTCCCGCAGCCAAGAATGGCCACTTTGGTTTTCATACCGTCTCTGGTTCCGCGCGGCTAAAAGTAGAATTTCAACGCGACCTGCATGATGCGCGGATCGCGCGCGCTGGTCAATCTTCCCAGCAGCGGATTAGTATAGGCGGAAACCGGATTCAGGAAATTCGGCCGGTTCAGGGAATTGAACACCTCCCACCGCAGTTCGAACTGCTTTTGCTCGGTCAGGGCGAATCTCTTGAAGAGGCCAGCGTCGAAATTCTCAATCCCCGGGCCGAACAGGGAATTGCGGCTCGACGTGCCGAACGTGCCCAATGCCGGCAGCGAGAAGACGCTCGTATCGAAGAACTTCTGGATCTTCGCTGATCGATCGGAACTGTTAAAGGTGTGTGCCGCACCGTTGACGTCCGCTCGGTCCGCTCCAACTCCCGCCAGGCTGCGGTCGGTCCCTGCCGTTACGCTGAAAGGAAGTCCGCTCTGCATGGTGAGGATACCGTTGAGCTGCCAGCCGCCCAGAACCGCGCGTCGCCAATTCCTGCTGCCGCGGAAAAACGGCATCTCCCACAGAAAGGAAGTCACGAAGCGCCGCTCCACGTCGAAATCGGCCGGACCCTTGTCCGTGCTGTAGCGGAACGGATTCGAGGCCTGATTGCCCAAGCCTCCGCCTCCATCGTTCGAAGCCAGGTCCAGCGCTTTCGACCAGGTGAACGAGCCCAGCACGGAGAACCCCGCGCCGAACCGCCGGTTCCAGGTCGCCTGCAGGGCATGGTACGTCGAATTGGCGATCGACATTCCGCTGATGATCGTCGTGAAGCCCTGGTAGATACGGCGCGAATCCACATTGGTGGTACTGGAAGCGCCTGGGATATAGATCGCCGGATTCAGGTTCTCGCCCGCATAAAGCCTGGTGCCCTTGGATCCGACATATCCAACCGTCAATACGACGTGCCCCGGCAACTCGCGCTGCACATTGAGATTCCATTGCTGGTTGTATCCGCCGGTAAAACTCGGATCGACCGAATTCACAGCCAGCGGCAGTATGAACTGGCGCGCCGCGCGATCCTGTGCGTTGGAAGTGGGCGTGTACGCCTGCAGTTGCTGGAGGATCTGTGGCGCTGCCGCGTACGGGTCTGAGAGTTGAATGGCGAACGTACGCAATCCCAGCGAGAACGGCTGATTCGTCGGATTGCTGTTGAGTGTCACCAGGCGCTGATTGGCCGAGAAGACGCCGTACCCGCCGCGGATGCTGGTCTTGCCGGCGCCGGTGGGATCGAACGCGAATCCCACGCGCGGCGAGAATCGTACCCAGCGATTCGGCACAACCCCATTCGGAATGCCGGCATCGCCGACAAACAGCGCTCCGACGGGAGCATTGGGATATACCGTCGATTTCTGGCCGGGACGGAACGCGCCTAGGTTATCGCGCCCCTCTTTAGCGTTTAGAAACGGCTCCCAGCGCACGCCCAGGTTGAGCGTCAGGCGCCGCGAAATACGCCAGTCGTCCTGGGCGTACAAAATCGGTGTCCATTTGAACTGGAACGAAGAGATCGGACTGTTCTGGTAGACGTTCGCCGCCGCGCCCAACATGAAGTCGGCGTATCCGTATAGCGACCCGCTGCGCGTTCCATCAACGGCGAACTGCGTATCCTTCTGAAAGAATTCGCGGCCGTTGCGGCGCACGTATTCCAGGTCTCCGCCCAATGAGAAAAGGTGGTTGCCCAGGGTGATGCTCAACGTGTCGGAATACTGATAATTCTGCATGTAGCTGAAGTAGTTCGTATTCACGCGCAAGTTCAGGCCGCTGGAGATGGAGAGCGCCCAGTCGGTCGGCACGCCGGGTGGCGAAAGCGAGACGCAGGATTTGCAGCCCAGATCGGCCCAGTTCGCGGCCGGAGAGGTTACCAGGGGACTGCGGATGAACGTATTGCGCGCGAACGTGAAGTTGAACGTGTTGACCACGGCGGGATTGAAAACATGCGTGTCGTTCAGCGTCGCGTTATGCGTCGCCCAGTTGTTGGCGGAATTGAAGGCCGGTAGAGCGGCATTCTGCTCGACCGTAAAGTCGTCCCAGAAGTATCGCAGGCTCAACTTGTTATTCCGGGAAATGGCGTGATCGATCTTCATCGCCAACTGAGCATCGTTGGTGGGCAGCGAGAGCTGATAGACGGCGATATTGCCGGCGCGGTTGGGCAGCGGCATGAAATCCTTGATGAAGTTCACCGCCACCGGGTCCAGGCGCGACGTGGGAATGATGTTGCCTGGAAACGGAACCCCCGTCGGGTTGGCCGGCGTCACCGTCTCGGGCGGGGCGACGGCGCGGCCTGCCGGCAACTTCGATTGCGAGAAGTCACCCACGCGTTCCAGCGCGCTTGGCACTACCACATTGGAAAAAGTGGAGCTTGCCACCTGCCGGGTCCCTTCCAACGAGAGGAAGTAAAACGTGCGGTCCTTGCCGTTATAGCCCGGGAGTTTCACCGGCCCGCCCACCGTGCCGCCGAATTGATTGCGCCGCAGAGGATCCACCCCGGCCGCGAAAAAGTTGCGGGTATTCAGCCTGTCGTTGCGCAGGAACTCGAATAGCGAGCCATGCACTTCGTTCGTGCCGGACTTGGTCACCATCGTCACCACCGCTCCGGCGTCGCGCCCGTAGACGGCGCTGTAGGCGTTGGTCTGCATGCTGAACTCCTGTAGCGCGTCGGGATTCGGAAAGGCGGCCGCCAGGTTATTGTACGTATCCATATTCAGTCCGCCGTCCAGCGTGTAGGACGAAGAATTGGCCCTCGTGCCGTTGACCGCGAAACTGAGCGCCGTGTTGATGGCGATCAGCGACGCGGCCGAGCCCGAGGGCACGTTGACCGCTCCGGGCAGCAGCGATTGCAGTTGCAGCGTCTGGCGTCCGTTCAACGGCAATTCGCGGACACGGCCGGAATCCACTACTTCCTTCACCGTGGAACTGAACGTATCCACTGTCGTCAAGTTGGCCCGCACTGCCACCACCTCGCGGACCTCACCAACTTGCATGGCGAGATCGACGCGGCCCCGCTGGTTGACCTCGACCAAGACATTGCCTACTTCGGCTTTGCGAAATCCGGGAGTCTCGCAGGAGACGGTGTAAGTCCCGGGCGGAAGGTTGGGGAATACATAGTTCCCGGATTCGTTGGTAACAACCTTAACGGCGACACCGGTCGCGGTCGCGGTTGCGGTCACGGCAACGTTTGGAATAGCGGCCCCGCTGGCATCGGTCGCGGTTCCAAAGATGACGCTCGTAGCTGTCTGGGCCAATGCCCCCGAAATCAGTGCGAGCAGCAGGATACATGTCGAACGTAGACAAGTCACGGTGCATACCTCTCGAGTTAATCTAGTCCCGCTCTGATGGCGATTTGCGGGGGCTATATACCCGCAGCGCATTTTGGTACATGACCTTATCCCGGCCCCCCGAGAACCGGTCGGTCAGAAAGCTTTCCAGGATGTCGATTTCCAGGTCGATGCTATCTACGAATAGCCCCCCTGCATCGCTCACGGGCCAATTCGTGCCGAAGATCAGCCGGTCCGCGCCAAACGTCTTCCACAGAAACTCCAGCGTAGGCGCATACCGCGTTGGGTCGGCGATAGGCTGAAACTGGGTCAAGCCCGCCGGCTTTCCGGTCACTGCCTGGCTGCTCAGCTTGTGGACGTCAGAGACTTTGATATTCAGGCCGGCATAATTCGCTGCCGCCAGCATATCGGCCTTCCAGGAGGCCTCGACATCGAAGGTTGTGGGCTTCCCCGCGAAATGATCCATCACAATCGTCAACCCTGGCACGGCAGCGCCGATCAGGCTCAGGTTGGCTCCGGAGATTCCAAGAGTGTCGATCTCCAGGCCCCGCTTGGCCAGCAGCTTGAGGTTCGTCAGCACATTCGGCACAAGAGTAGAAAAGGACGGAGTCAGACCTGCCTGGAAGATCCCGCCGCCGATGCGGATGCCGACCCACTGTTTGTTGGCCGCTAGCAGATCCACCTGCTGGGCAAAGCCCGCGGGCGACTGTGTGACATCCAGATTCCCCACTACCGACAGGATCTTCGACTCCGCCGCGGCGGTCTGCAGCATCCAGAGGTTGGCCTGGATAATATGATCGGGCGTCACTCCTACGCTGGATTCGATCAACACTACCTTATTGACCCTCGGACCACCGACTCGGGCGTTATAGTCGGGGATCAGCCGATCCACTTCCATCCACGGGACTGATCCGCAGCAACCGGTCGGAAAAGTGGCGAAGTCGCTCATCGGCGGAGCGTTGCGTGGGAGTTTCCAAAGGTGAACGTGGCCGTCGATGATGGGTCGTCCCTGTTGACAGCCCCGATCGTCGTCAGCCCTCAATGGCATGGAGGCGGTGCCTGCCAGTCCAACTCCTAATAAGGACGCCCCCATCAATTCCCGACGGGTCAAGGCGCCGTTAGCTCTGCGGGTCGGGGCAGGGCTGTTGCTCACGGGCAAACTTTGCCGGTTCTTCACTGGTAATCCCTCCTAACGTTACGAATGATACGCAGCGGGCCATTCCGGTGCGATGGCACGCAGAACGAAGCTGCCACAACGTAGGAGTGTTTATATCATGGCGTTTTTTGCCTGTCAATCATCTATGATAGATCATCTGTACGCACTACAAATCCAACAACCTGCAAGGATCGCCCTGTCAGACGGGATTCGACGCGTCAGCGCAGCGGTACAACATGCTCTATCATTGATTGGGGATTTTTTATGCTCCAAGCACAAACGAAAGGTCGCTATGAGGAATTCCAGGATATGGGCGGCGATTTGCGCTGCTCCCTTGCTTTTCGCCCTGTTTGGGCCTTGTGAACGAGCGATCGCCGCGGACGGCCTCAATAGAGTCACGCCCGGCGAGTTCATCATCGACCATCCCACCTTGATCAACCTCGGATTTGAATGGCTCATTGAAGGCGACGACAATCGCAATGCGCAGGTGGGAGTCTCGTACCGCAAGCGAGGCGAGGCCCAGTGGAAGCCTGGATTGCCGCTCCTTCGTCTCCAGGGCGAACGAATCTATCAAAACCAAGGTGTGTTCGACGTCATCTCGCCGAACATGTTCGCGGGAAGCATCCTGGACCTGGAACCCGACACGGAGTACGAAGCGCGGTTTGTGATGTCTGATCCCGATGGCATTGCCGGGCAAAGCGCCAATACCGCGACGAAAACCGTGACCGTGCGAACGCGCCCGGAACCTAAGCCCTTCGCCGGCGGCCGGGTGTTCCATGTCTATCCAAGCAACTACAAGGGAACTAAAATCGAGCCGGCCTTCGACGCGCTCATGTGCGCCTATAACTACTACTGCGGCGGAGGAGATACCGTGACGGCTGGCCGGCCCAGGGTCAAAGCCGGCGACACCATCCTGGTGCACACCGGTCTGTACAAATACCACCCGGAATACTACACGGGAGATCGTACGATCAACGCCACGACTCCCTTCGAGGGAACCTACTATTTGACGGCCAGCGGCACCCCGGAAAAGCCGATCGTCATTAAGGCAGCCGGAGATGGCGAAGTCATCTTCGACGGCAATGGAAACTTCAACCTGTTCAATGTCAAAGCCGCAAATTACAACTACTTTGAGGGCCTCACCATCCGTAACACGGATATCGCCATTTGGGCGGGCACGCAGTTCATCGCCGGCTCAAAAGGACTCACGGTAAAACGCTGCCGGTTTGAAAATATCAACCTGGGAATCTTCACCAATTACGCAGGTTCGAGCGATTTCTACATTGCCGACAGCTACTTCTTCGGGAGAGATGACGCGAAGCATCTCCTTGGGTGGATCGGCGCCTTCTGGGCCCGATTCGATGGCGTAGACGGACAGAAATTTCCGCCGACGCTCGCCTCGTACACCGCCGTCAGGCTCTACGGACCTGGTCACGTGGTCGCGTATAACTACGTCGCAAACTTCCACGACGGCATCGACGTGGAAACATATGGGAATCCGGACGGCTCCCATGCCCTGGACGGCCCTCACTATCCACCGAAGGAGTACTGGGACAGGCGGCCGGTTGCGATCGATTTCTACAACAATTACATGACGAATTTCCACGACAATGCCTTTGAGATCGATGGCAGCATGCACAACATCCGCGTCATGCGAAATCTGATGTTGAATTCGGCCTCGCACCCGTTCTGCAATCAGCCCGCGATCGGTGGACCGATCTATTGGATACGCAACGTCGCCTACCATGCGCCCGGCGGATCGACCCGCATGACCAACGGCGCGGCGGGCGTGCTCTTCTACAACAACACGATCCTGACGGAGACTACGGCGGGATCCTCGGCGAACGTTCATTGGTGCAACAACCTGATGTTGGGAGAGAATTCCGCGCCCCCGATCTTCAGCGTGAACACGAACACGAACTACAGCAGTTCTGATTACAACGGCTTTCGTCCGAATCCCAAGGCTGAGTTTTCATTCCTCTGGAATTCCCCGCCGTTCCAGATTCCTGCAGATTACACCGGCCTCCTTGCCGGCGGCCCCGGAGCCAACAAAGCGCTCGAGGCGCGCAAGTTCGCGACCCTGGCCGAATTCAGCAAGGCGACTCAACAGGATCAGCATAGCGTCATCGTCGATTACGACGTCTTCGTCAATGTCCCGCCGCTGGATGCCCAGGATATGAAGAAAGTTCAGTCCCTTTACAAGGCCGAGGACATTGATTTCAGGCTCAAGCCGGGCTCCGCCGCGGTCGATCACGGCGTGATCCTGCCCAATGTCACCGATGGCTATGCCGGCCGCGCACCCGATCTGGGCGCGCTGGAACTGGGTCAGAATCCGCCTCACTACGGACCTCGTCAGTAGCGCCTACTCGTCGTCAGAACATCAACCGCAAGCTCAACTGGATGTCCCGAGGCGACCCGACCGTGGAAGAGATCACGCCTGCCGCCGCGCTTCCGATAGTCGCGTTCGGCAGATCGAATTGCGGATGGTTAAAGGCGTTGAAGAACTCGCCGCGGATCTGGACCCGGTAGTGTTCCGTAATCTGCTGCTCCTTGAAGAGTGAGCAATCGAGGTTGGCGCGCCCCGGCCCCCGAAGAATGTTGCGGCCGCCGTTGCCGTACGTGTACTGCCGCGGCGTGGCCCATACCGAGCCAGGCACGTTGAACGACGTATCGAACCAATGCGTGAGGGTTGGATCCGATAACTGTCCACTGATAAGGCGGTCCGGACGGCTGCCCCCGGCGTTCGAAACCGATGTCGCAAGCGTCGGAGTGAAGGGCAGTCCGCCCTGCAGAGTGAGAATCCCGTTGACCTGCCACCCGCC
>Ga0210400_10004252_pt1 | contig 12460 bp, 11 predicted proteins | sample IncBWH26MmetaG_FD_155456 | JGI IMG/M metagenome (GOLD analysis project Ga0210400, IMG submission 155456) | Forest soil microbial communities from Barre Woods Harvard Forest LTER site, Petersham, Massachusetts, United States - Inc-BW-H-26-M | ecosystem: Environmental > Terrestrial > Soil >...
CCTGCGCCAACCATTACGCAACGTGGACGTTGTCATACAAGGCGTTCACTTACCTGTCCGACCCATGCCGCGCTCCTCGCCAAGGATGCGCTTGGCAGCCAGTGCCAGGCTCTCTGCCCAAATATCCGGCTTCTGGGACCACTGCTGGAATCTTTCCGATTGCGTTATCAGAGCCGTCCTGCAACCAACGCTCTTCCCGGCCGCAACGTCCGTTTCCGCGTCTCCCACCATCCAGCACTCAGAAAGGCGCAATTGGTGGTCTGCTGCCGCCCGCAATAGCATACCTGCTTTTGGTTTTCTGCAGGCACAGCCTTCCGAAATGTCGTGAGGGCAAATGTAGATTCCCGAGACATTGCCTCCACACTTGTTGATGACATCCTTCATCCTGACGTGAATTTCCTTCAGTTTGGGTAACTCAATCTTTCCCGTGGCAACGCCGCGCTGATTTGTGACGATGATTACCTTGTAGCCGAAACGGCAAAATGCAGCAATCGCTTCTGATGAGCCTTGTAGAAATTCTACTTCACACCAGTCCGTCACGTACTCCCCGTCTGGTGCTTTTCGGATTACCACGCCATCTCGGTCAAGAAATATTGCGCTCATGCGAAAAATGTTCTTCAATAATTTCGCAGAGAATATGTCCCACTGCGATGTGTGCTTCCTGTATCCGGGGAGTTTGTTCAGACGGAATGCAAAGGCAGTAATCCGTCTCATCCCGCAATTTGCCCCCAGTACTGCCCGTCATCCCCACAGTGACTAACCCTTTCTTTTTCGCCGCCAATAAGGCCCGGATGACGTTCTTCGAATTCCCGCTCGTCGAGATTCCGATTGCAAGGTCCCCCTTGCAGCCAAGCGCTTCAATCTGTCGCGAGAACACCTCTTCGTAGGTATAGTCGTTCGCAATCGCCGTCAGGCTGGAAGCGTTGACTGTAAGCGTAATGGCCGCTAATGCTCGGCGGTCCTGCAGATACCTACCAATCAATTCTGCAGCAATATGCTGCGCATCTGCCGCACTCCCGCCGTTACCGAAGAGAATGATCTTTCCACCGGACTTCAGAGCACGTATGCACGCGAGCGCCGCTTCGTGGATGAGTTCCAACAAATCATCGTTCGCCAAAATTGCCCTTTTGACTTCTATACTTTCCCGCAGCCGCTCAGCGACTAACTGCAAAGTGTCTGACACCGTTCTCATGAATCCTCCAAGCCTGCAGACCACGGTTTTCAAAGGCAAATTCAGTCGGCGAAGCTCCCAGTTGCTTCAAAGCCTCTGCCACTTTGTGCCGCTTCTCGAATTCGCAATATAGAAGCATATAGCCACCACCACCGGCGCCAGTGATTTTGCCGCCGAATGCACCGCTATTGCGCGCAGTCTCGTACATCTCATCAATCCAGCTGTTGCTGATTCGTGGCGAAAGGTTTTTCTTGGATTGCCACGCCGAATGTAGCAGATCTCCGAAATCGTCCAGGCGCCGGCTCAACAATGCATTCTTCATATCCGTCGCGAGTTGCTTCTGCTCTCCTAATGCCCGTAGCGTGTCCTCTTGCTTCTCCTCGAATCGTTTTGTCTGATCCTCGATGATCCGGTCAGATCTGCGGGTCGTCCCCGTGTAACACAGCAACAGATTGTGCTCCAGCTCGTTGACAGTGTCTTGATGAATCCGCAGCGGGTTCACGATCACCCGGTCTCCGTAAAACTCGATGAAATTGAATCCTCCGAAACTCGACGCGTATTGATCCTGATGTCCGCCCTGTATTCGCAAGTCTTGCCTTTCAATCATGTAGGCGAGTTGCGCCACTTCGTACTCCGTCAGAGGCAAGTTCTTGAACTCCTTCACCAGACCCACCAGCCCTACGATGAGCGCCGATGAGGACCCGAGTCCCGAACCAGGCGGTGCGTCGCTGTGCAGAAAGACATCAAATCCCCTCGAATTCTGAGCCTGCAAACGCACGAGCGTCGCTTTCACTAAATCCAGCTGTCCGTCAAATTCCAATTTGCTTTCCACCAGACAATCGAGCGAGATCCCCAAATCCACCGATTCGATCCGAATGCGTCCGTCATCCCTGGGCCGAAGGCTCCCCCAAGCGTAGTGGTCAATCGTTGCATTTAGCACGCAACCACCCTCTCGTTCGGGGTAGGGTGGAACATCCGTCCCACCACCCGCAAAGCTAATACGGAGGGGTGCCTTAGTGCGGATTGTTGACGCGGAACCGTTCGGGTAATCCACTTTGTGCCCTCCGGAGATCGCTCGGAACGCCAATATCCATAAAATAGGCGTCCCTCAAGAAGCCATATACTTGCTTGTTCTTGCTTGCAACCAATTGGGGAAATACGTCTTTCTCGAGTGACACCGGTCCACGTGTGCGAATTCTGCTCAACAACCTCTTCTCGAAAACGTACACTCCACCATTAATCGGTCTCTTCCTTTCTTCCGATTTGTTGCTCGCATCCATATCACCCTTCTCGAGAAAAGCTGTGATTCTCCCCTGACCGTCCAATCTCAACGAGCCATATCGCCGATTATCGGCCACCTTCACCACCGCCAGCGTAGCCAGCGCCCCCCGGCTTTCATGAAACTTGATCATTTCCTTTAAACTTACGCCTAAGAACGTGTCGCCGTTTATTACAAATAACCTCGCACCAGGAATTAACCGCTCTGCCTTCTTCACAGCGCCGCCCGTCCCTAGCAACGCTTCCTCGATCGAATACGTCACCCGCAATCCCCATTTACTACCCTTGCCGACATATCTTTGAATCTGCATCCTCTTGTATCCCACACACAGGATCACTTCCTTCACGCCTTGCGACTGCAGCCAATTCAACAAATAATCTAAAAATGGCCGCCCGGCCACCGGCGCCATGCTCTTCGGTCCTGCCGCGTAAGCCGCGCGCAGTCGCGTGCCCAGCCCCCCCGCAAGAATCACTACTACTGGAAGGCTACCTGCTACTCTTCTTACCGATTCTGACTTCGGATTTTCGTCTAGAAAGGATTCGCTCATGCGGTCGCAAATGCTTGATGACTTGTTTTGTCCACCCCTGTTCCCACAAGTCTCTGCATCACAGCTTCCATTTTCTTCGACACAATTGCCCAGTCGTACTGCTGCTCCACCAACACCTTCGCACGTAACGCCAACTGTCTCCGCAGGCCGGCGTCCCGCAACAGCTTCACCACCTGCTTGGCAAATTCCTCCGCTCCCTCCGCGATAAGTAACTCCTGGCCGCTCTTTGCGGGCAGATCTCCGCACGCCAGCGGTGTCGCTACGACTACCGTCCCCACGGCGAATCCTTCCGCCAGTTTGTTGCTGACGCCAGCCCCCACGGTCAGAGGTGCCACTGCCACCGCCGCTTTCGCCAAGTACGGCCGCAAATCCGGCACAAAATCCACCGCCTCAAATCCCGCTCGCCCCCGGTACGCCGCCAGCGCCTTCCCCGCTCCGTTCCCGACAGCGACGAACTTCGCCTCCGGCACTTCACTCCGTACCCGCGGAAAAATCTCCTCCAGAAAATACTTCGTCGCGTGACAGTTCGGCCGGTACTTGAAGTTCCCCGTGAACACCAGCGTCCCCGGCTCTTCCTCGCTCTCTTCCTTGAAAAAGTACTTCTCGGAATCCACTCCGTTCGGCACCAACTCGTATTGCACTTCCGGCGCCTGTTCCTGCACGTATTCCATGTCCACTCGCGAACAGAACACGCAAACGTCCGCTACCCGCGCCAACTTCCCCTCATACCTCAAAAACTTCCTGTGCTCTTCCCACCCCACGAGCCTCTCCCACCACACGCCAGTCTTCATCAGACGCCAGTTGTATAGTGTCATCGAGTCCGTAGGATCGCAAACCACCGGCACGTCTCCCCCCTCCGGAACAAACTGCAGCGCCCTCCATCTCTCCACGTACACGACATCCGGCCGCACCTCTTCGTACACACGCCGTACCGCCTCCTTCGCCCTCTTCGACCCGCAATACGCGATCCGCAGCGGCGTACTTGTCGGCAGCGCCGCCGCGCATTGCATCATTCCCTTCAATCCGCTGTGCCGCACGTGCACCGTCTTTTTGCAATACTTGCTCAGCCAGTCCTTCTGTACCTCGCTCGGCTCGGCGCTCGAAACGCACACCGCCGTAATCTCATGGTTCCTCGCCAGCCGCGGTATCAAATTGAACGACCGCACCTTCACTTCCCACGGTACAAACGGCACGATGTACAGGATTTTCATTGCCTGACCGATATCCCTATAATTTCCCCATCTCAAGCATACTCTGCCAGGCATAACGTCGAAGCGCGGGCAAAATCCGGATCATGGCTCGGTCCACGGTATCCAACCATTTGATCACCCAAAAAGCCGCTGACTTGCTCGCCAAATGAACTGGTGCCGCCAGCACGGCAAGCACGTAGTGCTCTGTGTGTCTAAATTTGTCGAAGAACCTCCCCGCCATCTCGATCTGCTCCAGGCTCAACGGTTTCTCGTCCACGGTCCGGACTGTCGGCGTCGCTTTCCGCAAAAGCACCGCCAGCGGATGATGCTCCATCGGCTCCATGAAAAACGATTGTCCGCCAGGCTTCAGCACACGCGCAACTTCCCGGTACGCCTTCTCCAGCTCCAGGTGATGGAGAATCCCGTTGCCGAATACGTAGTCGAACGACGCGTCCGGGAACCCTGTCGCGTGTGCATCACGCACGGAAAATCTCGGCCGGGGAATCCCATCCGGAATCTTTCGGGTCGCAAGCTCTACTAACGACTCAGAAATGTCTATTCCCTCAACTAGCGCTCCCCGGCGCGCTAGCTCAAAGCTGAATTCCCCGTCTCCGCTTCCGTAGTCAAGAACGTGTTTCCCGTCCAACTCAATCTGCGACCACACCGGGCCCCAAATCGGGCTGCGCTCCCCCTTGTTGTAATAACTCCAAGAGAGCCGGCTGATCAGCTTCCTGTCGCCAAACTCGTTCTTCGCCACCGAATTGTGAAACTCCCTCTCCCGCTCAATCCGTTGCGTGTCCGCTCGTTCCTCCAATTTCGTCCTCCCATTGATTCGCACACCAAAACCCCTCAGTTCAGGTAACAAGACCTCGTAAAGTGGGTTCGATCCAATGAATCCGCTAAATCTGCGCCGAACAGACAATCAATCAGCATTCTTAGCTAACGTATATAGTTCCGGCTGCCATAATTTGGCTCCCAGCCACGGATCGATCAAAATCCGAAATGGATAGTAAAGAGCCTCGCAGGCTGCTTCGACGATCCTTACCGGTAGCGTCTGTCGCATGTGCGAGAAGGTTTCCGGACTTGAACTAGAGAGAACTCGTCTCCCGATCCCAGATCCGATAGAAAACAAATTGTTGTTAGCATCTCCTTGTAGTGATCGAAACATAAGAGGCTGATATCCAGATTTCTCCAGGAGCATTCTAAGCGTCTTGGGTGAATAGAGGTAGAGATGCGCGGGTGGAGACAGCCACTGCCACGAAGCTCCAGTGAGTCTTGCTACAAGACTCGCGACATTGGGAGTCTTTAAAACCAGCAATCCTCTCGGCTTTGTGAGTCTTCGGCACAGCTCCAGAAGTTGGACTGGGGTTGGCACGTGTTCAATTACATGGAACAGGATTACAACCTGATATGGTTCGCCTAGTTCCTCTAGATGGTCGTGCACGCTTCCCGAAACAACCCGCAAACCCAGTTGCTTGCGAGCGTAGTGAGATGCCGTTTCGCTCAGTTCAATGCCGGTCACCTCCCATCCGTCCTGCCGCGCCTCTGCCAAGAAGCCACCGTAGGAACAACCGACTTCCAGCAATCGTCCACGATTGGGAAAGTGTTTCGAGAGGTCCTCCAAAATCCTCCTGGATCGATGTCGAACCCCTTTAAAGTATGACTCAAAATTCACCTCGTAAGCGTCGTTATAGTAAGAGCGAAGCACCGTCTCATCCGGCACCGGATGGAGGAGAACCAGGCCACAAGTCGGACACTGGAGATAGGACCACGGACCTCTGCTGGCATATCCCGCTCCTGCCGGAACAGTTCGATCGCAGAGATGGCAAACCGCATGCCTTGACATTGGTTTGTGCATGGCCTACTTCTCAGGGTCCGTCGTTAACGGTCAAACGAGTCGGCGAAGTGGTGCGTGCGCTCTCACTCCCAGCATAGCGACACTATTCGAGCCAAATTTCTCCAGCCCGTACAGTTTTTGTAAACCGAGCTAGCAGTCCCGAATCCGCGTAACCGAGAAGGGATGCCGGATAACCGCTTCATCTCGTTTCTCTCGGTCTGGCGCGCTCTTTAACTTCGGAGCCAGGTTCTCTGTTTACGAACCGAAATTCAACGATCCGTTCTCACTCAAGTGATGTAGACCCACGAAGTGATCCCATCGAACACAAATCCTGGCTCTATCCACCACGGAGATGCGGGGATGCGATACGTTTGTTGCCGCAGTGTTTTTTGGCAAGCAGAAGGCCGGCGAAGGTCCCCAAATACGGCGCCGTCGTAAAGTGAAAGAACGTTGGTCGACTAAAAAGTGAGACTACCGCGGTCGAGATGATGCACGCTGCAATGACAGCCGACTGTCGAGAAGCGTTTCGGAACAAAGTTATTAGGAACCAAAGAAAGGCAGCCGCTCCCAATAGGCCCATCTTCTGGAAGAGATAGCCCCAGCCGCTGTCGACGAAGGGAGTCTGCAGGAAACCTAAAGAAGGATTGTCGAACGCAAATGCACTGCCGAGACCCTGTCCGAGCCATGGGTGAGCCTGCACAACGTTCATAGATTCAGCGAGTTGAAGTCCTCGCCAATACAGTGTGTCGGTATCCTGCATACTTGGAGGGATTACTTTGTCGGCGAGCGCCACCTTAGCAATTTCGTCGATCACCGTTTGAGCCGCAGGAGGGAAAATAGCGGGTAGCGCGATCAGAGCACTAGCCGACCAGAAGAGGACCCTAAGTTTCTTGGATTTGACCCTTAGCGCAAGAGCGGTCGGTACAGCGAATAAGAAAGTCAGGATATCGCTCCGCATGAAGAATAGAGTCGGAACCAGAAGCAACGCAACCGTTCCCAAAACCCAGAGGGATTTTCGCCGGTCCACACCCGCCATAAACAATACGATGGCGAGTAGCGAGGCCTGCGCGCCATGAAAACCTGTTTCCTTGTGGAAACCGTATTCCCGGAAGACCAAAATATAATAGACCAAAGCAATAATCGCGCAAAGGACGCCGAACGTCCTGATGCGCCGCAGAAGCAACTCTTCGTTTCCAGCGTTCAGTGCGATACCGAGATACACAATCAGCAGCAGAACGCCGTAAAGTTGACGAAGGGCGTAACTCGCTGTGGCTCCGTGGGTCTGGCCGTACACAGCGGCAGCAAAAGCCACCGCGAGGAACACCTTTGCAGAGAACGGAACCGCAAACACCCGGCGCAGCCCAATGCGGACGACAGCAGCAACAGTGATAATCAACAGGCCGATAGCCCAGTAACGAAACTCTCCAGCGCTTTCGGGAAGGACCTCAAACCGCCCCGATGGAGGAAGCAATACGCTGCACGCGAACAAATACAACATCCCCGCAGCAGGTGCCTCCTGCGGCCGCACCCAAACAATCAGGGCCAACCCGAGCGCCAGAGCGATCATTAGATAACCCATGCCACCAAACAGCAGCGCCAACGGTAACAGAGCGAGAATGTCCGCCCAGAAGACCGTCACAAGCAAGCCTCTATGGGCGGCGGGTTGTCCTTCCGGCAATGTGACGTAACAAGTGCTCATGACAGAACCACATACGAACAATTGATATCGCTCGATCTGCTCTTCAATTCCGCGAAACCTTTAATTCTCGACCGGATACAGGGCTGGATGCCGCCAGATTACGATAACTAGATACGTGAGGACCAGCGTCACGGCCGACGCCCAAAACCCAAGGTGAAAAACCGCTCCAACAATGAGCGGAATTGTTCCAATAAGTGCGGAGGCCCCCAAGATCCTCAGGAGCTTCGCATGAACAATGTCTCTTGTTTCCACCATAAACAGCCCCAGGCTTAAGGCTTGGCCCAGCAAGACCGCTACCGCAGCTCCAACTGGGCCCCAACGCACCGTGAAGATCGGGCACAAAGCAAGCATCACCACCACGGAGATGACCAAGGCCTTCCGATAGCTATGGTCCCTCCGATGAGCCACCAGAGCCCCCATGCCGTATAGATTGCTCAGGATGGCCAGCAACAAAAACACTTGAAAGATTCTGAACACCGTCACTCCAGCGAGATAATCGGGGTGTTTGAACAATACGAGCATGATCTGAGGAGCGTAGAACAGAGCCCAGCAGGTGCCTGGGATGAAGAGAACAGCCAGATCCTCGTAAACCCTCTGGAAGTAAGTAGAGAACTCACGCGGCGACCTCAGCGCCGACTGGCTCAGCTTGGGAAACGCTCCCTGAACGTAGTAGCTCGCCAGCATCGCTAGAGCAAGAGCAACTCGATTTCCGGCGGCATATATACCGGCCGCGTGTTGCCCTCGCACAAATCGCACAATTATCGTGTCCGTCCACACCAGCACGGTGATGAGCAGGGTGCCCAATCCCAAATTCGCGCTGGCAGCAATCACGCTCCGCACTGAATAGATGTGAGCCGAAGTGGTCTCTCCGAGCGGATGCATAAGCCGCCGTAACCAAGGCCATCCGAGCATCCCCGCTATGAAAGCCGCAGCAGCAAGGCCGAAGGAAACCAGGGTGATGGAGCTGTGTGTGTAGAACGCGACAATCGTAAAACCCAGCCACAGGGCTTGCCAAGCGATGTTGACGGTCGCCCAAAGGTTTAACCGCCCCATCCCTTGATAGGCCCAGTCGAAGAACCCAGACAACGCCACATTGCTGAGTCCGAAGCCAGCGACCAGCCAGAACTCGGTCCGACTCACCCCTGGGACGAAGTACAGAACGACCAAGGCAACCAGCGTCCCTGTGCCGGCAAGCAATAGTCGGGCCTTGGTGATCGCTTTGAGTAGTCCCCGCTCCAATTGATCCGATTGAGCCACTTCGCGGGCGCCAAACGTCGGCAGACCAAATTGAGCGATCATAAAGAGGAACGCATTGACCGAGTTGGCGAACGAAAATGACCCGAAGTCGGCGGGTCCGAACATCCTTGCCACGGAGATCAAAACCACGGCTTTCAGCGCTTGAGAAACCAAGCCTCCGGCAATGGCTGTTCCTGAACTGCGCGCCAGAGAAGCAGGGCCGCCGCTCGAGCGAATCTCCGCGCACACAGGCTCTTCGAATGTCGTCCTGTTGGAGGGCGAATTCAGAGCTTGATTTGTTCCGCTCATAGAAACGAAGACTCATGGCACGATTCTGTCCGGCTCGTCAGGCCTTGTGATTGACGCTGTATCTTGTTGCACGAAACGTTGTTCGGACTATAAGGTAGCGAGCCCCGCGAAGGCCCATGGACGGGCACCACGGCCGAGGCATCGATGTCCACCGAAATCGACCGCTGGATTAGTTCGGTCGAGAGGACGACGCGCAGATTTCCCTTCCACCGCTTCAAGATGCCTTCTCGGCCGGCAAGCGGACCGGCTGTAATCTGTACACGACGGCCCACGCGTAGATACGGATGCGGCTCTGCCCGCATACCGCTCCCTAGGCTCGTCCGCAGTGTCTCGATCTCTTCGTCTGGCAGAGCCGCTGGCGTTCCATCGAATCCCACCAGCCGGGCCACGCCGGGAATCTGCTGCACGCGCAATTTCTCCAGCAATGCCAAGCGCACAAATACATATCCGGGAAACAGCGGCCGCTGCAATGTCACGCGCCCGTTTTTCCAGTAGCGAACGCTCGCGTATAACGGCAGAAAGTGCTCCAAACCTCTCACGCCCATTTGCTCCGCCACGCGCTTTTCACGGTTCGCGCTCGTGTATACCGCATACCACCGCGTCTCGCGGTACTCCGCGGGCGGTGTCGCGCACTCGGCTGCGTTCGCAGCATTCCCGGCGAAGATCAATTCACTTTCTTTTATCATTTCCGTATTCATCGCCGCTTCTTTCCGCCGCGGTCTCGCAAAGCCCTTCTACAGCTTCGCCCCGTCACTTAGGGGGCTCAATGTGACCTAACCCATGTATCAACATATACTTACATAAAAATCCCACAACTATTGACAGTCGGGCTTGCCGTCTTCGTGCTTCTTCTCAGCTGGCTCTTCCGTCTTCTTCCACCAGGACCACCGTCGGTGTCCATTCGAGCCATTAGACCCGTTGCGCGAAAATTTCGAAAAACTCGCCCGTGTCGTCGTAAACACTTCCATGGCGAGCCGCTTCCGCGGGTCGTTCGCCTCGACCGATTCCCATTGCGTTTTCACAGCAATCCAGGTCATCGCCAGCGCGAGTCCAAGCAAAGTTCCCAAGGCGATGATTACGGCGCGCGGTGGAAACGTCTTCTTGGTGGGCACAATTGCCGCGTCCAGGACCTTCACGCTTGGAATTTCTTTCGCTTCCTGGACCTTGGCCATTTCGTACTGCTCTGTCAGCAGTTCGTACACCGTTTCCTCGATCTTCGTCCGCCGGTACAAGTCCGCGTAGGTGACGCCGAGAATCGGCAGTCTGCGGATCGACGGAAAGAGCGAGTCATCAACCTTTGCGCCCCCTTCCGTTCCTGCGCTGCCGATTTCGTTCAATTTTTTTTGCAGCTCGTCCATGCGAGCTCTTGCTGACCGCACGCGCACGTTGTCTTCGGTGTACACCTGCTTCAATCCTTCGAGCTCCGATTGCGCAGCGATCAATCCACCCTGCAGCCTGGCCGCTGCGTCCACCATCGCCCTTCCTTGTGCGGGAATGTCAATCGCGCTGTTCTTGCTCGCGAAGTCGCTGAATTTTTTTGCCGAGTCGTCCAACTCTCCTTTTACCGCTTTCAAACGCTCTTCCAGAAAAATCCGCTCGCGTCGCGCCGCCGAAGTGCTGACCTTTGCCACCAGGCGGTCCAGTTCATCGACATAAGATTTCGCCATCGCCGATGCGCGCTTCGGGTCGTGATCGGTCACACCGACCGAAATAATTCCGCTCTTGCGGTCCTCGGAAATGTCCGTATGCTCCGCAAGGTCCTTCCTCGCGTCCTCGACTTTCCCGTCATGGTAGACACGCATCAGATTGAATTGTTGGATCAGCCGGTCCTGGAGTGTCTGGCTCTGGAGGACGCCCACAAACAGTGCGCCCGAATTCTTCATCCCCAGGGCGTCGCCTGCAATGGCTCCTAAACCGTCCAAGCCCGCGCGCCCTGCCACCATGGACAGCATTCCAAGTCCCAATCCAGACGGACTGTCAGGGGGCATCAATCGAGTCACTGACTCATACCGCGCGGGAATCAATATTGCGATGAGCATACTCGCGAGTAGCGCATAGACTCCCGCGCGCAAAATGAACCTGCGGTCTGCCCAGAAGAGCCACAGGTTGGCCACTGTTCGCCCATCAACCTGTCGGTCTCTCAAGTCGTCAGCGAGGGCCTCGTTGTCCCGAGGCACCGATACGATGTCTTCCTCGTTGGATAATCTTTGCCTCACCGATGCAGGTTCTCCGCTCATGATTTTCCAGACCAGCGAGTCTCTTTCCAACTCAAGTCAGATTGTCTCTGGCAACGCCAAGCGCTGAAACCGTTCTCTTCGAATTCCAGATTTTATTTGACCTGCACCGGCCGCTCCTCCAAGAATTCTCGTTCGCGGCGTGCTGATGACACGTTCAACAAATAAAAGCGCAATACACAAAATGTCGATTCAATATAATGGGGTCTTACATCCGTTCCGATTATTTCGGCCCCCTTTCACCAGGAGAGAAGCCTATTTCCGCAATTGCCGTGAAATTCCTTTGAGGTCCATTGAAAAGTATTGGATATCTCGAAATGTGCTCGTACTGCAGTTCAGTTTTCATATAGAAACCAGACTTGAGATGAATCTCATTCCGAACCGCGTAGTCTTGCCAGGCCCCGCCTCCTGGAATGAAATCTGGCGCAACCGAATTGTGCTTGTAAACCAATTGCACTGTATTGCGCGGCGAGAACCAGTAAGTTAGCCAAGCCTGGATAGCCCTCCCATCTCTGCCAACGGTGTTGCCAATTAAATTGCCATTATTTGTGTTCCCGTCGGGATAGGCAGCATTCCAGTAATTGAATATTCCATTATTGCCTCGATTATTAAACAAGCCGGATTGTTCTGTCGATATTCCCTCGATATGAAAATCAAGTTTGGGAATTCCGGGGATTCTCGTGATGTAGAGACCTGGATGCCAGGGATTCCTCGCAGGATCCAAGATGGGCAATTTAGTGTCCTCCGCGTAGGCATCCCCATAAAGGACAACGTAGTTTCGTAACTTCGGGACATAAAACGTCCAGTCCATCTCGGATTCGTCGTCGCCCGGCACGCCCTTGTCCGCAATCCGCGTGCTTTTGAGGCCAAAGAGACTATGAAGAAGATTGCTTCCGTTAAGCGGCTCGCCTCCCGTACCCCCGATCATGGTTCTCCGCCCAAATCCGAGTTCCAAGAA
>Ga0210400_10004253_pt1 | contig 12459 bp, 9 predicted proteins | sample IncBWH26MmetaG_FD_155456 | JGI IMG/M metagenome (GOLD analysis project Ga0210400, IMG submission 155456) | Forest soil microbial communities from Barre Woods Harvard Forest LTER site, Petersham, Massachusetts, United States - Inc-BW-H-26-M | ecosystem: Environmental > Terrestrial > Soil >...
GCCGACGATCGCGGCCGCGGCCTACAAGCACACGCTCGGCCAGCCCTTCATCTATCCGCGCAACGATCTGCGTTACTGCGCGAACATGCTCAATATGTTCTTCGCGGTTCCTTGCGAGCCCTACGCGATCGATCCGGTCGCAGCCGAAGCGCTCGACCTCCTGTTCATCCTGCATGCAGATCACGAGCAGAACGCCAGCACTTCGACGGTGCGCCTGGCCGGCAGCACCGGTGCGAATCCCTACGCCGCCATCTCGGCCGGCGTGTCCGCGCTGTGGGGACCGGCACACGGCGGCGCCAACGAGGCCGTCCTCGACATGCTGGACGGGATCGGTTCGGTCGCCAACATCGACAAATTTCTGGCGCGCGTCAAGGACAAGAGCGACCACGTGCGCCTGATGGGATTCGGACACCGCGTCTATAAGAACTTCGACCCACGCGCGAAGATCATCCGCGGCATGTGTTACCGCGTGCTCGAGAAGCTCGGCAAGAGCGACAACCCGTTGTTCGAGCTGTCGCTGAGACTGGAGGAGATTGCGCTCAAGGACGAGTATTTCGTATCTCGCAAGCTGTACCCCAACGTGGATTTCTATTCCGGGATCATCTACAGCGCGCTCGGTATTCCACGCTCCATGTTCACCGTCATGTTTGCAATCGCGCGTACCGCCGGCTGGGTGGCGCAATGGCAGGAAATGGTGTCCGATCCGCACATGAGGATCGGCAGGCCGCGGCAGCTCTACACCGGCCCCACGCAGCGCGATTACCAGCCCATAGACAAGCGCTGATCGATGCCGGCGCGATCGAACGCAGCCTTGAGCGTGGCGGCACTGGTGCTGTGCGGCGCCGCTGATTTTGCCTCGGGCAGCGGCGGCGACTGCCCGAGCCCGTCGGGCCCCGTGGCTTTGGGCAGCGTGCAATGGAACGGCTGGGGTCGCAGTCTCGACAATACGCGCTACCAACCCGAGCCCGCGATTCGCGCCAGCGACGTGGCGAAGCTCGCACTGAAATGGGCTTACGGCTACCCGAGCGGTACCGAATTCGGCCAGCCGACGGTGGTGGACGAGCGGCTGTTCGTCACTAGTTCCGCCGGCCGGGTCTATTCGCTCGACTCCAAGACGGGCTGTACCTATTGGACCTATGACGCCGCCGCCGGCAGCCGCACGGCAGTGACCATCGGAGAACTGGCACGCGCCAAAGTCGCGGCGTTGCCGAGGAAGCTCAAACGCACGCTGGCGCACCTCGACGTCATCAAAGCGCCGAGCGCGGCGTTCTTCGGCGACGACACCGGCACCGTCTACGCGCTGGATGCTCAGAAAGGGACTCTGCTGTGGAAGACCCAGGTGGACAGCCATCCGCTGGCGCGCATCGTGGGAGCGCCGGCGTTGTTCGGCGACCGCTTGTACGTGGCGGTGTCCTCGACCGAGGACAGTGCAGCCGCCAACCCCGGCTACAGCTGCTGCACCTTTCGCGGCAGCGTGGTCGCCCTCGACATCGCCGGCGGCCGGACGCTGTGGAAGAGCTACACGGTACTCGAAGAGCCGCAGCCGACCCGCAAGAACAGTGCCGGCATCCAGGAGTTCGGCCCGGCCGGCGCGGCCGTCTCCTCCGCGCCCACCATCGATGCCAAGCGCAACGTGCTGTACGTTGCAACCGGCAGTTCCCCGACCGGCTTGGAGCAGTCGCTGACCGATGCGGTTGCGGCGTTCGATTTGGCGGACGGCAAGCTGCGCTGGGTCAAGCAACTGCTGCGGCCGGATGCCGGAGCGGGCGGAGCCGGCTTTTCGAGTTCCCCGGTGCTGCGGACATTGGCGACCGGCAATCAAGTCCTCTTGGCGGGACAACGATCCGGCGTGGTCTACGGACTGGATCCTGATCATGGCGGCGAGATCTTGTGGCAGACCCGGATCGGCGACCCTGCCGCGGGCCCGGCCGCCGGCGCGGGCCCGGCCGCATCGAGCGCCACGGTTGCAGGCGCTACCGGCGGGGTGGCCTGGGGCAGTGCGGCGGATCATCGCAATCTTTACGTCGCCATCTCCGGGCTGCTGGCACAGCCTGCGAACGCGTCGGGGAGTTTGACGGCGCTCGATATGACCACCGGCGCCGCGCGCTGGCACACCGCTTCGCCGGAGCCGGCATGTGCCTGGAGCGACCGCACTTGCTCGCATGCGCAGGCGCAAGCGGTCACGGTCATGCCGGGCAGCGCGTTTTCAGGATCAATGGACGGACACCTGCGCGCTTATTCGACCATCGATGGCAAGATACTGTGGGACATCGACACCGCCAAGGATTTTCAAACCAAAAACGGCATCAAGGCGAGCGGCGGCTCCCTCGATCACGGCGGTGCGACGATCGTGAACGGCACGGTGTATGTGAATTCCGGCAACGCTCTGCTTGCCTTCTCCGTCGACGGAAAATAGGACGCGATACGCCAAAATGAGATTTGCAATTCGGCTTGGGTTGTTCGGCTCGAGCGTGCTTTTCGGCTTGAATGCGGCCGCGGCGTACGCGGCGGCGGCGCACGCGGGGGAGGCCGACCCGACGCCGGCAATCGAGAATTCGGTGGTCAAGGTGTTCGCGACCATGCGCTACCCGGATCCTTTCAAACCCTGGACCAAGCAGGCGCCGAGCGACGTGACCGCCTCCGGCGTGGTGATCGAAGGCAAGCGCATCCTGACCAACGCCCACGTGGTGCTGTACGCCAGCCAGGTACAGATTCAAGCGAATGCGGCGGGCGACAAGTTGCCGGCCACGGTCGTGGCGGTTGCGCCAGGCATCGATCTGGCCGTCTTGCAACTCGACGACGCGGCATTTTTCGACTCGCACCCGCCGCTGTCACGCGCGAACAAGCTGCCGCGGATCAAGGATGCGGTGCTGGCGTATGGATTCCCGGCCGGCGGCAACTCCCTGTCCATTACCAAGGGCATCGTGTCGCGCATCGAGTTCGTGGCCTACAACTATCCGGTGTCGGGATTGCGCATCCAAGTCGACGCTGCAATCAACCCGGGAAACAGCGGCGGCCCGGCGATTGCCGGCGACAAGATGATCGGTCTCGCCTTCAGCAAGCTGGGCGGCGACACGCAGAACATCGGCTACATCATTCCCAATGAAGAAGTCGAATTGTTCCTCAAGGACATCGCCGACGGCCATTACGACGGCAAGCCTGCCATGTACGATGAATTGCAAACGCTCGAGAATCCGGCACTGCGCGACTACCTGAAACTCGACAAGGGCGTCGACGGAATGGTCGTGCATCGTCCGTACAAGACCGATGCCTCGTACCCTCTCAAGGAATGGGACGTCCTGACCCGCATCGGCGAGACGCCCATCGACAACCAGGGCATGATCAAGCTGGACAAGGACCTGCGGGTCAGCTTCGCCTATCTCGTGCAGCGCCTGGCGAACGACGACAAGGTGCCGATGACCCTCGTCAGGGCCGGCAAGACCATGCAGATACAGTTGCCCGTGTCGGCGGAGCACCCCACGCTGGTCACCGATCTGCGCGGCGCGTATCCACCCTATTTCATTTACGGCCCGCTGGTTTTTTCCACGGCGACCTGGCAATTGCTGTCGAACCTGGAGAACAACGCCGGCCTGATGCGAATCCTGGGCGCGGTGAAGAGCCCGCTGATCACGCGCGCGCTCGATCCGCCGGATGCGGAAACGCAGGAGTTCGTCGTCGTCTCCTCGCCGTTCTTCCCGCACAAGCTCGCCAACGGCTATTCGAATCCTGCGGGATCGGTGGTGTATTCGATCAATGGCACGCACGTGCGCAGCCTCGAACATCTCGTTGCCATTCTGCGCGATCTCAAGGATCCGTTCGTCACCATCGAGTTCGATCAAAAGGGCAACGAGGCATTGGTGTTCTCGCGCGCGGCGATGCTGGCGGCCACGGACGACATCCTGACCGACAACGGCGTGCGCGCGCAGGGCTCGCCGAATGTCATGGCGGTGTGGCAGGAGAAGGCTCGATAGCGAGCTTTTAGTTGGCGCCGACCAGCTCCGACACCTCGCGAGCGTCCGCGCGCTTCATGGGCCGTCCGTCGACCGGCGAGTACGGCGATTGTCTGATCCCATCGATGGGGAATACGGTGGCGTCGACGGTTCGGCCGTTGGCCTCGAAACGCAGCGCCGGATAGTTGATGCTGCGTTCGGCATCCATTTTGACGCGCCGCTCGTAGAATTCGTGGGGAACGCCGATTTCGAGCAGCCGTATGGCGACCGACTCCGATCGATCCGCAAATAGGTGCAAATTGATGTCGCTGTAATTCGTGGCCGTGCCTGTCAGCACGGAGCCAACCAGGCGCGGCTGGAACTCATCGAGCATGCGCATCGTATCCAGGGCGATGCGGCGCTGCTCTTTCAGGGTCACGTCATGGGAATCGCGCCCGAACAAGCGCTGATGCTCGCGCAGCGCCGCTTCGATTTCGACATTCTTGGGCAGCACCGCGACATCGTTGACGCCCAATCGGTCGGCCGCTTTGCGCTTCGCCTGCAGGAAGTCCTCGATGCCGTGTTCGGCCATGATGCGCGCCGCCTCTTGAGCGAGGGCGCGGCGCAAATCCTCTGCACGCTGCGAAAATCTCTTTGCCATGGTGACCCTAGAATAGCGGCTTATCGCCGTCGTTCATCGGATTTGGATTGTTCGGCCCTTCATAGGCCTCGGGCTTGGGCAGATTGCCCTCGATGAATTTCTCCATGATGCCGTTGGGATTGTCGGAACTCGCCAACAGGCCCGTCTCGGGCGAAATGCGCACCGTGACGATGCCGTCCGGCACCGGCACGCCGTGCCGGGGGGCACCAGCGAGCGCTTCGTGCATGAAGTAGGTCCAGGCGGGCACCGCCGTTCGGCCGCCCTGCTCGCCCTCACCCAGGCTGCGCTCCTGATCGAAGCCGACCCAGACGGTCGTCTCGATATCGCCGTTGAAGCCGTTGAACCAGGCGTCGCGTTGGTCGTTGGTCGTGCCGGTCTTGCCGGCGATGTCATCGCGATTCAAGGTCCGAGCGCGCACGCCCGTGCCGCGCCGAATGACGTCCTTCATCATGTCGGCGAGCAGGTACGCCACCTGCGGCCGGATGATCTGCGGCGCCAGGTTCTTCGGCAGAATGAGGGTCTTGCCGTCGTGCGGCGCCTCGTCGATCAGCGCAATTCGCGGCCCGGCGCCGCTCTTGATCGGGGTCGGATCGCCGACTCGGTCGCATTCGAAGCAGGCGAGCGCAGGGGTTGCCTGCTGCAGCACTTTGCCGCCGGCATCTTCGATCCGGTCGATGGTGTAGGCGTTCACCTTGTAGCCGCCGTTGGCGAAGGTGGAATATCCGACCGCCACCTGCAGTGGACTCAATTCGGCGGTGCCGAGCGCGAGAGTCAGGTCATTCGGCAATTGTGATTTGTCGAACCCGAAGCGGGTGACGTAGTTCCAGGTGTAGTCGCCGCCGAGGGCGCGCATCAGACGCACCGACACCAGATTGCGCGAAAACGTCAGCGCTTCGCGCAGGCGGATCGGGCCGTAGAATTTGTTCTCCATTTCCTTGGGGCGCCATGCCTGCTCCATACCGGCTTCGTCGATCACGATGGGCGCGTCCAGAACCACGCTGGCCGGCGTATAGCCCTTGTCGAACGCCGCCGCATAAACGAAGGGCTTGAAACCCGACCCGGGCTGGCGGCGTGCCTGAGTCACCCGGTTGAACTTGCTCTGGAAGTAATCGAAGCCACCCACCAAGGCCACCACCGCTCCATCGCGCGGATCCACCGACACGAGAGCGCTCTGCGCTTCCGGCACTTGCACGAACAGCAGCGATTCGGCCGTCCTGCCCACCGTATAGATCACATCGCCGCGCGCCAGAACTTCGGCGGCCGTCGCGGGCGACCGATCGGTCTTCTCGTCGGGCAGCTCGCGTCTCGCCCAAGACAGCTTCTCCCAGGGCAGCGTGGCAACACCCAGGTCCTTGACGTAGATCTGGGCGCTCTTGGCGTCGACCTTCTGCACGATCGCGGGCCGCAGGCCGCCGATCATCGGGAATTCCTCGAGTTGGCTGTCGAACTCGGCGGGAGTGCTGATCTTGCTCAAGTCCACTTTGGCGGTGGCTCCGCGGTAGCCATGGCGGCGGTCGTATTCCAGCAAGCCGGTGCGCAGCGCGATCGTGGCGGCCGTCTGCAGGCGCGAATCGATGGTGGTGAATACCTTGTAGCCGGCCGTATAAACGTCGTCGCCGTACTTGGCCTGCATCTCATTGCGCACCATCTCGGCCACATATTGCGCGTCCACTTCGATCGAGGCGCCGTGCAGCCTCGATTCCATGGGACTCGACTTGGCTTCGTCGTACTCAGCCTGGGTGATGTAGTTGAGCTCGAGCATTCGCCCCAGAACGTGCGCGCGGCGCACCTTGGCCGCCTCGGCGCTGGCCACCGGATTGACCACCGATGGAGCGGTCGGAATCCCCGCCAGGGTGGCCATTTCAGCCACGCTCAACTGGTCCAAACCCTTGCCGAAATACACCTCCGCCGCGGCTCCCACGCCATAGGAACGCTGGCCGAGAAAGATCTTGTTGACGTACAGCGAGAAGATCTGTTCCTTGGTGAACTCAGTCTCCATCAAGAGCGAGATATAGATTTCGCTCATTTTGCGTTTCATGTCGCGCCGCGGGGTCAAGAACATGTCGCGCGCCACCTGCATGGTGATCGTGCTTGCCCCCTGGCGAATGCCGCCGGCTTTGAGATTGGCCACTGCCGCACGCAAAATCCCTTGCCAATCAACACCGTGGTGCCGGAAGAAGCGATCGTCCTCGGTTGCCAAAAACGCCTGAATCAGCTTTTTGGGGAGTTGTTCGTAGCGTACCGGGATGCGGCGCTGCTCGCCGATGGCGGCGATCAGCTTCCCGTCGCGGGTATAGACCCGCAGCGGAACCTGCAGCTGCACGTCCCGCAGGCTCTCCACATCCGGCAGGGCGGGCCTCAAGTAAACATAAGCACAGACGTTGGCGAAGGCAATTAACGCTATTGCGCCAACCAGGCAGGCGCAAATGCGCGAGATGAGAACTAGGTAACGTTTGGTCACAGCAAAGAGTTCTAACTTATTGCACCGGCGATATTGCCAAGCATATTACCGCCGGATACATGGGCATACTCATCGAAAGATGAGGACGCAAAGCTACCGGTCCACCGGGCTTCCGCCCAAGGGACAGCGGGGTTGCCAGACCAGAGGTCTGAACGGTTATGAGTCGATCGTTGCTAGGTCGCGGCCAAATGGTCGCAGATCCCACTTTGCGCTGCGGCAAATTGCCCGGCGGTGATTACCGTGAGTAGCTTCACGTTCTATTTAACAGTTTCTTGCTAAGTTTGCGCGGGCTAAGATAGTCTCGTGCACCAGTTTGGGCGTCCAAGGTACTGAGCGAAAAAGGAAAAAAAGCTGTGTGGTCGTTCGGCAAAAGATATCGTCCGCTATTGGGACTTGACATAACCACTTCGTCGGTGAAGCTGATCGAGCTCACGATGTCCGGCGGCCAGTATCGCGTCGAGTCCTATGCCGCGGAGCCCACGCCGCACAACGCCATCAACGAGAAGGCCATTGTCGACGCGGAAGCCGTCGGAGAAGCGATTCGCCGGGCCGTGAAGCGCTCCGGCGCCAAGAGCCGGCTCGCCGCCATCGCGATCTCGGGCGATGCGGCCATCACCAAAGTGATTCAAATGCCGAAGAATCTCGGCGAAAACGAACTCGAAGGTCAGGTCGAGATGCAGGCCGACCAGTACATTCCATTTCCGATGGAGGAAGTCAGCTACGACTATCAGGTCGTGGGCCCGTCGGAGAAAGACCCGGAGATGCTCGACGTCCTGCTGGTTGCGACCCGCACGGAAAACGTCGAGCAGCGCCAGGCCGCGGTGCAGGCCTCGGGCCTCACGACCCACCTGGTCGATGTCGAGGCTTTCGCATTGGAGAATGCCTGCGCCCTGATGCGCCATCAGATGCCGGACGGCGGCCTCGACCGTACCGTAGCGGTGGTGGATTTCGGCGCGAGCAGTACGACGTTCAGCGTGCTGCGCGACATGCGAGTCATCTACACCCGGGATTTCGCCTTCGGCGGGCAGCAGCTCACCGAGGAGATCATGCGGACCTATGGACTGTCGATGGAAGAGGCCGGCCGCGCCAAGAAGGAAGGCGGCCTGCCCAGCAATTATCAGCCGGAAGTACTCGATCCATTCATCGATGACATGACGCAACAGGTCAGCCGCTCGCTGCAATTCTACCTGGCATCCGGCAGCGGCCGCTCGCAGCCCGATCAGATATTGATCTGCGGCGGCTGCGCCAACATCCCGGGCGTGGCGGAGGTCATCTCGAGCCGCGTCGGCGTGCCGGCGGACAAGGGTGATCCGCTCGGCAACATGAAAGTGTCGTCCAAGGCCAAGGCGCAGGCAGTGGGCCGGGACGCCACCGCGTTACTCACAGCCTGCGGCCTCGCGCTGCGAAGCTTCGACTAAAGAGCTGCCATGCCGCGTATAAATCTACTTCCCTGGCGCGAACAAGAACGCAAAGTCCGACGCCGCGAGTTCCTGGTCGCCGCCGGCGGCGCCGTCATCGCATCCATCGTGTTGCTCGGCGTCGGCAAGCTGCTGTACGCGGGTTGGACCGAGGCGCAGGTCGAGAAGAATAATCTTCTGAAGAAGGAGATCGTCAAGCTCGATGCGCAGATCGCCGACATCCAGGACCTCGAGAATCGCAAGCAGCGCCTGGTGGCGCGCATGGAGATCATCGAGAAGCTGCAGCGCAAGCGTCCCGAGATCGTGCATCTATTCGATGAAATCGTGAAGACAGTTCCCGAAGGCATATACCTCACCGCGATCAAGCAGACCGGCAACAAGCTCGAAATCCACGGCGTCGCCCAGTCGAGCACGCGGGTTTCGACGTTCATGCGCAATATCGATGGCTCGGTATGGATGGATAACCCGGTGCTGCAAGTGGTCGAGTCCGCGAAGGACTCCCCGACGGGCGGCTCGAATTTCACCCTGACCAGCGATGTGGTGGGCGTGGATCTCGAACACGGCGGCGAAACAACGGTGAAGAAGGTTGCGGCGAAATGAAATTTTTCGATCAACTCCGGACTCTCGATCCCCGCGACGTCGGCCGCTGGCCGCTGCCGGTACGCGGTTTCTTCATTGCGGTGATATTCGCCGTGTGCTCCTCGGTCGCCTGGTACCTGTTCGTTTGGAACGACGACCGGCCCGTATTGCAAAAAGCCCAGGCGGATGAACTGGATTTGCGCGCACAATTCGAAAGCAAGCAGCAACGCGCCGCGAATCTCGACGCCTACCGTTCGCAGCTGGCAGAAATGGAACGCAGCTTCGGCGCCATGCTGCGTCAATTACCCGGCAAGACCGAGGTTCCGAATCTCTTGGTCGATATTTCACAGACCGGGCTCGCGGCCGGCTTGCAGGAGAAGCTGTTCCAGCCCGGCAGCGAAAAGAGCAACGGCTTCTACGCCGAACTGCCGATCAAGATCAAATTGGTGGGTACGTATCATGATTTCGGCAATTTTGTCAGCGGCATCGCCGCGCTGCCGCGCATCGTCACGCTGCACGACATCCAGATCGCGCCGGTCGATGCAAAAGGCGGCTACGACAACCTGACCATGGACGTGACGGCCAAGACTTATCGCTACATCGAGGATGAAGGCGCAGCGCGCCCGGCGAAGAAGGCGGGAGGTGCGACGTGAGAATCATGGGCAAAGCGCCTCTGAGCAGGGCGGCCGTGATCGGCGCCGTTCTCGTCGGCCTGCTCGCGGCCGGATGTTCGGGCGGCCAGTCGGATCTGGAGAAATGGATCGCCGATACCAAGAAAAAGCCCGGCGGACGCATCCAAGCGCTCCCGGAAGTAAAGCCGTACGAAACCTATGTGTACAGCGCCGCAAGGCTGCGTTCGCCGTTTCAGCCGGTGGGCCCGAATTCCGGCAATGGCCTGGCCGGTGTGCGGCCGAGTTCGCGGCGCAACCGTGAATTCTTGGAAAGTTTTTCGCTCGACACCCTGAAAATGGTCGGCACGTTCAAGGTGGGCGGCAGCTTTTACGGGCTGGTGCAGTCCAAAGATGGCCTGGTGCACAAGGTTCAGCCGGGAAATTATCTGGGGCAGAACGACGGCAAAGTGACGGAAATCAGCGGCGGCAAAATTAGTCTGGTCGAAATCATTCCGGATGGTCTCGGCGGCTATATCGAGCGACCGGCCTCGTTGGCATTGGCCAATTGAAGGCCACAGGGAGAAGAGAGCATGATTAGATTCAAAATACGAACGTCGGCGATCGGCGCGATGGCGCTACTCGCCTTGAGCGCAATCGGGTTCACGGTACGGGCCCAGGATCCGCTCAAGCTCGACGCAATCGACGTTCAGACCCTGTCGGGTCAACAGGTGCAGCTCAAGCTGCACTTGAGCGGTCCGGCTCCCGAGCCGCTGCCGTTCACCATCGACAAGCCGGCGCGCATCGCGTTCGACTTGCCGAATACCGCCCTCGCGCTCACCACACGGCGCTTCGACGTCCGCTCGGGAGGCGTGGACACGGTGCTCGCCGCCGAAGCAAACGGCCGGACCCGCGTCGTCGTCAACGTGGATTCCCTGATGCCGTACACCACCAAGGTGGACGGCAACACCATCATCGTCACGCTCGGCGGACAGCCGGGCGACGCCGCCGCGCAAACCGCTGCGGCACATGCGGGCTCGGGCCAGGCCGCGACGCCGGTCGAACGCGCGATCCGCACCATTGATTTCCGCCGCGGCGCGGACGGCACCGGCCGGGTCATCGTGCAGCTGACGGATCCGCGCACGCCGGTCAACGTTCGGCAGGAAGGCAATCAAGTCGTGGTCGACTTTTCCGGCACCCTGATGCCGAAGAACCTCATGCGCCGCTATGACGTCATGGATTTTGCGACCCCGGTGCAGACCGTGGATGCGCTGCGGGTGGAAGGCAGTTCGCGCCTGGTGATCAGCGCCCAGGGCGACTTCGAACAGTTGGCCTACCAATCCGACAATCAGTACACCATCGAGATCAAGCCCTCGCTCAAGCGTACCGCCGCCGACGAAAAGAAGGAGTACACCGGCGAGCGTTTGACGTTGAATTTCCAGGACATCGACGTGCGTTCGGTATTGCAGCTGCTGGCCGACACCAGCGGCCAGAACATCGTGGTCAGCGATTCGGTGACCGGCAATCTCACCCTGCGGCTGCAGAATGTGCCCTGGGATCAGGCGCTCGACATCGTATTGCGCACCAAGGGACTCGATAAGCGCCGCCAGGACAATGTGATCATCATCGGACCGACCGCGGAACTGGCATCGCGCGAGAAAGCCGAACTGGCGGCGCACAAGGAGGTGCAAGAACTCGCCCCCGTGCGCACCGAATTCATGCAGGTCAATTACGCCAAGGTGGCGGACCTCGCGAAACTGATCAGGCCCACGGCCGGCGCAGCGGCCGGCAGCGGCGGCAGGAACTCCATGCTGTCGCAGCGCGGCAGCCTCACCGTCGATGAGCGCACCAACACGCTGTTGGTGCAGGATACGGCGGAGAATCTGACCGACATCCGCCGCCTGGTGCAAACGCTGGACGTGCCGGTCAAACAGGTGTTGATCGAGGCGCGCATCGTGATCGTGAGTGACAACTTCGAGCGCGACTTGGGCGCCAAGCTCGGCATCACCACCTCTACCACGGCCAACGGCAGTCTCCTGTCCGTGTCGGGCTCCAACCTGGCCAGCGATACCATAGGCGGCGGCTCGACCACCGGGGGTCCCCTGAGCCAGCCGCTCGCGAGCCGCTATCAAGTGAATCTGCCGGCGACCAATGTCAACGGCAGCATCGGTGTGTCCCTGCTGTCCGGGACCCACCTCCTCGATCTGGAGCTGTCGGCGGCTCAGAACGAGGGCAAGAGCGAGGTGATCTCCTCGCCGCGCATCATCACGGCGAACCAGAAGCAGGCCACCATCATGCAGGGTGTGGAGATTCCCTACCAGGAATCGGCGTCGAGCGGCGCCACCACGACGCAATTCAAGAATGCCGTGCTGTCGCTCAAAGTGACGCCGTTGATAACACCCGACAATCGCGTGGTACTCGATCTCGACGTCAGCGACGATTCCGTCGGCGCCCAGGTGTCGAGCGCCACCGGCGGCAGCGTACCGTCGATCGACACGCGCCAAATCATCACCCAAGTGCTGGTGAATGACGGCCAGACCGTGGTTCTCGGCGGCATTCTCGACACCACCAAATCGTTTTCGGCCAACAAGGTGCCGTTCCTGGCGGACATCCCCATCTTGGGCAACCTGTTCAAGAGCACGATCCGGATCAACAACAAGTCGGAGTTGTTGATCTTCATTACGCCGAAGATTCTGCGTGAGGGTTCGAATCTCTACTGAGCGCCGAGCTCGAGGGCAGACTTGAGAAAACCGCCATAACCTGGCGGTTTTTTCATTTGTCAGGGGGAATTGATACAAAATGC
>Ga0210400_10004254_pt1 | contig 12457 bp, 10 predicted proteins | sample IncBWH26MmetaG_FD_155456 | JGI IMG/M metagenome (GOLD analysis project Ga0210400, IMG submission 155456) | Forest soil microbial communities from Barre Woods Harvard Forest LTER site, Petersham, Massachusetts, United States - Inc-BW-H-26-M | ecosystem: Environmental > Terrestrial > Soil >...
GGTAGCAAACGGTTTCCTGCGATACCGCCGCTTCAACCGCAGCGCCAGTTTATTAATTGCCGCGACGGTTTGACCCATCTGCCTGGCGGCGCCACGCCACGGCGGCCCGGCGGCCTTCGCACTCCCGGGCTGGGGCGAGCTTACTGTCTTTTGCAGAGCGGCAGACTGCTGGCCCAGGACGCTGAGTTGCCGATCGAGCAAGTGAAAGGTGGCGAATGGTTCAGCGGCAGCAGGCGTCTTTGGCGCACGCGGCTGATGGCCCATCACCACGGGGGCGAAGGCGCCGCAGCTGAAGATGGCTATGGAAACCAGGAGTGCACAAGCGCGATTGCGATTCCAGACGCGTTCCATAACTTAGCCGGCACGTGACACTTGGGAAACAAGATAGCGAAATGGGAATTTGTCCCCAGGGCATTTTGTCGGTGCGACGTCACTATGCCGAAGGATATGCTGCAAGGGGATGTTGTATTGGTGACGTAATTTCCGACAGAGTCGGATTACGGAGTTGACCTGCTCGGAGGTCGGCCCGGTGCGTCCCTTTGACCCGCGACGGTTATCCTCACTGCTGAAGTCGCCCGCGACCGAAATTCCGAGGTATGAGTTGTATCCGGGGGCATGTGCGCCTGCACAGCGCTCGGGGCGGCCCTGCTGGATCTTGCCGTCAGGCAGCACGAGATAGTGATACGCGTCATGATATTCCTTGCCAAAGCAGAGCACGTTGAAGCCGCGCGCCTGATGGTATTGATCGACTTCGCTCTCGCTGGCTGGAACTTTACCCTGAGTTGATATAGTCGCCGTGTGATGGATGATGATGCCAGTCGGCACAATAATATTGAAAAACGACACCAGCGCTGCTGAGTACTGTTTGGCTTGCTGCTCTGACCACTGCTGCCCCGATTCTCTTCGGATGCTGCCGCGTAGTCCGATACCTGTTAGGCGCGCCCCAGCGCGAGCGTAAGCCACAGCGTCTGATCCAAGTTCGATGGGTGCAACAACGGAGCTAAACCGCACCAGCGGCCCCGGTGCAGCAGACGGCAACTCGAGATTACCCATTTGCAGCGCCTTGGGTGCGGAGCCGCTTAGCAGGAAAACGAGGAAATCGGTTCCTTTCGCCGGCCGACTGCCTACCAGTCTCACCGCGCCAGGCCTGTTCCACTCCTGGGCAGCTTGGCGGCAGCTGGCGATCCCGTGAAGGTCAGCGTGTTTCAGGTCCTCACTCGACGGAAATACCAGCAAGCATTGCGTGTGGTTCAAGACTGCGTCGGGAATTGCATCCGCAGAGGTACGAGCAATGGCATCGAGAACTGCTTCTGCACGCCTGAGCGGCGGCGTGCTGCTCGTGGCTCCGTTCGTGGTGCCCCGGTTGCAGGCGATTCCGAGAACCAGAAGCACAGGCAGCGCGATGAGAATACGAGAGCGGATACAGGGTGGCCCCCTTATTCTTCTGACCTTCCTCGTTCAGCGCGGGTTGCCTTCGCCGAACCGTATTGGGGGCGACACTGGCGCACAGCAGAGCACCTGCCGTGAGTAGCCGGATTCAATGCAACGCAGACGGGCGCAAATGACTCTGTATACTAATTGATAAACTTGAGTAGTAAGCCGCAGCTCTGCACGCCTTCTGCGGACAACAACCTACTCAACCCAATGCCTCACGAGGTATCCCCCATGCCCCAAAATCTTCAGAACATCGCACTTGCGCCAGCCAAGACAACTTCACCCGATACCTATTTCAAGCTGCAAGTCAGGGCTTGGACCCGATTCGATCCCAGCAATGCAGAGCTGATCGACATTGCCCGCGCAGTGGAAGCCGGCACCGCATTCGTTTCCGCGATCGAAGTCGCGCGGGTAGCAGCGGGAATCAACGACGTGGATGATCCGGACGTCCGCGAGCAATTCGAAACTCTTGCAGCGGCCGAACGCATCCTGCTAAGGGTCGAAGAGTTGCCGGGAGCCGTACGCGACAAGCTCCGTATCGCACTCGCAAACAATGAGACCAACGAGCGCGTCGCCAGCTAGCTTAAGGTGCTCTATGGCTTTCAACGCTACAAGAACCAGCGATACGAGAAATTCTGAGTCGTTGTATCTTGGCGGTCGATACGCCGAGATCCTGGATTTCCTATGCTCGTCGGTAACTGGCTTGCCCAACGTCAAAGTGCTGGTTTCCGAACCAGGACTTGGCAAGACAGTCCTGCTGCGTTCCGCACTTGAGCGAATCAAGACAGAGGCCCGAACGGCGTTCGTGTTCTGGACGCTGTTCAAACCCAAAGACTTCGTCACACACTTGTTGTTTGAAATGGGATCAAGCAAACCGCCTCCCTCGGACCTGAACGCGGCGCAAGGCCAGTTTGAAAATCTGCTACGACGTGCAGCGGCAGATGGCAAGCGATTCGTGCTCGCAATCGACGAGGCGCACAACCTCAGCCCCGCCACCCTCAGAAGCCTTTCCGCTCTCCTCGACCGCGACACCGCCCATCCGCCACAAATTACCCTCTTGCTTGCCGGGCTGCCCGGCCTGCATGATCGGCTCGCCGACCCAGAAGCGAGCGGGATACGGGAGCGAATAGCGGGCGTGACGACCATTGCGCCATTGAACGCGGAGCAAACGGCCGAGTATATCGGCGCCCGCATAACCGCGCTTGGTGTTGGCCCCGTTGCCCCGGAGCAGTTAGCAAATATCGCGGCCAGCAGCGGCGGAGTATTGCGGACCATTGACAAGCTCTGCCACCAACTTCTGCTGCAGAACGAAAGCTGGCAACAGCGCGCCAATGATGCACCTCGTGTAGATAAACCGGTGAATGAGAGGTCCGTCACCACGGACGTGCAAGTAGCGCGGATTGCTGCCTTGGCGACGGATCGTACGGGAATGTGGTCCGGCACCATGGCCGAGCTTGCGGCCGCTACTGGCATTTCGGTCGAAGAAATTTCTGATGCCGTCGAGAATCGCACACAAGAGTTGCGCAGGAGTGGCATCGCCGCTGCTGTACAGCGCTCTCCCGGCAAGCTGCGAATGATTACACTCTCGCAGGTTGAGCGCGAGCAAGCGCCTGAGTCGCACGGGGCAATTCCAGGGCCGCACGAAGAAGACGACGCCAATCCCCAGCCGAAGCACGAATGCCAGGAACTCAAAACTGAACCAGGGCTCATGCACGAAAGCCAGGAACTGGAAACTGAACCAGGGCTCAATCACGAACCTGCGAGCGAGATAGGCCTGGCTTGGGCAAAGGCATTTGGAGAGCCGCGCTCAGCAAATCGCCGGGGGGAATGGGCATTGAGAGTGGCAGTCGTCCTCGCCACGATAATGGCGGTGGCGGGGGGGCTCCTTTACCTCAGTTCTCCCAATTCCGCGTACCAGGCTTCGTCCGTCTCGCAGCGCGTATCGGAACCCAAGCAGTCTTCAGTAGCGGACGAAGTGACAGGATTGCGGAAGCGCGCGGAAACAGGCGATATCGGTTCTCAAACGGCGCTCGCCGACCGGGACCGCGAGGCCAATGGCATCCCGCAGGCCGACAAGACTGGCATGGCCTTATACGAACAGGCCGCTGCCAAAGGTGATTCTGTCGCACAGCACCGGCTCGGGCTCGCACTTTCTTCCGGAAGCAGCAGGATGACGGCCGACCGTGTCGAAGCGTATGCATGGTTGGTAATGGCTAGAAATGGCGGCCAAGCGATCGATCAGGCAACGCTGGGTTCACTTACTCGCAGTTTGACGGCAAGGGAAATACTAGATGTCCGATACAGGCTCGGACTGATGTACGAGCACGGGATCGGTTGTGTCCCCGATTTAGTGTTCGCCGACGAATGGTTTTTATTGGGAGCGGCTGGCGGGGACGCCCGCAGTCGCGACGAAAGTGCCGCTCTGGAACGACGTATGTCGCCAGGACAGATCTCGCAAGCGCACGCCCGATCGGATGACTGGCTGCGGCGTCACAACATTAAGGCCGCAAGCAATGCTGCCGCTCGGTGAATCGGGACCACAGCCCGGGACGCCACCGCCGCAAAGGGACAAGTGCGATGCAATCTCCGCTACGCCGTCCCAACTCCGCAAAAAATCTCCTTGCCCGGCCAAGTTAAGCATTTGCATTTGACCTGCCAAAGTCGGCTTCAAGTAGGATCGGTAAGTCTTGCGATGAGCATGCGTCAGTCTTCGACAAGAGGCGTGCGGTCGACACAGTGTCCGCATTTCGACAGAGATCAGATTTCAAGTCATGAACGATGCTTACCCATGCTTGATGGCGCTTGTCTTTGCCGTCATTCTCAGCGTCTCAGGCTTTGGCAGATCAATTGCTTCTTCATTTAAGACGAATGGCCGCAGGCATACTCTTATACCCCCGGACCTGCGCCATCGAACGAAGCGCGCTTTGTGCAGAGCTGAGTCATCCACCAGCCTTACGTGCGCGCTTCGTCTCTCCGCAAGAGGGTCGAATAATTGAATGGCGAGAAGGAAGAATGACAACACTAAAACAAGATGCAATGAGCTCGAATCACAGACTCAGCCATAAGTTGATATCAGTGGCGGCTGTCATCTTCATATTGGCACTCACATTACTGGTCACCACTTTCTTGCTTGCTGCGATATCTGTCGGCTGAGCATCGAGAAGTGTTTCGCTGGCTCAGAGTGCCGCTTTTAGTTGGATATTTGCCAGCGCGATGGCACGGTGGGTGCTTTTCTGCAATCGGAGGAGGTCAACGCCGCGTTCGTGCTCATCGGTGAGGAGGCTTGGGCTGAGTCGGTTTTGGGCCGAACGCCCTCGCCGTATCGCGCTGGGGCCGCTTTGTGCGGGAAAGTTCGCGCTGGCGCGCCAGCTCCGTAATCCCCTGTTTCCTGTAGGCCGCACTGGTCAGTGACGCCATGAAGGCAACCACGTCGTCGATATCCGTTTCCGTCAGGGCGAGTGGCTGGATGTCTGTGTCCAGATAGGGATTTTGCAGACCGTCGCCCTTGTTGTAGTGGTCCATGACGTCCCAAAGCGTCTCTTGCGAGCCATCGTGAAAATAAGGTCCCGTCACCAGTACGTTGCGTAGATCCGGCGTCTTGAAAGAGGCCGTGTCAGTCTCTTTCTTGGTGATGAGAAAGCGGCCCAGCACTGACATGTCGGTCTGAATGGCGGCGCGATCGATGGCCGCTGCATCGTCCGAGTTAACGAGTTGCTCGGCCTGGCGGGCCAGCGCTACCACGTTGTGCCGGATGATCCCGATGCCGATGTTGTGAAAATCGTTGTCGGTAAAGGTCGTGGTATCCCGCCTGGTTTCCGTCAGCGCATGGCATTTATTGCAGCGGGCACGGGTGTTGAAGAGTTCCCAGCCGCGTTTGGCGGAGTCATCAAGGGCGTTCTTGTCGCCGGCGATGAAGTGATCGAAAGGAGAATCGAACGCGAACTGTGTTCGTTCGTAAGACGCGATGGCGCGCAGCAGATCGGCACCGTTCGGTTTGCGTCCGAAGACGTTCTGGAATGCCTGCTGGTATTCCGGGATGGCTGCGATCCGCGCCAGGGCAGCATCCAGGCTCGGTTGGCCCATTTCAACCGGATTCACGATCGGCAGAGCCGCCTGTTCCTCGAGCGTCTTTACATGGCCGTCCCAGAACTGGGTTTTGTTGTAGAGGGCGTTCAGGACCGTCGGCGCGTTGCGCTGTCCGACGCGGCCTTTAGTTCCTATCGAGACTGGCCTCCCGTCGGTGAAAGCGTGGTCAGGATCATGGCAGGTACTGCAGGCTACTGTCCCTTCACCCGACAACCGACCGTCGAAGAACAGTCTCTGGCCGAGAGCAATTTTCTCAGGAGTCTGCGGATTGTCAGGCGGTATCGCCGCGCGGGTCCTCGCGACCGGGAGCCCAACCTGTTGCAGGGATTTGGGCAGGGCTAGCGGACCCGCCTTGGGAATGGGCGGCGCTTTTCCCTCGGCTCGCGGAGTCGCTCCGTTAGCTGCGGATTCTGCGCGCGAACCGGCCTTCTTGCTCCCGCCGTTGCAGCCGGGAATCAGCATAGCGGCACACGCTGCCACCACAAGTGTGAAGCATACGCGCGTTGGCTTCGCAAATCGCACTCAACTGTGCTCCTTCCAGGCGCGTCAGGCCGCGTCGTGTTGATCGCCCACTCGGGCCAAGGCTTTCCTGAGAGCATCAGCGCTTCGCGCAAGACCTTTTCGCTCTTCCTCCGAGATCTCGGGTTCCATGATTTGCACAACGCCTTCGCGCCCGAGTACGCTCGGCAGGGAAAGCGTGACTCCGTACTTTGGATTAAAGGAACCGATAGGAACCACAGCTCTCTCATCGCGCAACACCATCTCCGCAATACGCGCGGCGACCATCCCGATACCGAACTGGCTGGCCTGGTTTCCCTCGATGATGGTGATATTGGCATACCTCACTTCGTGTTCGATGGTTTGGCGCAGGTTTTCGTGGCTCAGACGGTTCTGAGTCAGGAGGTCAAAGATTGGCACTCCCGCCACCCGCGCCGAAGACCACAAGAATACTTCCGAGGTCCCATGCTCGCCCACAACCTGAGCTTCCACGGACGCCGCATCCACATTCAGGTGTCGCGCAAGGTGAAACCGGAATCGCAGGCTATCCAGGAATGTCCCGCTGCTCAGCACGCGCTTGAATCCGAACTTGCGAACAAGATCGGCCAGCGGATCAGGTGGATCGGTGAGCACCAGAATCACGGCTTCCGGAGCTACCCGGAATAGCGGCGGAAGAATATCGTTGTAGATAGCAACGTTCGCATCGAGCAGTCTCAGCCTGCCTGAGGGGTCGTTGCGGTCTGTTGCCCCGCCGCTCCTTTCATTCACCCCGGAAGTGATCATGACAAGCGCCGCGCCGGCCAAGTCCGAGTAATCTCCGTCATGGATATCCACCACAGACGAGAGCGAAGTGCCGTACTGCATGTCAGTAGCGACCGCTTTGGCCCGTTTACGGGTTCTATCCAGCACTACGATCTCACGCGCGCTTCCGCGCACGACCATGGACAACAGGCATGCAGAACCGACTGCGCCGGCGCCAATCACTCCAACCTTCATAGATCCTCCTTATTGGGACCGACACTTGCTGGTTTCATCGCATGGCCGCAATCCCTACTGTCTAGATGTTCACGCCAGATTGGTGGTTGGAGCTTTCTGCTCCTTTATCGCGACGATGAACGCTTTTGCCTGCTCATCAGAAGCGTACTGCCGCTATGTCTCCGGCGCGTGCAGTCGTTGTTAATTTTTGCATCGCACCACGTACCTGGCGCCACATGTCTGACGCCAGGCGTGATCGCCGGTGGAGTTTCAGGCGACGCCGCGCGCCGTCCGGCGGAAGTAGAGCCCTGCGCCTATGGCCAGGAAGCCCAGCAAGCCAAAAAGCGGAAGAAGACTCGCCGTCTGTGGCAGTCTCGTCACAACTTCGTCCGACGGCTCCTCGGACTGAACGATCTCAGCTAATTCGGCCTCTTCACCACTCGGAGTCACCGCGTTTATCGCCGGCGGCGCCGCATCGCTCGCCGTGGTATCCGGCATTGAGAGCACTGGCTTCCGGGTCTGCACGGCCAGCACCGACGCTCTGGCTTTTGGATAGACGAATTCGTGACCGAAATTCTCGCCGGGGTAAAACCATGCCTCGATCGCCTCGGGCTGATCGGCTGGTCTTTCCTCGAAGTTGATCACCGTCTTGCCAGTCGGCCGATAACGATAGTCGGAGACTGCGAAAATTGTTGCTACAAGTTTCGACCTGTCACTGTTCCAGATTTGAACGATGTTGCGGTCTGCGGAGCTGTCCATCAGCGTAAACCAGTAGGTTCCCGCGGCCAGAACGTGGCCCGGTACTTCGACCGGTTCACTGAAAGTCACTTTCGTGGCCTGCGTGGATTCATCAGCCTTCGCGGCGACGGGCATTGCAAGCAGACACAAGAGCATCAGACAGAATCCTGCGATAAAAAAGTTCCTTTGGGTCATTGAATAGTTCTCCTCGCTCAGCCCTGGGTTGTCGTCAGGCTGGCGCTTGATTCGAAATGGATTTAGTTCCTTCTGCAAAAGACGGTGCGCAATCACAGCGTCGCGGAAGATTTGGCATCCGAGCCTGTCCTTGCCTTGTCAAGCCACTCCTGTGATTCTCACCGGCTAACAGATATATGCATGTGGCCTGCCGTTTTCGAAATGGTATAAACCCGCCATCTAAGGTATTGAAAAAACGTAAAAAGACATATCTCTAGACCACAGCTGTTGTCAGGATTTCGACACCAGCGTTGGCATTTGTCGATCATTCCGACAGTTAGAGAACAGTCTCGAATTGTATTTTTGGTTGCCTTGGGTTTGTCCGCAGGATCGGAAAGTAGGCGTGTGCCGGAAAGCGCTGCGTTGTTGCGCCAGGCAATTCTCGTCTGCAAACCGGCCGCAGCAACATAGCGTTGGAAAGGCTTGCCGGTCGTGAGGCCTGGATAAACGTGATGGAGCTACTAGAATTGGGGCAGGTGCTGCGGCTCAGGTATTGCCGCCTCCATCGCGTCCTGGCTGCTTTGGGGACGAGGCCGGGATATCCCCAATTTTTTCATCTTATGGATCAGCGTAGTACGTTTCAATCCGAGCCTGGCGGCTGCGCCTTTTGGCCCGCCGATCACCCAACCGAGCGAGTCAAGAGCGTGCAGAATCAGAGTGCGTTCGGTATCCTTCAGAGTAGTTGCAGCCGGGGCGACCGCGACACTCCGGGTTTGTGACGCCGGCAAAGGGTTGGGAAGTACGCCGTCGTTAGAAAGGATCACGGCACGTTCGATCAGGTTCTGTAGCTCGCGGATATTCCCCGGCCATTCGTGCGAGCTAAGCGCAGACATGGTCTCCGCGGGGATATGCTCGATTTGCTTACCCATGCGCCGGCCAAAAATCTCGACAAAGTGTGCCACCAGGACCGGAATGTCCGTGCGGCGCGCCCGCAATGGCGGCAGCTGGATGGGAAATACGTTCAAGCGATAATACAGATCGGTACGAAATTCGCTCCGCTTCACCATCTCCACCAGATTCTGGTTGGTCGCGGCCACCACTCGAACGTCAACCTTCTGAGTCCGAGTGCTGCCCAGGCGCTCGAACTCCTGTTCCTGCAGAACACGCAGTAATTTGGGCTGCAATGCCAGCGGAATGTCGCCCACTTCGTCCAGGAAGAGCGTGCCCTTGTCCGCCCACTCAAAACGACCAATCTTTTGCGCTATGGCTCCGGTGAACGCACCTTTCTCGTGGCCAAAAAGCTCACTTTCCAATAAATCCAGCGGAATGGCAGCGCAATTGAGCTTTACGAACGGGCGCCCGCACCGCGAGCTGATATTGTGAATCGCGCGCGCGATCAGTTCCTTGCCGGTGCCGGTTTCTCCCTGGATAAGAACCGTAGAACCTGCCGGCGCGACCAGCTCGACTTGCTCGAGCACCGCCTCCAGAGCAGAACTTGTGCCTATGACCTGTTCAAATCTTCGATGATTACGATCCTCATCGCCGAACCCGAGTTTTTCACAATTTCCCACGGATGACCTCTGAGCCGATGCATGCGTCCCTTGCCGGGGCTTAGCTTTCGAGAGCCGCGCGAACACTTTCAAGCAGGGCCTCATCATCGAACGGTTTCGCCATGAACTCCACCGCGCCCGCTCTTAACGCCTGCATCCGCATTTTTTCGTCGCCATGTGCCGTGATGAAGATGGTCGGGATCCTGCACTTCTCGGAGTTCAACCTGGCCTGCAAGTCCAGACCGGACATTCCCGGCATGCGGATATCCGCGATAAGACATGCAGTCTGGTGCTGTTGGCCGGATTTCAGGAATTCTTCCGCCGATGCAAACGCCTGCGCCGGCCATCCGACCGTTTTCAGCAGGCCCTGCAATGCGCTCCGCACCAGCTCATCGTCATCAACAATTGCGACTAGTTTGCTGTTACCTTGACTTGCCATACCGGAAAGTTAGCAGCAGCGCCGGAAGAGGCGCAATTATACGTTGGTATACTGGCCCTAATACCGCCCAGGATCAGACAGGCAGCTATAGTTTCAAGTAGACGGGCGCTTGAAACAGCGGCTTAATACGGGAAGGCCGCGAACCGGCAAAGTTCCTTATGTAACTTCGTCGCCGTGAATCTATTTCGTTCCGGGGGGAAGCTCAAGCTTTGCTGCCATTCTGACCAATTCGGCCAGTGATTCAGCCTGCATCTTTCGCATCACGTGCCCGCGATGGATCTTTACAGTAATTTCACTGGTGCCGAGTTCAAAAGCTACTTGTTTGTTCAGCATACCCGAAACCACCAGGCCCATAACCTCGCGCTCGCGCGCGGTCAGCGACTCGTAGCGCTTTCGCAACTCGGCAAGCTCCTGCTGCTGCTGACGCGCCGCGCGGTCGCGATCCAAAGCCTGATAGATCGCATCCAGCAAGTCCTGGTCGCGGAAGGGCTTGGTCAGGAACTCCACGGCGCCGGACTTCATGGCCTTCACTGTCATGGGAATGTCCCCATGACCGGTGATGAAGATGATGGGAATCCGGACGCCCGCCTCAACCAATTCACGCTGAAAATCCAGACCGTTAACTCCGGGAAGGCGCACGTCGAGAACCAGGCAACTTGGCCCATCGCGCCGTCTGCTGTGCAAGAACTCCTGCGTTGTCCCGAAGGTCTCGGACTGCAACCTCACCGACTTCAGCATGCCTTGGATGGCCGCACGCACCAAGGCGTCGTCATCGATGACGAACACGGTCGGAGCGCCTGCGGGTTTCATTCATGTGCCTCGTCTTTCGTGGGTAAAATGAGATGAAAACATGCGCCGCGCGGAGAATTGGGGACGGCCCACAAACGTCCGCCATGGGATTCCAGGATGGAGCGGCTGATCCGGAGGCCCATACCGGTTCCGTGGGCCTTAGTGGTAAAGAAGGCATCGAAAATTTGATCTGTCTGCTGCGGGGGCAGTCCCACACCAGTATCCGTGACGGTCACTAGAAGTTGCTCGTTCTCCGTTCGCTGCGACTGAATGGCGAGCTCGCGCGTCTCGTCGACAGCCTTCATCGCATCGATGCTGTTCATGATGAGGTTCATCATCACCTGCTGTAGTTGCACGCGATCTGCCACGACCTGGGGAAGATCTGGTGCCAACTCCGTCCGGGCAGATATGGAGTATCGCGTTGTCTCACTTCGCAGGAGAGCAAGAATTTCGCGAACAACTTCGTTTACATCGACCGGTTCCCTTTCCGGAGTGCCCTTTTTAAACTGCAAACGGATCCGGCGAACGATTTCCGCAGCACGGCTTGCGTCTTTGACGACCCTCGACGCCGCCTCGCGGGCTTCTTCCAGGTCGGGCTGCTCACGTGCAAGCCACCGCAGACAGGTATTGGCGTCAGTGGCGGCAGCGGCAATGGGTTGATTCACTTCGTGCGCCAGAGAGGCAGTCAGCTCGCCCATGGTGGTCACCCGGCTGACGCGCAAGAGCTCCGCCTGAGCCTGACGCAGAGTCTCTTCGGCCTGCTCACCCTCAATGGCGATACTCGCAAGATGGCTGATTCGCTCTATGACATGATGCTCCCACGGAGTGGGGCTGCGCGGTCTGCGATAGTATGTCGCGAAGGTCCCCAACACCTTTCCTTCCGAGGACAATATCGGCGTCGACCAGCACGCTCGCAGCCCGTGCGCCAGGGCCAGATCGCGGAAATCAGCCCACAGCGGGTCCGCGACGATATCGGAGACGATCACTCGCTCTGCGCGGTAAGCGGCCGTTCCGCAAGATCCCACGGACGGGCCGATCGCGGTGCCATCGATTGCCTCAGCGTAGGAAATCGGCAAGCTGGGCGCCGCTCCGCGACGAAGGCAGCTGGTGTTCGGATCCAACAAGAGGATCGAACAGAGAGAACCGCTGGCCAATCCTTCCACCATCCGGCATAAGGCATCGAGAATGGCAGCACGGGTATCACGCCTTGCTATCATCTCCAGAAGCCGTTTTTCTCCAGCCAGCAACATCTCTGCGCGCTTCCGGTCGGTAATGTCCATCGAGCTACCCACGAATTGCACCGAATCTCCGGCTGCGTTCAAAACAGGATGACCCACGGCATGGATGTATTTGACCGTGCCGTCAGGAAGAAGGACCCGGAATTCCACTTCGTACTCCGACTTTTCAACTACTGCTCGATCGAATGTCCCTTCCCACTCCGCTCGATCTTCCGGATGAATGCGGTTCAGCCGTTCTTCCCAGGTCGGCATGCCCTCTTCCGGATCGAAGCCATAGATGCGATACCATTCATCGGACAGATACAAGGCATCTCTTCCCGCTAACCGCCAAACCCAACTCCCTGTATGCGTGAGCCTCTGCGCCTCCGCCAGATGACTCTCGCTCCGCCGCAACGCTTCTTCCGCCCGCCTCCTCTCGGTGATGTCCATCACCGCTCCGACAAACTCAATGCTGCCCGATTCATCGCTTGAGGCATGAGCCACAACATGGACATATTTGATGGAACCATCCGGCATCACCAGGCGATACTCATGCT
>Ga0210400_10004257_pt1 | contig 12453 bp, 8 predicted proteins | sample IncBWH26MmetaG_FD_155456 | JGI IMG/M metagenome (GOLD analysis project Ga0210400, IMG submission 155456) | Forest soil microbial communities from Barre Woods Harvard Forest LTER site, Petersham, Massachusetts, United States - Inc-BW-H-26-M | ecosystem: Environmental > Terrestrial > Soil >...
CGTCGTTGACTTTCAGCTTGGCGCCGTAGATCACGGAGTAGCGCTCGCGTTCGCGGTTCTTTTCGTCGACCACCGCGATCGAGCCCTGGCGGTTCATGACTACGAGATCGCCGGATTTCGACTTGACTGTTTGCAATCCGATGAAGCGGACGCTGCCGTTGTTCTTGGCATCGAGGCGCGACTGCTCGGAGACTCGAGACGCCGTACCGCCGATGTGGAACGTACGCATGGTGAGCTGCGTTCCGGGCTCGCCGATCGACTGCGCGGCGATAACGCCGGTGGCTTCGCCGAGTTCAACCAGGCGTCCCGAAGCCAGGTTGCGGCCGTAGCACATGACGCAAACGCCACGCTTCGACTCGCAGGTGAGCACCGAACGGATTTTCACCCGCTCGATTCCCGCGGCCTGAATGCTGACCGCGAGTTCTTCGGTGATCTCGTTGTTGATGTCGACGATCACGTTGCCGTCATAGTCCTTGATCTTCTCGAGCGATACGCGGCCTACAATGCGGTCGCGCAACGGTTCGATAATCTCGCCGGCTTCGACGATACCCTGGACGTAAATGCCATCCACGGTGCCGCAATCGTATTCGCTGATGATGACGTCCTGCGCCACGTCGACCAGACGGCGAGTGAGGTAGCCGGAATCCGCCGTCTTGAGCGCGGTATCGGCCAGTCCCTTACGGGCGCCGTGGGTCGAGACGAAATATTCGAGCACCGTCAACCCTTCGCGGAAGTTTGCCGTGATGGGAGACTCGATAATTTCGCCCGATGGCTTGGCCATCAGTCCGCGCATGCCGGAGAGCTGGCGGATCTGCTGTTTCGATCCGCGAGCGCCGGAATCGGCCATGACGTAAATCGGATTGATGAAGCCTTCCTTGTCGCGCTTCTGCATCTGACCGAACATCTCGTCGGCAACTTTTTCGGTGATCGCCGACCAGATTTCGATGACCTTGTTGTAGCGTTCGCCGTTGGTGATGGCCCCGTCAAGATATTGCTGCTGAACGGCGACGACTTGTTTCTCGGCGTCTTTGACCAGCGTTTTCTTGCTGTCAGGAATGACCATGTCGTCGATGCCGATGGAGAGGCCGGCCTTGGTTGCATACTTGAAGCCGAACTCCTTTACTTCGTCGAGCATCTTGACCGTGGTCTCGAGTCCGAAGCGGAGGTAGCCATAGTTCACCAGAGCGCCGATGCCCTTCTTCTTGAGCAGGCCGTTGATATAAGGCATGCCCTCGGGAAGGTGATCGTTCAAAATGGCGCGGCCGACCGTGGTGTTGACGAAGGCGCGATCCACTTGAACCGGCTCGGTGTGGATGATGTCCTGATCGTCATAGGCGGTGGTCAGGTCGATCAGTTCACCGGTGTAGCGCAGCCGGATGGGCGAGAGCGTTTCCACTTCGCCCATTTCGAGCGCCAGCAACACTTCGTCGATGTTGGCGAACACGCGGCCTTCACCCTTCGCGCCCGGCTTGGCTTTGGTCAGGTAGTAAAGACCGAGAACCATGTCCTGCGTGGGCACGGTAATCGGCTGGCCGGAGGCCGGTGAAAGAATGTTGTGCGAGGCCAGCATCAAAACGCTGGCTTCCACCTGCGCTTCCGGAGAAAGCGGAATGTGCACGGCCATCTGATCGCCGTCGAAGTCCGCGTTGAAAGCGGTGCAGACCAGCGGGTGAATTCGAATGGCCTTGCCTTCCACCAGGACGGGCTCGAATGCCTGGATGCCCAGGCGGTGCAGCGTGGGAGCGCGGTTCAGTAGGACAGGATGATCTTTGATGACCTCTTCGAGGATGTCCCAAACGATAGGCTCCTGCTGCTCCACCATTTCTTTGGCCTGCTTGATGGTGGTGACGTTTCCGGTCTGTTCGAGCCGGTGATAGATGAATGGCTTGAACAATTCGAGCGCCATCTTCTTGGGCAGTCCGCACTGGTGCAACTTGAGTTCGGGACCGACCACGATGACGGAGCGTCCTGAGTAATCGACGCGCTTGCCTAGCAGGTTCTGGCGGAAGCGGCCCTGCTTACCTTTGAGCGTGTCAGAGAGAGACTTTAGCGGACGATTGTTGGCTCCGCGCAACACGCGGCCACGGCGGCCGTTATCAAACAAGGCGTCGACGGCTTCCTGCAACATGCGCTTTTCATTGCGCACGATGACTTCCGGGGCGTGCAGGTCCATCAGCTTCTTCAACCGGTTGTTGCGGTTGATGACGCGACGGTAAAGGTCGTTCAAATCGGAGGTGGCGAAGCGGCCGCCGTCGAGTGGAACCAGTGGACGAAGTTCCGGCGGAATGACCGGGATCACGTCCAGAATCATCCAGCTCGGTTTGTTGCCGCTCTTGCGGAAGGCCTCGACTACTTTCAAGCGTTTGGTGTATTTCAGCCGCTTTTGCAGCGAGCTCTCATTCTTCATCTTCTCGCGCAGCTCGACGGACAAACCATCGGTGTCAATGCGCTTGAGAAGTTCCTTGATGGCCTCGGCGCCCATCATGGCCTTAAAGCCCGCAGGACGGTACTGCTGGTCGAGTTCGCGGAATTTGGCTTCGTCCTTGATGACTTCGCGCTCTTTTACCGGAGCGTCGCCGGGCTCGACCACCACGTAGGCCTCGAAGTAAAGAACGGACTCGAGGTCACGCAGGGAAATATCGAGCAGGTGTCCGATGCGGCTGGGCAGGCCCTTGAAGAACCACACATGCGAGCACGGAGAAGCCAGCTCGATGTGCCCCAGGCGTTCGCGGCGGACTTTGGAGAGCGTAACTTCCACTCCGCACTTGTCGCAGATGACTCCGCGATGCTTCATGCGCTTGTACTTGCCGCAGAGGCATTCCCAGTCGGTTACCGGTCCAAAGATGCGGGCGCAGAACAGGCCGTCGCGCTCCGGCTTGAAGGTGCGGTAGTTGATGGTCTCGGGTTTGGTAACTTCGCCATGGGACCAGCTCCGGATCTTCTCGGGAGAGGCAAGGCTGATCTTGATGGCATCGAAGTCAGCGATCGTGTTTTGCATTTCGAACGGGCTCGAACGAAACAAGGTGTTCCTCCGCTTCCTGCTCTCGGAAAACAGTACCCAGTACCCAGTTGCCGGTACCCAGTACCGAAAGTTTTATGTCCCGCGAAGATCCGAGAGCGCTTATCCCGCGAAACGTTTCTTATCAAAGCTTGGTGACATCCCAATCACTTACCCCAGCGCACAGTGGACAGCTTCACACTGGGTACCAGGTACTCGGTACTGGGTACTGCTCTTCAGTCTGCTGCCGCGCTGGCCGCTGGCCGCTTCTCTCCGGTCTTGATCAACTCCACATCAAGGCAGAGCGATTGCAATTCGCGGATCAGCACGTTGAATGATTCGGGCACGCCCGGCTCCATGGCGGCTTCGCCTTTGACGATGGCCTCGTAGATCTTGGTGCGGCCGTAAACGTCGTCGGACTTTGCCGTGAGAAGCTCCTGCAGAATGAAAGCCGCACCGTAGGCTTCGAGCGCCCAGACTTCCATTTCTCCGAAACGCTGGCCGCCGAACTGCGCCTTGCCACCCAGGGGTTGCTGGGTGATGAGCGAGTACGGCCCGATGGAACGCGCGTGAATCTTGTCGTCCACCAGATGCGACAGTTTCAGCATGTAGATATAGCCGACGGTTACCGGCTGTTCGAACTGGTCGCCGGTCATGCCGTCATGCAGAGTTGTCTTGCCTGAGGTCGGCAGACCCGAACGCTCCAGCAGCGCCTTGATCTCGCCTTCCTTCGCGCCGTCGAACACTGGCGAGCCCATATACACGCCGCGCGCGAGTGTGGGAGCAACGGCTTCGAGTTCATCGTCGCTCATGTCGGAAATGATGTCGGCGAGCTTCGAGTCCTTGAACAGGGCCTTCAACTCGCGGCGGATCGCTTCCGTGCGGGTGTTTTCCTTGAGCAAGGTCGTGATTTTCTCGCCCAAAGTAAAGCCCGCCCATCCCAGGTGGGTTTCAAGAATCTGGCCCACGTTCATACGGCTGGGCACGCCGAGGGGGTTCAGAACGATTTCCACTGGCGTTCCGTCTTCAAGGTACGGCATATCCTCTTCCGGCAGGATGCGCGCGATGACGCCCTTGTTGCCATGACGGCCAGCCATCTTGTCGCCAACGCTCAGCTTGCGCTTCATCGCGATGTAGACCTTGACCAGCTTGATCACGCCAGGCGGCAACTCGTCGCCCTTGGTGAGTTTCTCCTTCTTCTCGTTGACGATCTTTTTCAGGACATCGATCTGGCGAGACGTCATCTCTTCGATCTCGTCGATCTGCTCGTTCACTCGCGGATCCTTGTCGGCGTACTTGATGCGCTTCAGGTTGCGGGTGGAGATGCGCTCGATCGCGTCGCGATCCAGCACGTTGCCCTTGTTCAGCAGGCGCTTGTTGGTGCGCTCGTCGTGCAGGTCGGCCTGCACTTCCTTGCCGCCGAGAATGTTTTCCAGACGCTTGAGCCGCTCGTCGGTAAGAATGCGGATTTCGTCGGAGAGGTTCTTCTCCAGCTTGCCGATCTGAGTCGCTTCAATGGACTTTGCCCGCTCGTCCTTTTCCTGGCCCTTGCGGGAGAAAATCTTCACATCGACGATGACGCCTTCGATGCCCGGAGGGCAGTAGAGCGAAGCGTCGCGCACGTCGCCGGCCTTTTCGCCGAAGATCGCGCGTAGCAGCTTTTCTTCCGGCGTGAGCTGGGTTTCACCCTTGGGCGTAACCTTGCCCACCAGAATGTCGCCCTGCTTGATGCTGGCGCCGATGCGGATCACGCCCGCTTCGTCCAGATTGCGCAACATCGATTCGCTGACGTTGGGAATGTCGCGCGTGACTTCTTCCGGTCCGAGCTTGGTGTCGCGCGCTTCGATCTCGTACTCCTCGATGTGCAGCGAAGTGTAGTAATCGTCCTTCACCATCTTCTCGGAGACGAGAATCGCGTCTTCAAAGTTGTAGCCGCGCCAGGGCATGAAGGCCACGAGCACGTTGCGTCCGAGCGCCAGCTCGCCGTGATCCGTGCAAGGACCGTCGGCGATGACCTCGCCCTTGAGCACGCGCTGGCCTTTTTTCACGACAGGCTTTTGATTAATGCAGGTGTTCTGGTTCGAGCGCTTGAACTTGGTGAGCTGATAAATGTCGCTGCCCACCTCACGCGAAAGCTGCGTGGGATGGTGCTCGCCTTCGACGCGGACAATAATGCGGTCGGAATCGACGGAATCGATGATGCCGTTGCGGCGGGCAAGAACCACTGCGCCCGAGTCGCGAGCAGTCACGCCCTCCATTCCAGTGCCAACGATGGGCGCTTGCGCGCGAAGCAGCGGCACGGACTGGCGTTGCATGTTTGCGCCCATCAACGCGCGGTTCGCGTCGTCGTGCTCAAGGAACGGCACGAGCGAGGCGGCGACCGAGACCAGTTGCTTGGGGCTGACGTCGACATAGTCAACTTCGTCCCGACTTACCAGCACGAAGTTGCCGGCCTTGCGGGCGTTGACAAGTTCGGCGACGATGCGGCCTTTGTCGTCAAGCTCGACATTCGCTTGCGCGATGGTGTGCCGGTCTTCCTCCCATGCGGAAAGATAGAATGAGAACGGATCGATCTGAGCTGGCTTCTTGCGCTTCTCCTTCAATTCCGCGTTGATCTTCTCGATCTCGTGCTTCTCCATGTGATCGCCGACTTTGTAGTCGCTGTCGCCGGTGTTCACCACGGTGACGTAATCGATCACGCGGCCGCCCTTGATCTTGCGGTAGGGGGACTCGATGAAGCCGTAGTCGTTGATGCGGGCGTAGCAACTCAGCGACGAGATCAGTCCAATGTTTGGACCTTCGGGCGTTTCGATCGGGCAAATGCGGCCGTAGTGCGTGGGGTGGACGTCGCGGACTTCGAATCCGGCGCGTTCACGGGAGAGACCGCCCGGCCCAAGCGCCGAGAGACGCCGTTTGTGTGTGATCTCGGAGAGCGGGTTCGTCTGGTCCATGAACTGCGAAAGCTGCGAAGATCCGAAAAATTCGCGGATCGCAGCCATCACTGGTTTCGCGTTGACCAGGTCGTGCGGCATGGCCGTGGACATTTCCTGGTACACGGACATTTTTTCTTTTATCGCCCGTTCCATGCGGACCAGGCCGATCCGGAACTGGTTCTCCATCAACTCGCCGACCGCGCGTACGCGGCGGTTGCCAAGGTGATCGATGTCGTCCACCGATCCAATGCTCTTGCGCAACTTCAGCAGGTAGCCGATGGTCGCGTAGAAATCGTCGGGATCGAGAGTGCGCTTGTCGAGACTGGTGGCGTCCTGGTTCTCAAACAGCTTGATGTTGAACTTCAGCCTGCCGACTTTCGAGAAGTCGTACTTGCGCGGATCGAAGAACATGCCGTGGAACAAGGCCGTGGCGGTGTCCAGCGTCGGCGGATCGCCAGGACGCAGCTTGCGGTAGATTTCGATCAACGCTTCCTGCGGGGTCTTTACCGAATCGCGCTTGAGCGTCTGGCTGATGACCGTGCCGACGTCGTCACGCTCGGGGAAGAACAGGCTCATTTCCACCACGCCGGAATCGAGAATCTTCGAGACTTTGTCGGCGCTCAGTTCGGTGTTGGCTTCGAGGAGCACTTCGCCGGTGGTTGTGTCGACCACGTCGGCAGCGGCCCATGCTCCTTCGAGATCGGTGACATCGACTTCAATCTCGGAGATCTTCGCCTTTTGAATGTCCTTCAGCACCTGCGCATTCAGCTTGCGGCCGGAGTGTGCGATTTCATCGCCGGACTTGTTCTTGATGCTGTGCGCCAGCTTCATGCCCAGGAGGTTTGTAGCTTTCTCGCTGTTGGGATCGAGCGTCCAGTAAAGCTTCTTGTCTTTGATCGCAATGCGATCGACGGTGTAGAACGAGCGGAGAATGTCTTCGCCCGAACGCAGACCGAGGGCGCGCAGGAAGATCGTCCCCAGGAATTTGCGCTTGCGGTCGATGCGAACGTAGAGCACGTTCTTCTGGTCGTACTCGAATTCCACCCACGATCCGCGGTAAGGAATGATCTTGCCCAGGAAGTAGGTGCGGTTGTTGGCGGTCTCGAAGAACACGCCCGGTGAGCGGTGCAACTGGCTGACAATCACGCGCTCGGTGCCGTTAATGATGAAGGTGCCGTTCTGGGTCATCAGCGGCACGTCGCCGAAGAACACTTCCTGTTCTTTAATGTCCCGGATGGAGCGGTTGCCGGTCTCGGCGTCCTTATCGAAGATGGTCAGGCGCATCGTGACCTTGAGCGGCGCGGAGTAGGTCATGCCGCGCTCCTCGCACTCGGCCACGTCATATTTCAATTGCAGGCCAACCGGATCGCCGCACTTGTTGCAGAAATCAGGCGTGTTGGCGTTGTAGGTACCGCACTTCTGGCAGAGCACGTCTCCGGGATGGAACGGGTCGGTAATGACCGTGTTGCCGCAATTCTTACAAGTGGTACGCAGATGGTGTAGTCCCTTCAGGTGACCGCACTTGCACTCCCAGTTACCAATGGCGTAATCCACAAACTCAAGTTGTGATACGTTGCGGAAGTCGGTGATCGGGAAAACGGACTGGAACACTGCCTGCAATCCGCCGTCTTCGCGTTCGCTGGGCAGCTTGTCCATCTGCAGAAAGCGGTCGTAGGAGCGCTTCTGGACCTCGATCAAGTTCGGGATCTGGATGGTGGCTGGAATTTTTGAAAAATCAAAACGTTTACGGAAGGCATTATTCTTCATCGTCAAGAAACTCCCAATGTCAGGCGCAGCCGAGCGCTGCGATAACCCGCGGAATGTGGGGCGCTACATCGCGCCGCGCTGCTTAGCTGTTTAAAACCTGGCTGTTAAAAAGCTGGCTGTTTCGAGCCTGTGTGACCTGTGAACCGTGGAAAACACGACGGGGCGCCCGCAGGGACAAGAGTTCCCGCAGACGCCGAGCAAGGCGTATCGCCAATCTTGATGTGTAATTCTTCGCGCCAGTTCCTTCGGCCGTTTCCGTCCCGCCTGCCCGCGGAACAGTGCCCAAGCTTCCCTGCGGGCCTCGCCCGCTATGAGTGAGGCCAGGGGAAGCGGTGTATTTTAGATGCTAACACCACCGCCCCGGCTTCACAACCTAAGAACGTGAATAATTCCTGAGACTTGCACCGTCGAAGAAGTGCGTTCTGTGTCCGGATGAGCATCCCGGACAATAGAGATCCTTCGCAAAGAACGCTCAGGATGACCGCAGCGGGCTCCCGCTTCGCTCACGCCCGCTAAACCCGGTCACTTCACTTCAACCGTAGCGCCAGCCTCGGTGAACTTCTTCTTGATGGTCTCGGCTTCGTCCTTGGAAACGCCTTCCTTAATGTTCTTGGGCGCTCCATCCACTAGTTCCTTGGCTTCCTTCAAGCCCAGGCTGGTGACCTCGCGGACGGCCTTGATCACGTTGATCTTGTTGGCGCCGACTTCCTTGAGGAGGACGGTGAATTCCGTCTTCTCTTCGGCCGGAGCCGCTGCCGCCGCCCCACCGCCGCCCGCCACCATCACCGGGGCCGCGGCTGCTGCCGAGACACCGAGGCGCTCTTCGAGTTTCTTCACCAGCTGTGCCGCATCCAGCAGCGACAAAGCTACGATTGAATCTTCCAACTGTTGCAGGTCTGCCATGTTAATTTCTCCACTCTTCGAGTTATGAATTTGCTTGCTTTCGTTATCTTTGGGCCGGGTTTCCAGTGCGGCAGGTTCGTTTCCTGGCGCCAGACAACGCCCGGATGTGAACCGCGCAACCCCTGACTTCGGATAACCAAATCTTCTTTTTGCCTATGTGGCGCGGGCACTCTCGCCCGCGAAATCTAACCGCGTCGGCGCAGCCGGCAAATCCATACTCGCTGCGCTCGCTGGATGGACGAAGGCGTCCGTCCCCACACAGGCATCTATGCTTCCTTAAACTTCTTGCCCTGCACGCCCTGATCGACGACCACGGCCAGGTTCCGGCCCACCGCGTTCATCACAGTGACCAGACGCTGGGCTGGAGCGTTGATGAGGAACAGCAGCTTCGACATCAACTCTTCCTTGGACGGCATGCTGGCCAGCCCTTCGATCTCCTTGATCGTGATGACGCGGCCCTCGACTACGCCTACCTTGAAGGTGAACTCCGGCGTGTCTTTGGCGTATTTGGTCAGAGCCTTGGCCATGGCGACGGGGTCGCCCGTGGTGTAGGCGATCGAGGTTACGCCGGAAAGGTTCTTCAACCCGTCCTCTATCTTGGTGCCTTTGCCGGCGCGCTCGGCGAGCGTGTTCTTCACCACCTGATACTTCGCGCCTGCACCACGCAGAGCCTTGCGCAGCTCATAGTCCTGGGCAACAGTCATCTTGGAATAAGTGGCCACGACCGCGCTGGAGACGTTTTTGAGGTCGGCGCTCAGTTTCTCGACCTGTTCCTTCTTTTTTGCCTTTGTAACTGCCATTGTCGAATCCCTCTAACTTGATTTCGTAACGAGCACCGCTCGTGTGGGGACGGGCGACTCGCCCGTCCAGTCCGGCTAGGCCTTCGCCGCCGTCTCGATCGGAGCCGTATCCAGCAAAATCCCCGGCCCCATGGTCGAACTCAGCGTGCAGCCCTTGATGTACTTGCCCTTGGCAACCGACGGCTTGGCCTTGATCACGCTGGTGATCAGCACCGTGGCATTCTCAATAAGCTTGTCGGGCGAGAACGAAATCTTCCCCACCGGACAATGCACCAACGCCGTCTTGTCGGTGCGGAACTCCACTTTGCCGGCCTTCACTTCCTGGACGGCCTTGCCCACATCCATCGTGACCGTGCCGGTCTTCGGATTCGGCATCAGGCCTTTCGGTCCCAGAATCTTGCCCAAGCGTCCAACGGATTTCATGACGTCGGGGGTGGCGATGAGGGCGTCGAAGTCGGTCCAGTTTTCTTTTGTGATCTTCTCGACCATCTCTTCGCCGCCGGCGTAATCAGCGCCCGCTGCTTCGGCCTCTCGGATCTTGTCTCCGCTGGCGATGACCAGAACTTTCTTCGATTTGCCGAGACCGTGCGGCAGAACGACCGTCCCGCGCACCATCTGATCGGCGTGCTTGGGATCGACTCCCAGGCGCATGGTGACCTCGACGGTCTCGTCAAACTTTGCGAACTTTACTTTCTGCAGGAGTGGAACTGCATCCTGCAGAGTGTAGGGGCGCTTTTCGACTGCTGCGTGCGCCTTGGCGATATTCTTTCCTTCTTTTTTCATTTTGCTTTTCCTCGTCTCCCACCGCTCATCGTTGCCCCGATGAGCCGTGGTAATTTCGACTCTTAACTTCAAAACCCCAGTGTGGGACGGACGCATTCGTCCGTCGGCGAAGCGAAGCTCCGCTTCTTATCCAACCACTTCGATTCCCATCGACCGCGCCGTCCCGCGAATGCTCTTGACCGCGGTATCGATGGAAGCCGCGTTCAGATCCGGCATTTTCTGCTTCGCGATGTCCTCGACCTGCTTCAAGGTGACCTTGCCGACTTTATCTTTATTCGGCGTCCCCGAGCCCTTGGCAATACCGGCGGCGCGCTTCAACAGGATCGACGCCGGTGGCGTCTTGGTGATAAAGGTGAAGGAACGGTCGCTGTACACCGAGACCACGACCGGGATGATCAGCCCCTCCATTTCCTTCTGGTTCGTGCGAGCGTTGAACTGCTTGCAGAACTCCATGATGTTGATCTGCGCCTGACCGAGAGCCGGCCCCACTGGGGGCGCCGGAGTGGCCTTGCCCGCCGCGATCTGCAACTTTACGAAGCCTGTAACTTTTTTTGCCATCTAAGATTTCCTTCGGATTTTCAATTACGAAATTGCAAATTACTCAATGCCTAAGCCACCTTCTCCACCTGGTTAAATTCCAACTCCACCGGAGTTGAACGACCGAAGATCGTCACCATGACTTTCAAGGTCTCGCGGTCTTCGTTCACTTCGTCCACAATGCCCTGGAACGTGGCGAACGGACCTTCCGAAATACGGACGGTCTCGTTCTTCTCGAATTTGACCTTCAGTTTGGGCTTCTCGCGGCTGTCGGCCACTTTGTAAACGATGTGCTGCACTTCTTCGTCGGAAAGCGGCGTCGGCTGCTGGCCGGTACCCACGAATCCAGTCACGCGCGGCGTGGATTTCACCACGTGCCAGACATGATCGTCCATGTCCATTTCCACCAGCACGTAGCCGGGATAGAACATGCGCTCGGACGTGTACTTCTTGCCGCCGCGGACTTCGGTGACCGACTCGGTCGGGATTAGCACCTTGCCGATCTTTTCCTGCAGGCCGAAAGCGGCGACACGCGACTCCAGCGACTCTTTCACCTTGCGTTCAAACCCGGAGTAGGAGTGGATGATGTACCACTTCATATTTGGATTGCGAGGCGGCTCGCCGCTTGGCGCTGCGCCATCCGCGGTGGGTGCCTGCTCAACACCTGCTGCCGCTTCGTTTTTTTCTTCGTCCTGCATGATCAAGTTTAAACTCCGGTCCGCGCGTTCCCGCTTAGTGTCCGAAATAGCTGTACAGGAATGAAACGCCCTTCTGAATCACGTTATCGATGATGAAAAAGTACACGCCAAAAATGAAGACGGTGATGACCACAACCGCGGTAGTGGCCTGCACTTCTTTCCACGACGGCGCCGTCACCTTGCGAGTCTCGGTGCGAACGTCGTTGTAGAAAGTCTTTACCCGCTCCGGCCAGGACTTCAGCCGGTCTCCGAAATTCTCTCCGGCGGTTGCGATTGAGTTTGCCATCTTCTTTTTCGTCTCCACTGCCATAATGCTCCCTGACCGTTCCCAACTTCCTTCCAAAATCTGGCAGGGGCGGAGGGATTCGAACCCCCAAGTTCGGTTTTGGAGACCGACAGTTTAACCGTTGAGCTTACGCCCCTGTGAACCAGTACCCAGTTGCCAGTACCCAGTAGTCCCATTCCGGGTACTGGGTACTAGGTACTGGCTACTTCACTTCCTTGTGCGGCGTGTGCTTACGGCAACGGTTGCAGAACTTCTTAAATTCCAGCCGTTCCGTCGTCGTCTTCCGGTTCTTTGTTGTCGAATAATTGCGCTCTTTGCAATCACCGCACTGTAACGTCACAATTTCTCGGGGCATAAATACAGCTCCTAGCTTCTAGCTCTTAGCTCAAAACCTGTCATCCTGAGGCGACGTCTTTGTCGCCGAAGGACCTATGCACTTACTACAGACTAGAGAACATCCTTGGGCGGGTTCTTCGCCTCTTCTCTAGCCAGGTCGATCAAAGTATTCCAGGGCACCACTCCCACCAGTACAACCAGCAAGATCAAGAGCATCCATCTGCCTTCTTGCCATGTCATCTGGCACCCCAACGCTCCTTACTGCACAATCTCCGCAATCGTTCCCGCGCCTACCGTGTGTCCGCCTTCGCGAATGGCGAAGCGCAGGCCTTTCTCCATCGCCACCGGAGTGATCAACTCGATCACCAGCGAGACGTTGTCGCCCGGCATCACCATCTCCGTGCCCGCAGGC
>Ga0210400_10004258_pt1 | contig 12449 bp, 11 predicted proteins | sample IncBWH26MmetaG_FD_155456 | JGI IMG/M metagenome (GOLD analysis project Ga0210400, IMG submission 155456) | Forest soil microbial communities from Barre Woods Harvard Forest LTER site, Petersham, Massachusetts, United States - Inc-BW-H-26-M | ecosystem: Environmental > Terrestrial > Soil >...
ATTGGCGCCGATCAATTCGCCGACGACCGCGCCCACCAGGGACAGCCCGATGCCGATACGGAAGGACGCAATCAGCCAGGGCACGATGGAGGGAATCGTCACCTTGCGCATGATGTAGGAGCGCGGCGCGCGCATCGTGCGCATCAGGTCGATCATGTCGGGATCGACGGTGCGGATGCCCTCGGTGACGTTGAGAATGAAAACGAACAACACCATGGAAAAGGACATCATGACCTTGGAGAAAAGGCTGATGCCGAACCACAGGATGAACATCGGCGCAAGCGCCACACGCGGCAGACCGTACAGACCCATCACGAAGGGATCGATGATCCTGGCCGCGCGCCGATAATGCGCCAAAGCGATGCCGATCGGCGTCCCGACGATGGCCCCGAGGAAAAGTCCGAGCAGGGCCTCCGAGACGGTAGCGCCGACGTGCCGCCATATCTCGCCGCTTTTCAACAACGCCAGGATTCTTGTGCCAATCAGACTTGGCCGGCTGCTCCAGAATTCGTTGAACAGATGTCCTGCGGCAAATTCCCAGATCAGCAGCAAACTTATGACCAGGACCGTGCGCCAGATAAAGGCTGAAACGTCAATGCCGTCACGCACCGGCCTGCTCGGCGCGAGAATTTCATCGGCAATGACGGGATCAGTCATAGGATCGTTCGGTTCAAGGCAGGTAGCGCAGCGCGACGACGTCCTGATAGCTGAGTTCTTTCACGGTCGGGTCGGCCACGCGCAACATCTCCAGCGCGGTTTTGAATCCGGCCTCCTGCGCGTGTCCATCTTGCGACAGGCTGCGCTTGGCCGCATCCTGGGCAACCATGACGACGAGATCCGGCGACAGCGCAGGAAACCGTTCATGGACGGCGGCCTGCACGGCTTTCTGATCCGTCTGAATGAGTTTCTCAGCCTTGACGACGGCGCGCGCCACAGCATGCGCGGTGGCGTCATTGGCCTTCAGCCAGCTACCGACGGCGATAAGATCCAGCGCCATGTAATCGAGGTCGCGGAAATCAGCGACGAACTTATACTTTCCTGTGGCCATGTAGGCCTGGACATCCGGTGTCGTGAACATGCCGGCGGCGACAGATCCGGTGTCGAGCGCGGCGCGCATGGAGCCTCCGGTTCCAGCGGCAATGATCTCGTAGTCGCTGTCCGGATCGAGGCCGAGCTTTCGGATCATGAAGCGAAGCGTGTTGTCGGTGAGGCTGCCCGGCGAGGTGATGCCAACCGGTTTGCCGCGCAGGCTTTTCAGATCGGTCGCGGGTGATCCGATCGGGGCCAGCAGCGAATACGGATGCTTGTCGAGCAGGGCGACCAACACCGCTCCTCCAAGCCCGCGACTGGCCAGCCGCATCGCATGATCGCCGGCACAGATGCATAGATCGACGCCGCCACCCGCCAAGGCCTGCACCGCGGGCCCTCCTCCGTCGAAGTCGACGATTTCGGCGGTAATGCCCTCAGCCCGGAACAGCTTTTGTTGGATCGCGACCACGACGGGGATCGACGCAATCGATAGCTGAGCCGAAGCGATGCGAAGCGCCGTCTCTGCGCGTGCCGGTGCCGTATACGACGCGATCACGCTCCACGCACAAATCACGAGAGAGGCAAGATGGAAGTTCAGGTGGGTCCGCAATCCGTTCATGCCTCCACCAACGTCAATGCGGTAACTTGGCGGCGAAGACGGAGTTGCGAAGGCAAAGGCAACCCTTTGGATCTTGCCATAGTCTTTCCCTTTCATGCAAAAGTCCGATCGCCCGCGCCACCGCGTTGAACTCATATTTTGAGAAGCGCTCGGCGACATCAGTGAAGTACAGCGGCGTCTTCTCGAGGACGGCGGCGATCTCTTCGGCGAGTTTACCGATGGCTTCAGAAGTTGCCTTTTTTGCCTCACGATCGGCCTTGCCGCCGATATAGTCTGATATCTTGGCGGTGTCGGCATAGGCGTAGGTGATGCGCTCAAAACGCTCCTTGGGAATTCCCTCGGAGATCGTCGCATCGATGCCTACCTTGGCGGTGGTCGGCACGATGCCATGCGGTGTCGGCGCGAGACTGGGGTCCAAGGGTTTGCCGCGGGCGTTGCTGACGATCATGATGTCGCGGTCGCCCTGGACCCGGGTCGCGACCGCCCATTCGACTTCGACAGGATTGAAAACGTCGATGTCGTCATCGACAACGACGACGTGTTTTATGTCCATGACCGACAGAGCGGCCAGAAGCGCGTTCTTTCCGTCGCCGGCCTGCTTCTTGATCGAGATGACCGCGTGCCAGAAGGTGACGCCGCCCATCGTCATATTGATGTCCTTGACGACAACGCCCGCGGTGCGCAACGCCTGCCGGATCGCGGCATAGCGGGTCGGCGCCATCAGCCAGGTATTTTCCCAAGGCATGTGCAGTGAGTAATAGACCGCGTCGCGGCGCATCGAGACGGCCTTGACCCGGACGATCGGGTTCCAGTGCAGGCCACCCATCAGCCAGGTGAATTCGCCGAAACGGCCCTCGGGCTGAGTCCAACCTGTCGGCAGCACCTCGGCCTCCAGAACGATTTCAGCATCCGCAAGATAGGGAACATCGACGGTCTCGCAGGCCGCCAACTGCACCGGCCGGCCGCGAATGCCGCCGGCGATCGCCATTTCGTCGGTGCCGAGCGGCGCCTTGAAACCGGCGCCGAGCAACTCGATCGGATGCGTTCCGATACTGATCGAAATCGGCAAGGGCCGCTTCGCCTCCAATGCCCGCTGAACGAACAGCCGCATGTTGTTGGGGGTGACGATATCGATACCCGTCAGGTTCTTTTCCTTGACCATGAAACGGTAAATGCCGGTGTTCATCCCGTATTCGGGATCGCGGGCAATGACGACACCGGCAGTGATCATCGGGCCGCCATCATAGATCGACGACATCGGGATCGGCAGCTTGTAGAGATCAACGTCGTCGCCCTTCATGACGATCTCGCGCGTCGGCGAAGTCGCCACGCGCTCGGGCGGAATCGGGTTGTTGAGCCCCTTCTTGAGCCGTTCCTCGATCTGCAGGTATTCAGTGGCGCCCATCGCCATCATGGCGCGTTCCCGGGTGCGGATGATGCCCGAGACGACAGGCATCTCGTAGCCGATGACCTTGTGGAAGAACAACGCCTTGTCGGACTGGTCGACCAGGGTCGCGATATGACGGATGTCGATCGGTTGATGAAAGTCGACCAATTCGCCAGTCTGACGTAATTGGTCGAGGAATCCGCGGAACGTCTCGTCCATCCGGTTCTATCTCCGTGCCGAATTGTTGTGGCGACCATTCAAGGACTGCGCCGCCGATGCGGTGCCACGGATCAAATTTTCGGCAGCGAGTTCGCGCAGGGCGTTGCGATCGACCTTGTTGGTCGAGGCCAAAGGAAGGCTGTCCATAAACCAGATCGAGCGCGGGTGCTGGTAGGCGGGAGCATTTTCCAGGGCAAACGCCTTCAGACTACTCTCCGAGACGCTACTTCCTGTGCGCGCCACCACGAAGGCCACCGGCTTGGTTCCCTTGATATCGTCGGGAACGGGCACGACGCTGGCCTGGATCACATCGGGATGCGTTTCCAGCATTTTTTCCACTTCGCCCGGAAAGATATTCTCGCCGCCACTCACGAACATGTCATCGGTGCGCCCGACGAAGAAATAGAAACCGTGTTGGTCACGGCGGAACACGTCGCCGGTGATATAGAAGCCATCGGCCGTAATGGGGGGCGCGAGATCCGGGCGGTTATGATAGCCGGTCATGATCGCCGGGCATTTCATCTCAAGCACGCCGGTGTCCGCGGGTTTGCCATCCTCGCCGATCAGCCGCACCTGCACCTTGGGGTGCGGATAGCCGACCGACATTTCGGGTTGCGGCAATCCTTTCGGATGAGGCCCGAAAACGACAGGGCCGGCTTCGGTCGTACCGTAAGCATTGGTAACAGCCGCGGATGGCAGCGCGCGGTGGATCGCCTCCAGCAGACTATGACTGACGGGCGCCGATCCCATGCGCAGGGATTCGACGCTGGACAGATCCGTCGCCGCGAGTCGCTCCTTGTCGTTCAGCATCATGGCGATCATCGGCGGAACGGCGGTGAGCCATGTACAGCGATACGTCTCGATGGCGTGCAAATAGAGCTGAGCGGTGAACTGCGGCAGCAGGATCACGGTCGCGTGGGCGGCATGTGCCAATTGGCTCATGGCCAGAGCGTTCATGTGGTAGAGCGGTGCGGCGACCAGAAAGCGATGGCGCAACATGTCCTGGGCGGCCATTCGCTGTTCGACGACCCATATATGGCTCTGGTGCGAGAGCACGACGCCCTTGGGACGACCTGTCGAACCTGAAGTGTAGAGAAACATCGCGGACTCACCAGGTTCAGCCACGAGGGCGGTGAATGGGCCTGGTTTGATGAAATCGGCGAAATCGCTGTTGTCGCCGTCAAATCGAATGCGAGGCAGATTCCTGGGCGCGCTGTCGAAACGCCGGGCGTCGCAGAAGACCAGCTTGGCCCCGGAATCACCGATGATGTAGTTGATCGTGGAGACCGGGAATTTGAAGTTGACCGGGACTGCCACGAATCCGGCGCGCAGGATGCCGTGAAACGTCGTGAGGTATTCGAAGCGGTTGGCCGACAGAATGGCAACCCGATCGCCGCGCGTCAGACCGCGCGCGATAAGCGCCCGGGCGACGGCGTTGGCCTGGTCCTCGAAATCCCTGTAGCTGAAGCGGCATTCCTGACCGGTGCCCAGATCGATGATCGCGATCTTGTCGAGATCGCTTCCCGCCAAAGTCAGCGAACCCAGATTCGTGAACGCAGGAGCTTTAGACACCACGGCGACCTCTATCAGGCCGGCGGAGCTGTCAGATAGGTCCCGCGCCCGCTCGCCAGCAACCGCCCCTCATGATCGAAGACCCTGGCTTCGGCGACCGAGAACTGCCGGCCGAAATTCACGATCTCGCCGCGGACCGTCAAAACACCGGGCATCGCGGCGCGATGGTAGTCGACGCGCAGATCTATGGTCGGAACCCCGCGCCCGGTCTTGGAAACCATGGCCCAGTCCGCCGTGAGATCGACCAGCGTCGCCAGGATGCCGCCATGGGTATAGCCGCGATCGGGATTCACCACCCATTCCTCGCGCCAGGTCGCCGTCAGTTCGATCGTGCCGCTGCCGACCGCGATGACTTTCAAGCCGAGCCACTGATGAAACGGGCCGCGCGATATCAGCTTCTGTACGTCTTCGACGCTGGGGACTTCACTCATCAAACCAAACCTCTTCTTGGTCCGCGTCTCCTGTACAGGGAGAACAGGTTCGCAGGACGGGAATCAAAAACTCATTTCGCCGCCCTCCCCGCCGCCAAAGCGCGTCGAGGAGATCGGACAAATCAGGGCACCACGACGACCTTGCCGATGACTTCGCGGTCCTTGATGAGACGCAAACCTTCCGCCGCCTGATCGAGGGTCAGAACCTCATCGATGACCGGCTTGATCTTCTTCTCAACGATCATCTTCATGAGGTCGGTCAGGTTTTCCTCATAGAAGCTGTTCGAGCCGATCACCTTCAGTTCGAAGCTCCATACGTAGCGCAGATCCTCCTTCGGATCATGTCCCGCGGTGGCGCCGCATACCAGCAGGCTTCCGCCTCGCTTGAGGCAGCGCAGCGACGGCACCCAGGTGTCGCCGCCCGTGAAATTGATCACGACATCGACGCCACCTTCATAGCTGCGCCGTTGCGGCTTGCCATATTTCTCGATGGCCCATTTCGAAAAGTCGACTTCCTTGTAGTTGATCGCCTCGTCGGCGCCCATCGCCTTGAGCTTTTCCATTTTCTCGGCGCTGCTGGCGCACGCAATCACTTCGGCGCCGAGCAGCTTGCTCAGGATCACGCAGCCGGTGCCGACCCCGCCGCTGGCGCCCAGGATAAGGACCCGATCGCCCTTGCGGATGGTATTGTGGGTAATCAGCATGCGGTGCGCCGTCCCGTACGCCACCGGCAAAGACGCCGCTTCCTCGAAGGTGACGCCGTCAGGCATGGCGATGAGTTGATCGGCCTCGACCAGGCAATACTCTGCCATACCGCCGTCGAGCATTTCGCCCATCAGCCCCTTTTTCTTGTTCAAGGGATTAACGAGAACGCGGCTGCCGATCTTCCAGCCGGAAACCCCGTCGCCAATTTCGACGATTTCGCCGGCCATATCGAGACCGATAACAACCGGCAGCGGCACCTTGATGCCCGGCATGCCCTGCACCGTGAATACGTCGTGATAGTTGAACGAGGAGGCGCGCACGCGGATGACCACCGCTCCGGCCTTCGCCTTTGGTTTGGGGTGATCCTGCACCACCTCGAGATTTTCCAACCCACCATGTTGGCGCAGTACCAGCGCTCTCATCGTTTCTGACATTTCGTGTTCCCGTTCAATTACAACCACGCCCGCAATCGTCAGACACGCGTGTAGGCGATTCCCAAGCGCTACGTTAGAGGGCAGTTAGCAGCGCAGCCGCACGTCGTCGAGCCAACTTATGCTCTTCTCTTCGCTGGATGACTTCAAAACTGGTTTTTGCCAGTAGCGCGACCAATCCGCCTCAAAACCGGCGAACTTTTGGAAATCGCCGGCGCAAACATATTTTGCTTAGATGGCGCCCTGATATCAAGACGTATTCCTGCTAATGCGCGAAATGGAGGCATAAAATCATACCATATGAATTATTTAAGCAATATTTTTCCAAGAAATTGACTTGGTGCGGCGCGTCCACGCCTCGGGCATGACACGCGGTCCGTTTACCAGACCTACTGGGCTCGACGTCGCCGGCTGGTTTTGCATTCCCTCCGTGCGGGAATGACTCGCCAATCATCGCCGATCGCGCAAACAGGATCTCAAGGCGGCCGAGGCCTTCGTTAATCCGTGTCATGCGCGACAGCTGACCCGCTGGGCTCGGCGCGTTTTGCTTCCGCGCTGCGGCGAGCCTGATATGTCAAATCCCGCATTTGTGTTACCAAATCTTCCGGCGCCGGGTTTAGGAGACGGGGACGACGCATGGATGATCTCGACTTCACTCTTCTGCAAATCCTGCAGGAGGATGCGACCCTGAAAGTGGCTGAAATAGCCGAACAGGTGGGGCTTTCTCCGACCCCGTGCTGGCGCCGTATCCAGAAACTTGAGGAAGAAGGTGTCATTCGCAAGCGCGTCGCCTTGCTGGATCCGGTGAAACTGCAAGTGGGGGTGACGGTTTTTATCGCCGTGCGTACCAATCAGCACAATGCCGCATGGGTTAAGAAATTTTCCGCGATTGTGATGTCGATTCCGGAAATCGTCGAATTCTACCGGATGAGTGGCGACGTCGATTATCTTCTTCGTGCGGTGGTGCCTGATATCGCCGGCTACGATGCGGTGTACAAAAGACTGATCGAAAAAATTGAGCTGGGGGACGTGAGCTCAAGCTTCGCGATGGAACAGATCAAATTCACCACCGCATTGCCCTTGCAGTTCGCGATGCGCAGCGAGGCGGCAGCACGATCCGCCAAAGAGAGCAAGTCATGAGAGGAAAATAGCGACGGCACGCTGGCGGTTTAGCGCGCATCTTGCATCGCCGCGTCGACGATCGTGTCGATCGAGGACAGAAGATCTGAGATTGGCTTGCCCGGACGCTTTTCAAGAGCGAGCGACACCACGCTGCAGAGAACGGAACGCAGATCCTCGGAAGCGAGAGTATCGTGCTCCGGCGACCTGAGCGGCAAGCGTTCTGCCAGAAGCTGATTTTGCAGCCGCTCCGCTGCAAGTTCGGCAGCCTTGATCGTCGATCTGAATGGCTCGGTTGCCGTGTTCGGAGCGGGTAGCGGCCCGGTTTTCAATCGCGTGCGGAGCGCACGGAGCGGCTGCACGATTTGTTCGCGCCATGGCCGGCAAACCTCGTCGAGTTCCCTGATCTCGGCAGGGGTCAGCAAGACGCAATGCCTGACCGCCGCGAAACCGGTCATGAGAAACATCATGACATCGACACCGGCCTCGTCCTGTAGCCTGAGGCAGACATCGGCGATCCCCGGCTGGGCGTAGATGTGAAGGGCGAATGCCCAGCCGTCAGCCTCGAGCTCGGACCGGGACTGTCTCATGAATCCCCATTCTTGATCGAATTCAGTCCGCCCCAACGGCTAACCGCCGTGGTCTCGATATCGAAGAGGTCGAGAATTCGCCCCAAGGTGTGGTCGACCATCTGCTCCAGGCTTTCCGGGCGGGCATAGAACGCCGGCACCGGCGGATAGACGATCGCGCCCATCTCGGTGGCCGCCGTCATCGAGCGCAGATGACCGAGATGGAGCGGGGCTTCGCGGACCATCAGGACCAGCCGCCGCCGCTCCTTGAGGACGACGTCTGCCGCACGCGTCAGCAACGACGATGTCACGCCCGTGGCGATCTCGGAGAGGCTTCGCATCGAACAAGGCGCGATTACCATGCCGAGCGTCCGAAACGATCCGCTGGAAATAGAGGCGCCGATATTGTCGATCTGATGAACGACATCGGCCAGGGCCGCTACGTCAGCGATATTGATATCCAGTTCCTGCGTCAGCGCGATCCGTGCCGACCGGCTGATGACCAGATGCGTTTCGATGTCGGTCGGATGCAGCAGGCGCAACAAGCGGACGCCGTAGATGGCGCCGGAAGCGCCGGTAATTCCGACGATCAATCGCCGCGGAGATGAGTTCATCGGAACCGATCCAGTCTGTGTAAATAATCGCGTGCCACCTCGCTGGGGTACCACAAAATCGATGCGAAGCGCGCCGGCATTCCTTAACAGAATGCCCCCCTGTCATCGCCCCGCGCGAGAAGGGACAGAGGAGCGATAGCTCCCGGCTAAACCTCCTTCTGAGTATTTTCACAAGCGGCGTCCGCAAGCTTCGCCGGGATCCGACCCCGCCACTACCCTCAAATTGGACGCACATTGCCTAAATGTCCTTCAAATCGAGATATTTCACCATATAAATCGTCGTATCAGCAATAATTTACTCACAAATAGGGAAAACTTAGGAGTTTTTATAGCGCCGTTGGAGCGATTTGATATTGTCCGATTCACTCCGAAAGCAGTAAGGGCGAATGACATGCGGACGATCGGGCTATTGGGCGGCATGAGTTGGGAGAGCACCGCGGTCTACTACCGGCGCATCAACGAGAACGTCCGCGACCGTCTGGGCGGCCTGCATTCCGCCGAAGTGATCATGCATTCCGTCGACTTCGAAAGCATCGTCGAGTTGCAAAAAGCCGATGCGTGGGACCAGGCGGGGGCGGTTCTGGCGAGGTTGGCGCGCAGCCTTGAGAGCGCCGGCGCCGATTGCGTCCTGATCTGCACCAACACCATGCACAAGCTGGCTGACACCGTGCAACGCGCGGTATCCATACCGCTGCTGCACATCACGGACGTGACCGGACAGGCGGTCGCGTCCGCCGGCTGCCGCCGGCCGCTGCTGCTCGCGACGCGCTACACGATGGAACAGGATTTCTACCTCTCGCAATTGCGCGACGCGTATGGCCTTTCACCCTTGGTGCCGGGCGCCGAGGACCGAACCGCCGTGCACGACATCATCTTCAATGAATTGTGTTGTGGCGTGGTCCGCGAAGCGTCGCGGCACCGCTACCTCGATATCATTGCAACCGCCGAGGCGGCCGGCGCCGACAGCGTGATCCTGGGGTGCACGGAAATAGGTCTGCTGATCGGCCCCCAGCATCTCGATCTGCCGACATTCGACTCGACTCTGCTGCACGCCGACGCCGCGGTCGCGTTCGCGCTGGAGCGGCACGACGAACCCGAACGGAGTGCGGCATAGCGGCGCTCACCCCTTCAGAAGCACAGACATTGGCATGGTTTGTGCTATCTGACGGGACATGAAGAGACTTCTACGCCGTCAATTTCTGCACCGGGCAGCGGGTGCTGCCCTACTTCCATTTCTGCCGGGGATCGCCCGGGCGGCGCAATCCTATCCGACGCGGCCGGTCCGGGTGATCGTTCCGTTTTCGCCGGGCGGCCCCACCGATGTGTGCGCCCGCCTCATCATGCAGAAATTGTCGGAGCGGCTTGGACAGCAGTTCTATGTCGAGAACATCGCCGGCGCGGGCGGCAATATCGGCACCGGGCAAGCCGCGAGAACGGCGGCGGACGGATATTCGATCCTCATCACCGTGAACAGTTACGTCATCAATCCGACCTTGTACGCCAAGGTTCCCTATCGGGTGCTGCAAGACTTCGATTCCGTTACGCTTGCCGTCGGCTTTCCGTCGGCGATGCTGGTCAACCCTTCGGTGCCCGCCACCACCGTCAAGGACCTGGTCGCGCTCATCAAGCGGAACCCCAACAAATACAGCTTCGCATCGCCGGGATTTGGAACGCCGTCTCATCTGCTCGGTGAACAATTCCGTGTCGTGCTCGGCCTCGACCTCGTGCATGTGCCCTACGGCGGAAGCGGCCCGGCCATGATGTCGGCGGTCGCGGGCGACACGCCGATCGCCTTCGCCGCCTTGTCGGCCGCGGTGCCGCAGATCCAGGATGGCAAGCTGCGCGCGCTGGCGGTCATGAGCAAGAACCGCTCGCAGGCGCTGCCCGACCTGCCCACCATCGGAGAAGCCGGCTACCCCGAACTGGACGGCGACGCCTGGATCGGCGCGCTCGTTCCCACCGGCACGCCGAAGGAAATTGTTGCACTGCTTCAGCACGAAATCGTCGACATCCTGGCGTTACCGGATGTGAAGGAGCGACTGGCAACCCTTGGCCTCGATCCGGTCGGCGGCACGCCCGAGCAATTCACCACGCAAATGAAGCTCGAGATGGAGAAATGGGCCAAGGTAATCCAGGCGGCCAAGATCAAGGCGGAGTAGGCCGATCGGCCGTAGTGCCAATATCCCCTGCAGGGCCGCCAGAGCATGATCAGCACGGGAGATATCATGGTCAGACTCCGCGGAGAAAAACACGGCTCGAAATATCGTCCGGAGCAAGGTCTGGGCATTCGCGAGTCGCGTTGTTAGAATAGTCGTTAGGCCGTGGCTTGGCGCAATATCCCTTGGACCGCGACACGCTCTCCACGCGCGGATCGGCGAGAAATCCTGAGCTGAATTGCGGTTTGAATGGATCCGATTATCAATCTCGACTCGACGGCACTGCGCTACTTTCAGGTTGCTGCCGAATTCAAGTCGGTGAGGCGCGCGGCGGAAGCCTTGAACGTTTCGGCATCCGCACTCAGTCGGCAGATCGCCAGCCTGGAGCAGAGTTTGGATGTTACGCTGTTTGAGAGGCTCCCTCGTGGTCTCAGAATGACGAGCGCCGGCGAAATTTTGCTCTATCACGTCGCGCGCAGTTTCCAGGAGGTAAGTCGAGCATTCAGTCAGATCGATGCCCTGAAAGGCCTGCGCCGGGGCCTTATCAAGGTTGTCGCAGTCGAGAGCGCGGCCCGTGGCGTATTGGCGGCGGGTTTGTCAGCGTTCTGGAAAAAGCATCAAAATATCGAGGTTTCGGTCAAGGTCGTTGGAAACATCGAGGCCTTGAGGCTGCTGGAAGAAGGCGAGGCCGACCTCGGCCTTGCCTTCAGCGCACCGCGCGGGACAAGTCTACCGGTCTTGTCGGTTGCGACCCTGAAGCTCGGAGCAATCATGTCGACACGACATCCGCTGGCCGGGCGAAGTTCACTCCTCCTCCAGGACCTCTCCGGCTACCCGTTACTGCTATCCGACAGTTCGCTTTTGCTGAATGCGGCGCTGGGTGATGCGCTGGCGACCATACCGATATCAGTCAGGCTGGTGACGAATTCGATAACGGTCATGAGTATCCTTGCTGCCTCTGGTGATGGCATCGCCCTAAAAACCAGGGCCGGCATTGCCCCGGCGCTCGACAATGGCGAACTGCGCATGGTGCCGATCGCGGACCGGATTCTACCGCTGCAACATCTCGCGATCCTGACAAGGCGGGGACTGCCGCTGCCTGCCCTTGCCCATGCGCTCGCCCGGGACTTCAAGGAGATGCTCGATCCGCTAAACGAAGTTTCGTCCGAACAACAAGCGACGATCTCATTCGCGACCGGCGATTAACTCCAATCCGACCTTTCGAGCATCCTCCGCCAGCGACGCCCATCGATCAGAGACCAGCCGGCCGGCCCGGGTCAGGATCTCGCCGGCCACCATCGTTAAAACGACGTCCGAGCCACGCGCGGCATGAACGAGGTTTGTCGGTGCAGCCTCGGGCGTCATCGGCTGCGTATGGAGGCCGTCGAGCCGAACCAGGATCAAGTCGGCCGCCAAACCAGGCATGACTGCGCCCGCCGGGATGCCCAAGGCGGCAGCGCCGCATCGGGTCGCCATATTCAGGATCTCACGCGGCGGAAGAACGGCAGGGTCGCGAAGCACACCCTTTTGAAGCAGGGATGCGAATTTCATGACGTCGAACGGATCAAGGCGATTGTTGGCCTTCGCGCCGTCCGTAG
>Ga0210400_10004260_pt1 | contig 12446 bp, 7 predicted proteins | sample IncBWH26MmetaG_FD_155456 | JGI IMG/M metagenome (GOLD analysis project Ga0210400, IMG submission 155456) | Forest soil microbial communities from Barre Woods Harvard Forest LTER site, Petersham, Massachusetts, United States - Inc-BW-H-26-M | ecosystem: Environmental > Terrestrial > Soil >...
CTCGTCGAAGCCCGGCCTTTCTATCATACTATCGGCCGAGGCGATCAGGATCTTACGCACCTGCTCGGACGTCAGCGCCGGATTTCGCTCTAACAGAAGCGCCACAATGCCGGTGACGTGCGGAGCGCTCATGCTGGTGCCCGTCATCTGGACGCGCATCGGGTAGGATGCGGTCTGTCCGGGAATCGGCCGGCCGCCCAGCGCATACGAGGATACGATCCTGACACCGGGCGCCGAGACCTCCGGCTTGCTGCGTCCGTCGCGCGTTCCGCCGCGGCTGCTTGAGCGAAAGATCGTGCCGGCGCGATGATCGTAGTTGGCCACCGCGATGGCGCGCCGGCTGGTGGCGGGAGTGCTGATGGTCATCACGCGATCGAAATGCGCGGGAGCGAACTTCGACTGGTCCGCGAATCCGCGCGAGGCGTCGCGTACGTCGCGCTCGATCCAGACATCGTACCGTCCGTTGCGCACCTCCACGGCCTGCAACTCGACGATCCATGTGCCGGAGCTCAGGGCCTGCTGCGTATTGTCGCCCACGCTGATAAAGATGCGAGCGTCTCCGTTGAGGACGGCGAAGCGCTCCGAATCCATGAAGATCACATCGCCGCGGGGAGTAACCTGGTGATAAGTGCCATTTACATCCAGCCACGGAGTTACAAAGCCCTGGGGATCGGTAAGACGCGCGCGAAAGCGGTCGCGCGAGGAGTACCAGATCTCGAGCTCATTGGGAGTCGTGTCGTCCAGCCCCAGCAAGACAGTGCCGAACTCCCATTCAATCGCACGGGTGCTGCCCACGCTCAGGACGCCGGAAGCATGGCCCATAAACGGCTGCTCGTTGCCGGCGGCCACCACCAGCGCCGTGCCCGGAACTTCCAGCAAACGGTCGATGGCGCGCTCCACGGTGCTCTCGCCATCGTGGCTGCCGCCGTTCTGGCCCAGGCTCAAATTCACTACGCAGGGCATCTGGAGCTCGCGCGCTTTTTCGAAGATATAACTTACGGCGTCGGCGACGTTCGAGGAATCGGTGAAGGACTGCCCGCCGCCGTGATCGGGCTGCACGAAGATGATGGTTGCCTCAGGCGCCACTCCGACATACTGGCCCGCGGGGTAAGTCGCGTCGGCGGACGACCCGTTGCCCGCCGCGATCCCGGTGACGTGCGTGCCGTGGCTGGCTGCCGCGGGATTGTGCCGCACGATCGAGAAAGGATTCGGGGCGGCCAGCGCGCGATCGATATCGGCGGCGTTGTATTCCACCCCGTAGGAGCGGCCGGAGGGAGCATGCTCGGAGGTGGTGGGGTCGGGCTTCAGGTACTGGTCCCAGAGATACGCCACTCGCGTGCTGCCATCGGGTTTGCGAAAATCGGCCAGCGTGAAATCCAGGCCGAGATCGACGATCCCGACCACGACGCCGCTGCCCTTAAGTCCCGCGGGTAAGTTGCGGCCTTGATGCAAGCTATCGACGTGTGCGGCAGGCAGTGAGGAATCGAGCGCGGGACGCATGGGCCGGCCGCTCTCGATGAACTTCACCTGCGGCAAGGCTGCCAGCTCCGCCAGGCGATTCGCGGGAATCGCAACCGTGTAGATTCCAGCCACCACCAGCGACCATTCATACTGGCGGAAGGACTCGGGCACGATATCCGGAGCCAGGCTCACCAGAACCCTCCGCACCGCCGAGATCGTGGGCGCGGTCTCCTCCGATATGAAGATGCCCCGGACCGCACTCCGCGAGGGACGCGACGAGGCGAGCAGGCGGCGCAACTGCGGATCCAGTTCCTTGATTAATTTCTGCTCAGGCACGCGGTATTATCTCCCTCGATCAAATTATGCCGGATGCCAGGTTTCGCACGCCAGTTTACCCGCGGGCTTAATGAACAGGAAAATGATGATAGCCGCCAGCGCCGCCGCGATGGCCGGCGCGACTCCCAGCATACTGGCGATCGCCCCGGAGAGAACGGTGCCGATCGCGCCCCAGTTCATCCCGGCCTCCGCGATCTTTTCGCGAACGTCCTCGCCCTCGCCGCCACAGAGCAGGTCGTGCAGCGCTCGCTCCACCAGTTTGAAGTAGCGCTTGCCCAGGTTGCTCAGGTCCTCCCTGAAACCGGCGGTGATCTCCGCGCTGAAGGAGAGCGTCTTCGCGGGGTCCTGGTCGTGAGCCTGCAGCCGTGCTCCGAGCGCGGTAAAGAGAAAGTCTTCGGGCGTGGGCGCGCCCGCGGCTGCACCGGTTAGTGCGGCGGCTTTGATCTGTTCGGCCTGCTGTATTAATGCTTCGATTGCCTTGCCCGCTTGTGGATCAACTTGCATACTTGTCTCCTAAGATTGTAAGTCAATTTACGAGACTATCATAACTCTGGTTCGCCTCTGTACAAGAACTGCGTTGTGGTGTAGGTGGCAGAATAATTGCAACACGCAACATGTCTGGCGAGGGGCCAGCCTCGGTTCTCCCCGCCCTGAGGGCGCATTCGGTGCGTAGCTTGTCCGGAGGCAAGCGAGCTTGCCCTTGCGCGTAAATGGCCCCGCCAGCATACCGCCATGATGGTCCCGGGCTCGCAGATGCCGATCCAAATCGCACCAGCCCACGCGCATGTTGACTCGCAGAATCCGCCGGCCTGCGAGATGTCACCCGCCCGGTCCATCTGGCAGAGGCAAGGTCGCGGTATAAAGAAAATTCATGATAGAGGATCGCCAAGAGGTACGAGATTTCCTGCTGCGGGCTTGCCACGATTTGCGTTCGCCGCTACGCGCCGTCACGGTTCATGCCGAGTTGTTGCAGCGGGCCGCCGAAGGAAACGGGGCTTTCCAACAGAGCTTGGGCTTTGTGACCGACGGCGCACGCACCGTGAACTCATTAGTGGATGCACTGGCAAAATATGCCCTGTCGCTGCATGTGGAGCCCAGCCCCGCGCCGGTCTCCACGGCGGCGCTGCTGCGCAGTGTGTTGGCGAAATCGGCGCCGGAGATCCGCGATAGCGGCGCGGAGGTGACCTACGGAGAGCTGCCGCGCGTGCAGGGCGATCCGGACCGCCTGATGCAACTGCTGGAGAATCTGCTGTCCAACGCGATCCGCCACTCGGCGGGCGCGCCGCCTCGGATTCACGTCAGCGCTCGAGCGGAAGAAGGCGAGTGGATCTTCTCCGTGCGCGACGAAGGACCTGGCATCGATTCCCGGGATCTGGAGCGCATCTTTCGCCCGTTCGAGCGCCTCGGCCCTGCCCGTGGCGGTTCCGGCCTGGGGCTGGCCAGTTGCCGCGAAATCGTAAGGGGACACGGGGGGCGGATCTGGGCGGAATCTCAGCCCGCCCAGGGAACCACCATCTACTTCACCCTGCGTCGCACAGAAAGCTAGTGCCGGTGTCCACGAGGTAAATGGACAGTCGCAGGCGGCAAAGGAAGGAAGGCATTTTCGCGCCAAGATCGCTAAGGACGCAAAGGAAAGTCAAAGTCGAAGGCGCGAGTTTTGGTTTGACTTCGCTTTGCGATCTTTGCGTTCTTGGCGCGACCATCGCTTTGGACGCCAGCGGTACTGTCCAGCAAATCGATCCGAAGCCGTTCGCTGGACTAGCAGCCCGGGCAGAAGTCCCGGCAGGCTGAATGCCTGGCTGAATGCCTGCCCCACCTGCGCCGCAAACTGTTGATTCGCGATGGTGGCGCAGGCGGTTTCGCCTGCGTTGCCGATCCTCGACGACTTCTGCCACGGGCGGCTAGCTGCCGTTGGCGACAGCCACGCCTTTGGCGGCCTGTTCGGCATACGCGTGTAGTTTGTGGTGCAGGGTGCGAAGGCTGATGCCGATGATTTCCGCGGCACGAGTCTTATTATTGTTCGTGTACTTCAAGACGAGCCGGATGTATGCTTCCTCGATTTCATCGATCCGGTCTCCCACGCGCACCTGCATCGAATCGTCGGACTGCTCTCTCGGAACATCGCTCTTCGGAGCCGCAGGCACCAGCATGCCCGGAAGATGCCGCATCAGCACCTCGCCCTCGCCGGCGACGATCACAGCGCGCTCGATTACGTTGCGCAACTCTCTCACATTCCCGGGCCAGTTGTACTCCTGGAAGCGGCGGAGTACCTCCGGGGAAAGCTGGTTCACGCGGCAGGAATGCTTCCTGTTGAGGTTGCGGATGAGCGCATCGGCGATGGCCGGGATATCGCTCTTCCGGTCGCGAAGCGGCGGCAGCATGATGTGAAAGACATTCAGCCGGTAGTAGAGGTCTTCGCGGAGGTGATTGGTCTCGATCGCCCTCTTCGGATCCTGATTGGTGGCGGCCACCACGCGGACGTTGATCGGGATGTCCTTGGAACCGGCCAGACGCCGCACCTTGGATTCCTCCAGCACGCGCAGGAGTTTCGCCTGGGTACCTATGGGCATCTCGCCGATCTCGTCCAGCATCAGGGTGCCGCTTTGTGCCTGTTCAAAGCAGCCGGCGCGACGCTCCACGGCGCCGGTGAAGGCGCCCTTTTCATGACCGAACAACTCGCTTTCGATCAGAGTCTCGGGAAGCGCGGCGCAGTTGACTGCCACGAACGGACCGTCGCTGCGGGAGCTCAACTGGTGAATGGCGCGCGCCAGCAGTTCCTTGCCGGTGCCGCTTTCGCCCGTGATGAGCACGGAGGCTGTAGTGCCCGCCACCTGCCGGACCAGCGAGAAGATCTCCTTCATCGACTGAGAATCGCCCACCAGATCGCCGAGCACTCCTTGGTACGAGAGCTGGCGGCTTAAGCGATCGGTCTCATCGAGGAGGCGGCTCTGCTGCATCGCGCGCTCCACCAGCGCACGCAGGACTGCCGGCTCCACCGGCTTGTCCAGGAACCAGAACGCCTGCAGGTCATGGACAACCGAGACTGCCTGGCCGATGGTGCCGCAACCGGTGAGCACGATCGCCGGTGTGCGATCGCCGCGGGAATTCAGCTCCTTCAGCAGCTCGAAACCGTCCATCCGCGGCATCATGAGGTCGGTGAGGATCACTCCCGCCTCGAATGTCGCCAAGCGCTCGAGCGCCTCGCGCCCATCGCCCGCGGTTGCTACCGGAAATCCAAGGGAGGACAAGACCTCCGCCAGATCCGCCCGTTGAATTTCATCATCGTCAACGATCAACACTCCGGATCGCATTCCCACTCCTGTTAACCAATTTACTATTGTGGCGCGACTGCGGGGTAGTGCAGGCCCCGATCACGCTCCACTGGTGCGTACCAACACGGTCGGGTCCATAATCAGACGAACCATCCGGATAAATGCGTCGCGTTTCAGGGGCTTCTCCAGCAAATGAATTCCAGGGCCAAGCAGCCCGTAGAAGCGGCAGACTTCAGCTCCACTGGCAGCAGACACGAAAAGCACTTGCAAGTTTGGATTCAAGATCAACAACTTCTTCGCAAGCTCGCAGCCATTCTGATCGGGAAGGGCGATATCCGAAACCAGAAGTTCGAATCCGCCCGCGTGCATGCCATAGGTATTGAGCGCCGCCAGGTATCCTGTGGCGGGAACGACCTTATAACCCTCCTTGCGAAGGGCGCCGCACATGAGTTCCAAATCGGCAAGCTCGTCGTCCACTACTAACACTTCCCTCGGCGTTGCATTTTGCATTTGTAAGTACCTGGGTCCCGCGAGGCAATAGTTGAGTAAAAATGGCCTCGCATATCTGACAGCAGAGCACGCAAGGGTCCAAGTGACAGAAATGTTTATCCGGAATTCTCCGGAAGGGTGAAATAGAATGTGCTCCCGTTACCGGGTTCGGACTCTACCCAGATGCGGCCTCCATGATCTTCCACGATCCGCCGGGCGATGGCGAGACCGGCGCCGCTGCCCGAGTAACGCTCGCCATTGAGGCGCTTAAACATGTGAAACACGGAGTGATGATGGCGAGGGTCGATCCCGATCCCATTGTCCGAGATCGAGAGGAGCCAATCGGACCGGTCATGCACTGCGGAGATGCGGATTTTGGGCGGCGCGCCGCCGCGGAATTTCAGCGCGTTTTCGAGGAGGCTGATGAAAGCGTAGACCAGCAGATTGGGGTCGCAGCGTATCTCCGGCAACGGATCGCGGGTCACGACTGCGCCCACCTCCCGGATCGTAGGATCGAGCGAGCCCAATGCGAAAGACAGCAGCGAATCGCAATCGCAGGTGCGAAACTCGCGAGGCAAAGCCGCCAGCCGCGCGTAGCTTTGTAATGCCCCGACCAGGCGGTTGAGGCGACCCACGGAATCCTGCAGCAGGTTCAGGATGGCCTGCTCCGGTTCATCGGGAGAGTGCCGTGCGTGCCGCGCCAGATACAACTCCAGCATGGTGGAGATCTGGTTCGCGGGACCGGACAGATCGTGCAGGGAGTCCGCATGCAACAGGACAAATATTTCGTCCGGTTGCGCTTCAGTGGGCGCCATCGACCTTAGCCTCCTCCGAAACCACAGCGGGAAGAACCACTCGAAAAACAGTGCCCCCACCCTGCCTGCTCCGCACACGGATGGCGCCGCCGGTGCTGCGTACCAAGCCCTTCACGGCGGATAATCCCATGCCGCGCCCAGTGAATTTTGTGCTGAAGAACGGGTCGAAGATTCTGGCCTGAGTGCCCTCATCCATGCCGCAGCCGTTATCCTCCACATCGATCGCGACAAACTGCGCGCCATTCTGTACGGCAGCTTCGATCTCGCCGTCACGGGCGAACTCGGGCTCGATCTCGGCCAGCGACGTGCGCACCCAGATCGTGCCCGGTTCATCGCCAATGGCTTCGACCGCATTCATCAGCAGTTCCGAGACAATGCGCGCCGATTGCTCGGCGTCCGTATCCACCGGCGGCAGATAGCGGCAGCCCTGATATTGGAGTTGGATGTTCTGGGGCAATGTGGAGCGCAGGCGGGCGCACGTCTGCCACAGCAACTGGTCCAGATCGATCCGCTCGATGAAAAACATTCCGCGACCCGAATACGCCAGCATCTTGCGAGTGAGTTCCGCAGCGCGTTCACTTGCGCTGATCACATCTTGGAGAATCGGCCGCGCAGCGTGCGTTTCGGGCACGCTGTCCATAGCGAAGCTGGCGCCTCCCAGGATGGTCACCAGCAGATTGTTGAAATCGTGCGCAATGCCGCCCGCCAGCAGCCCCAGGCCTTCGAGCTTTTCCCGTTCGAGCGTAGCCTTTTCCGCCCGCTTCTGGTTTTCGACTTCGGTGCTGGTGCCAAACCAGTTGATCACATCGCCGCCGCGGTCCTTCACGGCCACGGCGCGCACTAATTGCCAGCGGTAAGAGTGGTCGGACGCACGGCACACACGATGCTCGACTTCGAAGAAGGTACCGGTTTCAGTGGCCGCCTTCCAAACCTCGCTGGTGCGCTCGCGATCCCGCGGGTGAACCGATTCGTCCCAGCGCAGGCGCGTGGCATCCTGCTGCCTGACGCCAAGGTACTCCAGCCAGCGGCGGTTGGCATATTGGATCACACCCTTCGCATCCGCCGTCCACACCATCTGCGGCATGGCTTCGAGCAGGTTTTCATAGCGGCGCTCGCTCTGTTCCAGTGCCAGGCGATGCTCATCCAGCGCACGCTGAAGCTCAAACTTCTGAATGGCGTTGGTCACTACGTGCAGCAGCGATCCGGGATTGACCTGACGCTTGGGAAGGTAATCGGACACTCCCGCCTTCATGGCGCGGACCGCGAGTTCCTCCCCTCCGCACGCCGTCAACATGACCACCGCGGCCGCGGGCCCATGGGGACTGAAGTGGGCCAACACATCGAGGCCCGTCTGGTCGGGCAGGTTGTAGTCGAGGAGGATGCAGTCGGGTAGGAAGCTCTGGGTCAATGCGATACCGGCCGCACCGGAAACCGCTTCGGCGATGTGAAAGCCCGGAAGCGGAGATTCACTGAGACATTGCTTATAGATCTCGCGATCGATGTAGTCGTCATCGACCACAAGAATTCTGAGTTGCCGGTCGGGCAGCATGGACACGTCGTGGCGGTGCTTGCAGATTAATCGCCAGAGTCACCCATTACGCCACCACCCTTCGTTTGGTCCTGTACAGGTCCATTTGGAGCGACGCGATAACCTTCTGTGAAAAATAGCGCCAAATGGAACCTGACGTGCAAATCGGTAATTTCTCGTAGGGCAGCTGATTATTACGTACGGGTCCGTGCAACTATTGCGTTGCGAAGGATGCAGAAATTGCGCTTATGGGGGTGTGATGCCGGGAATTCTGTTGGCTGAAGATAATCCAGCCGACGTTTATTTAATTCGCGAGGCCTTGAAAGAGCACGGCGTAAACTGCGCGATCCAGACCGCCAGTGATGGGCGTGAAGTACTAAACCTGATCGATACGGCGGGCCCCGCGTGGCACCCGGACCTGATCATTCTCGACCTCAACCTGCCACGCCACGATGGCATCGAGCTGCTACGGAAACTGCGATCGACCGTAGGGCTAAACGGGGTGCCGGTCGTAGTCTTGACTTCATCCGATTCACCCAGGGATCGGGCCACCGCCACCGAACTGGGCGCTACCCGTTATCTCAGCAAACCGTCCAACCTGGAACACTTTCTCGAACTGGGCGCAGTTTTCAAAGAACTCCTGCTGCATCCGCGCCACACTGCGTCTGGCGCTACTCACGAGGAACCAACTCATGAAGCCTGAATCCGTAGTAGAAGCCTTCGACACCTCCGTCCTCTTAAAAACCCTGATCGCGTTCCGGGATGGCGACTTCTCGGCGCGCCTGCCGGTGGATCAAGTAGGCATCGCTGGTAAGATTGCCGACACCTTGAACGACATCTTCAAGCTGAACCAGCGGATGGCGAGCGAGTTCGAGCGCATCAACCGGGCCGTCGGAAAGGAAGGCAAGATCAACCAGCGGGCCACGCTGGGTTCGGCCTCGGGCGATTGGGCGTCCTGCGTGGAATCGGTGAATGGGCTGATCGGCGACCTGGTGCAGCCTTCTACCGAGGTGGCGCGCGTCATCGGCGCGGTGGCCAATGGCGATCTGTCGCAAACCATGGCGGTTGAGGTAGAGGGCCGCTCCCTGAAGGGCGAATTCCTGCACACCGCGCGCGTGGTGAACACGATGGTGGTGCAGTTGAACTCCTTCGCGTCGGAAGTGACCCGCGTGGCGCGTGAAGTGGGTACGGAAGGTAAGCTCGGCGGCCAGGCGGATGTGAAGGGCGTGGGCGGCGTCTGGAAGGATCTCACCGACAGCGTCAACTCGATGGCCGGTAATCTCACGGCGCAGGTTCGTAACATCGCGGAAGTAACTACGGCAGTCGCCAACGGCGACTTGTCACGCAAGATCACGGTGGATGTGCAGGGTGAAATTCTGGAGTTGAAGAACACCATCAATACGATGGTGGATCAGCTTAGTTCGTTTGCATCGGAAGTAACTCGTGTGGCGCGGGAAGTAGGTACGGAAGGCGAGCTCGGCGGTCAGGCGGAAGTGAAGGGTGTGGCGGGCGTCTGGAAGGATCTCACCGATAGTGTCAATTCGATGGCCGGCAATCTCACGGCCCAGGTTCGTAACATCGCCGAAGTAACTACGGCGGTCGCCAATGGCGACTTGTCGCGCAAGATCACGGTGGACGTGCGCGGCGAAATTCTGGAGCTCAAAAACACCATCAATACGATGGTGGATCAGTTAAACGCATTTGCATCGGAAGTGACGCGCGTGGCGCGCGAAGTGGGCACCGAAGGTATTCTGGGCGGCCAGGCCGACGTCCGCGGCGTTGCAGGTACATGGAAGGATCTCACCGACTCAGTGAACTCCATGGCGGGCAACCTGACGGCGCAGGTCCGTAATATCGCCGAGGTGACTACCGCGGTGGCCAGGGGCGACCTCTCGCGCAAGATCACGGTGGCGGTGCGCGGCGAAATCCTGGAGTTGAAGAACACCATCAACACGATGGTGGACCAGCTTAGCTCGTTCGCATCGGAAGTTACTCGTGTGGCACGCGAGGTGGGTACCGATGGTAAGCTGGGCGGCCAGGCCGAAGTGAGAGGTGTCGCGGGTACGTGGAAGGATCTCACCGAGTCGGTTAACTCGATGGCCGGCAACCTGACTAACCAGGTGCGTAACATCGCGGGCGTCACCACGGCAGTGGCCAAGGGCGACCTATCGACCAAGATTACGGTGGATGCGCGCGGCGAAATTCTGGAGCTGAAGAACACCATTAATACGATGGTGGACCAGCTCAATAGCTTCGCGTCCGAAGTCACGCGCGTAGCCCGCGAAGTGGGTACGGAAGGAAAACTCGGCGGCCAGGCGCAGGTGAAGGGCGTCGGTGGCGTGTGGAAAGACTTGACCGATTCGGTCAACTCCATGGCGGGCAACCTTACGGCGCAGGTCCGCAACATCGCCGAGGTGACCACGGCGGTCGCCAATGGCGACTTGTCGCGCAAGATTACGGTGGACGTGCGCGGCGAAATCCTGGAGCTGAAGAACACTATTAATACGATGGTGGACCAGCTCAATGCGTTCGCGTCGGAGGTGACGCGCGTCGCGCGCGAGGTCGGTACCGAGGGCGAGTTGGGCGGCCAGGCGCAGGTGAAGGGCGTCGGCGGCGTGTGGAAGGATTTGACCGACTCGGTCAACTCGATGGCCGGCAACCTGACGGCGCAGGTACGTAACATCGCCGAGGTGACGACGGCAGTGGCCAACGGCGACTTATCGCGCAAGATCACAGTGGACGTGCGTGGCGAAATTCTGGAGCTGAAGAACACGATCAATACGATGGTGGACCAGCTTAATGCATTCGCCTCGGAAGTTACCCGCGTGGCGCGCGAAGTCGGTACCGAAGGTAAGCTCGGCGGCCAGGCGGAGGTGAAGGGCGTCGCCGGCACCTGGAAGGATCTCACCGATTCGGTCAACTCCATGGCGAGTAACCTGACCAACCAGGTCCGTAACATCGCCGAAGTGACCACAGCGGTCGCCAGGGGCGACTTATCCCGTAAGATCACGGTGGACGTACGTGGAGAAATTCTGGAGCTCAAGAACACCATTAATACGATGGTGGACCAGCTCAGCTCGTTCGCATCGGAAGTTACGCGCGTCGCGCGCGAGGTCGGTACCGAGGGTAAGCTCGGCGGCCAGGCAGATGTGAAGGGTGTCGCCGGAACCTGGAAGGATCTTACGGACTCGGTAAATTCGATGGCCGGCAACCTGACGGCACAGGTCCGCAACATCGCCGAGGTCACCACCGCGGTGGCCAAGGGCGATCTGAATCGCAAGATCACAGTGGACGTGCGCGGCGAAATCCTGGAGCTGAAGAACACCATCAATACGATGGTGGACCAGCTCAACGCGTTCGCTTCGGAAGTGACGCGCGTGGCGCGCGAAGTCGGTACTGAAGGCAAGCTCGGCGGCCAAGCGGAGGTGAAGGGCGTCGCGGGAACCTGGAAGGATTTGACCGATTCGGTCAACTCCATGGCGAGTAACCTGACCAACCAGGTGCGTAACATCGCCGAAGTAACTACCGCGGTGGCCAAGGGCGATTTGTCCCGTAAGATCACGGTGGACGTCCGCGGTGAAATCCTGGAGCTGAAGAACACCGTCAACACCATGGTGGACCAGCTTAATGCGTTCGCCGGCGAAGTTACCCGTGTCGCGCGTGAAGTAGGTACGGAGGGTAAGCTCGGCGGCCAGGCCGACGTGCGCGGAGTGGCCGGCACGTGGAAGGACTTGACCGACTCGGTCAACTCCATGGCGAGTAACCTGACCAACCAGGTGCGTAACATCGCGGGCGTCACCACCGCGGTGGCCAAGGGCGATTTGACCACCAAGATCACGGTGGATGCGCGCGGCGAAATTCTCGAGCTCAAGAACACCATCAATACGATGGTGGACCAGCTTAGCTCGTTCGCATCGGAAGTTACGCGCGTGGCCCGCGAGGTGGGTACCGAAGGCAAGCTCGGCGGCCAGGCGGATGTGAGGGGTGTCGCGGGTACGTGGAAGGATCTCACCGATTCGGTGAATTCAATGGCCGGCAACCTCACCAGCCAGGTCCGCAACATCGCAGAAGTTACCACCGCTGTGGCCAAGGGCGATTTAAGCCGCAAGATCACGGTGGACGTGCGCGGCGAAATTCTCGAGCTCAAGAACACGGTCAACACGATGGTGGATCAGCTCGGCTCCTTCGCCGCCGAAGTGACGCGCGTCGCGCGCGAGGTCGGTACCGAGGGCATGCTCGGCGGACAGGCGGAAGTCCGCGGCGTCGCCGGCACGTGGAAGGATCTCACCGATTCGGTGAACTCGATGGCGGGCAACCTGACCGCGCAGGTCCGCAACATCGCGCAGGTCACCACCGCGGTCGCGAACGGCGATTTGTCGCGCAAGATCACGGTGGACGTGCGCGGCGAAATCCTGGAGTTGAAGAACACCATCAATACGATGGTGGACCAGCTCAATAGCTTCGCATCCGAAGTCACGCGCGTGGCGCGCGAGGTCGGCACCGAGGGCAAGCTCGGCGGACAGGCCGAAGTGCGCGGCGTCGCCG
>Ga0210400_10004261_pt1 | contig 12439 bp, 12 predicted proteins | sample IncBWH26MmetaG_FD_155456 | JGI IMG/M metagenome (GOLD analysis project Ga0210400, IMG submission 155456) | Forest soil microbial communities from Barre Woods Harvard Forest LTER site, Petersham, Massachusetts, United States - Inc-BW-H-26-M | ecosystem: Environmental > Terrestrial > Soil >...
GGAGTCCGACCTGGCGACGGCTGGGAGGTAAGAACCGCCCCTATAGTAGTAGTAGTTGGGTGGGCTTAGCCCACTTGACATATAATCCCACTACTGGTAGGTTTGGTTATGCCAGCTTCCGTAGTCATCAAGAACGCTGAATTTGAGCTGATCTCCGAGTTCGCGCAACCCGACGCGAAAAAGCGATTGTCGCTGGGAGAGGCCCTCAGCGGCTCCACCGCGTATAACATCTACCGGAATAATCTCGGCCAAATCGTTCTCGATCCGGTCAAGGCTGTTCCGGCCAGTGAAATGTGGCTTTACGAAAATCCGCAGGCACTCGCCAGCGTGAAGCAAGGTTTGAGGGAGTCGGCGGAAGGGAAGAGCGTTTATCGCGGTTCGTTTGCCAAGCACGCCAGGGAATAGGTGTGCAACGCAAAATCAAATTCACCCCAACCGCGGATGGGCAATATGCGGAACTCGAGGGCTCGGCTTCGAAAGCTGCGATCTTCGAGCAGGTTCGCAAGGCTCTCGGTTACCTGGAATTAAACCCACACCATCCCAGCCTTAATACACACGAGTTCACATCGCTGACAGGTGCGAATGGCGAGAAGGTGTTCGAGGCGTACGCTCAAAACAATACTCCCAGGGCTTATCGCGTATTCTGGCTCTATGGGCCGGACGAAACCAAGGGCAAGAAACGCATCCTCGTTATCACCGTCATTGCTATCGCACCACATCCCTGATAGCGCTCTAACTCTTCCTGCTGGCGATCATCAAGCCGGCTCCGACGACAACCAGAACGATACTGACTGCCGGCGGGACCCTATCCTCGTCGTGTGTCGTGATACCCACATGCGCGTCGCCGATGTTAACGCCATGATGTTCGGAATGCGGAACCGGAACGAAGAAGGAAAGAATTCCCAGCACGAGCACTACTACTCCAACCAGCATCAGGGCTTTCATAAAGTCCCCCCAGGGTTGCAAAAGACATTTGCCACGGAATCCGCGGCTCGCTGTTCTTGGATGCTGATCCGTGGAGATCGGTGAAAATCCGTGGCAAAAATTTTGTTAGCTGGCGAAGCTCTTCACGAACTCAACCAAACTTCGCAGCGCGATTCCTGACGGGCCCTTGGCAATCCAGGGTTTCTGATCTTCCATCCACGCGGTCCCGGCAATGTCGAGGTGAATCCACGGAGTGTCTTCGGCAAACTCTTTCAGGAACATAGCTGCATTGATGGCGCCGCCCCAGCGTCCGCCGGAGTTAACGATGTCGGCGATGGTGGACTTGATGTTCTCTTTGTATTCGTCATCGAGCGGCAACCGCCACATCTTCTCGCCGGCTTCGTCGTTGGCTTTATGCAGCCGCTCATAGATAGCGTCGTCGTTGGCAAACACGCCGACATTGGTATATCCGAGTGCGACCACGACTGCGCCGGTCAAGGTAGCGGCATCGACCAGATGGGTGCAGCCGAGTTGGCGCGCGTAAAACAAGCCGTCGGCGAGCACCAGGCGGCCTTCGGCATCCGTATTAATAATTTCAATCGATTTTCCGGACATAGCAATCTGTACGTCTCCCGGCTTCTGCGCTTTGCCGGAAGGCATGTTTTCTGTGGCGCAAACGATCCCAATCACTTTCACTTTCGGCTTCAGCAGAGCGATGGCGCGCATGGCTCCGATCATGGTTGCGCCGCCCGCCATGTCGTACTTCATTTTCTCCATGCCATCGGCCGGCTTGATCGAGATGCCGCCGGTGTCGAAGGTGATTCCCTTTCCCACCAGCCCCAATACCGGTTTCGGGGGAGCGCCTGCTGGCTCATAGGTCATCACAATGAGAGCGGGGGGTTCGTCCGACCCTTGCGCTACGCTCCAGAACGCACCCATTTTTAATTCTTTGATCTTGTCGGCGCCGTAGACTTCGCACTTCAATCCGACTTCCTGGCACATTTTGTTGGCGCGGTCAGCGAGAATCGTCGGCGTCATCCGGTTGGACGGCTCGTTCACCAGATCGCGCGTGAAATTCTGAGATTCGCCGATGACCTGGGCTTCCTGCGCAGCCTTCTCCAGCGCGGCGTGATCCGCATTTCCGCCGGCAACGATCGTGAGCGCGTCAATCTGCTGATCCTTGCGGTCGCTGCGGTAATAGTCGGGATCGAAGTTGCCGACCAGCGCACCCTCGACAATTGCGCGCACTGCCTCTTCGGCGGGAATGCCAGTGGGCGCGATGAAGGCGAGGCTGCGGATGCCGCGGGACTTGAGCGCGCGCACAGCCGTTCCCGCGATACGACGCAGATCGTACGCCGTGAACTTTTTCGCCGCGCCTCCACTGACCAGCAGCAGCCGCTTGGCTTTCAGTCCGGCTGGCTTGTGCAGCAGATTGGTTTCAAAGCTTCTGCCGGTTAGTTCGCCGCTCGCTAACAAGTCAGCGGCAACGGACTGGACAGCTCCGTCGCTGGTGGCGAGTTTGAGTTGCGGCTTTTCTTGTTTTGCGGACGCCGAGTTATTGTTGCCAGTCGGATTTTTTCCAGACTGATCTTTTTCGGACTGATCCAGGGCAATGGCTACCAGCGATTCGGTTTCGAGTTCACCGGGGGTAGAAAATGAGAGTGTAGTTTTCATAGTGTTTATAAAGTTTTCGGGACATTCCAGTATCGTCGGCGGAGAGGGAATTAAGCAAGGGCAAGACTCCGCGCGAGAACCGCAAAGTGGACGAAAAGTTGCTAGTCGGGGACGGACATCGCCCACATATCGATCCGGCGCTGGCGTCCTCTGATCATGAGTTTCTGCCGTTTCTTCGGGCTGAGCGGCGAAGTACACCCGTCGCGCCTTGCGGAGTCGAACTTCATGAAATTCGTGACTCACGGAACCGCACAGCCTCGCGCGGATATATCCGCAGCCAAGTGAATGGCCGGTTCGGTCCGAGTAGACGTCATACTGAGCGCGAGGGAACCATCAACTGGAAAGAGCGCTGGGGAACCGGGTCTCGAAGTCCAGCAAGCCAACCCATTCCGGGGCAATCGTGATGCGGACCATCTCTGAAATCATGGAGCTAAGATTGTTCACCCAAGCCTGCCCCTGTTCGGGTCCGAAGTAACGCTCGGCTGCGGTGGCATATTCGGGGACGATTCCCTCGACGTTTTCCAGGCGCGCGCTGCCGCGAATCAATAAAACTTTGTGAGGAAAAGTATTGTCATCGATGGTGAGGGAAACCTTCGGATTCTTCTTGAGAGCCTTCAGTTTGGGCGCCCTGGGCGGTGTCGCCATGATGAACTCCCGTCCATTCCAGTGAAACCAAATGGGGATCACTCTGGGCGTTCCGTCAGTCGCGATATATGCGAGCCTGGCAGGAATTTTCGAGTGCAGCAGTTCCTGCGAGGCGGGATGCTGCAGTAGTTCGAGACCTCCCTGATGAACTGCTTTCATAGTTGCCTCCTTATTTCCGAGCGGCAGGAAGTTACTGCCCTCGACAGACCAAGGGTCTTGATCGCAGGCATTGTGCGCGCTGCGCTGGAAAGTGGTCAAGCTTTGGGGAAGAACACGAGGTGACGGTCCTCGACTGCCTGCGGTATGATTCCATCCCGTAGTGAAAGATAGAGGCCTTCATGAAGATCCGCTGGATGATTCTGTTTTTCCCCGTGCTTTCAGTGGTAGTGATTTCTTTGCTGGTGAAGGAGCATGCGGCAAGAGCGGCTGCACCACAAGGAGCGCCTTCCTCTATTGCGGAGATTCCCACGTCTAACGCCTCGTCGAGCGATGCCGGAGGGCTCGCAATTCCTGATACCACACTGGCCATCAATTCGACGCAGCCCATGTCGCAGCGCGTGGTCCACTATCAAATCGACGCGAAGTATGACGCGGCCAAGCATACCGTCGACGCCACCGAGGTGCTGACATACCACAACCTGACAGGGCAGGCGCTCGATCACTTCCCGTTTCATCTTTATCAGAATGCGTTTCAGCCGAACTCTACATGGGTGCGTGAGGCGAAACTCGCCGGCAGCCGGGATATGACCTACGAGAAGTGGGAAGCCAAGGAATATGGATCGGAGGAAATCAAGAGCCTTGAAGTTGCCGGGCAAGGAGACCTGACTTCCCGGCTGCAATACATCCAGCCAGATGATGGAAACAAGGACGACAAAACCGTGGCTGACGTGCACCTGCCGAAAGCGATCGCGCCCGGCGGGTACGTGCAATTCAAAATTGCTTTCCACGACCAGATGCCAGAGACGCAGGCGCGTTCGGGTTGGAAGCGCGATTTCCTGCTGGGCGGGCAATGGTTCCCGAAAGTCGGAGTGTTCTGGCACGGAGCCTGGAACTGCCATCAATACCATGCGACTACAGAGTTCTTCGCCGACTTTGGCGTGTATGACGTTAAACTGACGGTGCCTGAGTACGAAGTAGTCGGCGCGAGCGGCGTGAAAATGAGTGAAGTCAATAACGCCGACAAAACAAAAACCCTCACCTATCACGGCGACGACATCCACGACTTCGCCTGGACGGTGAGTCCTCGTTTTAAAGTGAAAGAAGACGGCGTGTACCAGGGTCAGATGGGACCGGTGCAGATTCGCATATTGATGCAGCCCGCCCACTGGGGGCAGGTGGGGCGGCACGAAAAGATTCTGAAAGAGTCGCTGCAACAGTTCGAAAGCCGGTACGGACCTTATCCCTATAAGACGATTACTTTGGTCGATCCCGAGCCGGATTCGGCGGCGGGCGGTATGGAATATCCCACGTTTATCACTGGCGACTCCAATTGGTTCATGCCGGCGGGATTGTATCTTCCTGAACTTGTAGTCGAACACGAATTCGGGCACCAGTACTGGTACGGCATGGTGGCGACCAACGAATTCGAAGATGCCTGGATGGATGAAGGTATCAACAGTTACTCGGAAGTAAAGGTGCTGGATTCGATTCTCGGGAAGAATACCTCCATCCTGAACATGGCGGGCGCAACGTTCGGCGAGCGCGAGCAGCAGAGGGTAGGCTACGCAATTGTGGCAGACCTGGATCCAATGGCGCAAAAGGCGTACGACTATGCGACCCTCAATTCGTACTTCGGCATCACCTATGGCAAGACGGCAAGTGTGCTGCTGACGCTGGAAGGCATCATCGGGGAAGACACGATGGATAAGGTGATGCGCGCCTACTTCATGAAATATCGCTTCACCCATCCAACGAAGGAAGATTTTCTAAAAACGATTGAGGAAGTTCTTGGCAAGGATCTTCGCTGGTATTTCAATCAAGCTGTCTATGGATCGCCGGTGATGGATTACAAGGTGCTCAGGATCGACTCTTTCCCGGTGAACTGGTACGAAGAGAAAAAAAGCATGTTCCAGAAGGAAGACAAGAATACCGTGTATCGCTCTTTCGTATGGCTGCAGCGCAAGGACGACTTCGTCATGCCGGTGGAGGTCGAGATCAAGTTCGATAACGGCGAAAAGATTCGCGAGCACTGGGATGGAGTCAGCCGCTGGACGAAGTTCAGTTACGAAAAAAAGGCCAAGGTGGAATCGGCGGAGATTGATCCTGACCATAAGATCCTGATTGATCGCAACGACTTTAACAACAGTTACACGGCGGAGCCGCATGGTAAGGCCGCGCGCAAGCTGGGAAATTACTGGCTCTTTATGACGCAATGGCTGGGTCAGGCGCTGGCTTGGTGGGCGGTTTAAAGGCTTCGGCAGCAAAGCGCTGATGAGAAAGGGATCGAGGTAGAGAGGCATGGCAGAGAATCAGGGGTTGTTGAGCGGTGGCTGGGATCGGCTGGGGCGCAACAAGCGCTATATCGTTTGGTTCTATGTGTTGAACCTGGCGCTGGCTTGGCTCGGTGCCGCGGCATTTAACAAACAAGCGCACGAGTTTCTTGATAACAGCCTGCAGTCCGAACGACTGGTTCACGGCCTTGACCTGGGCGTCCTGGGAGAGATGTTTACCCAGCCCGAGTTTGGTCCGACCGATGCGGCCAAGGCTGCGGGCTTCCACTTTGCATTGCTGTTCTTTATTGCGACCGCGCTGTTTCTTCCCGGAGTCCTGCAAGGCTATGCCTCCACCTTTCGTCTGCCGCGGGATGATTTTTTCCGCGCTTGCGGGCGAAACTTGTGGCGGTTTATTCGGTTGATGATTGTGGCGGGAATCGTGATGGGAGCGGTGGCCGGAGCGCTGTTTGGCCTTCGATACTGGTTGATGAATATGGCCTCCGAAAGCACGAATGAACTCCTTCCATTTATCACCTCAATGGCGTGCCTGACCGTGATCTTCCTTGTGATGACCGCGCTGCGCATCTGGTTCGATCTGGCTCAGGCCGATGTGGTCCTCAGCGATCAGCGGGCGGTCCGGAGATCGATTGGCAAAGGCTTTCGGCACACATGGCGCGATCTGGGACGCTTGCTCGGCAGTTACGTGGTGACCGCAGTTGTGGCATTGATCATATTGGCGGCAGGATTGTGGGCATGGATGAAATTTGTGCCGCCTGCCAGTGTAATTGGGGCAATTCTGGTCAGCCAACTAACTCTGCTTTTGTTATTGATTCCGCGCTTCGGGCAGCGCGGCCTGGCGGTAACGTACTACCTGCAGAATATGGTGGAACCGATTCCAGTGCAGACGTTCGCTCCACCGCCGGTACCAGTTGCGTCGCCCGTGGTGGTTGAACCCATTCCGCCGCCAGTGATTCCGGGGGCGCCTCCGGAGCCGTCGAGCTCGTAAACAGTTCAGGATTTTTTCGCGCCGAGTTCCTTGACCGCCCGATACGCCTGATCAATTGCGGCATCGGTATAGGCGGAAGCTCCCGCATCTGAGTTGGCGATCGCGATTTGCCCGAACGGCTTGCGTCCGACCACCCACGGCTTTTCATCTTCCGCCCAGTCGGGATCGAACAGAGGATTGTAGCCGTATGCATATCCATGCGCCCACCGGTTCACCGTGAGGCCATCGATGTCACGCGCGGGGTTGAATCCCGCGCTTCCGAGCATGCGGCCGAGTTGGTCGCGTACATTACGCTCGAAGGTGGAGAAAGAGGTGCGCATCAGCTCCCCTCGGCCTGCGCGATTCTGATCGCGCATCGAAAGCCCCGGCTTGCAGGGCGTGCGCAGCATGAAGAGCACCATCGGTTCTTCCGGCTTGGCGGGAAAAGCGTAATCGCCCAGGCTGACCGGAAAATCGAGCGCCGTGTATACGTGATAACTTCCCGGCGACTCGATCTGCCGCACTCCCAGCTTTTGAAACGAGGTCCAGTTTCGAATGGCAACGTGCGTGTATACCAATGGCATTTTCACCAGATAGGCGAGAGCTTCTTTCTGCTTCTCCGGCAGCTCGGGGCATAGATAGGGAATCATCCCGTTGTAGCAGGCCAGCACGCACTGCTTGGCGCGGACCGCCTGCAATTTCTTTCCGCGAACATATGCCACTTCGACTTCTTTCGCAGCGCCCGCCGTGTGTTTCACATTCACCACGGTGCTGTTCAAGCGAATCCGCACCGGCGATCCATCGCGATCAAGTCGGCTGTAATCGGCGCGGGCCGTGACGACATCCTCCATCGTGTGACCGGGCACGGCAGCAGGAATCATTGCCCGCACCAGTAGCCGCGCGATGGAAGCGTTCCCGTCAGGAAAGTGATAGATGTAGGGCTCTTCCCGCTGGTCATCTCCGAGATCCATGCCCTGGAACCCGGCGTAGGTAATGCCACCGTAGTCGTCACCCGCGAAGTAGCAGTAATAGGCCGGCACCGCATCGATGCCCACAGTAAACAGGTCGTTGGTAAAACTCTGAAAAAACTTCAGCGCTTCAGGATGCACTTTGCAAATCTGCGTGAGGAAATCGGCATAGCTCGTCTTCGTGAGCTTTGCGATCTTGGCTTCGCGCGAGAGTCCGGGCAGGTAGTCAACTTTTTCCGTGTAGACGCGCGCAATATCGCGCCGCACTTCATCGCTCAACGGAGTCTTCGCCAGCCACTCGGCCCACGGAGTCGAGCCCAGCCCCGCCACCAGCCGGTCTTCGCCGAAAGTCTCTTTGTCGAAAAAATATCCCGTGCCCAACTTCCGGGACGAATACAACTTCTGATCGTAAGCTTTGACAAACTTGGATGTGTCGATGCCCAACTCGACCAGCAGTCCCTTGGCTTCAGCGCTGTACTTGCCCGGACTTTCGATGGACTGCGTGCCTCCGTAGCCGAGCAACAGGCGACCGCCAGAGTGAAACTCGTTGCGCTTCGCGTGTCCGCCGAAGTCGTCGTGATTGTCGATCACCAGCACCCGCGCTTTTTCGTCCGCAGCCTTCCGAAAGAAGTACGCCGCGGCCAGTCCGCTGATTCCGCCGCCGACTACGACCAGGTCGTATGTCTCGCCCGTTGACTGCGGGCCGCCCTCGGCATCCCAAGCCTCGCCATCGCGCAGGCGGTGCGCATAAGTAAATGTGCCGTCGTGGTTTCCCCTGATGCCGGTGAGCGCCGGTGGGTAATAGCTCGCTGCCTGCTCGGGCGCGAAGGACGCGTCGGTCGAGGGCGTCGGTCCATTCTGCAACGCAAACTCAGCGGGTGCCAGGGCTGCCAGAGCACTCTGGCTCGCCAGCAGTCCGCCGATTCCAACCGCCGCGCCGTTCAGGAAATCCCGCCGCGAAATCGGGTGTCCCATACCCAGTTCGCGATCCCGCTTTTCGTCGGCCATTAGCAACGCCTCCCGGCAACGGAGCGATTATAAAAGAAGAAGTCCGCTCGCCTGAGGTTCGCGGCCAATGGCATCGCAACCGACGCTTGGACTGTAAAAGAATCAGTGGGATTACTATTAGACGGATATGAAGCTTCGGCGGCGCCAGCCCAGGTTGATGCTCTACTACCTGCTTGTATTCGTGGCGAGCTATGCAATCTCGTTTGTGTCCATTTGGCTGTATATAAGCATCAGGCGCTCATCTCTGCCCATCATCTGGGTTGCTGTCCTCGCTTGTCTACTCGGCGTGTACGCTGTCTTTCTGTTCCGCAGGAAAGGATGAAATCAAAACTGCCCACGCCCGGGCCGTGGGGCACAGTTGACCCTAGAATAAGACGATGGTGATGCCGCGGTTGCCGCGGCCGAGGTCGGAATCGCTCTTGAGTTCAGCGTGCGATTGCAGAAGCTTCCAGGCGGCCTCGTCGGATTTCGACCAGTTCTCGCCGAAGATGCAGCCGCGAATCTGGCCGTTCTGCGCCAGTTCCATTAACCGCTTCTGCACGGCGATGCGGATGTCGCCGCCGGCGCCGGTTGAGCCGTAGCCGTGGACCAACTTCAGCAGCTTTGCTTTCTCCTGACGCGCGAGGGCGAGTTCGCGTTCCAGGCGCTGCAGGGCCTCGCGCACCAGTGGCATGTCGGATTTCAGGTTTACGGTTTTGATGGCGCAGCTGCCTTCCGGTGACCAGCATAAACCACAAATCCAGGGCTAACGTAGCCGATGAGGGAGGATGGTGAATTTCCTGCGTCCCGGCAGGCGGTAGGTTTCGAAATCGTCGTGGTCGATCGTCAGAATCGTGCTGAGGCGTTCACGGGCCGCGAGATGGACAAGCGTGGCGTCGGCGAAATCCATGGGACGGTCGGCGTATTGTGCCATTAGGGCGTGCAGTTCGAGCAGATCGGAATCCTGCATGGCACGAACAGTAAGCACTCCCGAGCGGACGAATCGCCAGGCTTTCTCAATGTTGTGCGGATTCTTTCCCGTTAGATGGAAGGCTTCGGCGAGCACGGCTTCTGTGGTGAGCAGTGGCATGCGAAACGAATGTAGCGACTCGATGCACGCGGAGTGATAGAAGTCCCCGGTCTCGAGGATGGCTAGGATGGCTCCCGTGTCAATCAGTCCGACTACCGAAGTGGCGGGCGAGTGCATTCGATTCCTTGAGGTGCTTCTTGTAGATAATTTCGCGGACGAGTTCGCTGGTCCTTTGTGAGCGAGTCGGGTCCGTACTTCGGATGGTGCCGACCGTGGCCATCACACGCTTGCGGAGTGCAGCCTGTTCCGCCTCATCATCAGAGTGGCCGTTGCGGCGCTGGGCGAGCCAGTCGCCGGTGATCTGCTCCAGAAGCTTTGACACAGAAATACCTTCCTGTCGAGCTTCGCTCTCCAGTTCGGCCTTCCTGGCGGCGGAAAGGCGCCAGCTATAGACTTCGGTCTTCATGCACTACAGTGTAGTGCATGGGCTGTTTCGAGTCAACCTCCTATCGAGTCAATGTTCCTATCTTTTCCCCTTCGCGGGGGCGGGTCGGGCCGAGGCCGTGTCAGGGCAATGTGCCGGGCCGAGAGCCTGCGCTGAGCGCACTCGGAGGGGGGTGTCTCCACGTGTGCCCCGTTCGCAAACAAAAAGCCGGTCCCTGGCGGGACCGGCTCCAGTTGTTGGTGCCTGACTCGCAGTTAGTTCACCGCGAACACCAGGTCATCGTGATCGTCATAGGTGCCCGTGCTGCAAGACGAGGCGCTTCCCAGATAACGGAAGTTCGCTCGCACCGCCTGCAGGCTTCCCGTGGGGAGAGTGTAGGTTGCGGAAAGCGGTTGGGCTCCGCCAGCGGGAGGCACAATCGTTCCGATAAAGACCCACGATGGACTGTTGGCGTTGGCGGCGTAGTAGAGGTCCAGAGAATCCGATGATCCGGTGTTCCAGGCCCATACGGTTGCCGTAACGGTGACACTGGTTCCGTGCGTCAAAGCGCCGCCACCTGTGGAGGAAACCATGAGGCGGTCGTTGGACTCATCCGAGTGGAATGTGCCCGACGTGCCGTCCGCGCACGAACTGTTGATGGTGTTGGGTTGATTGGGTTCCGCGCCGCCTGACATCGTGTCCTTCCCAAGCAGCAGAGACGGTCCCGAGTCGCACGACGTGCCAACGGTCGCGCACTTCGGTGCTTTGAGCGTGGGGTCGAAGACCGCGGTTTGTGGTCCGGACGAACCCACAGTCAGAGTGATGGTTGCGGTTTGCGTGAGCGAACCGGACGTGCCCGTCACGGTAACCGTGCTCGTGCCAGAAGCGGCCGATGCGGACGCAGTAAAGGTTAATGTGGAGGCGGCGCTGCCATTCGCCGGAGGAGTGACGGGATTGGTGGAGAAGGCTGCCGTCACGCCGCTGGGAAGCCCGGAAGCACTCAGTGTAGTGGCTGAGTTGAATCCGTTCTGGCTGGTAACTGTGATGGTGCTGGTCGCAGTGGAATTTTGCTGCACGTTGACACTGCTCGGCGAGGCCGACACGGTAAAGCTCGGAGCTCCCGCGCCCACGGCGAAGATAATGTCGTCGTGGTCGTTGTAGGAACCTGAAGTGCAGGACGACGCGCTTCCCAGGTAGCGGAATTGCGCGCGCACCGCCTGCAGGCTGCCGCTGGGTAGAGTGTAGTTGGCGGAGAGCGTTTGTGCTCCAGCCGCCGTGGGAGTGATGGTTGCGATCAACACCCACGACGGACTGCTGGCATTCGCTGCGTAGTAAAGGTCGAGATGGTCGGATGTGAACCCACTGTAGGCCCACACCGTGGCGCTGACCTTTACCGTTTTGCCCGCAGCGAAAGCGCTGCCGTCGGTGGTTGCGACGACCAGGCGGTCGTTCGACTCGTCAGAGTGGAACGTTCCCGAAGTACCGTCGGCACAAGAGTTGTTGATGGTGTTGGGTTGATTGGGCTCGGATCCGCCAGAAAGCGTGTCGCGACCAAGAAGCAGTGACGGACCAGAGTCGCAGCCCGAAGCCACGTTCACGCACTTCGGAGCTTTCAGCGTGGAGTCGTAAACGGCGGTCTGCGTGCCCGTGGACGAGTTCACCGTTAGAGCGATGGTTGTGCTGTGCGTGAGCGAACCGGAAGTCCCGGTCACAGTGACTGTTGCATTGCCGGTGGTCGCGCCCGCCGAAGCGGTGAATGTGAGCGTTGAGGTTGCACTCCCGTTTGCGGGGGGTGTGACCGGGTTCGTGGAGTACGTCGCGGTCACGCCGCTGGGCAAGCCCGTTGTGCTGAGCGTTGTCGCCGAGTTGAAGCTGTTCTGGCTTGTGATGGTGATGGTGCTGTTGCCGGTTCCACCCTGGGTCACTGTCACGGAGGATGGCGCTGCGCCGATCGTGAAGTTGGGCGATGCGGCTGCATTTACGGTCAAGGTGATAGTTGTGCTGTGAGTGGTCGACCCCGAAACTCCGGTGACCGTTACCGTGGCTGTACCGGTGGTAGCGGTTCCCGAGGCAGTCAGCGTGAGCGTGGAGGTTGCGGTGCCATTTGCTGGCGGAGTGACCGGGTTTGTCGAGAACGCCGCGGTCACGCCACTGGGCAATCCAGTTGCGCTGAGCGTCGTCGCGGAGTTGAATCCGTTCAGGCTGGTGATGGTGATGGTGCTGGTTCCGTTCGAGCCTTGCGTAATTGTGAGGGAATTGGGCGAGGCGGCAATTGAGAAATCGGGCGTGCCCGTTGTGCCGCAGCCAGGGAACTTGAAGCTGGAAATGCGCGTGTTCCAGTTAAAAGTCCCGGTGGTCTTCATGTACTCC
>Ga0210400_10004262_pt1 | contig 12438 bp, 12 predicted proteins | sample IncBWH26MmetaG_FD_155456 | JGI IMG/M metagenome (GOLD analysis project Ga0210400, IMG submission 155456) | Forest soil microbial communities from Barre Woods Harvard Forest LTER site, Petersham, Massachusetts, United States - Inc-BW-H-26-M | ecosystem: Environmental > Terrestrial > Soil >...
TGTCGCATTACGGCCTGTACGAGACGCTCGACCGTGACCAATTCTATTCGAACATTGACGAGGCATTGGTGGCCATCAACGAGGGACCGGGTCCCACGGGAGACTCGGACCGGCCCACCTGACGTGGCTCATGAAGATTTCGCTGTCCGACCGCCTTCACGATCAGCTGGAGTGTGGCGTCTGCGTTTCTGCAGGACAGCTCCCAGGACAGCGCCGAGGGTGATCACTGCTCCCATAGCGATGAACCAGGTGGTGAGGGTGAACACCACCCCGATCTGGCCGTAGAGCCGGCTATCGGAGACCAGGCTCGATGAGAAGTAGAACGTGGAAAACACGCTTAATCCGATCCAAAATACCGCGGTCACCACCGCGGCGGGAAGCAGGCTCGACCAGGTCTTCCTCCCAACCAGGAGCCACCGGAAGCTGAACCAAAAGAAGAGGGTGAGCACGACAAAGTTGAACAATCCCAACAGCAGTCGGCCGGCCGACAGATGGCGAAGGAGGGGGGCGGTCACCACGTCGAGAAAGAGCAAGCCTGTGACGCCTGCGACCCAGACGCAGCACCGGGGGAGGTTCCATCGTGACCTGACCGGGGGGAGATCGAAGCTTCGCTCATAGATGGTCTGCACGGATCTTGCCACCGCGATCGTTCCGACGAAGGAGAGAACGAGGCTGAGGAAGATGGGCACGTTGAAGGAGATATGGGAGGAGCCGATGAGATTGTCAACGGCATTCGACCCCTGGTGATTCAGCCCGAGACGTTTCGAGATGTCCTCGTCCACTTTTCGGTCGGCGAACGCGCTCAAGAGGATGATCAGGGGAAGGACCGAGATCAGCATGGCTGCGCCGAAGAGCACGATCTGGTTGCCAAATTCGACTGCACTGAGGCCTTTGAAGAAGTCCTGGAACGCCGAGCCGGAATAGCGCAGGCGCCAGGCGGCGAGCACCTTCTGCCTACCGGACGACACCTTCTGCCTGCCGGACGACATGGAGATGCGGTCCTACCGGTGGTCCGGCCGAGCCACCGGTCGAATCAACCGGTCCATCTAGAACGGTGTGGGGATGTGGCGAAATGTGGCGAGCGCACGATCATCGCCAGGCACGTGGCGCTCCGGGAGGACCACATGGTCCTTGTGGACTCGTTCGATGGGAACTTGCCCGAGCAGGTGCGTGATCACGTTGAGCCGCGCCCGTTTCTTGTCGTCCGAGTTGACCACCCACCAGGGTGCCCAAGGGGTGTCGCTGGCCGCGACCATTTCGTCCCGAGCCCGCGAGTACTCGTCCCATCTTCGATAGGAGGCGAGGTCCATGGCGGAGAGCTTCCAGACTTTGCGCGGGTCGTCGATGCGTCCCTTGAGGCGGCGGGTTTGCTCATCGGCGCTCACCTCGAGCCAGTACTTCACGAGGATGATGCCCGAATCCACTATGGACTTCTCCACCCCAGGAACCTGGTCAAGAAACCGGCGGGCCTGCTGGTCGGAGCAGAATCCCATGACCCGCTCCACCCCGGCCCGGTTGTACCAGCTGCGATCAAACATGACCACCTCCCCGGCTGCGGGGAGATGGGGTATGTAGCGCTGCACGTACATCTGGGTCTTCTCCCGCTCAGTGGGGACGGGCAGGGCGATCACTCGGAAGACTCGCGGACTGACCCGATCGGTGATCGCCTTGATGGTCCCTCCCTTTCCGGCGGTGTCTCGACCCTCAAAGACCACACACAGCTTGGCGCCCGTATCCTTGACCCATTCCTGGAGCACCACGAGCTCGCCCTGCAGCCGCCGCAATTCCTTCCGGTAGGGCTTGTTCTTCATCTTTGGACCGGCGTGGCCAGCGAGCGATGGGTGAGCGAGCGACGGATCAGCGCCCGTCGTGGGTTCGGTCGGGTTGGATTGCTCGAATCGTTCCCTTGTTCTCTCCGGCTTTCTCGTCATCCAAGGACCTCCAGGGATCGGGGTGAACCATTGACCAGTCCGCGGACCACTGCTCGGCCGACGCGATGCCGACGGCAGCAATGCCCTGGGCGGCGACGCGTCGGCCGGGACGTCCGCCCAGGAGGGCGAGCAGCGCACCGAGTCCGGCCCAGAGTAGGGACCTGGTTCGCCGTTGCCGAGAGGCCCCGCAGGGGGCCGTCCAGTGAGGGCGTCTCCTGCCGGGCGACGGCGACGTATACCGCTCGGCCGATGGCCGACGGATCCTTCCCTATGTCCCCTTCTGAGGTTCGACACGTCATGCCCCCTCAAGGAGCGGAGGAGTCGTGTTTCCCATCGGGTGCTGGGGGTGCACGGCCAGGGAGAGCAGGTCTCGGAGGTTCGTGTCTCGGGCTCGGCGGCGGACGGCCCGACCCCTGTTGTCCTTGGGAACGAGCAACTTCAGGCCTCGTGGGTGGATCTGGAAGTCGAGCGGGGTGGGCAGGCGGAGAGCTTCGCCGTCGATCCCGACGTAGGCAGTTCCCGACTGTGACCGCACCTGGAAGCCTTTGCAGGTGAAGCTCAGAAGCTTCGCACCCTCGCCAGGATGGCCGGTCAAGAAGCCGGCCACAACGTGGGCCGCATCGGCACCGCCGGAAGCCTCCGCGGCGACGACACCTAGCATCCCGGTGTCGAGGCGCCGGCGCTGTGCGAGGTCGGTCGATGCCCTGGTCACATAGGGGTTGTTGGACACTTGGACGATCAAGGGTCCGATGACCTCCAGGCCTTCGGGTGAGGTGAACTGAAGATCGAATGGCTCATCGGTCTTGCCCAGAAGGTCCGGGAGCAGTCGGGTGGTTGTTTCGGCCTTCGCCTGGCGGTAACCCGCCTGCTGTACGACCGTGGCGTAGACACCGAGCGAAGCGTTGTTCACAAAGAGCCGTCCGTTGACACTGGCGAAATCGATGGTTCGCTCGATGCCATCCCGGAAGGCAACAAGGTCGAGCCCGGGGTCGTCTCGGTGGAGGCCCAGATCGAGCGCAAAGTGGTTCCGGGTACCGGCGGGTATGCAGACGAACGGGAGGTTGTGCTCTACGGCGATCGATGCCACCAATGCCTGTGACCCATCGCCACCGGCCATGCCCAGGCAATCCGCTCCTCGAGCAACCGCATCGCGGGCCAGTTGCTCGAGGTCGAGTCCGCGATCGAGCAGGATCGTCTCCACTCCCATGGAGGAGGCCAAATCGGGCAGTCCGAACTTCACTACCTTCCCGTCTCCCGACCAGGGATTACAGATCAGTACCGGGCGGGCTGGGGGTGTGACCTTGTGGAACTGAGCTGCCACGTCAGCTTTGTTGCTGTGGATCATGGCCGCTCTGGCTGCAGTGGTCGTGAGCGTGAAGAGAATCCCGAACGCGGCCAGCCTGATCGCCGACAGCCATGCGCTGTCGCTGGCCCCGATCACGGCCACTACCAGCAGGCCCATGCCTGCGACCATCGCCAGTGCGCTCCAGGCTCGGTGGACCCCCGTTTTGGTGAGTGCGGGCCAGGCCGCGGCGACCGCGATCGCCAAACCCACGATGCCTACGATGGCGTACCAAAAGTTGTTGACGAAGAGGCCCAGGGCCAGGACGATCAAGAGGCCGGTCCCCGTCAGCGCCACGACGGCCAATGAACGGGCGCTCCTGGGACGAGTGCGGTCGACTGGCTTCATCGTGGCCTTGGGCCTCCTTCCGAACTATCGAGACGCTCGAAGCCTTCCAACGGCAACTCGACCACCCGCTGCACCGAGAAGGTGATTACGGGTTCGGCCCGGTCACAAGTTCACTCCTGTGGTCGGGGCCGTTGCGACCTTCCTCCAATCGGCCGGCACGGGCCAGGGCGCTCACAGGGACGAAGGGACGCGGCCGTTTGGAGGTCACCGATGAGGCCGTGATCCTCGCTGAGCGGGTAATCGGGCATTGAGCCCTCCTCGTGGCGGGGTGTTCAATTCAATGAGAGTCAGCGGCATGAGCGTCAGCGCGCAGAGTCGAGATCGCAGCTACCCGAGAACTTTGGCCTTTTGTTGCTCGAACTCCTCGGGCGTGATGACGCCCCGTTCCCGCAGGTCAGCAAGCTTGCCCAATTCGTCAGTGGTCGACCCGTCTGAGGAGGCTTCCTGCACATAGCGCTGGAACGCTTGATTCTGGTGCTCGGCGCGCTGCATCGCGTGCTCCTGCATCTTGTGTCCTCGGGCGATCAAGTACACGAGGACTCCGATCAGGGGAATGAGCAGTACGAACAAGAACCAGCCAGCCTTGCCCCAACCATGCAGATCCGGGCTGCGGAAGATGTCAGTGAAAATGGCGATCAGAACCCAGATCCACATGAAGAAGAGGAAGAAAAGGAGAAACGACCAGAAGAGGTCCAGCAGAGGATACGTGTAGGCCAACAGCATCTTTTGTCCCCGTTTCTCACAGCCCTTCTGAGGGCGATACCGACTTCTCCATCATGAACGAAGTCCTCGTGGTCCACATCGGCCACTGTGGCCGATGTGGCACGAGACCGTTGGTGGTTACCTGTCCCTGGAGACATCACCGGGCCGGCCCGACGATAAGGATGAAAAGGAGCGACCGGTGCCAGACATCGCGGTAGGCATCGCGGCCTACTCTTCGTATACCAGAGCAGCAGAGGCCTGGGATCGGCTGGATCTGGATCCAGGGGCCGCCACCAGTCTGATCGACGCCATGGTGATCGAATGGGCAGACCAACAAGTGTCATTGGTCCGTTGCTCTTTGGTTCGCCACGGTTGGGGTTTCGGAGCCATCGCCTCGGCCATCGTCGGCGCGCTCTGGCCGCCGGCACTCCTCACTGGGGCCCTCGCCGGTGGGGTCGGCGATCAGATGCTGACGTGCGTGTCCGGTTCACTTCCGGCGCAGGTGTCCACCGAGTTCAGTCGTGTCCTCCGGCTGGATCGGATTGCCATCGTTGCCGTGATGGCCACCCCGGAGGGAACACATACTGCGAGAGCCCTGGAGACTCATGCACTCGAGTTGGTGCTGTCGACTCTGGCCTGTTCTTCGAGGGAGCTCCTTACGGCACTCCGGGCCGACGCCGACACAACCGGTGACCTCTGAAATCGGCCCATTCGGCCGATGTGCCACGACATCGTTGGAGCGAAGATGGTCAAGACCGAGCAGAAGCGAGAAGCAGGAGGATAACGATGGTTGAACGGCGCAGTGGGTGGATTTTGTTCGCAGCCATCATGCTGGGAATCGCTGGTGTCATGCGCATATTCGATGCGATTTGGGCATTCACCTATCACGGCCAGCTACCTGCGAATCTCGAAGGGGCGGTTTTCGGTCACAGCTTGAAGACGTATGGATGGGTCTACATTGTCGTAGCCGCGGTGCTGATCATCTGTGCCGGTGGAGTCTTGACTCAGTCTCAGGCGGCGCGGTGGATCGGGGTGGCGGCCGGCGCCGTCGCTTGCATCAGCGCCGTGTGGTGGCTTCCCTTCTATCCAATCTGGTCATTGACGTACGTGCTATTCGGCGCGTTGGTGATCTACGCACTTGTCGCCTACGGCCAGCGCGACGACGCAACCGTGTGACTTGAGGGTGGTCGGTCCTGACGATGAGGACGTGGAGACCGAGCTGGGTCGAATCGTCAGTTCCGTAAGAGAAGGCGGAGTCAGACCCGAATGACCCGGAGCCCGGGGATCTCGTCATAGTCGTTGTCCTGGGATGCGACCGCCAGGTTGTTGGCGATGGCTGTCGCTGCGATCCACGAGTCGTTGATCGGCATCCGTTTTCCTTCGTCCCGAAGGGCGAGGCGCAGAGCCGCCCAGGCATGAGCAACTTCTTGGTCGATCGGCAGGGGGTCGAGCGCCGCCACTGCTGAGAGGGTCTCCAGCCGTCGAGCTCGTGCCGGTCCGTCCTGCGCAGCCAGGACTCCGAGCCGCAGCTCACCGACGGTCACTACTGATACGGCGACGCGCTCAGGTGGACGGGACGAAGGCGGTCGATCGTGCTCGACGGCGATGAAGAGCGACGTATCGGCAAGCGCCAGCTCGCCATCGGAGGACTCGCCGGAGGAAGTCACGGAATCGGGTGGTCGTCGGTGATGTCGGGCAGAAGGTCCTCCAGCTCACTCGTGAGCCCGGGATCAGCCAACCATCGGTCACTGTCTCCGAAAAAGGCGTTCCAGTCCATCGACCTGGGCCGGGCGGGCAGTGGACGCAACTCGGCCACAGGACGACCGCTCACGGTTACCCTCAGACGCTCGCCCCGTTCGACCCGACGGAGGACGGCGCTGACATCGTTTCGAAGATCACGTGCTGGGATGTCAGCCATAACCCCAACGTAGTATTTCTGCTACAGACGTTGGTTTGCGCAGTGAGCACCGCCCGACACCACGTCGGTTACCCGTGGGCATGAGCAGGCGGCCCGCAGCGATCGCTACAGCCTCCGCATCGCCGGAGCCCTTCTACCGGGTGCCGTTCGGGGCACCGGCCATACCGACCACGGGTGCGTTCAGGGGCTGTCCACCCTGCGACCCTTCGAATGCTGCGTTGCCGTAGTTGAAGATGCCACCGTCGGCCGCGACCAACCAGTAGCCGCTTCCGTCGGAGGTGGCCGCCATCCCGGCCACGGGTTGGTTGAGGGTCTGGCCGCCCTTGGACCCGAAGAAGGTGGCGTCACCGAAGGCGAAGACACCTCCGTCAGAGGCGACCAGCCAGTAGCCCTGGCCGTCCGGGGCCGCGGCCATGCCCACCACCGGGGCGTTCAGGTGCTTGCTGCCCATCGATAGGAAGAAGCCGGCATCACCGAAGGCGAAGACGCCACCGTCGGCCGCGACCAGCCAGTAGCCCTGGCCATCGGGGGAAACGGCCATGCCCACGATCGGGGCGTTGAGATGCTTGCCCCCTTCGGACTGGAAGAAGCCGGCGTCACCGAAGGTGAAGATGCCACCGTCCGCCGCGACCAACCAGTAGCCCTTCCCATCTTGAGTAGCGGCCATGCCCACGATCGGGGCGTTCAGGTGCTTGCCCCCCATGGACTGGTAGAAGCCGGCGTCACCGAAGGCAAAGATGCCACCGTCGGAGGCAACGAGCCAGTAGCCCTTCCCGTCCGGGGCCGCGGCCATCCCTACCACCGGGGCGTTCAGGTGCTTGCCCCCCATTGAGTGGAAGAAGCCGGCGCTACCGAAGGTGAAGATGCCGCCGTCGGCCGCGACCAGCCAGTAGCCCAGCATCGAAGAGGCGACGTAGGTGAACTGGGCGGCGGTCCCGGTCGACGTGCCGTTGGGAGTGGTCACGGTGACATTGACCGTGCCTGTCCCCGCCGGTGAGGTGGCCGTGAGCGACGAGCCGGCCCCGTTCACCACCACGTTGGTGGCGGCAGTGGCCCCGAAGTCCACCGCGGTGGCTCCGGTGAGGTTGGTGCCGGTCACGGTCACCGCCGTCCCTCCAGCGCTCGGGCCCGAGGTCGGGCTGACCGAAGTGACGGTCGGAGGTGCAGGAGTCACCGTCTCAGTAGTGGTGTTCGCCGACGTGAGAAAGATGGCGTCGCCCGAGTAGGTGGCGGTGACCGTGTCGGTGCCGATCGGGGCGTTCGACGCCATGCACGAGCCCGAGCCCGACGCCAAGGTGGCGGTGCAGAGCGTGGTGGACCCGATCTTGAACAGGACGGTCCCGGTCGGGGTGCCACCGCCCGACGTGGGAGCGACCGACGTCGCATAGGAGACCGGCTGTCCCTGGGTCGAATTGGGCGGGCTGGCCGATGCCGTCGTCGTCGTCGGCCCGGAGACCACGATGGTGATGGACGGGCTGACCGCATCGGGGCTGACCCCGTTGGTGGCGGTGACGGTGAAGGTCGACGAGCCGGCCCTGGTGGGCGTCCCCGACAACCCGCCGGTGGCGGCATTCAACGACAGGCCCGGTGGCAGGGCGCCGGCGGACACGGTGAAGGTCGGCGCCGGGCTCCCTGAAGCGGCGAACGTGTAGGTGTAGGCCGTACCCACCGTGGCGGTGGACGCGGGGGTGTCGGCGGTGAACACCGGCGCCGAGTCCTGCGGCGTGGTGAGGGCCAGATCGTGGAAGCCTCCGGCGGCTACCGCGGTGGCGGTCGATCCGATGGGCAGGGGCAATCCCACCGGTGTCGTGGAGCTGAGGGGGAAATCGCTCCCACCACTCAAGCCCCAGAACAGGACTGCCCCGGTTGAGGTGAGGGCAACGCTGTGCACGTTGCCACTGCTGACGGCGGTGACGGTGGTGCCGGCGGGCAGGGAGACGGACACCGGGACGTTGCTGTCGGTGCTGGCCCCGTTGCCCAGTGCCCCCGAGAATCCGCGTCCCCAGGCCAGGGCCTGCCCGGTGGAGGTGGCGGCCACGCTGAACGCGTTGCCTCCACTGATAGCAGTGACGGTGGTACCGACGGGCAGCGAAGTGGCCACCGGGACATGGCTGTCGGTGTTGGTGCCGTTGCCCAGGGCGCCGAACCCGTTGTTGCCCCAGGCCAGAACCTGACCGGTTGAGGTGAGGGCCAGGGCGTGATCGGAGCCCGGGCCGCTCCGACCGATGGCGATGGCGGTGGCGGTGGTGCCGACGGGCAGGGATACCGACACGGGGACGTCGCTGGAGGTGGTGGTGCCGTTGCCCAGCTCGCCGGACGAATTGTTACCCCAGGCCAGCACGTGACCGGTCGAGGTGATGGCCATGCTCATCTCTGCCCCGGCGGCGATGGCGGTGACGGTTGTGCCCACGGGCAGGGAGACGGCCACGGGGGTGGAGGAGCTGGTGGTGGTGCCGTTGCCCAGCTGGCCCAGACCGTTGTAGCCCCAGGCCAGGACCTCGCCGGTGGACGTGAGCGCCATGCCGTGATCGGAGCCGGCGCTGATGGCGGTGACGGTGGTGCCAGGAGGCAGCGATACCGACACGGGAACGTGGCTGTCGGTCGTGGTGCCGTTGCCCAGGCGGCCGAAGCCGTTGTAGCCCCAGGCCAGGACCTGACCGGTCGAGGTGAGCGCCAGGCTGAAATCGGAGCCGGACTCGCCCCCGCCGCTGATGGCGGTGACCGTGGTGCCGGAGGGAATGGAGCTCGCCACGAAGGTGTCGGTGTCGGCGGTGGTGCCGTTGCCCAGCTGGCCGCTGGCGTTGTAGCCCACGGCCAGCGCCGCTCCCCCCGTCGAGGCGTGGGCGGCGGGAGCCGACGGCAGGGTCAGGACGCCGACGAGGAGAACCACTCCGACCAGGGTGGCGGCCGGACGCCGCAGGCGACGGGGCGACCCGGACTTCTGATTGCAGTCTCTACTCATGGTGTGCGCTTTCTGAGTCGTGAGTCCTCGGGTGCGAGCCTTCGTGCTCCAGGATGGAGCGGTCGTACGCCAGGATGTGGTCGAGCTTGGCTGTGGCCAGGGAGAAGAACGCACCCCAGGCCTCGAGCTCAATGCCCAGGGACTGGCCGATCACCTCGTCGGACACGCCGGAATCATGAAGCCGGACGGCAATCGCGTAACGATCAGGTAGTTGGGCGATGGCTTGGGCGCGGTCCACATCATCAAGGTAAGAGACCATCCTGGTCAGGGCATGCGTAGTCGACCACCTGTTTCTGGGCTGTCCCGGTGGGCGCGCCCTAGGTAGCCACGCAGCGACCGCGCGCCGCGACCTCGGGGGTAGCATCACGGACGATGCTCGTGTGGCCGATGGAGGGGCGGACCGAGGAGTTCCGACTGGTCCAGGAAGCATTAGAGGAAGGACAGGCGGCCCGGGGCGTGGTCTTGGCCGGTCCACCCGGTGTGGGCAAGACCAGATTGGCCCAAGAGGTCATGGCCCAAGCTCGCGCTGGTGGGGCCCTGGCCGAATGGGGGGTCGCCACCCGGTCGGCGGCCACCATCCCGCTCGCCGCCTTGACTCACCTGATCCCGGCATCGTCTCAGCCGAGGGGCGCCCTGGATCTCATGGCCGCCACCGTTGCCGCCTTGGCCGATCGGGCCGGGGGACGTCCGGTCATCGTGGGCATCGACGACGCCCACCTCCTCGATGACGCGTCAGCGACGCTCGTCCATCATCTGGCCTCGACCAACGCGGCCAAGTTGGTCCTGACCGTGAGGGCGGGTGCGGCCGCACCCGATCCCATCGTGGCCTTGTGGAAGGACGGGACACTGCAACGCATCGAGGTGCAGCCCCTGGCCAGGAGCGAGGTCGAGGCGCTCATCACCGCCGTGCTCGGTGACCGAGTCGACGGGACCACCATGGAGTGGCTGTGGACGACGAGCGGCGGCAACTTGCTCTACCTCCGGGAGCTGGTGCTCGGTGGCCTGGATTCCGGTCAACTCCGTCTCGAGCGGGCATATGGAGCTGGCGAAGGGCCCTTCACCCCCGGTGCGCGGCTGGCCGAGCTGGTGGCCGGCCGGCTCGGCCTCCTCGAACCGGTCGAGCGTGACCTGTTGGAGCGGCTGGCGCTGGGCGAACCCCTCGAGGTGGGGCTGTTGGGAGACATGGTCTCGACCGGCACCTTCGACTCGTTGGAGCGCCGGGGTCTGGTCGCCATCGACAACTCGTTGGAGCGCCGGGGCCTGGTCGCCATCGACAAGGACAAGCGCCAACAGATGGTCCGGTTGGCTCACCCACTCCACGGCGAGGTGCTCCGCTTCGAGATGCCCACCTTGCGGGCCCAAGAGATCTGTCGGTGGCTGGCCGAGAGCGTCGAAGCCCACGGCACGGTCGACCCCGATCGGGCTTTGGCCGCGGCGCTGTGGCGGTTGGCATCGGGGGGCGGGGGCAGGCCCGAGGTCTACCTGGCCGCCGCCCACCATCTGCATGCCATGGTGGATCCGGCCCTGGTCGAGCGCCTGGCCCGGGCCGCGCTGGCCGCCGGCGCCGACCGCCTCGATGCCGAGCTCATGCTGGGCGAAGCCCTGGCCTGGCAGGGGAAGCTGGACGAAGCCGATGCCGTCCTGGCTGACCTGGTCCCGCTGGCCGTCTCCGACCGCGATCGGGCCCAGCTCGCTCTGGCCCGAGTCTTCCCGATGTTCTCCGACCCGGAATGGGCCACCGAAGCCGAGGCCATACTGGTCCAGGCCGAAGGAGACATCGAAGACGTCGACCTGCGCCATGAGATCACGACGCGTCGAGCCATCGTCTACCACATGAACGGGCGGGCTCCCGAAGCGGTGGCCGCCGCCCTCGAGATCGTCGACTCACCGTTGGCCAGCCCGGCCAACCTGCTCGTCGCCCACCTCACCCTCCTGCCCGAACTGGCCCAGTGTGGTGACCTCGACCGCGCCCTGGCCGAACTGCCGCGCGCCCTGGACACCCTCGACGCCGCCGGCGATGCTGTTCCCGAGGCGCGGGCCATCCTCCTCCTGTCGATAGCCAGGGTCCACCACCTGGCCGGCAATCTGGCCGAGGCCACGACCCTGGCCCGAAGCGTCTATGACGAAGCCGCGGCCCGGGGCGCCCGACAGGCCCGACAGTTGTGCTCCCTGGCCGCGGCGGTGCTCGGCACCATCGCGGTCGATACCGGGCACTTGTGGCAGGCCATCGGCTGGCTCCAGGAAGCGGCGGCCGATCTCCGGGAACGAGACCCCCACCGCATCCTGGCCATGACTCTGGCCGCCCAGGCCCAGGCCCTGGCCGGGACCGGGCAGGCAACCCAGGCCGTTGGGGTCATGGCCGAGGCGGACGCGGTCTCTCATCCGTTGCCACCCGGGCTTCTCCTCGACATGGACCTGGCCCGGGCGTGGGTGCTCGCCGCCACCGGCGAGGTGTCCCGAGCCCGCTCGCTGGCCCTCGACTCGGCCGAGGCCGCCCGGAGGGCCGGTCGGCACGCCATGGAGCTGGGCGCCCTCCACGGCGCACTCCGACTGGGGGCCGGCGGCGACATCAGCACCCGCATCAGTCGGACGGGCACCCTGGTCAGCGGGCGGCTGGCGGCTGGTTACGTCGACCACGCCCAGGCGCTGCATGCTCACGATGGCCCCCGACTCGACGCGGCATCTGTCGCCTTCGAGCAGATGGGAGCCCTGGTCCTGGCAGCCGAGGCCGCCTGCGAGGCGGCAGAGTGCTACGCCCAGGGCGGCCTCGTGGTTCGCCATCTGGCTTCGATATCCCGAGCCGAGGAGGTCCTCCGAAGGTGCGGCGGCCATCCGGTGACTCCCGTCCTGGCCCGGTCGGGCGCCGTCGAGGTTCTCACCCGGCGGGAGCGGGAGGTGGCGAACCTGGCCGGACAAGGATGCTCCAATCGCGAAATCGCCAGTCGCTTGACGGTGTCGGTCCGAACGGTAGAGGGCCATTTGGCCAGCGTGTTCTCCAAACTGGGCATCCAGGGTCGGGATGAGTTGCGCTGAGGTGGACGTCGGGACGCTGCGCTCCGATGCAACCGGTACGCGGAAGACGGGAAACCCGGTAACTCCGGTCGTGGCCGGGAACATCCCCAGGTGAGAGGGGGTTCAACTTATTACGGACGCTGGAGTGCGCGTCTGCCCGACGAGGGGTGGACGATGCGGTGCCAGCAGATACGAGGAGGACAGCCATGACGGACGCGACCGA
>Ga0210400_10004263_pt1 | contig 12434 bp, 10 predicted proteins | sample IncBWH26MmetaG_FD_155456 | JGI IMG/M metagenome (GOLD analysis project Ga0210400, IMG submission 155456) | Forest soil microbial communities from Barre Woods Harvard Forest LTER site, Petersham, Massachusetts, United States - Inc-BW-H-26-M | ecosystem: Environmental > Terrestrial > Soil >...
CGGTCATCAGGTCGGCGAATTTACCCATCTTCACCACACCGCGATCGACTCCAAGGGAAACATCTATGTCGGCGAGGTGGGCGTGGGCGAGCGGGTCCAAAAGTTCAGGATTGTGGGCAGTCAATAGAGAAATAGATCGTACCCGGTGAGGATCACACAGGCCTTGTCCCCGTAGGAATTGAGGTCGGCTTCCTTGATGAATAAGAAGTGCGTCTTGCGTCCTGATGCGGGAGCACCCACGAAGGCGAAGGCGCGAGGAGCGAGACCGGAAAGCGGCAACGTCGAGGCCCAATGATCTCTGGCAAGTGCGGGAATTGATTGCTATGCAGGGGGAGAAGAATGAGGAAATCGTATGGGCTATTCCTAATCGTATTGCTTGTGGTTGCACTAAGTGTGCTTGCGCAAGGCAAGCCGCCGCTTCGACTTGTACGCAGCATTCCTATGCCAGGGTTTGAAGGCGGTGATTTCGACCATTTTGAGGCCGACCTCAAGGGTTACCGTCTATTCCTTGCCGCCGAGGATCACAAAACTGTCGAGGTCTTTAATCTCCGCACAGGGAAACACCTTCGTAGCATCGCCGTACCCGGAAACCCCCACGGCATTGTCTATGTGACCGATTCCAACAAATTTATCGTGACTGTTGGGGGAAGTGGAATCTCGATGGCCATACTAGTGAGTGGAGACACTTACGAGATCATCGATACGATAAACCTACCTCCGGGTGCCGACAATGCGGTATACGATCCAACCAGGAAGGTTTGCTACGTCGAGAATCGTGGCCCCGAGACGAGCGCAGACAGTAACCAACTCAGTATCATTGACACGAAAACTTTCAAGCACACTGGCGACATCACCCTTCCGGGCAGGAACTCGCAGGCCATGGCTATCGACCATTTAGGTCAGAAACTTTATATCAACCTCGCGGCGACCAATGAGGTCGGAGTTGTCGACCTGCAAACACACCAAGTGATCGCAAGATGGCCCGTGCCGGAGGCGAGCGTCCAGGATGCATTGGCACTCGATGAAGCGAACCATCGCGTGTTTATTGCTTGCCGGAAGCCACCGAGGTTTATCGCTTTCAACACAGATACTGGCAAAGTCCTTGCCAACCTCCCTTGCGTTGGCGTCAACGATGACATGTTCTACGACGCCGCCCATAAACGAATTTATGTCAACGGAGATGGTACAACCACCGTGTTTCAGCAGGTGGACCCCGATCATTACGAACACATAGCCGAGATTCCAACTGGCTTCCAAGGAAAGACAGCGCTCTTAGTACCCGAACTTAATCGGCTCTATATCGAGCTTTCGGGCAAGGCTAAGCCGAATGCCAAACTAGCGCTGATGATATTTGAGCCGCAGTCGTGAGTTGGCAGCTAGATGATTCGAGCGCTAGGGAATTAGGGAAACAGCTCAATCTGAACCTGTGGGTGCCTTGCTGGGCCCTGAGACCTGAGAGCGGCACTTATTTGTCATTCTTGGGGTCCGGCTTGGTCGCCTCGATTCGAATCTGCTTCAGTAGCTCGGTGTCGTGCGCTAGTTCCGTCTTCCCGGCCGGAAACTTGTTGAAGCTGAATATATAAGCGAGAACGTCGGCGTTCTGTTGCCGACTTAGCCGCCCTGGATCGTCTTTCGGCATCGACCGGCGGATTCTCTCGAACAAGTCGCCGACCGTCAGACCATTCCAATTCGCGAGGAAATCACCACCGGCCAGCGGGGGCGCCACTTCGCCTCCGGCAAGCGTGTCGCCGTGGCACGACGCACAGTGCTGGTTACAGAGCGAATGTCCGCGATCCGCCTGCTCTTGCGTATAGATGCCGTCCCACACCGAACGCGAGCCCGATGGTGCGTCCTGTGCGCGAAGTGCCGAATACAAAGTACCTACTGCCGCCAAACCAACAGTTGCCAAAGCAGCGATTTTGAACTTCATGCCACCTCACCCGAAGCGAAGCAGGATCGGCATCACAAATTCATCTTAACGTCTTCGATGCCGACGCCTCGAACTCGACCGTAACGAAACAGGGCCTGCGTTTGCGGACACTCTGAGTGTTAGTGTCGCCCGCCCTTACCGCACAGATGGACTGCCCTCCTCAGTAGCGGGAAGGGTGAACGCAATGTACTCGCCAGAGTAGTTCCCGCCGCCGACAGCGACAACGATGTATTGCTTTCCCTGCCACATATACGTCATCGGTGATCCGCTTTGAGGTGATGGGATGTAGACCGCGCCGACCTCATTGCCTGTCACTTTGTCGTAGGCGCGCAGCATCGCGCCGCGTGGATGCTGAGGCGTTGTCGTGATTTGAGAGTCGCCCATGACGACCAATGTCTTTGTGACCATCAATCCGACGCCGGATGTGCCGGGCTGGCCCGTCTTCGGAATGTTCAGACCCTTGAGCGCCGGATGGTTGCGGACGCTATCCGGCGTGTCGCCATGCGGCACCTGCCACATAATTTCACCCCGGTCGAGGTTGATCGCCGAGAGAGTCCCATAGGGTGGCTTGAAGATTGACAGCCCCTGCACGGTCAGGCCAGCACCACTGTCAGCGGGCCGATTAGCCGCAGACGCCGGCTGGGGTGGAGGCGGTGGGGGCGGAACCTGACGTCTCTGTCCATCAGCTGCGCAGCAGTCGCCAGGCCCCAGCACTACCTGGAAAGGTCGCCCGGCGATTCCCGAGACGTAGCGAATATCGGAGAATCCCGCCGGCGGCGCGACGAGCGACCTGGACTGGATTGCATTGTTTGTTGCCTGCGCGTAAACGATGTGCGTCTCGGGATCGTAGGCCGATCCAGGCCAATTCGTTGCGGTTCCGGCACCGATCGCGCCGAGCATGCCCTCGACGTCGCCGAGGATCGCCGGGGTGAACGGCGACGGCCCCACTCTGTATCGCTTTATAACCTCAAGTGCTTGCGCTCGCAGCTCGGGCGTGAAGTCGATCAAGTCGTCGGGTACCTTCAGGTAGTTGCGGGCATAGGCCGGAGGCTTGGTCGGAAACGGCTGCGTCGGCGAGGTCTTCTCGCCTGGCACGTCCGACTGTGGTACCGCGCGCTCTTCGATGGGCCACACCGGCTGGCCCGTCACGCGATCAAAAACGTAGAGGAATCCCTGTTTGCTCGGCTGCGCCACTGCTTTGATCGCCCGGCCGTTGACCGTGATATCAGCCAGAATTGGCGCAGACGAAGTGTCAAAGTTCCAGATGGGGTGGTGCACCAATTGGAAATGCCACTTGCGCTGCCCGGTTTTTAGATCGACGCAAACCAAGCTGTCGCCAAACAGGTTGTTCCCAGGCCGATGCCCGCCATAGAAGTCCGATGTTGGGTCTTCCACCGGCAAGTACACCAACCCAAGGTCTGCGTCCACCGTGAACTGGGTCCAGACGCCAGTGTTGCCGTTGATGGCCCATGAGCTGTCCTCCCAAGTATCGTTGCCGAATTCGCCCGGCCTTGGCATCGTGTTGAACTGCCAAATTTTCTTCCCCGTCCGAACATCGAAGGCGCGAACGAGGCCCTTGGTGTTGTTGTGGGTCTCGACGGTCTGACCTTCCCTCATTGACGAGCCGACAATCACCACATCCTTGACCACGATCGGCGTCGAATGAATACCGATATCGCCGGTTTCCAAATCAATTGGCTGATCGACCCCTTTCACCGCGCCGACCTTCAGGTCGACGACACCGTTTGTGCCAAACGAGCTGATCATGGCGCCCGTTTTGGCATTGAGTTCGACGAGCCGATAGCCCGTGGTCATGTAGATCACGCGCTCATCACCAATTCCGTTGGTCCAGTAGGCCACTCCGCGGCCCGAGAGCTGCCGCGGCGAGACGGCGGCGCGCTTGCCTTCACGCATACTGTGCACCCAGATCAGCTCGCCAGTCTTGGCGTCGAGCGCGATGACGGACCGACGTGTGCCGCCAGTCGTATAGATCACGCCATTGACCATCAGCGGCGTCCCTTCTAACTTGTATTCGGGAAACGGGCCCAGGTTGTCGGTCTTGAAGCGCCAAGCGACCTCGAGATGGCTGAAGTTGGTTGCGTTGATCTGATCCAGAGGCCGGTATCTCGTGCCCGCTAGATCCGCATTGTAGGTCGGCCACTCGCCGTCTTTGGCGGGAGACTGGCCCGATGCTCTCAACGTTATGCACAGGAGTGCGATCACGAGAGAAACCACCGACAAAAGCACTTCGTTCAGTCCTCTAGTCTTTCTGTAACGCATGTGCTCCTCCCTCTCATCCCGCCGCCTCTACGCTGCGAGATGGCCTTGCCGATCATGTCAGGCTTACCCTCCTCTTAGCCGCCAAAAACTCACAGACCTTCGTAGTGGCGCTTCTCAGAGTGACAATGGCCGATTCCTTTTCCCGCCGGCGCGCGCCGCTTCAATTCTTCAATCCAGTTCAGCACAACGTTCATGCCGCTCACGCGTGCGGAGTTTTCTGCTTCGCGTCAGTCTCACCTTATTTCTTGAGCGCTGGATTCACATACCCGTGCTGGAGGACCTTTTTCAGATCCGGCCGTATGCTCAGATACGTGACGTGATCGGGGATGCTCGAAAATCCATGCGGCACGCGCTCCGGAATGATGATGATGTCGCCAATCTTTATCTCACGGCTCGTGTATCCCACCATTGTGCCGCTGCAGGACGGGCCGTTCAGGATTGTCGTCACCTCGTTGTCTGGCGCAGAACGCCTCCCGTTGACGATGCTGCCTCCAGTGATCAGCGTCGCACTGCCCGATATGACGACGTAACTCTCGGCCGTATCGTCGTGGAAAATGCCGGTGGGACCTGTCACATCGGGGCGCTGCTCGCCGCATGCCGGCGAGGGGTTCGCCGCCGCCGCGCCGGCATTGGCAGCACCACCACCGTTCGTGTTCACACTACTGCCGCCTCCTATCGCCCCGCGGTGGATGACGGCGACTCCGAGCTGATAGTTATCCATGTCGACCACTCTTATCGTATTATCTGGACTCGTGCGCTTTGTATCGGCGGCGTGCTTCAGCACGATCTTGACGTCCTCGTCGCTGATGTACACGCCATCCTTTGGTGCTTGAGCCAACCCGACTATAGGACATGCCGCAAGCACCATAGCCAGGGTTTGTAAGACCTTTTTCTGCATGAGAGTCTCCTCAATCCGCGTACGATCCTCAGTTGATTACGATCGTTAAGCGCGGTCATGTTCCCTACCTCAGTCAAATGGATAGTCACACCGATTCATTTCACCTTGTTTGGCTTCCAATTGTTCAGGGGTCATGTACTGGATCTTGCCCAGAATCGTTCCTTGCGCCGTGACGTCATCTTCAGTAGAGAGCTTGAAGAGGGAGATATTTGCTGGGGCTGTTTCCTTCCGCAATTTCGCCAAGCCAAAATCGAGCAGCTTCGCTCCTGATTTCGTGAGCATGACATTGCCGGGCCTCAGATCGCGGGGTGTGATGTCTTTGCGATGCGCTAGATACTCCATCACGAGGAAGTCAATTCCGTCTTGGTGACTAATGTCGTGGAGCGTGCAAATGTGGGGATGATTCAGACTGGCAATCGTGCGAGCTTCGCGCTCGAATCGCTCGCGCGACTCGGAATGATCTACAAGATGAGCTGGCAAAACCTTGATGGTGACAATTCGATCGAGACGGGTATCGCAGGCTTTGTAAACCTCGCCCATTCCGCCCGCACCAATACCAGAAAGGATTTCGTAGGGCCCTAGGCGTCTGCCGGAAAGAATCGGCATGGGCTCCCACCAAATTGGAATTGGAAGAGTATAACCCTGTCAGGCACTTACAAAGGTGCAAATTCTTAGGGGATGGTTGCTGTCTCAATAATTATGCTGCAAGTGCGTGGTGAGTCCCGGGGTCACACTCACTCAAGAACTCTGCGTCTGAAAATCAGCAGTTTTTGAGGATTCTTGAACACAGACTTTCCTAAGCAGGCAATTACCAAACGTTGTGAGAAAGGGGACCATCTTCTTCCCCGAACTTTTTTGTTGATAGTTTCTGGAGCTGCACACGATTCCGCGAAGCGCGCCGGGCACGAACGGCACTCCTACCTGTCGCGTTATACGGACGCTGAAATGGATTAAACTCGGACCTGGACGAAATATCGTACAATTTGCTTTCTCGATGCGAAAAGGCTACTCAAGGTTGTCATGGCACTGCTTCTTAAGATCCCTCAAACATCCAAAATGAAGTTGTTTGCAGCGCTTGGATCGGTAAACTGAGCGACAGGTTCATGTCCCCGTTGTAAACAGTCTGAGACTCTGCTTGAGGTGGGATTGCCCGGAATTTGACGGAAAGAAAAGGACATCACATGACTAAGATCAAAGCTGAGCCTTACGAGCGTCGGAGATTTCTGCGCGGGATGACCCTGGCAGCTGGAGCAGCGGGCTTGTCACCCCAGTTTTTCGGATCTACCACGACGGCAATTGCGATCCCCGCAAAAGTGGAAGAGGCGGCGAGGGAAGCGGGCCAAACGACGCGACTTGCCGAATACGCAGTCGGCCTTCGCTATGAGGAGATCCCGGCAGAGGCCTTGCAACGTGCCAAGGATTGTATCGCCGATACGGTGGCGACGATCCTGTTTGGCTCACAGTTTCCTTGGAGCAAGATGATCATCGCCCAGGCCCGACGAATGGGCACGGGCGGGAATTGCGCCATTCTCGGCACTGGCGCAAGAGTGTGTGCGACCGCAGCAGCGCTCGCGCACGGCGCGATGACCCATGCATTCGAGCAAGACAATTTGACGTTTCCCGATTCCGGCGCTCACCCAGGCGCGTCTTTGGTCTCCTCTGGGCTGGCCGTAGCGCAGGAACGCGGCATGAACGGACGCGACCTGCTCACCGCCTTCGTCGCGGGGGCTGAAGTGATGATTCGAATAGGACGCGCGACCAAGCGGACAAACGAATCGCGCGGTTTTCACGCGCCGGGCACCTTGGGACCTTTCGGTGCGGCTGTCGCGAGTGGAAAGCTGATGCACTTCGATGCACCGAAGATGAGGAATGCACTGGGAATTGCCGGTTCGACGTCCGGCGGGCTTTTGGAATTCGCGCATAGCGGAAACGGCGCCATGGTGAAACGACTACATCTGGGGCGCGCTGCCGAGGGCGGCGTTCTGGCCGCAAGTCTCGCCGCCGACGGCTTCACTGGACCGAGTACGGTACTCGAAGGCGGGGCAGGATTTCTCAAGGCGTTCTGCAACGAGAGCGACCTCGCGGAATTGACGCGCAGTCTCGGAGAGACCTTCCTGAGCTTAACAATTATGATGAAACGCTTCGCCTGCCACATTACCGCCCACACCGCCGTGGAAGCGATTCTCGATCTTCGTAACCAATACGGGATTTCGGGAAGTGATGTCGCCTCAATCCAGATCGCAGGCAGCCAGCGAATGGCAACGACCAACAATATTCCGGCGCCGGCCGATATCCTCATCGCACAGTTTAGTATTCCATTCTGTGTGGCGCTGGCAATGTATCGGAATCCGATCGATCCCTACTCTTTCGATGAAGCTGCAGTGCACGATCCAGCGATCCAGGCTATGGCTTCGCAGGTCAAGATGACGGTGGCGCCGGGTCAGGATGCCGACGACGTTTCCAGTACGGTGGCTGTCCTTCTCAAAGATGGGCATGTTCTTACGCAGCGCGTAACAGAGTTCCTCGGAACACCCGCTCGCCCATTGACGGGCCGCGACATGCGCCAGAAATTTCTGTTGCTGACGCAGAAATACCCGGCTAAACAAATGGAGCGCCTGTTCGACCGGCTCGAAAACATTGCGGCAGAAGCCAATCTAGATTGGCTCCGCGTGTGAGTATCGATCACCCCTCCGAGGAAAAGCTGATCGTAAACAAGCCTTTCTCTGTTGTTCTACATCATGAGGCTGAAATCAGAAAATCCACTTGTGCCGGTATGGACTGACGCGAGCAATGTCCCAGATCTCAAATCCTTCCGTCTAGCCATTCTGCCTTCCGCCGTATTTTTTTGATCGCAAATCGGGCCAACATTGTGGCGACGGATAGTGATATAAGCGATTCCGCACCCAGTATCGCCGGTGAGCAACGGGATATCGGGAATTCCTGCTTAACGTGACAGCGTGTTTGCGGCGTAAATCGGGCAAGTCTCTTTTTTTGGAGCTTCTGCAACCATCGGAGGAAAAGTAGAGTGGAAACTCTGAAAGATCCAACAACTCCAGCTAAGACAATCACCATTTCCGCGCGTCTCGACCGCCTTCCGCCATCCGGTTACCTCCGCGGCATGGTCACGCTCATCTCCCTCGGTGGCTGGTTCGAATTTTATGATCTCTTTGTGGCTGGTTACGTTTCGCTTGGTTTTGTCAAGGCGGGCATCTTCACTGCCACTACGAAGGGTTTGTTCGACTGGACTGGCTTCGCGAGCTTCATCGCGTCCGGCTTTGCAGGCATGTTCATCGGAACATTGCTGTTCAGCGGGGTGTCGGACCGTTACGGTAGAAAGAAAACCTTTCTTTATTCGTTGTTTTGTCACTCAATCGCCACGTTTGTGATGGCCTTCCAAAGTTCTCCCGTGGCCATCGATCTGTGGAGGTTCATCGCGGGCCTCGGGATCGGAGTCCAGCTGATAACAAGTCACGCTTTCATTTCAGAGATAACACCGAAGGAGAGCCGCGGCCACTACATCGCGTTTAGCCAATTCATTTCGTATTGCTCTGTTCCGGTTGCTGCATTCGCCGCCTATATTCTGATTCCTCGGACCATCCTCGGCCTCGACGGCTGGCGTTGGCTGATAATGATCGGTGCCACCGGGGCACCGATTTTCCTGGTAGCCCAGTCGAAGTTGCCGGAATCCCCGCGCTGGTACGCTGCTCACGGCCGGGCGGAGGAAGCTGAAGTTGCTACGGTTCGGATGGAAGAGGCGGCTCGGGCCAGCGTAGGCCGCGATTTGCCCCCACCTGAGCCCGGAGTAGACCAGGTCCTTGCGGACGGTAGGTGGTGTGAGATTTGGAGTCAGCGCTATGCTGCGCGAACAATCATGCTGGTGCTTTTCAATATCTTTCAGACCGTTGCAGTGTATGGATTTGCCTCTTGGGTGCCCGTGTTGCTGACCCAGCAAGGTGTCCCGCTTGTCCATTCGCTCGAATACACATTCTGGATCGCAATCCTTAATCCTTTCGGTCCGTTGATCGCGATGAAGTACGCCGATGTCCTGGAGCGGAAATGGCAAATCGTGGCGTTGGCGATAGCCATCGCCGTCTTCGGGACCATCTTCGCCCAAGTACGCAAACCGGTGTTCATCATACTGTTCGGCTCGTTGATCTCGGTGGCAAACAACTGGTTCGGGAGCCTCTTTCACATTTATCAGGCCGAACTCTATCCAACACGCATGCGCGGCAAAGCTGTCGGCTTTGTTTACAGCTGGAGCAGGCTCAGCGGGATCTTTGTGGGTTTCATAATTGCGGCACTGTTGAAAGACTTCGGCACCGTAGGTGTCTTCGCGTTTATCGCCGGTTCAATGGCCGTTGTCGCTTTGGCGATCGGAATCCTGGGACCAAAGACTTCTGGAGTATCTCTCGAAGTTCTCTCCCACTGAACAATGTACGGAAGGTTCCCACATAGAAATTTTTTAATGGGTGTTAGGAAGCTTCTCGGCAATCTTCCCGCCTGCCCCAAACTCGCTACCGCCTGATTGCCATCGATATTTACATTGTGCGATACGCGTGCTATTGACATACGCTGGCGCTCACAATTGACGTCCGTCCTTTGTTAAAAGCATTTGAGCCGCCGGGCGCGTAGCATCGAAAGTGTTTGTCTGAAGTGGAGAAGTCTTAGGTGGTGATATCACCATGGTCAAATCAGAAGATAGTTCCGTTGATCGCCGCAATTTTCTGAAGATCGCCGCTGGCGGTGCGGCGGCGCTGGTTGCAAGCGCGCCACGCGCGGGCGCACAAGAGAATAGCGCTCGCCCCTCTAACGAGCAAACGTCTGAGGAGATTAAGAAGGTTGATGCACCGGCTACGGAACGCACCACTGAGACCTCTGCTGACAATCCATATACCCAAGGGATGGCTGCGTTCGTATCGAGTCTTCGTTACGAAAAAATCCCCGAGGAGGTGATTGATCGAATCAAGCTGTTAATGCTGGACTCGTTGGGTTGTGCGATCTACAGCGTCGACTTGGAATGGAGCCGCATCCTGATGCGCACTCTCAAACAGCTCGACAGCTCAAAATCCTGTGGAGTCTGGGGCACGTCGCTGAGGCTCTCTGCACCGCACGCCGCGCTGGTCAACGGCACCCTTGTGCACGGTTTCGAACTTGACGATATACACCGGTTGGGCGTAATGCACGTGGGGGCTGTTACACTGCCGTCTCTCCTCGCCGTTACGGAACTCAGACCCGGGATGAGCGGACGCGACTTTCTTACTGCTGCGGTTGCCGGTTACGAGATCGGGCCACGGGTAGGAAGGTGTATGGGGGAGGAACACATTGGCCAGGGTTGGCACTCCGCAGCGACCGTTGGAGTGTTCTCATCGGCGGCAGGGGCGGCAGCCGCATTGCGGCTGTCAAAGGAGCAGACGGTCCATGCGTTAGGAATCGCGGGCACGCAGTCTGCGGGCCTCATGGCTGCCCAGTATGGTTCCATGGTCTTACGGATGCACACGGGTCGTTCAGCCCAAAGCGGCCTGTACGGTGGTTTGCTTGCCGCAAACGGGTTCACGGGAATCGTGAATGTTTTCGAGAGTGATTACGGCGGCTTCTGCACTACATTCTCCCGCTCGCACGACCGGTTCAACTTGGCCGAGTTAACCTCTGGCCTGGGGGCGCGCTTTGAGACGATGCAGGTATCGCTCAAGTTTTACTCATGCGTGAGCAGCAACCACACGACGCTTGACGCGATTCGTGCGATTCGGGCACGACGGCCGTTCTCTGTCGCCGAGGTTGACCACATCGTAGTGCATGGCTCTCAGGTGACCGTAGATCATGTAGGCTGGAAGTATCGTCCTGCGGGGATCTCCGCAGCACAACTGAACCTGCCATTCTGCGTGGCGACGCTCCTTCTCGACGGTAATGTTTTTGTCGATCAGTTCACTGCACTTAAGATCGTCGATCCGATCCGGATAGCGCTTGCTGACAAAGTCAAAGTCGTGGCTGATCCGGATATCATGGCGCGAGGTTCTGAATTCCGACAGATGGTTAGAGCAGAAGTATTTTTGAAGGATGGAACGGTATTAACGGAAACCGTTGAGACGCCACGCGGAAGCGAGCGGAGCTTTGCGAGCAAAGCTGACGTGGTTGAGAAGTTTGAAAATCTGGCAGGAAACGTCATTCCGGCCGGTCAAGTAGCGGCAATCCGGGAGGCCGTTCTACACTTAGAAACGCTGCCTGACTCGACCAGACTGGCCCATTTATTGACGAAACAATAAGGCCGGAGTTTTAGCCACCCGGCAGCTGAATGCAGGATCGTCCTCGTCCAACTCGCGTACCGATTCGACGGAGCATCCGAGCGGAAATTCCTCACCTGTAATTTCACCTGTAACAATCCCGTCTTGGCCGTACTTGCGCGTTCTAAAGCGGTCCCCAGAGTGTTGTAAGTTATTGGGAGTCCAATCACGCCGCTTTGGCACGGGGTCGGCGACTCGAGTCCGCACGGGCCTACCATTCTTTTCAATACTTTAGAGAGTTTTCTTCGGAATCCTGCAAAAACTTCACCTGTAATTCTTCACCTGTAAAATGGTGTTTTTGTACACACGGAGTCGGCCGTGCGTCGACTTACCCCAAACACGCACCCTAAGATTGCATCACATCACCACTGCTCAAAGTGGAGTTTCGGTTGGTTGGGAAAATCCCAACTTCCGCATTGCCGACTATCCACCCGGAAAGGTCGTGTGCTGTTGCACTTCAACCACACTGCGACGGTATCCACCAGGTAGCGTGCCCAGAACTTGTTTGAAAACCTTACCTTCACGTCGAGATACATGCATCGCCTTGCCGCAGCGATACATCAAACCAGATGATTTTGAACAGCGCCTGGAGAGCCTTGGGCCATATCCACAACACGACGGCATGGAGCAAAAGAATGAAAGTTGAACTCTTTCCACCTGAATCTGTCACAGAGCCGCGTCATTGGGTACGGCATGATCAAGCCTTCGCAATGATGTTGCGGCCCGGCTCAATTGAATGGGGCTCGAAGCGTTCCGCGCTGGAAAAGTTTGACTACGGGGCGGGCGACTTAGCACTGTGCCATCGTCATGTGGGTGAGTGGGTTGGACTCATGAACGTACGGCATCTGCAGCTCAGTATTTCCGATGCGGCACTGATGGCAAGCTCTGACGGAGCTTACGGCGAGGTAGAACTGCGCCCTTCAAGCAAGTTTGCGGACCCGCGCCTGAGTGCGATGGTTGCGGCCGTTGATGCGGAGATGGTTGCTGGCTTTCCGAGCGGGCGGCTGTTTCTGGATTCTGTGGAACAGGCGATGGCCGTAGCGCTGGT
>Ga0210400_10004264_pt1 | contig 12432 bp, 8 predicted proteins | sample IncBWH26MmetaG_FD_155456 | JGI IMG/M metagenome (GOLD analysis project Ga0210400, IMG submission 155456) | Forest soil microbial communities from Barre Woods Harvard Forest LTER site, Petersham, Massachusetts, United States - Inc-BW-H-26-M | ecosystem: Environmental > Terrestrial > Soil >...
AAGCGATTGGCGATTCACCGCTGGTACAGTTCGACATTCACCTGAGCCCCCGGTTTATCCAAGAGAACCTATAGAGCCGTGGAGCAACGGATTGCAATGTGGCGGGCTCGCAGCCCTCGGACAGAAGGCTGGCGGCTTTGTCAGTTGGTGAGAAATCCTCATAGCACTCAAAATGCCGGACGCAAGGTCAAAACGTGCAAAGGCCTGGTCTCGTCACGTATCCTAGGTGCTGGACGAAATAAGAGGTTTGCTCATGGGTACCCAAATTGTGGCTGGAGAGGCGGAAGACCCAAAATTCATTGAGCTATTGAACTCCGTAGTTCGAGGGGTTCTCCTTCGCAGCACGCCTGAGGAACTGTATGTGGTGCAAATCGACAATTGGTTTGACCACAAATGGCTTGGATTCTCAGGCTACGGCTCGGTGCACTTCCAGTTTCCGGCAATAATGAAGAGACAGGACGCAGCGAAGCACGCCTTCCATCAGAAAAAAGTGACGTTTCCACCATTCACGCCGATGCGAATCATGAGTCAGCGTCACTTTGAGCGCGCGAACGACCGATACTCAGAAGCCTCAACGCGCACGTGGCCACACAGCATGAAGCGGCAGCGAAGCAAGCTAAATCTTCAGAAGCGAATTGCCGATGTCTATAGCTCCGCGTGCTTTGTTTGGTACAGCTCCAACAGCCTCACAAATGGCAAGGCGAGCATCATGGTTTACACAGTCATCAGCGGGGAAGTGGAGACTTGGTTCGCGTCCTTTAACCGCGAGAACGACTGGAAGATAAAGATGGCCAAGGGTGAGAGTAAACGGCATGTTCAGGGCTTGCTGAACACAGTGTAGGCACGTTAACTTACGCAAAATCGCGATTTCACTCATTGTGCCGCAAAAAGGCGAAACTCAGAATAAACTGCGAATATGCGACGAGTATTCACCGCAACCAATCTCTCCATCTTTGTGGTTTGGTTTGCATTTGGCGCAACAGCTCAAACGGCCACACAATCAGGCAAGCCGTTAATTATTGGCAAGGCTTGCGGCAACTCCTCATACGGCGCGTGCTTTCCCATCCATGCTCGGTTCACGGCCTATACAGGAGACGGCCAAGAAGTCCTTTGGCCAGTTGGTACACATCGTTTGCTCAGAAGTGTTTCTGATAACGGCCCCCTCTACTCAGTGATAATGAGTGGCAAGGAGTTTGAGATTCATGGGTTCGTTGAGATGGCCGGAGAATACTCGGTTATGGGAGACTTCGTGGTCTGCCTCGTGAGAAGGACGTGCCCGGAGCGATGCGCAACGTCTGTATCAAGTCCGCCGCAAATCTCAAGAGAGTTAAGCGCGAGAACTAATCGCTGGCGAAGATTCCCCATTGCACTCATTAACCCCCGCGCCTGACTCTCACGCACGGGGACGCGGGACTCGCGCTTGTGGCTTGCGGCGAAACCACCAGGCGCGGAGATGTTGGCCTGCAAGGAACGCCCGTTCGAAGTACCACGACTGGCTGCCGGGTTCATGGTGCAGGCTGGCATCGCATCCCGAGACGAATTCGAGTTCTTCGGGGAGCGTTTCTACATGTAAGGTCGCTCCCAGGGTGGCCTCGTCAAGATCGGTTACGTCGCAATACTGTTCGGGCACGGTTAAGCCGTATCTCCACGTGACCTGGCATGCGGCCTTCTCTCCGGCCCTGACCGGGTTGAGACTCAGGGTGGGCAAAGCGCTCCGAGGCACTCGCGTAACACCGAGCGTGTCTTCAATCTCCACCTTGGAGGCGAGGTTCTGGTCGGAAAACGTGTAGATTTTTCTTCCGGCAATGCCGTACTCCAGAAAACGAAACTCCGGCTGGAAAAAAGTCTCGGGAGTTAACTCCGGGGCATAATCGCGCACCGCTTCCGAGTAATTTCTGATCTCGTAACGAACCTCGATATCCACCTGGACGCGGCCGTTCTCGGGAGTCGAAAACGCGTAGCTCTTCACATAGTGATCCCGCACCAGGTCGGTGGAAACAACATCGCGAACCAGTCCTTGCATTTCGGCAGGCAGACCTCGTCCGACCAGGGTTTGCGCCAGCCCGTCAGAAACCCTTTCCACCAGGAGCTTGGCGGAGAAAAGATCGAACGCTACGCCCAAAATCATGGCGACGATCAAGGCGTCGGCCAGAAAATATGCCAACTCGCTGGCCGGTCCCCAGTAGGGATACTTCGCACGGACGAGCACACCCACGGCACCGGCCAGCAGGAACGGCAAAAGCAGCCGGACGTGATCTTTGACTGACAGCGCGTAGAAGCGCCGCCGTGCTGGCAGGCGATCCTTCGGCGGAATCGTCGTGGGAGCTGCGCTTTCGCTGGCTTCTTCGACGCTTAGAATCTCGATCGGGGGCATAGCATTACCTCGTAGTCACCGTAATGTCCGGTATAAGTGTCCGGTATAGTTGATCAAAGACTGGCTGGAAATTCGCTTCCTGGTTCGCGCACGACGGGGACACACCAGTGGCCGCGTCGTCTCCGGGAGGCAGCCCGAACGGAAACCCAGTGGAATCGCGAAACGTGGCCGCCAGCAACCTTCTGAGGTGCAAAATAAAAACTCCGTGCATCCGGGCGTTCCCAATTCGCCCTTGGCCAGAGTTTTTGGTAAACCGGCGCTCTGTTGGTTTGATGGTGTTGGGAATTGAGTATACAACCGCGGCAGTCGAGCGACAAACGCAGGCCGAGGCTCTTCTCTGGGCAATAGCATTCGCTGACGTTCTAGCGTGGGTTTGTGCGATGTCTTTGGGCAAAGATAGGTCTTGGGTGCTATCGTTGCAGGGGAGGATAGAGAATGGCATTTCCTAATGATGATCCCACGGTCCAGCAGGGTGACCGTTCAATACAACTGATTGACTGGTTGGTGGGACGATTGGAAGAGTGTCTCGGTGAGGTTCTACCACTCCAGACGGACGATCTTTTGAAAGACTATGCGAAGGATGCTCGTAACAGCATGGCATCAGCCATCGAGCAACTGAGCCTTGCACGCGCTAAGAAAGAGCAGCAACTCGGGGGCCGCACCAGCTAGAGACGCACACACTACCCGGACAGAGGGTTCACTGCCAACTGCCGATTTAAGTGGAATGGCCTTCCATGAGAAGGCCGGTCGGATTCAAGAGGATTCTTCTTGGTTTTTGTTGGGCTTCGGGGAAGTTGCCAGACCCTAAACGGAAAAAGCTTAAGTCAGCCTTATGGGGCTGTCCGCCATCGAGGTCTGGCATTTTGTTAAACTGTCCGCCTCATGCTCCAGCCGCGCAGGAAAATCCATGAAGTGCTCGTCATCGGTTCCGGCGCCAGTGGCGGATGGGTCGCCAAAGAACTGACCGAGCGCGGACTCACCGTTGTCATGCTCGAAGCTGGACCGCCGCGCGTCCCCACACGCGATTTCACCGAGCACATCTGGCCCTACCAGCTGAAGTTCCGCGGCTTTGGCAACCAGCAGCGTCTACTCGAGACGCAGCCGGTGCAACGCCTGTGTTACGCCTGTGACGAATATAGCCATCAGTTCTTCGTCAACGATCTGGAGCACCCCTACACCTTCCCCGCGGACAAACCCTTCATGTGGATTCGCGGCCGCCAGGTTGGCGGGAAGACGTTCTGCTGGGCGCGCGAAAGCTATCGCTACAGTGACAACGAATTCAAAGCCGCCACTCGCGATGGCTACGGCGAAGATTGGCCCATCAGCTACCAGGAACTCGAACCTTACTACGACCTGGTGGAAAGCTATATCGGTGTCAGCGGATCGCGCGAAGGCCTGCCGCAATTGCCCGACGGACAATTTCTGCCGCCCATGAATCTTTCCTGCGGCGCGCTGCAAGCCAAACAAGTGGTCGAGCGCACGTTTGGCTGGCGTGTCATAGCTGACCGCGTCGCCAACCTGACGGTTCCGCATCGCGGCCGGCCCGCCTGTCACTATTGCGACCAGTGCCAGCGCGGCTGTTTTACCGCCTCGTATTTCAACAGCCCGTCGGTAACTTTGCCCGCCGCGGCCCGCACCGGAAAATTCACGCTGGTGAGCGACGCCATTGTCAGCGACCTTCTAATCGATCACAGCGGCCGCGCCAAGGGAGTCCACTACATCGACCGGGTCACGCGTGAGCATCGCGAAGTCTACGCCCAGGTTGTCGTCGTTGCCGCCGGAGCGCTGGAATCGACCCGCATCCTGCTGAATTCACGATCGCCCGCTCATGCTCAGGGAGTTGGTAACGCGAACGGCGTGCTCGGCCATTACCTGATGGACCACTTCACGGTCGAAGATGCCGGCGGCCTGATGCCAAGCCTGCATTCCTCCACGCGCGAAGCTGTCGGGCGGCCCTGCGGATTCCTGATCCCCAAGTACGTCAACACCACCGGTAGCGCGGCTAAAGATCGCAATTCCAAGTTCCTGCGGGGCTACCGTTTTGATGGCGATGGCAGCCAGGAGCTTTACGGCCACGCCTTTCTCATGCCGGAACTGGGCGACGCATGGCGCAAGAGCGTGCGCCAGGAGATCCCCTACTACTTCGGCATGGAAGCACAGGGCGAGTGCCTGCCCCGCGCCGACAATTATGTCCGGCTCGATTCCGACAAGAAGGATGCCTGGGGCATTCCCGTGCTGCACGTCAACGCGAGCTACGGAGAAAACGAGAAGGCCATGGCCGCATCGATGCGCGAAAACATCAGCGCGATTCTCGACGCGATGAAGCTCACCGATGCAACCCCGCCCAACACTCAACTCAGCGTCTTCGGCAAGAACATCCACGAATGCGGAACCGCCCGCATGGGCTCTGATCCGAAGAAGAGCGTGGTCGACGCCAACTGCAAAGTGCACGATGCTCCCAACATCTTCGTGACCGACGGAGCCGTCTTCACGACCCAGGGATGCTACGAACCCACGCTGACGATCATGGCCATTTCGGCCCGCGCCGGGGAGCACATCGCGCGAGCGTTTCGCCGAGGGGAGCTATGAGCGAAGAAGAACAGCCGACTCGCACGGCATCATCACAAGCCGACGACCCTTCCCGCCGCCAGTGGCTGCTGCGGCTCGGCGAAATGGTCGTTCTCGCCGGCGTGAGCGGACTCGTTCCAGAATCCGCGGCGGCTCTGCTGGGCGCAGCACAAGACGCGCCACTCGCCGCTTCCGCGCTGCCGCCCGGCCTCTACGACGCTTCGCCCGAACATCTGGTTCACGCGCTGAGCAGTGGCAGCAAGAAGTGGTCTCCGCCACCCGGTAGTGAGACGGAGTACGTCCAGCCCAACTCGCTCCCGTTTCAGCCGCAGTTCTTCTCGGTCGAGGAGTTCCGCATCGTCACCCGATTCGTCGAGATCCTGCTGGGCGACGTGGACGCCACGGCCTTGTCACAAGCTACTCAGTGGTTCGACCTGTGGCTGTATTCCGCCGCGGGAGTTCGCGCCGCCGCGCAGCGCCTCGACCCACTACATCGCATGCTCGCCGTGGCTGTCAACGGAGAAGATTCGGTCCGCGATCTCGAAACCGCCGATCCCCAGTCTGTCGCCCGTGCCGGACTCGCCGCGCTGCACGATCTCTCTCTCCACGCCCACGGTCAGGAATTCCTGCAGCTCACCGCTTTGCAACAAATTGATCTGCTGACTTCCGTTGGCACCGGCCAGCCCGGCGACTCTGTGCGAAAGTTCTTCGAGATCACCCGCGCCCAAGCCGTCCGCGGATACTACACCTCGGCTGCGGGCCTGAAGGAACTCGACTACAAAGGCAACGCTTATTACGGCGACAGCCCGGGTTGCGAAATGAAACCCTGAGCCCCGGTTGAGTCCCCGCCGCGGACAACTCGCCCGGACCACTAAGGAGCAGGCACCTGCACGTTGGAGACTACGTTGGAATACGCGCTCTCTTCGTTGCTGGTATTGACTGCGGTGGTGGCATAGCAGTAGGTCGCGCCGTCGACCACTGCTGGATCCGTGTATAGGGTGCCCGTATTCAGCAATGAGTTGATTTTGGCGTAGGATCCGCACGCACTCGCATAGGCCGCGCGATAAATGTTATAGCCAGTCACATTCGAGGACGTGCTTGCACTCCACGACAGGTTGACCGAGTGTACGGGCGCAGACGCACCGGTTGCCGTGACGCTCTCGACCGTGGTCGAGGACTGGGCATTGCTGGTGAAGGTAAGCGCTCCGGTCACGGCGCCGGTGGTCTGAGAGTTGAACTTCACCGTAAACGCAGCGCTGCTCCCTGCTGGAATCGTAACCGGCAGAGACAGTCCTCCGACAGTGAATGCGGAGCTGTTGCTGCTGACCGCGCTGACGGTAACACTCGATCCGCCCGCGGTGAGAGTCCCGGATGCGGTTCCGCTCGTGCCCACGACCACGCTACCCAGAGCGAGGGTGGCCGGGCTGACGCCGAGCGTGCCAGCGGTCGTCGTCGTCGTCGTTCCGGTCCCCGAGAGTGGCAGCGTTACGGTCGAATCCGAGGCGGTCGAGTAGATCGTGATGGTGGCCGTCCGAGTCCCGGTCGCGGTTGGCGTGAACTTTGCGCTGTACGTACAACTTGCTCCCGGAGACAGCGTGCTGTCGTTGCAGGTGCCCTTGCCGCCCCAATTGAAGTCGCCGGCGGAAAGTGAGTCGCTGGTGATCGTCAACGAAGCGTTCCCCGTGTTGGTCAAGGTGGAGATCAAAACAGGGCTCGTCTGGCCGACCGTGACGCTGCCGAAGCTGATGCTCGCAGGACTCAGCGTCAGAATGCCAGCCGCCGCATTTACGCTCACCGTGGCGCTGGAGGATTTGGTATTGTCGGCGACGCTGGTAGCCGTTACGGTCACGGTTTTCGTCGCGGTCACGGTGGGAGCCGTAAACAGTCCGGTGGCGCTCACAGTGCCGGAGGTGGCCGACCAGGCAACCGCCGTGTTGCTGGTGTTTGTGACTTGAGCCGAGAACTGCTCGGTTCCCGCCGAGGCCACCGTCGCTGTGGTGGGCGAGACCGAGACACTGATGGCCGTCGCCGGAGTGGTAAAGACGTTGTCCAGGCCCGCGACCACCACGCCAGTAGAATCGGCCGACAGCACGTGATAGTGGTAAGTGGTCCCGGCAGTCAGCGACGTCAGGCTAGCGGAGTGCGTCGTCACCAGGTTCGAGTTCAACGCACTGCTGCTGCCGTAGCTGGTCGTCGTACCGTACGCGATCTGCGAATTGGCAGGCACGGCGGTTGTCCAGGTGATGGCAGCGGTGGTGGTTGTCGGGGTCGCGGTGACGGCATTGATCCACGATTGTGCAAAGGCCGACGGCGCGACGAGGAAGACGAACAGAAGAGGAACAGATACTACAAGAACCCGAATCAATCTACACATGGCCCGATACAGAAACGAATCCACAACCAGAAAAGCGAGGGGGAAGCGCTTCATCCGTTTCGTGAAATTTTAAGTAAAGAGTTGCAACTCAATGATAGGGCGCGCAGAGCGCTGCGCAACGCAGAATGTACTAGTCATTGGTACAGTGAACCTTGGATTTTTCCGCGAATGGGAAAATGTGACCACGGTTAGGAAGCGGACTCGGAAGCGATGCCCTGGATCGGAGCCCGCCGATTTTCCTCGGCTGATCTTACTTGGCTGATCTTCCTCGGCTGATCTTCGTTGGCTGATCAATGCGGGCGGGGGCTCTTCATTCACCGCCGCAAAAAAATCGCGGAGCGCGTGTGCGCGCTCTCCGCGAGGTTGCGACAACTGTGGTCGATTATCTTCTTACTGTTTCTTCTTGGGAACCGCCTTCTTGGTTGTGGGCGCAGCTTTCTTCACCGGCGTTCTGCCGCCGATGAGGGTCAGCGCGTCCGTGGCGTTGAACGGGAACTGGCGGGTCGAGGTTTGACCAGTCGTGCTCAAGGTGACATCCACGCGGCGGTTGCTGGCCATGCGGATGGTATCGATATTCTTCAGCACCCTGGCCTTTTCTTCCGAGCTCAGTTCGGTGTTGCTGGCGACCTCACCTTGCACCTCTTCGGTGGTCAGGTTGTGTTCGCTGCCGAACGCCTTGGTCTCGATGTTGGCCTCAGGAACGCCCTGTTCGACCAGGAAACTCTTGGTGCGGGCGACCCGCCGTTCGGAGAGCGCCTGGTTGTAGGCTGCGGCACCGCGGTGATCCGCGTGGCCGCCCAGAATCAAGTGCGCATCCGGTTTGCTCTCAAGATATTTCTTGAAGTCGGAAGCCAGCTCGATCAGCGTCTTCTGTTGACTGAGCAGCAGGCCGCCATTGGGTTTCGCCACCTTAGGATAGTCGGTGACGAAGTAAACGCTGTGCAGTGACAGTTTAGCCTCCAACCGGACAACCTCGGGATTAACTGCCGGTGGGGGCGGGTTCTCCAGCGTGACTTGTGCGGAGCCTTGTCCGCTGAGTCCGCGCGAGTCGGTGCAGGTCGCAGTGACCGTCACCGGACCAGCGGGCGCTCCAGCGGTGCTCAGGGTTGCCGAACTGCCGCTGCCGGAAACGGTACCGGCGGTGGACGTCCAGTTGGCGACGGATACGGGAACGCCGTCGGGGCTGGTGCAAGAGGCCGAGAGGTTTACGCTTCCGCCCGTGACCAGATCGGTCGGGTTGGCCGACAAAGACATCGTTGGAGGATTCTTCGGCGGCAACGGCTTCACCGTGTAGTTCGCCGTGCAGCTGGCTTCGTTGTTCTTGGTGGACTTAGGATCGGTTACGTGCGCCGTAATCGTGTAGCTGCCGGGAGTCGCGCCGTTGGTGTCGACAGTGGCAGCCGTATCTTTTCCGGTCACCTGGCCGCCATTCGCGCTCCAGATATAAGTTACGGTGTGCTTGGGATTGAAGTTGCTGGCCGTGACCGTAGCCGCGATCGGTTCGCCTACCAAGACTTCAGCGGGTTGCACGGAGCATGCGGCTGCCGGAACCGGGGGTGCGGCACCGCCCCAGGCCAGGATAACACCGGTGCGTAGTCTAACTCCGTCGAATCCAGGACGCCGCAGCGACGAAAATTCCGGAGCGGCCTCAGCGGCAAAATTGTGCTGCGCCCACACGAAGTCAAGCCCGAACACTCGCCAGGAAAGCATCTTTGTGAGTTTCAGATCCATGCCGCCGCCCAGAATCATGCCCACACCGTTGTGGGTCACGAATCCATCGTTATAAGTCACTCGATTGAAGGCACCCAGGGCATGCAGGAAAAACGCTACGTCCTCGTTGCGTACGATAAACCTTGGTCCAGCGGCGAGAGTCCATTCCGAAGATCCGCTGCCGCTGTCCCGGTTGTACCCAACGTCCCCCTCCAGACCCCAATGGGGATCAACATTGTAGGTGAAGGCGCCGCCAATTCCCCTGGCCATGGCTGGAAGCTTAAACGACACGGGATTATTGGGATCGCTGCCCGTCGGAACCGTGGCGCCAGGATTCAGCCACTGGTATCCGCCAAACACATCAAATTTCGGGTTGTCGTCGCTCTGGGCGAGCGCGGAAGCGGAAAGCACAAACACCGCGATCAACGCTGACAAACCGGCCATGCCTCGTCGGCATGCGCGTTTGGTGCTGACTATCATGGAATCCTCCAAGATTCGATCGTTCGCCAGTTTGCCTGGGCAACCGGACAGGATCAGAAAAAGTATGCCGCAAGAAAACTTTCCCGCAGAATTTGTGGAATTATGGGAGACCTGTCCGGGAACAGCGAATTCTACCGCACCGTTGCCCCCAGCGAAAGCGTAGACTCAAAAGGTTGTCAACTTGGGCAACCACTCCCGGCGATTTGGTCTCAAATTGAAATTCCCGCCGGGCAGCGGGATCGCCCCCTCCAGTTGGCCCATCCAGACCTTGCCGGACTGGAAGCTGGCCGCGTATCGTGGGGATTCGATCCGATGCTTGGCAAATCCCAAGGTTGGACCTCAGATAACCGAGACAGCTTAGCCAGAGCCGGATGACCCAGAGCGGGATGACATAGACAGAAGATAAGAGGCGACCGAGCAAGCCGATGAGTCACGAAAAAATACTGATTGTCGAAGACGAGGAGAACGAGCGCTCCGGCCTGTCCGAACTGGTGTCTTCCTGGGGGTTTCGCGTGGAGACGGCCGGCGACGGCGCAGAGGGCCTGGAGAAGGCGACCCAGTGGTCTCCCTCGATTGTCATCACCGACATGAAGATGCCGCGCATGGGCGGGATCGAATTGCTCGGGCATCTTGCCGAACAGGCCACCACCATCGCTGTCATCATGGTCACGGCTCAAGGCACGATCGACAGCGCTGTGCAAGCCATGCGCATGGGCGCGTATGACTACCTCACCAAGCCCATCGATACCAACCGCTTGCGGACCATGCTGGCCAATGCCGTCGCCCTGCTGGGCACCCGCGCCGAACTCGAGGCCACGCGCCGCCGCCTGCGCGACGCCGGATCGCTGGGCCGTCTGAACGGAGCCTCGCGCAAGATGCAGGAAATCTTCCGGCTCATCGAGATGGTTGCGCCCAGCACTGCGTCGGTGCTGATCACCGGAGCCAGCGGGACAGGGAAGGAACTCGTGGCCCGCACCATCCACGAACTGAGCCCACGCAAAGACCGGCCTTTCGTCGCCATCAACTGCGCCGCGATTCCTGAGACTTTGATGGAGAGCGAAATCTTCGGCCACGAAAAGGGTTCGTTCACCGGAGCGCTGGAACGCCGTACCGGCTGCTTTGAACTGGCGGAAGGCGGAACGCTCCTTCTGGATGAAATCGGCGAGATGCCAATCGGAACGCAGGCTAAGCTGCTGCGCGTTTTGGAAGACCGCAAACTGCGGCGCTTGGGGAGCAAGGTCGAAACCTCAGTGGATGTGCGCGTGCTCGCCGCTACCAATAAAATTCCTGACGAGGCTGTGGCGCGAGGCGAGATACGCAGCGATCTCTACTACCGCCTCAACGTGTTCAATATCCACATGCCCCCCCTGCGCGAGCACAAAGAGGACATTCCCAGCCTGGTGCAACTATTGCTCGCCGAGATGAGCACCAAGCATGCCCGCAAAGTAGCCGCGGTCAGTGAGGCCGTACTGAACCAGTTCAACAATTATTCCTGGCCGGGCAACGTCCGCGAGCTGCGCAACACGCTGGAGCGCGCGGTTATCGTGTGCGACGCTGGAGTGATCGAGACCAAACACTTGCCGCCGGGATTTGGACAAGCTCCGCTGCGCACCGCGGCCAACGATCCTGATGCGGTTCGCCTGGGCGTGGGCACAACCGTGGAAGAAGCCGAGAAAATGCTGATCCTGAAAACGCTGGAGGCAACCAGCAACAATAAAACGCGAGCCGCCGAAATTCTCGGCATCAGCCTGAAAACGCTGCACAACAAGTTAAAGGAATACGGCAGCGCCGCCGCGGAGGCAGTCCCCGGCAAGGAGGAAGTACCCAGTAGCTGAAAACTCCTCCCACGGCTCTTTGCCCGGTTTTCTAGAACGAGAGCTTTCCATCTTCCTTCATGCTGCGACGAAAGACCATCATCGTGCTGGTCATCACGCTTATGGTGACGGCGATGGTGACCGCTTTTTCCTACCTCTACCTCTCACAAATCCTGCGGCTGCGCATCGCCAACGCCAACGAAACTGCCACCAGCCTGACTCACCAACTGGCTTATGCGGTATTCAACGCGGTACCCGATTTTGGCAGTACTCCCATCGACACCAACAACGTCACCGCTGTGCGCCGCGCCTTTTCGGAGTACGTGCAGACCGATGTCGCGCTCAACAACCTGCTCGAATCCGATCCCGGCGACTGGCGATTCATCTATGACGTCGCCATCGTCGACGTAACCGGCAAGGCCCTGCTGCACACCAACGCCAGCATGGTGGGCAAGGTGATCGCTCCGCGTCCGGATTTTCAGAAAGTTGTCAGCGCCCGCTTCCGCGAACAATTCCGGCTGGTCTTCAGCCCGGCCGCCGTGTATGACGTGACCTACCCGATCGAATTGAACGGCGAACCCTTCGGTACGATCCGCATCGGCGTGCAGACGGTATTTCTGAAGAGTGAAGTCCAGGCCCGCCTGTTGAAAGCCGTTTACATCTCGATCGCGCTGATCTTTGGCTCGCTGTTTCTGGCCGCGGGAATCTCCAACCTGGCGTTGGGACCGCTCAAGCGAATCAGTCTGAATCTCGACAGCGTAAGTGCCGGGGATGCAGACGCACTCTCGGGCGAGGAATCCGGGCACGATGAGTACGGCCTCGTGTCTCTCAAGATTGCCAACCTGGGCCGCCAGATTCGCGACAGCCGGGAAATTTTCTCGGCTCTCAAAGACAACGTGGACCAACTCATGTCCAAGCTGCAGGATGGCTTGATGCTGTTCGCGCGCGACTCGCGCGTAGTGCTGGTGAGCGCGCCCGTAGAAGGATTTCTTGGCCGTCCGCGCGCCGAACTTCTGGGACACACCGTGCAGGAAGTATTCGACCAGGATTCTCCTCTATCCGTGGCGCTGCTCGACGCCTTCGAGCGCCGGCGTCCCTTGTCCCAGCGGGAG
>Ga0210400_10004265_pt1 | contig 12429 bp, 9 predicted proteins | sample IncBWH26MmetaG_FD_155456 | JGI IMG/M metagenome (GOLD analysis project Ga0210400, IMG submission 155456) | Forest soil microbial communities from Barre Woods Harvard Forest LTER site, Petersham, Massachusetts, United States - Inc-BW-H-26-M | ecosystem: Environmental > Terrestrial > Soil >...
AACACTCCTTGCACCTACACGGCAGGCACGTCTGGACCGAACACCGTCGGCAAAATCCTGACCAACATTAAGGCGCTGCTTGGCCAGCAAGACCCGACACTCGACTTCACCAAGACGCCATTCGACATTCACTTTGACATGGCGCCCGCGTTTTACATCAGCGGCCAGCCTGCGCGCGACTCCGCCATTGCGCGCCAGTTCGAGCGTGATGCTGCGGCTCTCACCGCGGTTAATCCCCGAACCGGCAGCGTCGATACACTCACGCGTTTTCTGGCCGATCCCGTCGAGATGAAGCTGCTGCACATGGTCACTGGCGATCCTCTGCGCACTCCAAGCTTTGTGATGTTCGGTGATCCCGACTATTTCTTCCAAACCTTCGTTCCGAGTGGCGCTCCGAATGTGGGCGTGAATCCGAGTTTTGCGTGGAATCACGGCGGCGTCGCACCCGAAATCAACAACACCTTCCTCGGCCTGGCCGGTCCGGGCGTCAGGAACAACGGGATTACAAACGCCGTCTGGTCCGACCACACGGATATCCGCCCCACACTTCTCAGCCTGGTTGGATTGCAGGATGACTACCAGAGTCAGGGCCGCGTCCTTGCCGAAGACCTGCATCTGTGGGCTTTGACTCCCGGGGTGCAAACTAGCGGCGCCGGTTTCGAGGAGCTTGCGAAGGCCTACAAACGCATCAATGCTCCGGTGGGTGAACTCGGTCTAGCCACGTTGAAAATCTCCACCGCCGCTCTCGCGGGCGATGACGAAACCTACAACGACCTGGAGAACCGGCTGCAGATCATCACTGCTTTCCGCGACGCGCTTGCCGCTGAGATGCTCGAGCACCTCACCGGGGCAGAGTTCCAAGGGAAGCGCATCCGCGGTATTGAAGAACAGGCGCTGGTCCTGAAAGCCGATGCGCTGGTCGATTACGTGAACTGGCTCGGCGCCCGGCAGAGTGCCGCCCACTAGGCCGAATCACTGTCAAACGCCTCATAAAGTTAAAGCGCCGGGAAGCAAGCCACGCTTCCCGGCGCTTTTCCGGTAACAGTTGACTGGCATCGCGACATCGCAAAAAAAAACGCGGCGGCCCGGAGCCGCCGCGTCAATTGCAATGGAACGAAGCTCGCTAAAACAGGAAGCGAACGCCAATCTGGATCTGCCGAACCGTGTACGCGAAATTGCTGTTGGCGCTGGTAAACGTTGAGAACGGCGCGTTAAAGGTCAGTGTGGGCGCCGCGGTAGTTCCTCCAATGATATAGGCGGTGTTGTTGACGCCGGTGAAGTTGACGTGATTGAAAAGGTTGAAGCCTTCGCCCAGCACCTCCACTTTGTATTTCTCTTGGAAGGTGAATTTCTTGGAGATGCGCAGATCGACGACCTGGGTCCGCGGCAAGCGGAATGTATTGCGTCCAATGACGTCGATGCCTTTTCTGCCGTTGGAGCCGTTGATGCCGGAGCCCAGAGGCCGCAGTCCGGCCGGCGTACCGGTGGGTGTCGGCGGAGTTCCGGCTGTCAGCAAAGAATAGGGCAGGCCGTTCTGAATTTGATAGATCGGCGCAAGTTCCCATTCACTGGCCAGATATCCGAGCCATCCTTTCACATGCCATGGCGAGTGGACGATAGCATTAGCGACGAAACGATTGGGAACATTGAAATTGGAATTGCCATACTCAGAGCGAATGTTATTGGGAACAAGCAAGTCGTTGGTATCCGTGAAGGTGGTGGCGTTCTGGCCAAAATCCAATGAGTGCGACCAGGTGTAGTTCGCAGAGAACTGGACGTTGTGGCTGAGGCGGTGCATGGCCTGGACGGTGAGCGCATTGTAACTGGAGCTTATGCCGCTGAAGATGTCGGTCATAGAACCGAACGCGGTGTTCAAGCGCTTTACGTAGACGTTCGTCGTATAAGTCGGCGAGGTGATCGGGCCGCCCCCCAGAACAGAGTAAGTAATTGGCTGGGTTACGGTCGTATCGATGTTGGCGTCCACGAAGTCCGGAAGGCTCCTGCCGAGACTGCCCAAGTAGCTGAGGGATAAGACAGTGTTCCAGCCCAGCTCGCGCTCCACAGTGAGATCCATTTCGTGAATCTGCGGAGCCTGGAAGTGCGAATCGAAGTAAACCACGTTGGGACCGACCAATGGCGGGGCTGTCGAGAAAATTTGCGGGAACTTGGGCCCTGTAGCGGGCAAGAAAAAGAACTGGAACTGTCCGCCAGCCATTCCAGTGGTCGTCAAAGCGTTGTAGATCGAGGAGTTGATGATGCGGCCGTAATAGATGCCATAGCCTCCGCGCACGGACGTCCTGCCATTGCCGAAGATGTCCCAAGCGAAGCCGATGCGGGGACCGAAATTGTTCTTGTCACTGGGGAGCTTGCCGGTCTGCGGCACGGCTGGATTGATTAGAGCGCCGAACGGATCGGGCATCTTCTCGTATTCGTAGCGAAGGCCAAGATTTAGCGTGAAGCGCGGGAGAATGCGCCAACTGTCTTCGGCGAAGAAGGCGATGTCATCGGTGTTGAACGCGAAGCCGAGCGGTCCGAAAGCCTGCTGGAAGTTCGAGTAGCAAGGGGTATTGTGCCCGGCGCCGCAACTGCTGGGTTTGTAGAAGTCGGACAAATAATTGCCGATGTTGCTGTAGTTGTAGGATCCGTATTGAAAGCGGAGATTCTGGCTCAGGTCATGTGTACGGGCGAAGTCGAGACCGAATTTGAAACTGTGGCGGCCCTTGGCCCAGGAAACGGTGTCAGCAAACTGGTGGCGGCGCTCGTCGGGGAACGAAGGCCGCTGCAAGAACGTAGGGACACCGATGTCGAACCCGTTGGTGATGAGGACGTCCGGCGGCAAGCCTAGAGGATTGGTGTAACCGGCGGGGTTGACGAAGGTCGCAAGCTCGTATGGTGAAGGTGGCTGCGCGAATTCAAATTCAAAGTCGCGGCCATACTGGTAACGGGCTTCGTTGGAAAGGCTCGGAGTGATGAAGGTGTACAGCTTGGCTACTCCCCAGGTGTCGCGAACGTAGTCGTTGCCGAAGCTGGCGATTCCGAAGTTGTTGGAGCCCTGCGTCTGGATTCCAGCCGGAGAAGCCCAGCGCATCCGATTGACCTCAAAGGAGGCGCGGTTTTTCTGATTGATGGTCCAATCGATTTTGGGGAAAAAGATGGTTTGCTCGCCCTTGCGAGGCACAGGGCCGAGCTCTCCAAGCAGGCCGCTGAGGCCGTTGTTGTAATCGGAAACGCCAGCGGCGTAATTGGGAAGGCTGAGGTTGCTGACTAAAGTGCACGCGCCGCGTGTAGCGGCTAACACGTTGGCGCCATTAGGCACGGCGTTGGGACCGCTGGTAAAGGCGGCAGCGTTTAAGGTGCTGCAGGAGCCACCATAATTGGTGAGATCAGGAAGGGGGGTGGCAAAAAACGCGGCGGGGCTGGCCGGGACTGCAGTGCCCGGGAAATCGCGGGTGTAGCGATCGAAGGCAAAGTAGAAGAAAAGCTTGTCTTTGAGGATCGGGCCGCCGACGCCCAAGCCCCAGATCTTGCGTACGTCCGTGGGTTTGAAGGGCGAAGAAGTGAAAACACCTGGGGAGGTTTGCGTGGTGAGCCTGGTGAAGGAGTTTGTAGCGCCCCACTCGTTGTCGCGATCGTAGAAATATCCCTCGCCGTGGTATTGGTTGGTGCCGCTCTTGGTGACAGTGTTGACCACCGCGCCGGCAGCGCGACCGTACTCGGCGGAATAATTTGACGTATTAACCTGGAACTCTTGTACGGCGGCTTTAGCGGTGGAGTAACCGGCGCGTGTGCGGCCGCGCTCCTCGGAGAAGAAAGCTTGGTTGTTGTCGGCGCCGTCGACGGTATTGTTATTCAAGAGCGTGCTGATGCCGCGGAAGCTGAGCAGTCCGAATCCATTGGAGTCATTGACCACGCCCGGGGTAAGCAATGCGAAGTCTGACCATCTGCCACCGTTAATCGGGAGATTGTTGATCTGCACCTGGTCCACAATGGGAGCAAAATCTGCAGAGGAAGTATTGATTTGAGGTAATTCCGAGGTAACCAATACGGATGCTCCCGTAGTCGCAAGAGGCAGATGGGCAGACAGCTCCGTGACAGCACCGACTTGAACAATCACATGCTCAGCCTTCAGCGCAGCGAATCCCGCCGCATTGATGCTGACCGCGTACGATGCCGGGGGCAACTTGGAAACTCGATAGTAGCCGGATTCATCCGTTACGACGACGAACTCCAAGTTGGTGCCGGCGTTCCGCACCGTGACTTTGGCATTCGGTACGACTCCGCCGCTCTGGTCATAAACGGTGCCGCTGATAGCGCCGTCTGTGGTCGACTGCGCATTTGCGTACGGGATATTTAGGTGGACAAACAGAAGCAGGCAAATGCCTGCAAGCAACCTGAATGCTTTGTCTCTCATCAAGGACCTCCTGAGAATGTGAACCAGCGGAAATTGCACGACTGCGATGATGCACACGGGCGAACATTTAGGAACGTCAGAGAGGAGTCCGAGGTCACCCCACCACGCAAACCGGCCCGCCACCCGCAGCGAGTCTGGATGACATATGTTACTACCACATGAATAAATCAAGAGCAATCAGCAAAAGGTGGAAATCTGAGGATATTAAAGGCTAGGGGATTTGCGGCGTCGAGGCAAACGCGTTACTGTCTCCTGCTCGCAAGAAAGGAGTTCGGCCTAATTGAGCAAAATTGGTTACGTATGGATGCTGGTGGGTGCGATTTGCGGCTCGGCGTCGATCACGAAGGCTCAGGATAATTACGAAATTCAAGTGTATGGGTACGACATGGTCGAGCCGAAGCACACCATGGTGGAGTTGCACAGTAATTTCACCATTGACGGCAGCAAGACCGTGCAGGACGGAGTGTTGCCCACTAACCACGCGATGCACGAAACGATTGAGATTACCCATGGCTTTACGGACTGGTTCGAGACGGGATTTTATATTTTCACTGCCGAGCGTAATGGATTTGGCGTGCAGTGGGTGGGGGATCACATCCGACCGCGGGTGCGCATTCCGCCGAAGTGGAGATGGCCCGTCGGACTGAGCTTATCGAACGAGATCGGCTACCAGCGGGCAAAGTTTTCGGCGGACACCTGGACGTGGGAGATGCGGCCGATCATTGACAAGCAGATCGGGCCTTGGTACCTGGCGTTTAATCCGACGTTTGACCGCTCCTTTCATGGCCCCAGCGTGCATGATGGGTTTATTTTTTCGCCAAACGTGAAGGTCGGCTACGACTTCAGCAAGAAAATCAGCGGGGGCCTCGAGTATTACGGCTCGGTAGGACCAGCGACGCAATTCGTGCCTATCAACCAGCAGCAGCACCAGATTGTTCCGGTAGTCGATTTGAATCTCTCGCCGAAGTGGGAAGTAAATTTCGGGTTGGGGGTGGGAGTGACGAGGTCAACGGATCACTTGATTGCAAAAATGATCCTTGGCTATCGTTTCGATTTCTGACGCGAGTACGCATAAAGTAAGACGGCTGGCGGCGTTTTGCGGCCAGCAAGCTCGGCGCTCTTTTCTTTACCATTCCCAATATTTCTAAGTTAGATTTGGGCATAACCCAGCCAGCCCTTCATGCACGCAGAAGGTTGCCATGGATATGTATCACCATGCGCGGTTAGTGATCAGGCTGGTGGCGTTGTGGTTTTGCGTGCCGTTTGCGGTGGCGTTCGGCGAAGGGAGAAATCCTTCGAGCGAGCCTCCGGAAAGTGGCGAGCAGATCTTTAAGTCGGCCTGCGCAGCCTGCCACGGTGGCGATGGTAGAGGAACGCCGAAAGAGATTGCCGGATTTGCGAAGCCCCGGACATTCCCGGATTTCACCGCGTGCGACCAGACTACTCCCGAACCGGACACATCTTGGAAAGACGTCATCACTCATGGGGGAAAAGCTCGCGGATTTTCCGAAATCATGCCTTCTTTCGGAGACGCGCTAACCTCGGAACAGATAGACGAGGTGATCCAATATGTGCGCGGGTTGTGCCGGAATCCGCGCTGGGTACGTGGGGAGTTGAATCTACCGCGGGCGCTCGTTACAGAGAAAGCTTATCCAGAAGACGAAGTCGTGATCACGACGGCGGTCAATGCGCGTGGCGCGCCCGGCGCGATGAACAACATCGTTTACGAGCAGCGCTTCGGAATGAGAAATCAATTTGAAGCGGATGTACCAATCACTTTTCAGGACGAGAACCACGTGTGGTACGGCGGCGTTGGGGACGTAACACTCGCCGCGAAGCGGGTGTTGTTCTCAAGCTTGCGTACGGGATCGATCATGAGCTTGCAGGGCGGCGTGCTTTTGCCGACCGGCAATAGAGCGCGAGGCTTTGGGACGGGTACGACGACGTTTGAAACCTTTGCCTCCTTTAACCAGCTTTTTCCTACGAACACATTTGTACAAATCAAATTTGGAGGTAACCTGCCGCGTCACACGGACATCGCCCCGCAATCTATATTTTTCCAATCCGCGCTGGGGCAGAGCCTCGCGGCAAATCATGGCTTGGGCCGCCTGTGGTCGCCCATGTTCGAGTTTCTGGCGGCGCGCAACCTTGTAGACAATGCGAAAACGGATTGGGATGTGCTGCCGCAAATGCAGGTGACGATCAGCAAGAGACAACATATTCGCGCGAATCTCGGTGTCCGAGTCCCCGTCACCAACACGACCGGCCGGCCCGTGCAAGTTTTGTTCTATTTGCTTTGGGACTGGTTTGACGGACGGCTGAACGAAGGCTGGCGATGAGAAAGAAGGTTTGGTACGGGGGGGTTGCGCTATTAGGATCGCTGGGCGGTTCGGCCGGGTCGGTCAGCGGTGGCGGACAGCACAACGGCGCAGCAAGGCCGAGCTTTCAAACTTCGGATCGATGCCTGGCTTGTCACAATGGCATCGTGACGCCTTCGGGGCAGGACATCTCCATCGGGTTCGATTGGCGTTCGAGCATCATGGCAAATTCGTCGCGTGACCCGTATTGGCAGGGAAGCGTCCGCCGGGAATCCATAGACCATCCGGAGTCGCAGAGCGATATCGAGGACGAGTGTTCCGTCTGCCACATGCCGATTACTCGCTTCGAAGCGAGACTGAACGGCCGTAATGGCCAGATATTCTCACATCTGCCGTTTGATGGGAACAATGCGGAGAGCGCGCAGGCGGAAGACGGCGTTTCCTGTTCGGTGTGCCACCAGATCGCCAACAAAAAGCTGGGCACACCGGAAAGCTTTAACGGAAGATTCGTAATTGACCCGCCTGAGTCGAAAAGCGAGCACCCTGAGTACGGTCCCTTTAGCATCGACGCGGGGCGACAGCGCATCATGCATACGTCATCCGGAGGATTTCGCCCTACGGATGGGGCGCAGATCCGGGATTCGGCGTTGTGCGGCACCTGCCATACCCTAAAAACAAAGGCTCTTGGCCCAGGCGGGAAAGAGATCGGCTCACTTCCGGAACAGATGCCTTACCCGGAGTGGCTGCACAGTGATTTCCGGGACAAGGAAAGTTGCCAGTCATGCCATATGCCGGAGATTCCTGGCCAGGTGCCCATTGCGGCCGTACTTGGAGTTCCACGCCAGGGAGCGCATCAGCATACGTTTGTTGCCTCGAATTTTTTTATGCTGAAGATGCTGAATCTGCATCGCAATGATTTGAGCGTGGTAGCGCTGCCAACGGAGATGACCGCAGCATCGGAGAAGACGGTGGCGTTTCTGCAATCGCAATCAGCGCGCGTCAGCATTCCGAGCATCAAGTTGGTTTCAGGGCGTCTTCAAGCGCGGGTGCTGGTGCAGAATTTGAGTGGTCACAAGATGCCGACGGCTTACCCGTCGCGTCGCGCGTGGCTGCATGTCACCGTGCGCGACGCACGAGGCGATAAAGTGTTTGAATCGGGCGCGCTGCGTGCGGATGGATCGATTGAGGGGAACGATAATGATGCCGACCCGGCGCGATTTGAGCCGCACTATCGCGAGATTACCAGCAGCGACCAAGTACAAATCTACGAGCCGATTCTGAAGGACGCAGCCGGCCACGTGACGACTGGGTTGCTATCAGCGGTGGGATATCTGAAAGATAACCGGCTCCTGCCGAGGGGCTTCAAGAAGGAAACTGCGGAACCCGATATCGCCGTGGTGGGCGATGCGGCGGAGGATCCGAATTTTACGGACGCGGGAAACCTGGTGCAGTATTCCGTCAGCACAGGCGAGGCGCGCGGCTCATTCCGCGTCGAGGCCGAGCTGTGGTACCAGCCGATTGGGTTTCGCTGGGCGCACAATCTAGGCGCATATAAGGTGGCGGAGCCGCAGCGTTTTGTTGGCTATTATGAATCAATGTCGAGCGCGACAGCGGTGCTGCTGACTCGAGCGGAGGCAAAAAGCAACGAAGCTGCCAGGAAATGAGAACGGCTGGCTACGGGTGCGGCCAGCCGTTCTGTCTCTTCGCGCCGTAGGGTCCGGCGCTACCATGCGTGCTTAGCGGTGCCCGCCGCCTCCGTGGCCACCGCCACCGTGAAACCCGCCGCCACCGCCATGAAACCCGCCGCCACCGCCGTGAAAGTTGCCTCCACCGTGGAAGCCACCGCCGTGGAAATCGCCGCCGCGATAGCCATGATCAAATCCACGTCCGTACCCGCCGCGTCCGTAGTACCCGCCGCGGCCATAATACCCACCGCGACCGTAACCGTATCCGCGTCCGTAGTAGCCGTGTCCGTAATAGCCGTGGTACCAGGGGCCGGCGCCGATGAAGACGCCGCCTGTGAACCAATCTGGCCCGTAATAGCCGTAGGGCGCGCAAGCGTAGGGATAATAATCGTAGTAGCCATAAGCGCAGACTGGCGCTGGGCCGTAATAGGCAGGCGCTCCAAAGCCAAGGCCGAAAGCGACGTGTTGGGCGCTCGCGTTAGAAGCCGAGAAGAGAGAGATACCGAGAGCAATGCCGATTAAACCAAACAATTTTAGATACCGCATATTCAAGTAGCGCATACCGTGGATCCCTCTTAGATCCGTTCAATACACTGATGGAACCCGTGTTGACGAGGAAAGTTGCGCGCCCGGGGGCCTCTAAGGCAGTGATTTCAATTACGTTAGGGACGCAGCGCCGGAGACCGATGGCTACACAGCTCGGAATCGTGTTTGCGGAATAGTTGCTGTACAGATGCGGGAGTGCGCTCCTTCAGAGCGTGAATTCCCTCGACAAGGCTGAAGACGTTGGGCGTCATAATCAACAGATACCGAACACGACCGGGACCGGGATTCCAAAACGTGTGCGGCGTGCCGCGGCGGACGAGCACGGCGGAACCGGCGGGAGCTTCAATTTCGTTTTCTCCGGACTGCACGCAGAGAGTTCCTTCCAACACGTACCAGGCTTCGTCGTCGTTGTAGTGGACGTGGCGTGGGGCAATCAGGCGCGGAGGTCCCGCGGGTCCGCCCTCGTCTTGCCATTCGGCGATCACGAAAGAACTGTTTGATGGGCCTAAGGTGTGGCCAGCGAGCCGCGGAGCGATTGATGGTTGATTCATGGCGTGATTTTCGTGCGTTGACGGGCTTGGTGTAAAGCCCTTATAATTAGCGTTTGTCTTTACAGGTGGAGGAGCGATGTACGCCGTCATTCAGACCGGGGGGAAGCAGTATCGCGTCGCGCCCGGCGACACAATACGAATTGAGCGGGTTAGCGGGGACGTTGGGGAGAAGGTGACGTTCGGCTCCGTGCTTGCGGTGCATACGGACGACAAGAAAGTCGTGCTTGGGTCGGATGCGTCGAAAGTGACGGTCACTGGCAAGATTATTAGCCAGGGGCGGGCCAAGAAGTTGACGGTGCTCAAGTTCAAGAAGGGCAACCAGTACAAGATTTCGCGCGGGCACCGGCAGAATTTTACGGCGGTGCAGGTCAGCGATATTAAGCTGTAGCTCTCTGAAGCTCTCAGTTGTCAGTGTTCAGTTTGCAGTGAAAACCAGACGAGCGACACTAGGTTGCAGCGCGAAGTTGTAGTGCGGGCTGCGAGAAGCCTAAGACCAGAAATAGGGCCTAGCTTGAGCTACAGTGCAGATTCAGAGCAGCGGGAAATTTAGAGAAGAGGAATGAGTCATGGCACATAAGAAGGGCGGCGGGTCGTCTACAAACGGGCGGGATTCGCACGGACAGAGGCTGGGTGTGAAGCGCTTCGGCGGGCAGCTTGTGAATGCGGGAACGATTTTGGTGCGGCAGCGCGGCACGAAGCATCAAGCGGGCGTCAATGTTGGGCAGGGCAAGGACGATACGCTGTACGCGCTGGTGACCGGTTACGTGAAGTTCGAGGATAAGGGACGGCACGGGCGGTTCATCACTGTGACGCCTGCGGAACAGGCCACAACGGCTGCTACCAACTAAGGTCAGAGAAATGCGCACAGCCAAAAATGGCTGTGCCACTTGTGGCTGTTGCAGGCGATCGGTTGAGGTCCTTCGGCTTCGCAAAAGGCGCGAAGCCTCAGGATGACACCGAATGACGCGGATTACTTCGAGATAGCGCTGCGTACGAAAAAGCGGCGGCAAGACCGCCGCACTCCAAATTGTGCGGCTCGGCTTTGGCTGAGCCGCTTTTGTTTTTGTGTTGGCTAGCGCGGGACGTCCGAAGAAACGCAGCTTAGCGCGCCGCCGGGGAAAAATTTGAGATAGGCGCTGCGGCCGTGCGCGGGAATGATGACAAGCTCCGGAACCATCTGGTGAAGCTGGTTGAGCTTGGCGACGATTTGATTGGCGCGGGCGGGATCGTTGTCGCTGTCGCGCAGGAGCAGGGATTTGCCGACGCGGTCCTGGAAGCCGCGCTCCTCATCGACGGCATCGCCGACGTAGAACAGACGATGATGCGGGTCCAGGTTCACGAAGATGCCGACGCTGCCCGGAGTATGGCCCCGCAAGGGAACGACAACGACTGAACCATCGCCGTAGAGGTCGGTACTTTCGTCGAACGTTTCGTATGGGCGGGGATCGAATTTCAGCGTGGGCGAGTCAGCGGACGGAAATTTTTGCGTGTGAGCCGGAACCACATAGCCTTTGGCCTGCACCGCGGAATCGAAGGCGAACTGCAACTCTTCGCGGGTGAGAAGAACCGGAACGCGGGGGAGATCCATCAAGCCGCCGGCGTGATCCAGGTGGACGTGAGAGAGAATGACCCAGCGAATTTTGTCGGGATCGCCGCCGACGAGGCGCATGAGTTCCGGAAGCGGCACTTCAGGATCTAGCTGGCCCGCCAGATTTTTGAGCTTGAGGCGCAGAACGAATGGGTAGCCGCTGATCTCGTCGTCGAACTGGCTGGAATTGCCAGTGTCGACCAGCAGATCGCCATCAGGATGCTTTACGAGAATGCTTCCGGCGGTCATGGCGAACGAATAGCCGGTGAAGGTGCTACCGGTTTCGACCCAGCAGGCGGAGAGGCCCTTGCGCGGGGTGATTGTCGGCGTTACGCGGGCGTGTGGCGGGGCGGCGGGCAGCGGGTCTCGGTGGAAATATAAGACATAGGCGCCGATGCCAACGACAATAGCCAGGAGCACGAGCAGGATTGCGGCGCGCCGAAGCCACACACGGAGACGAGACACGATCAAAGACCTCCAGAAATTCGTGATTTGCGCCGACGCCGAACGCCTATGGTATCGTTTTTTAAGAGGAAGCAGGGACTGTGTTTGTTGATGAAGCAAAGATTTTTGTGAAGGCCGGGAACGGCGGGAACGGGTGCGTTGCGTTCCGCCGTGAGAAATTCGTGCCGCGCGGCGGGCCGTCCGGCGGCGACGGCGGTCATGGCGGAAGCATTTACCTGGAAGCGAATCCGAACGACAACACGCTGCTGCGCTACCGGTATAACCGCGAATTCAAGGCCGATCGCGGACGCCACGGAGAAGGCTCAAACTGCACGGGACATTCGGGCGCGGATATGATTTTGCAGGTGCCGGTGGGCACGCTGGTGTTCGACGCGGGTGGCGAGACGATTGCGGATTTGGCGGCGCCGGGGCAGCGCGTGTTGGTCGCGAAAGGCGGCCGGGGCGGGCGCGGAAATCAGAATTTTGCGAAGCCGTGGCACCAGGCGCCGCGGGAACATGAGGACGGGCATCCCGGTGAAGAGCGGCATCTGAAACTGGAATTGCGGCTGCTGGCCGACGTGGGACTGGTGGGTTTCCCGAATGCGGGGAAGTCGACGCTGATTTCGGTGATTTCGGCGGCGCGACCGAAGATTGCGAACTATCCGTTTACGACGCTCGAGCCGAACCTTGGCGTCGTGAACGCAGACGGCGGCGGAGGCAGCGAGGGGCGGGAGGTTGGACGAACGTACGTGGTCGCCGACTTGCCGGGATTGATTGAAGGCGCGCATGAGGGCGCTGGGCTGGGGATTCGATTTTTGCGGCACGTCGAGCGCACGCGGCTGCTGGTGCATCTGATTGATACGAGCGATGCTTCTGAGGAAGACCC
>Ga0210400_10004266_pt1 | contig 12427 bp, 5 predicted proteins | sample IncBWH26MmetaG_FD_155456 | JGI IMG/M metagenome (GOLD analysis project Ga0210400, IMG submission 155456) | Forest soil microbial communities from Barre Woods Harvard Forest LTER site, Petersham, Massachusetts, United States - Inc-BW-H-26-M | ecosystem: Environmental > Terrestrial > Soil >...
AGAGGCAGGTCGCCTCGTTGGCGCCTACGCGAAGCGTGCCGCGGGGCGTGCTGCTATGGTCCGCCACCGCCATCAGCGATTCCTCGCGCAACAGTTTCAGCCGCTCGGCATAATCGTAGAGCACTTGTCCAGCTGGGGTGAGTTTTACGGTCTTGCCGGAGCGGTCGAGCAGTCGATCGCCATACTCCTGCTCCAACTGGCGGATTTGGGCGCTGACCGCAGATTGGGAGCGAAAAACCTTCTCTCCGGCACGGGAAAAGCTGCCTTGTCTGGCCACTTCCAGGAACGTGATGAGCTGATCAAAATCCATTAGGTTTACGCGGGATTATAGCGGACTCCGCGGTTCTGGCGGGAAATTAGGACTGAATTCGCCGTGAAACCGCGAAACTTTCAAAATTTGCATCCGTCGCATCGAAATTCTGAATTGTACATTGGGACCCGTCTGGCGGTAAGTAAGAACTTACGAAGTGTGTTCCTGAGCCGAAGTGTGCGACCCTCCCGCGGGCTTTGCGGGCAAAGTCCCAACTCAAGAGCAACTGATCGGAAAGCGGCCAGGTGGCAAGTACGCCGCAAACCAGCCCGCAAACTTTGCAGCAAACTATGCAGCAAACTATGTCAATGCGGTAAACGTGCCCATGACGACGCGTCTGAAAAAACCGAATGGTCCTCCCCCCGCTCAGGGCCTCTACCATCCCGCGCAAGAGCACGATGCCTGTGGGATCGGGTTCGTAGCCAATGTTCGCGGCCACAAGAGTCACGAAATCATAAGCAAGGGAATCCAGGTGCTGCTCAACCTGACGCACCGTGGGGCCTGCGGGTGCGATCCGGAGACGGGCGATGGCGCCGGCATTCTGCTCCAGATCCCGCATCAGTTCTTTGTTCGGGAGTGTGGCAAGTTGGGCTTCGAGCTGCCTCTGCCCGGGGCTTATGGCGTAGGCATGACGTTCTTGCCGGTGGAGAAACACCAGCGGCTGCAATGCGAAGGAATTCTGGAGCGCATCGTGCGCGAGGAAGGATTGACGGTATTGGGTTGGCGGGATACGCCTTGCTTCGGTTCCGCGATTGGCCGCGTGGCGCGAGGTTCGCAACCTTACATCCAGCAGATCTTTGTAGGGTGTGGCGCGTTTACCGATGAGGACGCATTTGAGCGGAAACTTTACGTGGTGCGCAAGCGCGCCGAGAGTGAGATGGCGGTCTCCGGCATCGAAGATGCGAGTGTGTTCCACGTTTCATCGCTTTCTTGCCGCACCATTGTTTATAAGGGACTGCTGCTGGCCCCGCAGATCACGAATTTCTACAAGGAGCTTTCCGATCCCGACGTAAACAGCGCGCTGTGCCTGGTGCACCAGCGCTTCTCGACCAATACCTTCCCCAGTTGGCAACGAGCCCATCCCTATCGCTATATTGCGCACAACGGCGAGATCAATACGCTCAAGGGCAACGTCAACTGGATGCACGCACGCCAGTCGTTGTTGCAGTCTCCCCTATTTGGCGACGATATAAAGAAGCTCTTCCCCATCATCGCGCCGGATGGCAGCGATTCCGCGAACTTCGACAACGCCGTGGAGTTGCTGTTGCAGGCGGGACGCAGTCTTCCGCATGCAATGGCCATGCTGATTCCTGAAGCGTGGGCCGGGAATCCCCACATGAAGCCGGAGAAGCGCGCTTTCTACGAATATCACGCGTGCTTGATGGAGCCGTGGGACGGGCCAGCGGCCATTGCGTTCACCGACGGGAGAGTCATCGGTGCGATCCTCGACCGCAACGGCTTGCGGCCTGGACGCTACGTGGTCACTCATGACGAGCACGTCATCATGGCCTCGGAAGCTGGTGTGCTCGATATCGAGCCGGAGCAGGTAAAAATGAAGGGCCGCCTGCAGCCGGGGAAGATGTTTCTCGTTGATACGGTCGAAGGCCGCATTGTCCCGGACAGGGAGATCAAGCATCGGCTGGCTTCGCGACAACCGTACGCGCAGTGGCTTAAAGACAATCAGATCACAATCGATCAGTTGCCCGAGCCCACGCGCATGCACCATCCGGACGTGGAAACCTTGCTTCGGCGGCAGCGTGCGTTTGGCTACAGCGATGAGGACCTACGGATGATCCTCGGCCCGATGGCTTCTAAGGGCCAGGAGCCGGTGGGCTCCATGGGGACGGATACGCCGCTCGCTTGTCTCTCGGACCGTCCGCAATCGCTGTTCAACTACTTTAAGCAGCTCTTTGCGCAGGTCACCAATCCTCCCATTGACCCGATTCGCGAAGAGATCGTGATGTCGCTAATCAGCTACATCGGAAGCGAGCGCAACATTCTGTCGGAAGAGCCCGAGAACTGTCACATGCTGAAGCTGGCGCATCCGCTTCTGACGAATCTTGAACTGGAGAAACTGCGCCGCGTCTCAACCGGGGATCTGCTCGCTATCACCCTACCCGCGCTGTTCCGCGCCAGCGAAGGAGAAGCGGGACTGAAGCGCGCGCTTGACGAGTTGTGCCAGCGCGCATCGCTCGCGGGCAAAGCAGGTTACACGCTGCTCATTCTTTCCGATCGTGGCGTGAATAAAGATTATGCCCCCATACCCAGCCTGCTGGCGCTGGCCGCGGTGCACAACCTGCTGGTTCAGGAGGAAACGCGGACCCAGGTCGCCCTGATTACGGAATCGGGCGAACCTCGCGAGGTGATGCACTTTGCGCTGCTCAGCGGCTATGGGGCGAGCGCTATCAATCCTTATCTGGCCTTGGAGAGCGTTGAAAGCCTGGCGCGGCGTGGGGAATTCTCTGACGGAGGGACATCCGATGGAGTAACTCCCGAACTTGCCGTGAAACACTTCATTAAGTCGATCAACAAGGGCTTGCTGAAGACCTTCTCCAAGATGGGTATCTCGACCTTACAGAGTTACCAGGGAGCGCAGGTTTTCGAAGCCATCGGGCTGAATAAGGAACTGGTGGATTCCTACTTCGCAGGTACGCCGTCGCGTCTGGAAGGAGTTGGCCTCGAAGTGCTCGCCCGCGAAGCGCAGTTGAAGCACGAGCACGCATTCCGTCCGCTGACCGAGTCCGAGACCGAACTTGCGGTCGGAGGAACTTACCACCAGCGCGTCAACGGCGAGTATCACCTGCTGAATCCGCTGACGATCAGCAAGCTACAGCAGGCAGTGCGGCAGGAGAGCTTCCAGACTTTCCAGGAATATACGGACCTCATCGACAACCAGAGCAGCAACTTGTCTACGCTGCGAAGCTTGATGAAGTTGAAGAAGAGCGCCAATCCAGTTCCGGTCGCGGAAGTCGAGCCGGCGGCTGAAATCGTGAAGCGCTTTACCACGGGAGCGATGTCATTCGGCTCGATCAGCAAGGAAGCGCACGAGACTCTGGCCATCGCCATGAACCGTATCGGGGGGAAGTCCAATACCGGCGAAGGTGGCGAAGATGAAGAGCGGTACAAGCCGGATGCGAACGGAGACCTGCGACGGAGCGCCGTAAAGCAGGTCGCGTCGGCGCGCTTTGGAGTTACCGCAAACTACCTCGTCAACGCCGACGAGTTACAGATCAAGATGGCGCAGGGTGCGAAACCCGGTGAAGGCGGGCAACTTCCGGGGCATAAGGTCGATGATGTTATTGCGCGGATCAGACATTCCATCCCCGGCGTGGGTTTGATCTCGCCACCGCCTCATCACGATATCTATTCGATCGAAGATCTCGCGCAACTGATCTACGACTTGAAGAATGTGAATCCGCAGGCCCGCGTCGCGGTGAAACTAGTGGCGGAGGTTGGAGTAGGCACGGTGGCGGCGGGCGTTGCCAAGGCGCACGCGGATGTTGTCCTGATCAGCGGCGATAGCGGAGGCACGGGAGCCTCACCACTGAGTTCGATCAAGCACGCTGGAATTCCTTGGGAGCTTGGGTTGGCGGAGACGCAGCAGGTGCTCTTGCTGAACGATCTGCGCAGTCGAATCCGCGTGCAGACGGATGGGAAGCTGCAAACTGGGCGCGATGTCGTGGTAGCGGCGCTGCTCGGCGCCGAAGAATTCGGTTTCGCCACCACGCCGCTGATTGCCATGGGCTGCGTCATGATGCGCAAGTGCCATCTCAACACTTGCTCGGTGGGCATTGCCACGCAGGATCCCGTACTGCGCAAGCAGTTTCAGGGACACCCTGAACACGTCATCAACTTCTTCTTCTTTCTGGCAGAGCAGGTGCGGCAGTATATGGCCGAACTCGGCTTCCGCCGCATGGACGAGATGGTCGGGCGCGTTGACATGCTCGACGTGCAGCCGGCGGTGAATCACTGGAAGGGGCAAGGGCTGGACTTGTCCGCCATTCTCTATGACCCGCCCGTGCCGGCCCGCGTGGCGCGCCGCTGCGTGCAGACGCAGGACCATGGCTTGGAGCAGGCGCTGGATCATAAGCTTCTTACCGAATCAGAGGATGCGCTCGAAACCCTTGTGCCGGTTGAGATCAAACTGCCAGTGCGCAATATTCACCGCTCTGTGGGAACCATGCTGAGCGGAGCGATTGCCCGCCGCTACGGATCCGCGGGCTTGCCCGACGATACGATTCGGATTCAACTCGAAGGATCGGCTGGGCAGAGCCTAGGTGCGTTTCTGGCTAAGGGAGTCACGCTCACGCTCGAAGGCGAGGCCAACGATTACGTCGGCAAGGGTCTCTCCGGAGGACGATTGATTGTGTATCCGCCGCGACGGTCAAGTTTCGCCCCCGAAAACAACATTCTGATTGGCAACGTTGCCCTTTACGGCGCAACCAGCGGCGAAGCGTTTTTTAACGGAGTCGCGGGCGAGCGCTTCGCGGTTCGCAACTCCGGAGCGACTGCTGTGGTCGAGGGCGTTGGGGACCACGGTTGCGAATACATGACCAGGGGCTTGGTCCTTGTGCTCGGAGCCTGCGGGAGAAATTTTGCTGCAGGCATGAGCGGCGGCGTTGCTTACGTTTTCGATGAGCGTGGCGACTTCACCGAAAAGCGCTGCAATCTGGATTCGGTTGATCTGGAACCGATTCTCGAAACCCAAGATGCCCAGATTGTTGAAGCGATGCTCGTCAAAGATCTCGTGGCGCGACATCTGGCACTGACCGGCAGCCCGCGTGCAGATTGGATTCTCGACAACTGGTCTGAAGCGCTATCCCGGTTCATCAAAGTCTTCCCCCACGAACACAAGCGAGTGCTCGGAGTGAGCCGCAGACGCCAGCCTTACATCCCGAGTCCGGCGCTGACGGCTATGGCCCAAGCCGAGCAGGTGCAACATGGGTAAGGACACCGGCTTCCTCGAATATACGCGCGAGCTCGCCCCGCGGCGTCCAGTTGCTGAGCGTGTCAATGACTGGTTCGAGATCTATCAAGATTTTCCTGAGGAGAGTATTCGAACCCAGGGTGCGCGCTGCATGGACTGTGGCGTGCCCTTCTGCCAGACGGGATGTCCCGTCAACAATCTGATTCCCGATTGGAACGATCTGGTTTATCACGGGCACTGGAAAGAAGCGGTGCGCCAACTGCACGCGACCAACAACTTTCCGGAATTCACCGGGCGGATTTGTCCAGCGCCGTGCGAAGCGTCTTGCGTGTTGGGGATTAATCAGCCTCCGGTCACGATAAAGCAAATCGAGAAAAATATCGTGGAGCGCGGGTTTCTCGAAGGCTGGATCCGGCCCGAGCCGTCCAAAATCCGCACCGGGAAAAAAGTGGCGGTTGTTGGTTCAGGGCCCGCAGGATTAGCCGCGGCTCAACAATTGTGCCGCGCAGGGCACTCCGTGGTGGTCTACGAAAAAGCAGACCGTATCGGTGGGTTGCTGCGCTATGGCATCCCGGAGTTCAAGATGGAGAAACATGTCATCGACCGCCGCCTGGAACAGATGTCCGCTGAGGGCGTGGAATTCGTTACCGGCGCGGAGGTGGGAAAGAGTATCTCGGTGGAGGATCTGCGGCACGAGTTCGGTGCGATTGTTCTCGCCGGCGGAGCCGAGCAGCCGCGCGATCTGAACGTTCCGGGACGCGAGCTGAAAGGAATCCATTTCGCGATGGAATATCTACCGCAGCAGAACCGCCGCAATCTGGGCGATACCATCGATCCCGAAGTCGAAATTTTGGCGACAGGCAAGCGCGTGGTCATTATCGGAGGCGGCGATACCGGCGCTGATTGCCTCGGAACCTGCCATCGGCAAAAGCCGCTTTCCGTGCAGCAGTTCGAGATCATGCCGAAGCCTCCAGAGGAGCGCTCGCCGCTTACGCCCTGGCCACTGTGGCCGATGCAACTGCGCATGGAGGGCGCACACGAAGAAGGTGGTGTGCGCGATTGGGGCCTCGCGACCACAAAATTCACCGGCTCGAATTCAGGTCACGTACAGCAACTACATGCGGTGCGGGTTGGGCCGCCGCCGAGGTTCGAGCCGATTCCCGGCACTGAATTTACGATGGAAGCGGATCTCGTGCTCCTCGCGATGGGCTTTGTGGGGCCGGTGCGGAGCATGCTCGATCAGTTGGGCGTGGAAATCGATTCGCGCGGCAACGTGGCCACGGACCAGAACAATATGTCATCTGAGCCGGGAGTTTTCGCGGCGGGCGATATGCGGCGGGGCCAGTCGTTGGTTGTGTGGGCGATCGCCGAAGGGCGAAAGACGGCCGCGAGTGTGGATGCTTACTTGAGAACGCAGGCGATGCCCCGGATCGCTGGTGTCTCCGACTCCAACTCTAAAGGTGAATCGATCGCTTCCTGATCGGCGTACCAGTTCTCCTGTAGAGACGGGGCAAGCCGCGTCTCTACGGAACGCAGACCCGAGGGCTAGAATGCCCGCTAGCGCCCCGCCCCCGCGCTCTCTAGCTCCCGCGCCGCCGACTCGATCAGCGCCGACTCATCCTCCAGGGCTTTGGAAACTCGCACGATTTCCTGCTCCGCTTCTGCATACCTCTTCTGTTCAATCCCCTCGCGCACTCCTGGAACCGTTTTCACTCCATAGCCGGTGTAAACGCCCGGAGCGTACAACAAATGCTTGTACCACGGACGACGCGGCAAGCCGTCAGCATTAGTGAGCCGGCGTTCGGTTTCAATCAGTTCTCGATTTAGAGCGCGAAGCTTTGCTGCAACCGCGTCGTCCCCCAAACTCGCCTGCTTCTGCGATAACGCCTGCTGGTAGTGCTTAGCGCCGCGAGTAAGAGAGTCGACCGCGTTCTGCATCGGGGCGAAGTTCAGGTGCGGCGGAACCTCTTCTCGTACCGGCGCGACGGTTGGACGTCGGGGATCAAACGTCGCCTTGAACAATCCTTCGTCCAGTTCCTGATTGCGTTCACGAATCTCCTCTTGCTTGTCGGTGAGCAACTTCTCCAGATTCTTCCTGTACACCTCAACCGTATCGGCGAAATTGACGAAGTCGAACGGCAGCACCTCGGCATCCGCCAATCGCATCACCGAGGTTCCCACGGTTTGCGCCAGCGCCCGTCCATAGACGAAGTCCGTGTCGGAGAAATGTGTGTACCAGTAAAAGTCGTCGTAAATGGAGTGATAGATCCCCTGTTCGTCCTCGCCGCCGTATGCCAGGTCCAGCGTGGCAATGCCTAGGTGATCGAGAAAGGCCGTGAAATCGGTGCCCGAGCCGAGCGCCTCGATACGCAAATCAGCCCGCTGCCGCAATTCCTGGCGCAATTTCTCAGGATGTTCGGCGGACTTTGCCTCGGCGATCTTATTCAGCTGAACCCGTTGCCACACCGTCGTCTTGGTTTCTGGATCTTCGATATCGCGCGCTACTCCATTAATAAATTGCTCCAAACTATGCGAGCCGCTCATATTCAGAACACCGCGGTCGTTGCCATCGGTGTTGATATAGACAGCAGCGTGCTCCCGCAATTCATCGGCATGGGTTTCGACCCATTCAGTCGAGCCCAGCAGCATGGGCTCTTCGCCATCCCACGCGCAGTAGATGATGGTGCGCCGGGGTTTCCAGCCCTGCTTCAGCAGCAGGCCCAGTGCGCGTGCTTCTTCCAGCAGAGAAACCTGCGCTGAGATTGGGTCTTCAGCCCCATTTACCCACGCATCATGATGATTCCCGCGAATGATCCACTCGTCCGGGGCCACGCTGCCCGGAATTTTCGCGATCACGTCGTAGAGCGGCTTGATGTCCCAATTGAATGCGACCTTGAGATGAACTTTCGCCGGCCCCGGACCGACGTGATATGAAACCGGGAGCGAGCCGCGCCAACCCTCGGGCGCCATCGGTCCCGTCAACGCGGCCAGCAAAGGCTGCGCGTCACCGTATGAAATCGGCAGCACTGGAATTTTCGTGATGCTCTTCGCCTCTTTCAGCGGCAGGCGCTTGGCATCGGGAGTCGCGCCGACTCCGGGCGTTAGCGGATCCCCCGGACTGGCCGAAGCAAAATCCATAACGCTGCCGCGCTGCACCCCATCCGCGGGGCGCATCGGGCCTGTTGGGAATACATCGTCGCGCGTGTAACCGTCGTCCTGCGGTTCCGAATAAATAAGGCAGCCAATGGCTCCATGCTCTGCCGCAACTTTCGGTTTCACACCGCGCCATGAGTGCAAGTACTTGGCAATCACAATCGCGCCTTTCACCGAAATGCCCAGCCGGTCGAGCTTCTCGTAGTCCTCGGGCAATCCGTAGTTCACAAACACCAGCGGTCCGGTGACATCGCCGTCAATCGAATATGCGTTGTAAGTTGGCAGCTGTTCCGACTTCTGGTTCGAGGTTGGATCCACCGCGAGCGCAGGCTCTTCGAGTTTGGCCGTGAACTTTGTGGGTGCAAGCATCTCCACAACGCGCACTTTGGGCGTCGGAAACAGAACGTCGAACCTTTCAATGTGCGCGTCCAATCCCCATTCTTTGAAGTGGGCGAGAATCCACTCGGCGTTGTCCTTATCGTAGGGCGATCCCACATGATGCGGCCGCGCACTTAACCGCCGCATGTATTCACGCAGGTTTGCCGGGTCGGGGATCGCGCGGAACTTCGTCTCCCACTCGCGCTCGCTCTGGCTAGCGCGTGGCGAATATCCCACTAGCGCAGTCTGATTTGAGCCGACTTGGTCGGCGCCGAAAGATAAAGATGGAAACACCAGGGTAAAGATGAGCACAATTGCGGCGAACGGTCGCATGCAGCTCCTTGTCAGAAGAGTGGTTCGAAGAGTGCAATTATAGCCGCAAGCCGGTGTGGGGTCGGTTTCCGCAAACTGAGTTGCAAGCCCAACCCAGCCAACCGCGCACTCGAAGATGCTAAATTGAATAGTTCATGTCTGCCCCAAACTCTCTCTTTGTTCGCGCCGCCAAGGCTCGGTCCACTGAACGGACTCCAGTCTGGTTTATGCGGCAGGCCGGACGCTACATGCGCGAGTACCGCGCCGTCCGCAAGCAATATTCGCTCATCGAGATCTGCAAGAGGCCGGAGGTCGCGGCTCAGGTCACCATTGAAGCTGCGGAAATCCTCAAAGTCGATGCGGCCATCATTTTTGCCGATCTGCTTCTCCCTCTCGAAGTCATGGGACTGCCTTTTCACTTCGCCGCCGGCGATGGGCCGGGAGGCGGCGGTCCAAAGATCGAAAGGCCGGTGCGCACTGCCGAAGACGTTGCGCGCTTGCGCACCGATCGCGCCGCCGATCTTGGCTATGTTTCTGAAGCCGTCAAGTTGGTGTGCAAGCACTTCAGCGACAAGCTCCCCGTTATCGGCTTCTGCGGCGCGCCCTTCACGCTCGCCAGTTACATGATCGAAGGCGGAGGCTCTCGCAACTATCTTTTCACCAAGAAGATGATGTACGCAGCACCCGCCGCGTGGAACGAACTAATGAAGAAGCTGGTCACGGTGACGGCCGAGTATTCCGCCGAGCAGGTACGCGCGGGTGCTGACGCCATCCAAATCTTTGATAGCTGGGTAGGCTGCTTGAGCGTCGAGGATTATCGTCTCTATGTTCTGCCGCATGCGACAGACCTGGTGAAGCGACTACAAAAGACCGGCGTGCCCGTCATCTACTTCGGCACCGACAGCGCGACCCTTCTCTCCTCGATGCAGGAAACCGGCGCCGAAGTCATTGGCCTCGACTGGCGCATTCCGCTCGACGCCGGATGGCAGAGCCTTGGTCTCAGAGGCGCCGTGCAGGGCAATCTCGATCCGGTGCTGCTGTTCGCCGATCGGAAAGAACTCAAATCGCGAGCCCGGGAAATTCTGCGGAGGGCCGGTGGACGCCCCGGCCACATCTTCAATCTCGGCCACGGCATTCTTCCCGAAACTCCGGTGGAGAATGTGAAAGCGCTCTGCGATTTCATCCGCGAGCACTCGGCAGAGTTCAAGATGGCGCGCCGGTGAGGTTCGTATCAGGGCATCGCTTTTAGCGGTGCCGCAAGCAGTGCCTTAGGAAAGCGCCTTCAGGCGCTGAGGGGAGTGAATAAATGACGGCCTGCCCGCTGGGCCTCGCCGCCCAGTGCTATTGCGCTAATCAGGTGAGTTCGTTTGCGGCTTCGGAAGCGCCAGCGAAAACCGCTGTGCTACTGCTAGCACACGGCAGCCCCGAGGACCCCAGCCAAGTCCCCGAGTTCCTAAGTTATGTCACCGGCGGACGACCCCTGCCGCCAGCAGTCGTCGAGGAGATTCGCCATCGCTATTCGCTGATTGGATTCTCGCCGCTGGCCTGCTGGACTTTTTTTCAAGCCGATCAACTGTCGCAGTCGTTGCTCTCGCAGTCGTTGAAGATGCCAGTCGTCGTCGGCATGCGCAACTGGAAGCCCTTCATTAACGACGCGGTCAAGGCAATTGCCCGCCAGAAATTCGAGCGCGTCATTGCCATCTGCCTTGCTCCGCAGAACTCGCGTACCAGCGTTGGACTCTACCGCCACGCGGTTAGCGGCGACGGAAATCTTCCTTTTCAGATGGACTTCGTCGAGCAGTGGCATGATCATCCACTACTCATAAAAGCCTTCACGGAGAGACTGCGCTCCGGCTGGGAAAAAGCCACCGCCGAAAACGGAGCGAGACTGCCAGTGATCTTCACCGCGCACAGCGTTCCCGAGCGTACTATCACCGAAGGCGATCCCTACGAGAAGCAATCCAGGGAAACCGCCCGGTTAGTTGCGCAAGAGGCCGGCCTCGAAGCCAACGACTGGACTTTCGCCTTCCAGAGCCAGGGCATGTCAGTCAACCCATGGATCGGCCCTACTGTAGAGGAAACGATTAGGAATTTAAAAGCGAAAGGCCATCGCGGAGTCTTCGTGCATCCCATCGGATTTCTATGCGATCACGTGGAGGTGCTTTACGATATCGACATCGCCTTCAAACAATTCGCAGAAAAAGAAGGGATGTGCCTGTGGCGAGCCGAGTCGTTGAATGGCTCAAAGACGTTAACGGCAGCGTTGGCGGAAATAGTAAGCAGTCGTGTGAAAGCACTGGGCATTTAGCAGCCGGCTCAGGCAGAGACGGGGCGAGCCCCGTCTCTACATACGGGCGCAACAAGGGCGAAGACGGAAGACCGAAGTGCGACGAGCCGCGAGCTGAGTACTAATCTGACCACAATGAAGCGCATTGCCATCATCGGCGGCGGAATCTCCGGTCTCTCGGCCGCTTACACAATCGAGAAAAAGCGCCAGTCCGGCACGCCCGTCCAGTACGTTTTGTTCGAGTCCAGCTCACGCCTGGGTGGTGTGGTCGTCACCGACCGCGTCGACGGCTGCCTGCTTGAAGCGGGACCCGATTCCTTTCTCACCGAGAAGCCGTGGGCTGCGGATCTCTGCGGTAAGATCGGGTTAAGCGACCAACTCATCGGCTCGAATGATTCTGAGCGCAAAACTTACATCGTAGCTAAAGGCAAGCTGGTGGAGATGCCCGATGGGCTCATGTTCATGGTGCCCACCAAGATCATGCCCACCGTGTTGTCGCCGCTTTTTTCCTTGCGCACAAAAATCCACATGGCGGCGGAATGGTTTCATCCGCGACGGGATGCCCCCGAGGATGAAACCGTTGCCCAGATGGTGGAGCGGCATTACGGCCCCGAGATGGTGGAACTCCTTGCCGATCCGCTGCTCTGCGGCATCTATGGTGGCGACGCTTCGCAGTTGAGCGTGCGGGCTGTGCTGCCTCGCTTTGCCGACATGGAATCGAAACACGGCAGTCTGGGCCGCGGCATTCTCAAAGCTCGTAAAAAAATGGGCGCGAAGGCAGATGTGCCCGCGCGGCCGGTCTTCACCTCGCTCAAAGAGGGCATGCAACAGATCATCGATGCCCTGGTGGCGCGTCTGGATGCGAGCGCTTTAAAGACGTCTTCGCTGGTGCAGGCGGTGACCCGGGAGCATGACGGCTGGACTGTTTCCGCCGGATACCGGAGCGACTGCTTCGATGCGGTGATAGTCGCCACCCCCGCACATGCCGCCGCCGCCGTGCTACTGAGTGCGGACGAGAACCTTTCCCGCGATCTGGGCGGGATTCAGTACAGCTCCTCGG
>Ga0210400_10004267_pt1 | contig 12426 bp, 9 predicted proteins | sample IncBWH26MmetaG_FD_155456 | JGI IMG/M metagenome (GOLD analysis project Ga0210400, IMG submission 155456) | Forest soil microbial communities from Barre Woods Harvard Forest LTER site, Petersham, Massachusetts, United States - Inc-BW-H-26-M | ecosystem: Environmental > Terrestrial > Soil >...
GCGGATGCGGCGCAGTTGCTGCCTCAATCCAGCCAGCGTTGGTGGGAGCCCGGACTGAGTAATCGGCGCAAGATGCACATCGAGATCGATCAGCGGATCTATCAGGTTACGAGTTCTGCAACCACGCTGGCGGGCGAGCGGGAACGTATCTTCACGGTATCGGTTCTCCCGGTCGCGAAAGGGAGCACGGGCGATACGCTTGAATTGAGCGCGACCACGATCACGGGCGCCATGCGGCTGTTGCCATGAGATTTGCACGGCTCGCCATTGCCGCGGCGGTAGTCTGCTGGCTCGCGCCACGCTCGGCAGCGGGTGCGGATTCCACCCCGGCCCCGGTTTCCGACGACCGGATCGTACTCAGCGTCAACGGCTCCACTCTGCCCGGAACCAATGGCGGCGGTGGCGGTTCGGCCGGGTGGTTGCACAACTTCGATGCCAGTACCCTCGCGGGAATCGGCGTGGAACATCAGGGGCTATCTTCTGCCCAGTGGACGTTCGCCTCAGTCAACGGCTCCCTGACCCGTGACCTGGGCGATGCGCGTTATAGCTTCTATGGCGAAGCGCACGAGGGTGCCGGCGATGATGGCCCGCGCGCCTTCAAATACTCGGTCTTGGCGGCCGGAATAATCGGCACGTACTTCCATCGTTTGTCCGTGCAACTGGAAGATCGACAGTTCGACGTTGAAACGACGCACGGGAATCTGCCCAAGCTCGGGCTTTCGTACTTGGTGAATCCGCATGTCCTGACGGGGGTCTCCTACGCCGACTCGGTGAGCGGCAATCTCGGAACGCATCTCACGTCCGCTCGAGTCGACGTGTATTCCTCCAAGGCGAACTTTCTGGCGGGCGTAGCCTTTGGCCAGGTCTCACCGACCGTGTTGGGCCTCGAGTTTGTGGTGCCAGGGAAATCGCTCCGGGAGGGCTATGTCGGTGTGACCAAACCGTTGCCGCACGCGCGCGGCGCCCTGACTCTGGTCGTTGACTACCAGGATCTTTCGGGCAGCAACCGGGTCGCAGTAACGCTCAGTTATATTTTTCACGTCGGCCACCACGGTAAGCCAACGTGACGACGTGGACCCGCCAGCGCAAGCTCCTTTGGGTGCCCACGGTCGTGGTGTTAGCCGTCGTGCTGATCGCCGGATCGCGCATGATCGCTCTCAGTGTGCGGCACGACGCGGCCGTGGCTCGCGAGACGGCCGCGACGGTCGCAAACACCTCCGTCAGGAAGATTGAGCCGCTACTGCAAAAGCTGGCCGATCTTGCGGGGCGACGGGCCGCCTTGGCCGCACAGGCACCATTACGCAGGGATACGCTCGCCTCACTCGAATCGTTGCCGCCGGTGGCCAAGACCCTCTGGATGACGAGTGACGACAAAGTGCTGGGTTCCCTGCCGGCAGAGGCTGCCACCGCAAACGGCATTGCAAGCGAATGGGGGTCGGCGGACTCCGCTCACACCGTCCCGGGCGCCGCCGTTCTGGGTCCGATGCGTCTGGGTAGCCTGTGGCTCATAGCAGTACGATTTCCGGTAGCGGCAAGCAGCCCTTTGACGGCAGGCCCTTTGGCGGCAGCCGGATTGCGCGGCTGGTCGGTTGCCTACGCAGATTTGGACGAGCTGATCGCCGCAAGTCAGCTGAGACGGCTGATTGACATTGGTTACGACTTCGATCTCTCTCAAGTCGAGCCCTTAAGCTCCCGCTCGCGCAGCTTCGTCAGTTCCCGTACGGAACCCTTGACGGACACTGTCGCGGCAAGGATCCGACTACCGGTGGCGGCCGCCATTCCCGGCAGCTACTTGGAGCTGGCGATCCGCCCGCGGGCCGGTTGGTTTCCCGCGACGCTGCTCGCCGCGGAAATCGGCCTGCTGGTATTCCTAGCATGGCTCCTCGCCTTCGGCACTCACGAATTAACGCATGAGTTGCAACGCTCACGCGCGGACCTGGTGGCCGCGCTGCAGCGCCAGCGCTCGACCAATCAACAGCTCGCGGTGGAGATGCAGAAGCGGCTCAATCTGCAGGAAACCTTCGATCATGCGCGCTTTCATGATGCATTCACGGGACTGCCGAACCGGCGCTATTTCATGGACCAACTCGACCGGGCACTGCGCGACATGCGCAAGCAGCAGCGCCAATACCTGGCGGTGATCATCGTCGACATAGTTCGATTCAAACTCATCAATGACATTCTGGGTCATACGGCCGGCGACGAGTTGATGGTCCAGGCGGCGCGCCGTTTCGAGAAAACAACATCGGCGTTCGAGGGTGTGCTGGCGCGCTGGGGCGGTGACCAGTTTGCTGTGATGATACTGGACGTGGCTTCCCGTGACGCGGCCATGAATGTTGCCAGCCTGCTCAGAGGGGAATTACGCTCGCCGTTCGATTTGCGCCGGCACCGACTCGTCGTCGCGGCAACCATGGGCGTCACGTGGGCGGATTCGGGCCTGCAGCGCGCGGAGGACGTCGTGCGGGAAGCTGACATCGCATTATCGGCCGCCAAGCATCACGAGACTGCCAAGATCCTCGGCTACGCGCCGAACATGGCCGGGCAGGCCGCGAACCTGGTGAGCTTGGAGGCGGACCTGCACGTTGCAAGTGAAAGGCACGAGCTGCAGCTGCTGTTCCAGCCGATCGTCAATCTGCACACCTACAAGATGGTGGGTGCCGAGGCGCTGTTACGCTGGCGCCATCCGGTGGAAGGCGTGCTCGCTCCGGATAGATTCTTAGGTATCGCGGAAGAAACCGGATTGATGGTGCCGATCACCCATTGGATCATCCTCAGGGCGGTCAGGGTTGCGGAGGAGTGGCGGCGGCGTCTGCCGGCCAATCAAGAGTTCTTCATCAGCGTCAATCTTTCCCCGACGGCGTTGCGAGATCCCGACTTGAGCCAATACGTCGCGTCGTTGCTGCGAGAGACGCAGTTGCCGCCGTCGTTGCTCAAGTTCGAGCTGACCGAGGCTGCGCTGATCAGCAACGTCGGTGCGGCGCGCGAGACTCTCGATCAGCTGCATGGCCTGGGGGTCCAACTGATGCTCGATGATTTCGGGACCGGTTACTCATCACTGAGTTATTTGCAGCTCTTTCCATTCGACTTCGTAAAGATTGAGCGCCCCTTCGTGAACCTCATGGCCTCCGATCAGGCCAACACCGGTATGACGGCTGCAATGCTACAGATGGCCGGCAGCCTGAATCTCACGGCAATTGCGGAAATCGTCGAGACCGAGGAAGCAGCGCAGGCTCTTCAGGCGATGGGTTGCGATTACGGACAGGGCTACTATTTCAGCGAGCCCATCGAGGCCGAGCCCGCGCTGCAGCTTCTGCGCAGCGGGCAGCCTTTCCAGCCAAGGCCTGAGAGCTCGGCAACTCTTAAGATTCGTCCGTTAGAGGAGGACGGCTCACCGACGATCAGGATGCGGATCGATCAAGATCAGCCCGAGCAGCAGAGTTCGCCGACGGTGAGGATTCCTCCGCTGGAGGAGGACGGCTCGCCCACGATCAAGACACGGATCGATCAAGATCAGCCCGAGCGGGAGTCGTCGCCAACCGTGAAGATTCCTCCGCTGGACGAAGACGGTTCACCGACGATCATGATACCGGCCGCCCAACACCACTTGCAGGCTTCGCGGTGGACATCGGAAACCGTGAAGCTCCGTCCGCTGGAGGAGGAGGGCTCGTCCACGGTCGGGCCAGCCGAAAATCCCATCGAGGAGCCGCAGTTGAAGGGCGCTCGACGGAGGTAAGGGGCTTATTTATCGCCCCAGGCGCGGGCGAATTCCTTCATTAGGGCGCGGCGGCGCCTGCTGTCGATCGTGCCATACAGCGCCACATGCGGAGGTAACGCCAGCCCAGGCAGCACAATGCAACCGGGACTTAGCGTGCTAGACGCGCCAAACCGAACGCCGTCGCCAATGAGAGCGCCCAGATTGGTACGGTTCGAGATGACGCGGGCGGCGCGATAGCGCAAGCCCACCTGTCCTTTTTCGACAAGTGTGTTTGCCATCATCACGTTGCCGGCGACCACGATATCGCGCCCCCCAATGCTGTCGCCCATGTAGACGAAATGTCCCAGATAACTGTGCGGGCCAAGAATGACCGAGCGCACCACTTCGCAGTGTGCGCCTATGAGGCAGTCCGCGCCCACCACCACTTCATGCCGTAACACGGCACCGGCGCGCACCACGCTACGCGCACCCAGTATCAGGCGGCAGGAGTGATCAATCACGGCGCCTGCTTCAATCACGCTGCCTTCACCCATGGAGACGATCTTGCCGCGCACCAGGGCGGCCGGATCGATGGTACCGTTCAGTTGGAACGGCGCCGCGGCGACAAATTCGCGCAATCGCGGGAGAAACTCCTCCAAGGAAGCACGATCAAGCGGCAGCAAACGATGTCGCGGATCTTGCGGGTCCAGATCCCAAAGCGATCGAAGAACACCGAACACGATATCGGAGTCGTTCGGCATCAGCGCTTTGCCCCTCGGGCTTGGTGCTGCAAGACTCCGCGATGTTCGGCGATCCTCCGCAGCAGTTCATCGCCCGCCGATTCGACGGTGCGTGCTAGATTGCTGTGCAGAGTTCCAAAAATGGTCTCGCGATCACGATCGCGCTCGGCCCAATTGATTGGATGCAATCCCAATTGAAAGCGCGGCGGCGTGTCTCCGGAAGTCAGCATTTCCCACGCCGGATTCCACCAAGCGCGACATGAATCCGAAAAATACGGCATGTCGCGGTAGAATTGATCGTCGTAGGCGTTCATATACTGCCCGGCGTGCCGCATCGGGTCCTCGCCATTGAGACCGGGTTGGTGCATGGCGATCGCCGTTACCCGCGTGCCGCTGAGTTCGCCGAGCAAGGTTGCCTGCATGCGGATCAATTCGCGCCATTCTTGCCGGGGAAACGCCTCGAGAAATTTCACGTCGTAGTGCAATCCTACTTCGTGACCCATTGCGGCCAGTCGACGTCCTAAGGTTCCATGTTCGGGACTGAGCATGTTGTAGTAAAGACCATTGAGTAGTAAGAAATACGTGGAACGCACGCCGCGCCGCGCTTCTTGATCTGCCAGATCCAGGGCCGCAGCAGGAGAGTAGTCGACATCGTGTCGCAGAATGAAGAAAGGTGCCGTCGGGAAGCCGCTGGCCAAGTCCGCGAAGCGTAGCGGCCGATTAGTGCGGGAGATTCGCTCGATGATCCACCAGTAGGTGTCATAGTCGAAGCTGTCGCGCATCGCATCCGCGTTCATGGCCAGATATCGAACTCACCAGGCGCAACCAGTTCGTCGATGGTCATCTGAATCGTTTTCACCGCTTTGGATTCCAATGTGGATCTTGATGCACATTGTGCACCACATTGGGCGGCGAGCGCACGACGTTGACCAGCCAAGCCACGCCGAGCAAGAGCGGCACAATTTCCGCAAGCGCGGGAAAGACAGAGCCACCTCCCAATGCGTACTTTTCCACACTGATTTAACATCGCATCTCAATGAGGACGTCCTCACTATCACGGCAATCGAAGCTGTCGACCTTGTCATGGTCGATGTTCGTTAGGACGGGCGGCGGCGACAGTATTTATAAGAGGAGAGAATCATGTCGAAAGTTCTAGTGCTCTATTATTCGTCATACGGTCATATCGAAGCGATGGCGGCGGCCGTCGCCGAGGGGGCCCGGGAAGCCGGTGCGAGGGTCGATATCAAACGTGTTCCCGAACTCGTATCCGACAAGGTCGCGCGCGACTCGCACTACAAGATCGATCAGGCTGCGCCAGTCGCGAAGATCGACGAACTCGCCGCTTACGACGCCATCATCATTGGCGCCGGCACGCGGTTCGGACGACTGTCCTCGCAAATGGCCAATTTCCTGGACCAGGCCGGCGGCTTATGGATGCGCGGAGCGTTGCACGGAAAGGTCGGCGGGGCATTCACCTCAAGCGCCACGCAACATGGTGGGCAGGAAACGACGCTTTTCTCGATCATCACCAATCTCTTGCACTTCGGCATGGTGATCGTCGGCCTCGACTACGGTCATGCGGGTCAGATGACCCTTGACGAGATTACCGGTGGATCCCCGTACGGCGCCACGACGATTACCGGTGGTGATGGCAAGCGCATGCCGAGCGCGAACGAGCTGGTCGGAGCGCGCTACCAAGGCCGCAAGATTGCGGAGGTCGCGAACAAGCTGCACGGCTGATTCAGGCGGCTGCCGGGATCGCAAAGTTCGCCTTAGCCCACGCGGCAAACTTCGTCGGCTGTCGGCCGGCGACTTTGTTGGCGAGCGTAATTGCGTCGCGCGAATCCTCACCGAGGTAGGTGTGGGCCTCGAAGTAGGCGAGCATCTCCGCGATTTCCTTGGCGCCTGGGAACCAGCCGGCAAAAAGTTCTTGCGGGACTTGCTTGAACGAGAACTTGTGTCCCTGTCGATTCAGCGTGGCGATGATCTCGTTGAAGCTCAGGAAGTCGCCGACCAGCGGCAAATGTTCACCGTGCCCCGCGAGTTCCGGCTGCGCGAATGTACCGGCCACGATGTGGCCGAGTTCGGTGATGTCGCCCATGTGAATGACGCGCTTCTCCGGATCGAGCGGCAGCGCCCAACCCATGGTCCCATCCGCTTGCTTTTGCGGAGCCATTACGCCGAGCAGATTTTGAAAGTAGAACGGCGCCATCACGAATGTGTGGTGCGCGAATCCAGCCTCCCTCACGCTGCGCTCGATCTTTGCCTTGTTCGTGAAATGCGGCACCGCGTGCTTGCCGCGGCTGATCGCCTCCACGTTCGGCAACGTCGACCAGATGAAGTGCTGAACGCCGGCAGCTTTCGCTGCGTGAACGGCCGCGAGGGCCTGCTTGCGCTCGTCCGTGCCCGGTTCCCAGGGATTGGTTACCAGATAAACTCCGTATGCTCCGGCAAACGCGGCTTTCAGTGTGTCTGGATGATTTAGATCCGCCTGCACGACTTCGTCAGCCAACTGCGAATGCTTGGCCGGATTGCGCGTCAACGCGCGTACCTTGAATTGACCGCTCGCCTGCAGCGCACGCACGACGGCGCCGCCCTGAAGACCGGTTGCGCCGACGACGGCGATGAGCTTTTTGGTGTTTGGCATGGCACTTCTCCAATGAGTAGTTTCTCGGTAGCGAAGAGAGTGCGCTCCCGCGATTCATCTTTAAAGCCTGCATTATTCGATGTTATCCATCGGCGCTAGAGATAGATCAGGATCGGGTATTCTCTATGGCGCAAGCGGACCATCCAGTCAACCGGGCGCGCGATATGGCTAACACTCTCTTACCGGACGACATGGCGCGCATCGCGGCGCCCGCCCGCATCGCCGTCGCGATCGGCGATATTCCAGGGGCCGTGTCTCTGGTTTGGCGACGCGGTGAGTTGCTGCAGCTGGAAACTGTCGGCCTGCGCGACATCGAGGCGAAGTTGCCGGTCGAGCGCGATACGATCTTTCGTATTGCCTCGATGAGCAAGCCCGTCGTCTCGGTGGTGGCGATGATTCTGATGGAGCAGGGAGCCATGCGGCTCGATGATCCAATCAGCAAGTGGGCCCCTGAATTCGCGCGCATGCGCGTGCTGCGTCGTCCGGACAGTCCCTTGGAAGATACCTATTCCGCGCCGCGAGCCATCACCATTGAGGATCTGATGACGCACCGCTCGGGCCTGTCCTATGCGTTCACCGCCAAAGGACCCTTGTCCCAGGCACTTGAAGAGCGGTTCGGGCTCAAATTGGCAGGCTGGCGCTCGTCTGACGAATGGATGAGCGCGCTGGCATCTCTACCCTTGAGCTACGCGCCCGGCGAGCGATTCAATTACGGTCACTCGACCGATGTCCTTGGATTCATCATCGGTCGGGCGGCAGGCTCCAGCCTACGGGAGGCCATGCAGGAATTATTGTTTGCTCCCTTGAATATGGCCGACACCGACTTTTGGGTGCCGCCGGAAAAGCGCGCGCGAGCGGCGGTGCTATACCGGTCCTCTGCGCCGCGGATTTTCACGCCGCTGCCGCTGGCCGGCTTCTTGGACGAATCGCCGCCCGTGATCACGGCCGGCGGCCAGGGCTTGGTATCAACCGCCGACGACTACCTTACTTTCGCGCGCATGCTGCTCGGAGGCGGACAAGTCAACGGCAAGCGGGTGCTGTCGCAGGAATTCGTCCGCTTGATGACCTCGAATCGCCTGACGCCGGATGTGCGCCGCGCCTTTCAGTTCGGTATCCCCTTCTTCATGGCACAGGGCTTCGGACTTGGGGTTTCCGTTGTCATGGATCCGAAGAAAAACGCCTGGATGGGGCCGGGCAGTGCGGGCGCATTCGGCTGGCCGGGACTTTTCGGCGGTTGGTGGCAGGTCGACCCACAACGCGAGACGGTGATGCTGTGGCTGCAGCAAACCATGCCGCCTCAAGCGCCGCCCGGCAACAGCAGCGCCATGGGGGATTCGCGCATGGCGGAAACGTTCACCCGATTTTTATTCGCACATCCCAAACTGCTTTCGCTGATGAGCACGATAGCGCAGCGATCCGGAAAAGCACCGCGCATGCCGGGCATTGCCGCCGTCCAAGGTTTTCAGAGGGAGACTGAGGCGGCGCTGGCAAAGTTGGCCTAGCCAACGCAGCGTTCGTACAACTCACGTCAGGAAAGTGCAAGCAACGAGCCCTCGGGAGCGACTAGCATTTTCTGCAAGTACCCTATGACGCACTCGATGCACAACGGCGGACCACGATCTTCCAGGTCAGTGTCAGAACTGTCCGACACCCGAGCAGGCTCCAGGATCGATATGACAGGGCATATTTCTGGAAGAAGATTCCCAACCCACACAGCACAGAAGCGCGTACGCGAACTAAGCGAACTGAATTGATGGCTTCCATGTCGTGCTTTTTGTGATGGGCGGCCGCCTCGCCGCAGGGGTCGCAGCGCGCCTCGCCGTCTTAGGCTTGGTGCTGCTCACTGGCTGTGAGCATAAGGCCCCACCGCCGGCCCCGCCGCCGCCGAATGTCTCGGTCGTCACCGTGCAAGCTCAGGCGGTGCCGATCACCACTGAGCTTCCCGGACGCGTGGCGGGCTACCGTTACGCCGACGTGCGACCGCAGGTCAACGGCATCATCTTAAAGCGGCTGTTCGTCGAGGGCAGCGACGTCAAGGCGGGGCAGCAGCTTTACCAGATCGACCCTGCGCCCTATAAGGCCAGTTACGACAGCGCCGTCGCGGCGGATGCTTCCGCCCGGGCACTCGCGGAACGCTACAAGCCGCTGGCCGAAGCGAATGCAGTCAGCAAGCAGGATTACGACAATGCCGTGGCCTCGCACCTCCAGGCGCAGGCGGCGGTGGAAACGGCACGCATCAATCTGATCTACACCAGAGTTCTGTCTCCGATCACGGGCCGCATCGGCCGATCGTTGATCACGGAAGGGGCGCTGGTCACCGCCAATCAAGCCACCGCGATCGCCACCGTCCAGCAACTCGACCCGGCGTACGTGGACGTAACCCAACCCATCACGACCCTGCTGCGCTTGAAACGGGAGGCCGCCGCGGGACTGCTGAAGCAAAACGAGGCGGGAAAGGCCCAGGTGAGAGTACGGCTGGAAGATGGCAGTGACTACGCCCACCCCGGCACACTGGAGTTTTCCGAGGTGACGGTGGACGAGGGCACGGGCTCGGTCACGCTGCGTGCGCTGATGCCCAATCCCGAGCGTCTACTTCTGCCCGGCATGTTCGTGCGCGAAGAGATCCAGGAAGGCGTGCGTCAGGGTGCCGTGCTGGCACCGCAACAGGGCGTCAGCCACGATCAGAAAGGCGCGCCCAATGCACTCGTGGTGGGTCCGGACAACACGGTGGAACTGCGGAGTATCGAGACCGATCGCGCTATCGGCGATCAATGGTTGGTGACTTCCGGTCTCAAGCCCGGAGACCGCATCATCGTCGAGGGGATTCAGTCGGCGAAGCCCGGCGCCAAGGTGACGCCCGAGGAGTACCGGGCGGCGGATGAGAAGACCGCGCAGCCGCGACCCGCGACCGCTTTAGGCGCCGCAAAGTAGGCGCCGGCCATGGTCAACTTCTTCATCGACCGCCCGGTTTTTGCCTGGGTACTCGCCATCGTCATCATGCTGATGGGCGCACTCGCCATCACGACGCTGCCCATCGCGCAGTATCCGAGCATCGCCCCGCCTGCCATCTCAATTCAGGTGACTTATCCCGGTGCCTCGGCCGACACGGTGCAAAGCGCGGTCACGCAGGTCATCGAGCAGCAGTTGAGCGGCATCGATCACTTGCTCTATTTCGGATCCGAAAGCGATGCCGACGGGAGTGTGACCATCACGCTCTACTTCGAGCAGGGCACCAATCCGGACATCGCCCAGGTGCAAGTGCAGAACAAGCTGCAGCTCGCCACGCCGCTCCTGCCGGTGGAAGTGCAGCAGCAGGGGCTGCGCGTCGCCAAGGCCACCCGCAATTTCTTGCTCGTGGTCGGCTTCTACTCGAGCAATGCTTCGATGAGCAGCGAGGACGTGAGCGACTACATCGCCTCTTATGTACAGGATCCGATCAGCCGCACCCCCGGGGTCGGTGACTTTCAGCTGTTCGGCACCCAGTACGCGATGCGCATCTGGCTGGATCCAGTGAAGCTCAATAACTATGGGCTGACACCGACGGACGTCAACAACGCGCTGCAGGTGCAGAACCTGCAGGTGCCTTCCGGGGAGCTGGGGGGCCTCCCCTCGGTGAAGGGACAGCGCCTCCACGCGACCATCATCGGCCCCGAACGCCTCACGAGTGCGGAGGCGTTCGGCCGCGTGCTGCTCAAGGTGAACACCGACGGCTCGCAGGTGCGGCTGCGGGACGTCGCGCGCATCGGCCTCGGCGCCGAGAGCTATTCGGTCCACACCGAGTACAACGGCCATCCGGCGGCGGGCCTGGCGGTGAAGCTCGCCCCCGGCGCGAACGCGCTGGATACCGCTAACGCGGTGCACGCGACCATGGACAAGCTGGCGCCGTTCTTCCCGCCCGGCCTCACGCTCATTTATCCCTATGACACCACGCCATTCGTGCGCGTCTCCATCGATGAGGTCGTGAAGACGCTGTTCGAGGCGATCGTGCTGGTGTTTCTGGTGATGTATCTGTTCCTGCAGAACTTCCGGGCCACGCTGATTCCAACCATCGCCGTTCCCGTGGTGCTCTTGGGCACGTTCGGCATACTCGCCGCCGCGGGATTCTCGATCAACACGTTGACCATGTTCGGCATGGTGCTCGCCATCGGCCTCTTGGTGGACGATGCGATCGTCGTCGTGGAGAACGTCGAGCGCGTGATGGAGGAGGAGAAGCTCTCACCGAAGGATGCGACGCGCCGCTCGATGACCGAGATCACGGGCGCGCTGGTCGGCATCGCCCTGGTGTTATCGGCGGTGTTCCTGCCCATGGCCTTCTTCGGCGGCTCGACGGGTGTCATCTACCGTCAGTTCTCCATCACCATCGTCTCGGCCATGACCCTGTCGGTGATGGTGGCGCTGATCTTCACGCCTTCATTGTGCGCGACGCTCCTGAAGCGGCGGGTCGCGGAGGCTCATGAGCGCGAGCGAGGGTTCTTCGGATGGTTCAATCGCGGCTTCAACCGGATGAATCGCGGCTACGAGCGCGGGGTCACGCATGTCACGGGGCGCACGCGGCGCTACCTCTTGGTGTATGGGGTCATCATCGTGGCGATGGGCCTGTTGTTCGTGCGCGTGCCGAAATCCTTCCTGCCGGATGAGGATCAGGCCATTTTGTTCGTTCAGGTGGTGGCGCCGCCGGGCGCAGCGAGTGAGCTCACACAGAAGGCACTCAATGAGGCGCGCGACTACTTTCTCAAGGATGAGAAAGATCTCGTGAGCGGCGTGTTCACCGTCAACGGCTTCAGCTTCGGCGGCCACGGGCAGAATGCCGGCCTCGTATTTGTCCGCTTGAAGGACTGGTCGCAGCGCAAGGGGACCAAGAACTCGGTGTTTGCCCTGGCGGGGCGCGCCAACCAGCGCTTCCACCAGATCCGGGGAGCGTTCGTGGTGGCGTTCGCACCGCCGGCCGCGCTAGAGCTCGGCAACGCCACGGGATTCGACTTCGAGCTGGAGGACCGCGGCAACGTCGGTCATGCAGCGCTGATGCAGGCGCGCGGTCAGCTACTGGGAATCGCGAGCAAGGACCCGGCGATCGGCATGATACGGCCGAACGGCCTCGATGATGAGCCGCAGTACAAGCTCGACATCGACTGGGAAAAGGCGAGCGCGCTCGGCCTGGCGATCGGCAACATCAACGATGCCCTGGGCGCCGGCTGGGGATCGGCCTTTGTCAATCAGTTCGTCGACCGCAACCGCGTCAAGCGGGTGTTCCTGCAAGGCGATGCCGACTCGCGCATGCTGCCGCAGGACCTGGGCCTCTGGTACGTGCGCAACGGCGCGGGTCAAATGGTGCCCTTCTCGACCTT
>Ga0210400_10004269_pt1 | contig 12426 bp, 13 predicted proteins | sample IncBWH26MmetaG_FD_155456 | JGI IMG/M metagenome (GOLD analysis project Ga0210400, IMG submission 155456) | Forest soil microbial communities from Barre Woods Harvard Forest LTER site, Petersham, Massachusetts, United States - Inc-BW-H-26-M | ecosystem: Environmental > Terrestrial > Soil >...
GTTCAAGATCCAAGAGGGCAAGATCCGCCAGATCGAGGCCGTGCTCACGACGGTGCCGTTTCGGATGGAATCAGGGTGGTAGCAGCTGCCGGCAGCCCCACCGCAGATTGATGCGGCGCAGCATTACGGGGTTGAGCGGCCTGACGCATACTCAAGCTCACGGGACACTTCACCCACGACCGGACGATGACATAGGCCCATGAGCCAGGCCGCCGCAATCGAGCCGCGAAGGAATCCGGCAAATGCCCGGCGGCGTGCCGGCAGAACCTGGCGGTGGGCTCTTGCGAGCCTGGGTGCCGGCGTGATGCTCGCCCATGCCCAGGGGCGCGACTGGCACGATCATGATGTTGACGGCACGGTCTCGCAGCTGTCCCAGGCCCTGCGGGCGCGGGCCGATGATGTCGCTGCGCACTTTGCGCTCGCCAATGCCCTGTACGCCAAGGGCGACCTGGACCAGGCAATCCTGCAGTACCGCGAGACGCTGCGCCTGAAGCCGGATTTTGCGGAGGCGCACCACAATCTGGGAACTGCGCTGTTCCACCAGCGCGACCTCGACGCTGCGATCGTGGAATATCGCGCCGCATTGGCCGCAAAGCCTGCGTTTGCGGAGGCCCACAATAGTCTTGGCGTCGCGCTTCGCGACCAGCAGGACCTGGCGGGCGCGGCTGCGGAGTTCAAAGAGGCCGTGCGATTGAGGCCCGGCGACGCCGCGGCGCACTTGAATCTCGCGGACGTGCTGTATGGGACGCACGATGTGCCCGGGGCGATCACGCAATACCGCGCGGCGCTGAAGATAAAGTCGGATCTGGCGGCGGCGCACACCGGACTTGGCAATGGCCTGCGTGACCAGCTGGATCTGGATCAGGCCATTGCGCAATACCGCGAGGCGCTGCGGCTGCAGCCCAATGACCTTGAGGCGCATGACAACCTCGTCAAGGCGCTGCGCGACAACAAGGACTGGTCAGGCGTGATTGCGCTGTACCGCATCACCATACGCCAAACACCCGATGACCCCTTCGCTCACTTCAATCTCGGCAATGCACTCTATGCCAAGCCGGATCTGGAAGGGGCGATTACCCAGTACCGCGAAGCGGTGCGGCTGAAACCGGATTTCGTGGAGGCCCACAACAATCTTGGGAGCGCCCTTCGGGTCAGGTCCGACACGGACGGTGCAATCGCCGAATACCGCACAGCGCTGCGGCTGAAGCCTGACTTCGCCGATGCCCATGGCAATCTGGGGACGGCGCTGCGCGACAAGCATGACCTGGATGGCGCCATCGCCGAGTACCGGGAGGCCCTGCGGCTCAAACCGAATCTGGCGCAAGTGCATCACAACCTGGGCAATGCACTGCATGACCAGGCGGACGGGGAGGGCGCAATCGCCGAGTACCGCGAGGCCTTGCGACTCATGCCGGACTTCCTTGAGGCGCACAATGATCTTGGCAATGCGCTTCGCGGCAAGCAGGACCTCGATGGCGCAGTGGCTGAATACCGGGAAGCCATCAGATTGAGTCCGGAGAATCTCGAGGCACACCGCAATCTGGGCAACGCATTGCACGACGGGCAGGACCTGGCGGGCGCAATGGCTCAGTACCGTGAGGCCTTGCGGCTGCAGCCCGGCGATGCCTTCTCGCACTTCTATCTTGCCAATGCTCTGTATGACACCCACGACGTGCGCGGCGCCATGGCGGAGTATCGCGAGGCCCTGCGATTGGATCCGGACTTGGCCGCGGCGCACATCAATCTGGGCAATGCGCTTCATGACGAGCAGGACCTGGATGGCGCCATTGCGCAATACCGGCAGGCGCTGCAATTGGAGCCACACAACACCCAGGCAACCAACAATCTGGGCAATGCGCTTCATGACAGCAGCGATCTGAACGGCCCCGGGGCGCTGGATCGAACGCTGACCCTGCTTGGCGACAGCGCCGAATCCCATAACACGCTCGGCACTTCTTTGCGGATAAAGCAGGATCTGGATGGGGCAATAGTCCAGTTCCGGGAGGCGCTGCGCATGAACCCGAACCTGGCCGCGGCGCACTTCAACCTCGCCAATGCCCTGTACGCCAAGCAGGATCATTTGGGCGCGATTGCGCAATACCGTGAAACCCTGCGGCTCATGCCCAGCAGCGCCTGGGCCCATTTCAATCTTGGCTTTGTCCTGGGCAGTGACCAGGATCTGAAGGGGCAGATCGATGAATACCGTCAGGGCCTGCGCCTGCGACCGGATGACGCCGAGGAGCACAATAATCTGGGTGTTGCGCTCAGTCAGTTTCACGACCTCAAAGGTGCAATCGCGGAGTTTCGCGAAGCCCTGCGCCTCAAGCCAGAAGATGCCGAGGCGCACAACAATCTCGGAATTGCGCTTCGCGGCAGCAACGATCTGAATGGCGCGATCGCCGAGTACCGCGAGGCCCTGCGCCTGAACCCGGATTTCGTTGAGGCATACAACAACCTCGGTGTGGCCCTGGATGAAAAGCACGATGTGAGCGGTGCAATCGCGCAGTACCGGCAGGCCCTGCAACTGAATCCCCTGTACGCTGAGGCGCACAACAACCTGGCCCGGGCGCTGCGCGGGAACAACGATTTGGATGGTGCGATTGCAGAACTTCGCGAAGCCGCGCGTCTGCGGCCCGATGACATGGCCATACGCAGGAGCCTGGAACGCACGTTGGAGGATAAAGAGATTGCAACCGCTGCGACGCGACGAATTCGTGATGAACTCAACCAACAATCCCAATAATCCCGAAGCACCCTTGACACGCCCGCCGGGCGTCCTGCACCCGACCCGACTCGCCAAGACCACCGCCGCGATCGCAGGGCTTACCTGTGCGCTCTCGGTGCTGGCCGGAGTAGTCGCGGCACGCGCGGCGCCGCACGGACTGCGCGGGCTGGCCGTCTCGCTGCATCTGGCGCGACAGCCGATGCTCGTCAAGGTTGCCGCCGGCATAACCAGTCTTGCCGTAGTCACGGCCGCGGTGTCGGGCCTGCTGCACTTTTATGCCTGGTGGCACGAGCAGCACGAGGCGCCGCAAGACCGTTAACGATCGCTAATCGGTCTTTAATCATTCGCACGCCGCGGCAGGATTACAATCTGTTGTCGACGACGGGGTCAGACACACGCGCTTTGTTCGGAGCTGAACCATGCGAACCAACCTCTCAGTGCTTATGGCCGCGCTTGCGCTTGGCGTTGCTGCAACTGCGCTGGCCGCGCCGGTTTCGTCAGGCGGTGGCTCGAGCAGCTCCGGCGGCTTTGCGCCGTCGGGAGGCTCCACTGCCGGTGGCGCCGGTAGCTCAAGCAGCTCGGGTAGCTCAGCCGGGACCAGTTCCGGTGGCGGTGGCGGCGCCTCGGCCGGTCATGGTGGTAATGGCGGCGGGACCGCCCACACCGGCGGCGGATGGGCGAGCCATGGCGGCACCGGGGTCGCGCGCGGCAACGGCGCATTTGCCGGCGCCCATCCCGTATTTGGTATGGGAGGACAGCGGCTGCCGGAGTTGCACGCATTGACCCATGGCGCTGCCATTGCGGTGCTCAGCGAGGCGAAGGCCCGTCCGCCGCATCCGATCCATCCGACTCACCCGCTCCACCCGAAGCCGGCGCGCGTGGTCCGCACCGGATACAATGACTTTTGCACGGGACCTTATGGCTGCGGGTCGTTGTATTCGAACCTGTTCACCTGCGATCCCGACATACAGGCCGTTCCGCATAGGTTCAACTGCCGGCCGATCCGAAAAAGCGAGCTCGAAGACTTCAGTCATGCGGGGCCCTGAGTCAATCTGAAGCTTGGGATGTGAGCAGGCGGATCGCAACGGCAAGGTCGGGCCGCGTTGCGTTACTGATGGCGATGGGTGCTCTTACCTGCTCCTGCGAGCACACCCCGACCGCCGTATCGCCCCATCCCCCCGCTGCGGCGGATTTCCAGGCGACCCTCACCGGCCTGGATCACGCCGAGCCGAATTCGCCCGCGGCGCTGGAAGCCCACCTTGAATACGCGGACTTCCTGGTAGAACAAGACCCGGGTGTGTGCGGGCAGGGCCTGGACCTCGCGCAGTCGCAGGTCCAGGTCGTGTCCGCAAATCCGGCCGCGGAGGTGGTGTTCCCGGGCGGTTGGGCACGCGTGGCGGACCTGCAGTACCGCATTCATCGCGGCCGTGCCGTCTGCACTGCGGACCCGCTCGTGCGGCAGCGCGAATTGCAATCGGCCGTCAAGGCCGCACAAAGTGCCGTGCAGGCCTATCGTGACGCATTCGACTACGCCTCGATGGCCGTTGCGCAGTTCAACATCGCGGCGACTTATCACGCGCTGGCAGACGATAACGATGCCATCGGCGCGCTCGAAGGCGCCATTGAAATGGATCGGGAGTTCGGCCTGCGCACGGATGCGCAGGACAACTACGGCGTGCTGCTGGCCTGGCGCAAGCAGCCGCCCGGCCCGGAGCAGGTCGCACAACGCATGCGCGATTTTCCCAACCGCTCCGTCACACTGAAGTTCGGCTGGTCGCCAGGCGAGGCGCTCGTGACGATCAACATTGCTCATGCCAAGGTGGTCGAAAATCAGGTGGTCCATGCGCAAAGCGCGCGCACGTTCGCGCGCCGGATCCGAGCCGCGGGCGATGCTTGGGTGGTGTCCGATGAAACCGGTGATGATCCGATTGACTTTGGAGTCTGGCCCCGGGAAACCGACCAGGACGTTGGGCCGGTGGCGGCCTTTCGTCCCACGTTATTGCGCTTCCCCACCATCGAACTCACAGCTTCCGGGGATTTCAAGGCGGTGAATGAACTCGCTGCGTTTGCGAGACAAGCGGCCGCCGATGCGCAGACGGCCATTCACGAGCATGCGCCGCAGGGCGAGGGCACGGCGGCGCCGCGGCTGGCGGCCCTGCGCAACCTGCAGATCGATTTTTCCCCGAAAGTGATCGAGTACGGGGCACGGGAGAACTACGAACTGGAAAGTGCGATGTGGATCGGGGCGACGCTGCAACAGGGCATGCGCTACCAACTCATCGCGCCGTTGCCCCTGCCGGGCGCGCCGCATATCGTCGTGTACCACCAGCTTGATTTTTCCTTCACACGCGAGGTGCCCTGCACGAACCAGCCGACCGGGCATTCGTGCGTGGAACTCATCGTTCGCGCCTCTCCGCAGGAGGCGGCGCTCGATGACGTTCTTGGAGTTGCAGACCTTCCGAACGGCGAGTCGCTGCATTACGCGTCAGCGACGACCGTGCGCATTGTCACGGATCCGGAGACTTTGCGACCATACCTGCACGAGACCCGACGCTACTGGTACATCACGCTCGGCAAGAATATCCCGGACAAGATGCTGATGGAGTCCGACCACAGCGTGATCGCCTTCACTTATCGGTAAACCCTGCTGCAGGGAAGACTCACATTTTCGCGAGCAGGGTTTGTGCCAGAGTCTTTTCGATGGCCATCTGTTTTGATTGTTCCGGAATGCCGTAGACCTTGACGACGAAGCCGGTGGTGCCTTTCTTCACGCCGAAGGTGGTGAAGCCACCCGCGGTGTTGTAGAAGGCGAGATCCCCCACGCCGGGCGCGGGCATCTGCTTAACCGCCGCGTTTGGATGCTCGATGGCCTGCCACATGGTCGGCCCCGGGTACCAGAGCGAGACGATAATTCGCGGCGAACCGTTCCAGTTGCACGTCTCACCCAACGCATGGCCCGCGCCGACGCTGGCACCGGTTGCGGCGCTGACCTCGGCCTGGGTCAGCAGCCCGCACGGGTCCGGGTTTGATTGAGCAGACGCCGGCGCGGCACTGCACAGCATCAGGGCGCATGCAAAACCGTGGATGCAACATTGCGCGTGGCTTGGTCTCATGTGTGCTCTCCTCAGCCTGTGCGCCTAATGCGTATTCGGGCCGGGCACCGTGGTCGCCATGCCTTGCGCGCCTTGCATGAAATTGCGGGCATTTTCTTGCTGCGCCTCCGCCTGGGCCTGCGTGAGGCAGGTTTCCTGCACCATCCGCGTGGCAGTATCCAAGTCCTTCTGGCAGTAAAGTGTCCGGCCGTTGCGTTGCACGCGCATGTAGTTGCCAATGGCTTTCGGGCTGTTGTTGGGTGCCGTGGTGACGCTGGCCGGCACGGTGGCCTTCGCGGCAGCGGTGCCGTCCGACCCGCCAGGTCCGGTGGCCGCGCAGGCACACAGCGCGAGCGCCGCCGCGCAGGCCAGGAATGTTCCGCCGAATCGCTGTTTCATCTTTGTCCCCTCACGCCGGCATGGAGCCGGCGACAATCTTACGCCGATACGATCGAGTTCAGCAGGGTCAGCAAGGGTTGGGGCGCGGTGACATGAGCGGAATGGCTGGCGTCCAGCTCATGATAGTCCCAGTGCTCAGCCTTCGCGCGCAGGATGAAAGCGCGGAACGGATCGCCGGCACTGAGGCGCGTGTACGAGACATAGGAGCGCGGAATTTTGGTGTCGCCATGGCGCAGCCGCAGCGGCGTCTCGAGGGTCTTGAGCGGTTGCGGCAGGCGCAGTGCATGAATCCATTTGGCGTCCTCGGCAGAGGTATCGGGCGGAATCGGGTTGGGCGCGACGCGCCAGCCGTCACCACTCTTCACTGCCGCGCGCAATCGCGCCGCCGCATCGCCTGCCAGCAGATCAACCATGGCCTGCCCATCCCGTGGTACGAAGGCATCCAGGTATATCAGGCGGGAAATGCGCTCGGGGACCCGGTCGGCAACCCCGGTGGCGACCATGCCGCCGTAGCTGTGACCGACCAGGACAAAATCCTCGAGTTGCTCGAACTTGATGACACCGAGCATGTCCTGGATGTGGGTCTCCAGGTCGATCGAGGGATTGGCGAGGTGCTCGCGCTCACCCAGGCCGGTATAGGTCGGCGTCACCAGGCGATGACCTGCGGCTGCCATGAGCGGATGCATCTTCTTCCATGCCCAGCCCGCCGACCACGCACCGTGCGCGACCAGGAAGGTCTTGCCTGTCGGCGCTGCGGCCGCGGCTGCGACCCCGGCACTCATTGCGGCGACGCCGCTGCCTGAAGCTGCCAGAAAGGATCGTCGGTTCATGAATGGCCCCCTGGTTGCGGAAGAATGCACTACAGTTCGAGCGGCGCGAAGTGTGTATCATAAGTCTTTGGTTTATATGGCCCGTTATATCTGGAGATCGATCAAAAGTGTCGCCGGAACTGGACATTCTGTTCACGCCGCTGCGGGTCGGCAGCCTGGTGCTGCGCAATCGTTTCGTGATGCCCGGCATGCAGCGTGGCTTCATGAGCGACGGCGCCCCAACACCGAAAATGGTGGAGTACATGCGCCGCTGCGCCGCCGGCGGCGTGGGTCTGATCATCAGCGAGTCCACCTCCCCGGATCACCCGTCGGCATATTGGCAACCCGTCATGGGGCGGCTGGAATCGCGAACGCTGGCCGCGTGGCGCGCGGTGGTCGATGCGGTTCGCGGCGAGGGCGCCGGTTTTCTGCTGCAGCTGTGGCATCCGGGCGCCATGCGCAAAGTGGCAGACGGGCATCCGCTGGCGAGCTACCCGGCCTGGAGCCCATCCGGATTGATTCAGACTGGACGGCCGCATGGGCATGCCATGACGCGCCAGGACCTGCAGGAACTGAAACTGGCCTATGTGCTTGCCGCGCAGCAGGCGCAGTCCCTCGGGGCCGATGGCATCGAGGTGCATTCAGCTCACGGGTATCTTCTGGATCAGTTTCTGTGGGCGGAAACGAACCAGCGGGACGATGAGTACGGCGGCCGCTCCCTCGCCGAGCGTGCCCGCTATTCCACCGAGATTGTCGCCGCGATCCGTGCCGCCGTGGGTCCGACTTTCCTCATCTCCTATCGTTTTTCGCAGTTCAAGGAGGTCGATTACGGCGCAACGGTCGCCGCCAGCCCCGAGGACCTGGGCGCCATGCTGCGACAGTTACGCGCCAGTGGCGTCGATCTGTTCAATGTGTCTTCGCGCCGCTTTCACAAGCCGGAGTGGCCCGACAGCGCGCATCCTGCCTTCACCATCTCCGAGTGGGTCAAATCGATGACCGACGCGGCGGTCATGACCTGCGGCAGCGTGGGACTGAATGTGGAAATGTTCGCCAATCTGTTCGATGACGAGGAGCCATCCGAACTGACCCTCGAGCGGGACCTGAAGATGCTGTCGGATCGGGTCCGCCGTGGGACGCTGGACCTTGTGGGCGTTGGCCGCATGCACATCGCCAACAATGATTTCGTGCAGAAAGTGCGCGCGGGTCGGTTGCGGGAGCTGGTGCTGTTCAATAAAACGATTCACCTCATGGAGGCGATGGCGGCCTTAGAACCTGGTTTCGTGGAGGACTCACGCAAGAGCGAAGCCGCGGACTAGCGCTGAACCCATGCCATCCCGTCAGGCTGGTTCGCCGCTACCTCGCCGCTGATCTGCAGCGTGCGCAGATCGATGACGGCCACTTTCCCGCCCTGGTTGACTGCGACAAAGGCACGGGAACCGGCAGGATCCATCAGTATGCCTGCCGAACCACCACCCAGCTGAAATGCCTTGATGAGCCGATGGGAGGCGGCCTCCAGAACCACCAGATTGTTGCCGCCGGATGCCTGCCCGGGACCAAACGTGCCCAGACCGGTCACCAGAACCAGACGGCCATCGAGGCTGAATTTGAGCCGGTTGGCGCCCTTAACTGCAACTGGAAAGGTCTGGAGTACCTTCATGCCGGCAACGTCAATCACCGTGATCGTTCCATCCTGGGCGTTTGCCGCCCAGATCTGCTTGCCATCCGGGGAGATATCAAAGCCTTCCGCGCCCCGGCCGGCCGGAATATTCGTGACTTCCCAAACCTTGCGGGGCGCGCCGGCTCGTGGGGCCGGCCCGAGGCTGCGCATTTGGGTGCGCAGGATGCTGATCGTGCCCGAAGCCACATTGGAGGTGTAGATATGCTCCAGATCCGGGGCGACGAGAATCATATGGGTCCGATTCTGTCCGGTGCCCATCACCCAGTCGATCTTTTGCGCGATCGGATCGTAACGGCCGATCACCTTGTTTGTTTCCGCAGTGAAATATAGCTCGCCACCCTGAAAGTCCAGGCCATGGGCAGAATGCAGCGCTCCCAGATCAATCGGCGGCAACGGTTTGCGCGTGGTCAGATCCACGATGGAAATGAAATTAAGACTGCCGCCTTCGCCGCCGTAGTTGGATATGTACGCTCGGGTTCCGTCGCTTGAGGCAATGACCTCGTGGGGATCGGGCCCAGACGGCACCCGCGCGCTGACCTGCAGGCTGCCGGAATTGATGATGGCAAGGGTATTGGAACCTTTCTCCAGAACCAGCAGTTCAGCCGCGGGCGCCACGGCGGCGGCCGTCAAGGCCAGGAACAGCAAGCTCGCGGCGATCCGGATGCGGCCGAACCGATATTGTCCAGCAACGGTCCCATTCATGGCGGGTGGCCCGACAAGGCGGCCTGGAACTGCGCGCTCTGCAGCATCGAGCTCGCCGTATTGACGATCGCATCCGAGAGCGCCTCGTAATAGTTCTCGAGCCTGTAGGAGCGGCCGAAGCGAGTCGCATCGCCCGATGCAAGGCCGTTCCACAGGGTCTTGCCGTCGCGGTCCACCACCGTCAGGTGCACCGCGACTTCGGATTTGTAGGTGGAGGTCTCCCTGACGTAAAAGGCCTTCACCTCGCCTTTTACGATCACCGCGCCGTTGCTGTCGACCGTCTTGAGGCCGGCGCGCTCGAAAAGTCCGCGCATGTGGCTGCTGACGAACGCGCCCACGTCGTCGGCGGTGGTGACGGGCTTCGGTTTGTCGTCTTCGAGGTTCTCGCCAATCGCCTCTTTGTTATCCCGGGCGTCCTGAAATGTCTCGAACTGGATCGGTGTCGCCGACATTTCCTTCGTTCCCAACTGCAGGTCCGATGTGGGTTTCCATTGCAGTGGTACATGCTCGAGCAGTGCGGTCCTTGCGTAGGCACACACGCTTACAGCGAGCAATACGGCAAGAATACGGGCGCGCATGAAGGGGTCCCTCCCGGTGATCGCAGCGGGGCCATCGCGATGGTATGTGGTAAAAGCATAATCGGCCAGAGGAATTTGGCACAATGTCGGCAACGCGAAGATGGCGTTCGAGTCTGTCGACGAAGGGGATTTTGGCTTTGAAGATCCAACCGATTCGAACATTCAGTGCGCTGTTGGTTGGCGCCATGTTGCTGCTTGCACCGGCAGCCGCGCTCCCGCAGCGCTTTGGACCGGCAAGAACCTTCGTGCAGGTCAAGGGCGACCTCTGGCGTGCAGGCAATGGGAACTGGTGGAGCCTCATCTATGTGACGCCGGATGGCATCTTGCTGGTGGATCCGATCAGTCCGGACTTCGCGACCTGGGTGAAAGACCAGCTGGCGACCCGGTTCCCGGGCAAGGTGGTGCGCTATATCGTCTACAGCCACAGTCACTGGGATCATGTCGGGGGTGCGGGCGTATTCGCCGACAGTCATCCCCACATCGTCGGGCAGGAGCGCATCCTGAAGAACATGGATGGGCGCTATCCACACATGCCCGGCAACATGATCGATCTGAATCACAACGGCACCATTGAATCCGAAGACATCGCCATTCCCACCCTCGAGCACCCGGGCATCTGCGGGATGGGCCGCGGGTACTTCGAGTCTATCGATCGCGATCACACCGGACACCTCACGCCCGCGCAATGGTGGGCGGCTCAAGGAGTCGTGCCGCCCGACATCGTCTACTCGGACCGGATGACCCTCGTCTTCGGCGGACGCACCATCGAGCTGATCTTTCCCGGACTGAATCATGCGGACGACGGCACGGTCGTCTATTTTCCCGTGGAACGGGTGGTGTTCTCGGTCGATTTTCCAGCCGATGCCCTGGTCACGACATCGATGCGCTCGCTGCCCAGTGGCTGTGGGATGTTCGACCGCCATCCGCTGGCTGAGTGGATCAAATCGTACCGGACCATTGAGGGGCTGGATTTCGACATACTGGCGCAAGGGCACGGCGCCGTGTCCTTCACCAAGGCCGACGTCAGCGAAGGACGCCACTATCTTGAAGACCTGCGGGATGGCGTGGCGCAGGGCATGGCGCAGGGGAAGAGTCTGGCCGAGCTGAAGAAAACTCTTTTGCTTGAGAAATACAAGGACTGGGCCTACTTCGACATGCTGCGGGAAGTCGATATCGAGGCGGCCTATTTGAACCTCGAGACCTATCCATGACGCGCGGAGTGATCTGGGTGGCCATGGCGATATTCGCCGTGTGCAGAGCCGCTGCTGCCGATGAGGCCGCAGCGCCGGCGCCTGCGGCGGCGGCCATCAAGGCTTGTATCCAGCAAATGGACGTCGGCAATAAATGGAAGTTCGACTGGAAGCGGCTGGAGATTGGTGCACCGCGACACCCCCGCAACAGCTATGAATCCCTCTATGCCCCGCCCGGCGCGGCCCGTGCGAACGCTTATGGCTATCCGGTGCACGTGCTATTCAGCGTCGACGGACACGACATTGACGCAGAGTATTGGCTGATCCGGGACGCCGGCGGGCATTGGCAGATTCCGGCGATCTGCACCGTGCGGTGACACGACTCAATTGGTGAAAACCACCAGCTTGCGCGATTTGATCAGCCATTGGCCGTCGCGCTTCACCAGCCGATCCTCGGACCGCCCGAAGCCACCCGCAAAGTAGCGGTTGTCCTGACCCTTGCGCAGGGTCTGCCAGTAGGACTGGTAAAGCGCCTCCGTAGGACTGGTGAATGCGATCCTCTCGTTACTGATCACGTGATACAGGTTGCCCGGCGGGGCACCTTGGGCGCGATTTTGCGCCTGGCGCGCCTGAAGGTCAGTCACGACCTTGCGGATCTCGGCGTGTCCTTTGTGTATGTCGCCATTTGCGTCGACTACAGCATCCTCGGTGAACACGGAGACATAGCCGTCGGCATCGAGCGCGTCGACGCTCCAGATGTACTTCTGCATCACTTCATGAATCGCTGCGCGATCCATGAGCTCGCGCAGCGAGTCCGGCTCGCGCGAGTGCGCGGGCACCCACAGGAACAGCAGGACAACCAGGGTCACGAGCTTTTGCATGGTTCGACTCCTGGGGCGGTGGCGATCCGGTTGCTGTGAGCGCTACCAAGCAAGCCCAACAGCAGCTTCTCAATTATACAACCGCTGTCGATGCAACGCTGCAAGGGGTCGTTGTTCATGACCACGTGACGGTCACATTCGCAGTGGGAAATATCGCAAGCGGGAACTTGGTCCGTAGAGTCCGAGGCCAAGGCTTCCGGAGTAGCGTTGATTTTCCAACTCTGCCGAACGAAAGGGTCGTTCCCTTGCGAAATTCGGGAGACTGCGCCTATTCTGCATTGCAGGTCTGATTCAACTAACTAAGAAGAGTACGGGGGGTACCATGGCTACGCATCGGTCCAATACGCATGGCCTGGGTCTGAAAGGAGCGTT
>Ga0210400_10004271_pt1 | contig 12421 bp, 10 predicted proteins | sample IncBWH26MmetaG_FD_155456 | JGI IMG/M metagenome (GOLD analysis project Ga0210400, IMG submission 155456) | Forest soil microbial communities from Barre Woods Harvard Forest LTER site, Petersham, Massachusetts, United States - Inc-BW-H-26-M | ecosystem: Environmental > Terrestrial > Soil >...
GCTGCTCAGCCAACTCCGTCAGCTCGAAATAATGCGTGGCAAACAAAGTCTTGGCCCGCACCCGCACGTGCAGATACTCAACCGCCGCCCACGCGATCGCCAGCCCATCATAAGTAGAAGTCCCGCGTCCCACTTCATCCAGAAGAATTAACGACCGCGGAGTCGCCGTATGCAGAATCGCCGCTGTCTCCGTCATCTCCACCATGAAAGTAGACCGTCCGCGCGCGAGGTTATCGCTGGCCCCAATGCGGGTAAAGACCCGGTCCACCACGCCCAGCCGCGCCGCCCGCGCCGGCACAAATGATCCCATCTGCGCCAGAATCACAATCAGCGCCGTCTGCCGCAAATAAGTCGACTTGCCGCCCATGTTCGGCCCGGTCAGCAGCAAGATATTGTGCGTGGTCGAATTCAAATGCAGATCGTTGGGTACAAACCTCTCGCTGCCGCCAGCCATCTCCTGCTGCTCGATCACCGGATGCCGTCCCTCCACAATCTCCAACTCGCCCGCGCCATCCGCCAGCTCCAAAAACTGTGGCCGGCAATAATTCCGCAGCGCCGCAACCTGTGCCAAAGAAGCCAGCACATCCACCTCGGCCAAAGCTAAAGCCGTCTGCCGGATCCGTTTCGCCTCTGCCGCAATCGCCGAACGCAACTCCGTAAACAGCCGCCGCTCGATCTCGACGATTTTTTCCTGCGCATCGAGAATCTTCGCCTCATACTCCTTCAGCTCAGGAGTAGTAAACCGCTCTGCACCCACCAGCGTCTGCTTGCGCTCATAATCCCGCGGCGCAAGATGCAGATTCGCCTTCGAGATTTCAATGTAATACCCAAAGATTGAATTGAACTTCACCTTCAGCGACGCAATCCCGGTACGCTCCCGCTCACGCTGCTCAATCTGCGCCAGTACCTGCTTGCTGTTGCGCGAAAGCTCGCGCAATTCGTCGAGGTCGTGATCTACTCCCGGTGCAATCACGCCGCCATCTGCAAAACTTAGCGGCGGTTCCGCCACAATCGTTTTCTCAATGCGTCCGCGCAGATCGCCGAGCTCATCGAGCAAAGTATTCAAACCAGCCAGCCGCTCCGCATTCAACCGCCCCACCGCCGCCTTGATCGCCGGAATCTTCGCCAGCGAAGAAGCCAGCGCCAGCACATCCCGCGGATTCGCCGCCTCCAGCGTCACCCGGCTCAAAAGCCGCTCCAGATCGAGCACGCCATCCAGCGCCCGCCGCAGCTCCTCGCGCGCAATCGTGTCCTTCACGCCCACTTCCACTGCATCCAGCCGCGTGTTAATCTCCATCAAATCCAGCGAAGGCCGCAACAGCCACGCCCGCAGCAACCGCTTGCCCATGGGAGTCACCGCCGCATCAATCGAGCGAAACAGCGTCAGCCCCGCATCCGCGCCGGCAAATAGCGGCTCAATCAACTCCAGATTCCGCACCGTAACCGCATCCAGCACCAGGCAATTCTGCCGTTCATACCACCCAATGCGGTCCACATGATCCAGCGATCCCCGCTGCGTCGATCGCACGTAATAAAGGATCGCCCCCGCCGCCGCAGCAGCCGCAGTGCGCCCGGCCAATCCAAATCCCTCCAGCGACAAAACTCCAAAATGATTTTCCAGCAGCGGAATCGCATGATCCGGCGCAAAGATCCAGTCATCCAGCGGAGTCTCGGTGCATCGCACCGATCCATGTGGCGACAGCCGCCCTCGGCTATCGAGCGGAGCAAAGCTCCGCATTTCATTCCCCGCATCGCCCGGCCGTTCGAACAGCGGCGCAGCCGAGCCATACAACAACTCCTTCGGGCGCAACTGCTCCAACTCCTCCTGCACCCGCCGCAACGCATTTTCCCCAGAAAATTCCGTAGCCCGAAATTCGCCCGTGGAAAGATCCAAAGCTGCGAAACCCACGCGCTCGCCCACCTGCGCCAGCGCCGCCAGAAAATTATTTTCCTCCGAACCCAGCAGGGAATCGGCCGCCGTTCCCGGCGTCACCACGCGCGTCACCTCGCGCCGCACCAGTTTCTTCGCCAGCCGCGCATCCTCCATCTGCTCGCAGATCGCCACTTTGAATCCCTTGCGAATCAGCTTGCCGATGTAACCCTCGGCCGCGTGATGCGGAACGCCGCACATCGGTACCGCCAGGCCTTTTTCCTTATTGCGCGAGGTCAGCGTGATTTGCAGCTCTTTGGCTGCCACAATCGCATCGTCAAAGAAAAGTTCGTAGAAATCCCCGAGGCGGAAAAACAGCAGCGCGGTGGGATGCTCTTTCTTGACAGCAGCGTACTGCCGCATCAACGGGGTGGACGGCTCATTCATCGCTTCGGCAAAGTGAGGGCTTGGCGCGGATTATAACAAAGCCATGCTGTCATTCTGAGCGAGCCGATAACCTAAAGAATATTTACCGCGCGAGCTGCCAACAGAGCCACCGTGGTCAGCGAAATGAGCGCCTGAACCATCATGAGCAGCTTGGCCCACGTTGATAAGACAGGACAGTCTGTCGGCGAGAACGCCGTACTGGTATTAAAAGCGAGAAAAAGGTAATCCACAAATCCCGGACTCCAGCATTGCTCTCCCATTTCGCGCTTGGCTTGCTGATCGAGAGTCATCTGCGGGAAAAGGAATGCTCCATCGGTATGCACGCCGCGCAACTCACGCTCGCGCGGGCCGCCTGCATCCAGCCGCCAGTACCACGAGGCGAAGACCAGGATGTTCGTAATCCATAAGGCAGTTGCGGAACGCAACAGCTCCTTGGGAGACTGTCGATGCGCGGGAAGACCCGCGACCAGCAGTCCAAGCGACCAGATCATGTCAACGGTCACGATGGAGCTCACCAGATAACCAAAAAATTTATTGAGCTTATCTTTGCCGCGCTGCCGCGCCCACGCCGTGGGAATCAGAAGCACAGCGACCACCACAATGAGCAGCCAGTCAGGTCCCGCCGACAGCGATTCGGGCAGAGACAAGCGCAAGCCGCCCACAGCCAGCAGAGCCAGCATGGCAGGCCACCGCGGCTCTAAACGTTTAGAAGGATTTGTCATCGTACTCCATAGTGCGACATCGACTTCAAAACATCAATCCGACAGAAAAAGAGGGGAAGGGCACGAACTCGTGCGTAAAGCTTGAGAAATACGAATGCCGAGTCTGTCCCGGAATTGCGTCTAAGCCAACCTCTACCTGACCAGGAAGCATCCATCCTGCGCTCGGGTTTAAAAATCAAATTCAACTGGAGACTGATAATGAACATGAACCGCATTCTCGCGGCCATCGTTACGTTTACCCTGTTAACGATCGGCAGCGTTGCCTTCGCCGTAGCGGCCAAAAAGCAAAACCATCACGACGGCCACCGCCTAGTGGCTGCAAAGCTCAAAACTGACGGGCACCATGACATTGAGAAGAGGGGCCACTACGCCGCATCGGTGGAGAGCAAAGGCGGAAAGATTGCCGCCTTCCACGTCGTTCACGACACCAAGGGGGCGATTCCCGTCAAGAAATACAAGTCCAACAAGAAAATGGTGCAGGCGACAGGTGCGCACCTAACTTACGCAGCCTTCGCTTTGCCGCAGGACATGGACATGGGCACGGTAGAAATCGGTTATTCCTACATCGATGATGACGGCAACGAAGAAATCTACTGGTTCCCGGCGGAAGAGATTCTTGACGGCGACACGGGGGCAGTCGAATACGTCCCACTAAGCAGTTAAGCAGATGCCAAAGGGCGAGCCATGCAAAAGCATGCATCCTTGAAGATGAACTAGAGGCGAAGATGAACCAGGGTGCCCCATCCAAGCTCCGCTTGGGTGGGGCTTTTGACGTAATGACGAGGCGCAACGAAAACGACCAAGCGTTATACTGAAAATATGTCCGCGGAAAAGACCTTCTACCTAGAAACCTTCGGCTGCCAGATGAACGTGCATGACTCCGAAAAGGTCATCGGCACGCTTGTGCACGAGGGATACCGCCAGGTTGAAACGGTCGAGCAGGCCGACCTCATTCTCTACAACACCTGCTCCATCCGAGACAAAGCTGAACAAAAGGTCTTCCATCGCTTGGCCGACTTCAAAAAGCTGCAATCCCAGGGCAAAAAGTTCGGAGTCCTCGGCTGCGTAGCCCAGCAGGAAGGCGAAAAGATTTTCGAGCGTGCCCCGCACGTCTCTCTGGTCTGCGGCTCAGCCTCCTACCGCAACCTGCCGCAAATGCTGACCGAACTAGAAGCGGCACCAGCCATCCGGCCCCCGGAAGCCAAAAGCCGGAAGCCGGAAGCCGATCTAGTTCGCATCACCGGCCTGGACGACCGCGAAACCGACAAGTGCTTCGAAACCGAATTCACCGCCCGCACCAATCCGCATCGCGGATACATCACCATCATCGAAGGCTGCGACAAGTTCTGCGCTTACTGCGTCGTCCCGTTCACCCGCGGTAAAGAGCGCAGCCGCACCTCCGACTCCGTCCTCGCCGAAGCCCGCCAGATGGCCGATCTCGGCTACAGCGAAATTCAATTGCTCGGCCAGAACGTAAATTCGTATAAAGATTCAGCAGGGAAGAGGTCGTTCGCAGAATTGCTAGCCGCGGTGGGCGAAGTGCCGGGAATCAAGCGAGTCCGCTTCACCACGTCGCACCCCCGCGACTTCGGTCGCGACATCATCGACGCCATTGACGCCGTCCCCACCCTCTGCGACCACGTACACTTACCCGTGCAAAGCGGCTCCAACAAAATTCTCAACGCCATGCAGCGCCTCTACACCCGCGAACAATATCTCGAACGCATCGCATGGATGAAGTCCGCGAAGCGCCCGATCAGCATTACCAGCGACATCATCGTCGGCTTTCCCGGCGAAACCGAAGAAGACTTCGCCGACACTTTATCGTTGTTAGACGCAGTCGGCTACGATGCCGTCTTCACCTTCAAATATTCCCCACGCCCGAACACGCCTTCGCTCGCACTCGAAGATGCAATTCCAGATGAAGAGAAATCCCGCCGTTTGGAAGTGTTAATGACGCGCCAGAAGGAAATACAAATCGCCAGCTACAAGAGATACATAGGAATAATTCAGGAAGTGATGGTTGAAGGTAAAAACGAATCCCGCAACCAATGGATCGGCCGCACCAGCCAAAACAAAACCTTGAACTTTACAGCCCCAGAAACATCGGCCCCACAAGTCGGAGCGTACGTAAAAGTAAAAGCAACCCAAAGTTTCCCCAACAGCCTTCTGGGAGAGTTGGTGATATAAGCAAGGTCAGTTTCAGCATCAGAAAGTCGGCATCAAAAGAGTCCGCGGCACGGCATGTTCATCTGAAATACTGGATCGCTCGTGCAAAGCAAGTAGGCAGTCGCCAGCAGCCTCAGCGGCGGCAGAAGGAGTCCCAAATGGAAGTAGAAATGACAATCCGCGGCCTTTTGATGGATCCGGTTACTAATACGCCGATTGTGATTTTGAAGGATGTTGCGGGCGAGGCGGTACTGCCGATTTGGGTGGGAGTGTATGAGGCGAATGCGATTGCACTGGAGATGGAGAAGGTGAACACGCCCCGTCCGATGACGCATGATTTGATCAAGAATGTGCTGACCGGACTGGAGGCGCAGGTGCATAAAGTTGTTGTGACGGAACTGCGGGAAGACACGTTTTATGCGGTGATCTGGGTGGAGCGCGGCGGCGAGGTGATCAGCATCGATTCGCGACCGTCGGATGCGCTGGCGCTGGCGTTGCGGGTGGATTGTCCGATCTTTGTGGATGAACTGGTGCTGAAGAATTCCAAGCAAGCGGCCAATATGTCGGATCGGGTGAACGCCGAGGAGTTGCGCAAGTATCTGGAAGGGTTGAACGATGACGATCTGGGCAAGTACAAGATGTAACCTTTTAGCTACATATCAGCAAAACCGGGGAAGGCTGGCGACTCTTGATAGAGGGATTGCACAGTTGGCACCCGCAGGCGTTGTTGAGGTGATTGCATGAGTGTACCTTGTTGAGTTGACATAATACCTGTTATCGGACATTACTAGAATCTTACGCCAAAGCCTTTCCATATCTTGGACTCTATCGCACCCATAAACCAATGACTTCTGTACGTATCGATAAGTGGCTTTGGGCTGCGAGGTTTTTTAAGACGCGATCCCAGGCGGCTCGCGCTTGTGAACTTGGCAGGATTCGATCCAATGAGCAAGTGGCCAAGGCCGCGCGTGAGGTTCGGATTGGCGACATGCTGCGGGTTAGCAATGTCGGCGGCGATTTTGAAGTGGAAGTATTGCTGCTCAGCGATATCCGCGGGCCGGCTCCGGTGGCGCAGACTCTTTATCGCGAGACGGAGGCCAGCCGGGAGCTTCGTCAGAAGATTGCAGCGGAGCGGAAAGCTATGCGCGACTTTGAACAGCTCCCTGCCGGACGGCCATCGAAACGGGACCGGCGGCATATTATTCAGTTTCGCGGGCGAGGGTAAGTCGAATGCGCGCACGGCCCGCGAGGCTTTCGGTTGGGCAGGGATTCTTCGACTTGCGGTCGCTGGCGCTCCCGCTTCGCTCAGTAATGACAATTTGGTCCACTTAGTTTCAATGATTGTTCCCTCCGTTCACTATTGAACCGATCCATCCTTATCATTTCTCTGGCATCAGATTGTCCGTAGAATCTTCCCAGCTACTACGAGGGTCAAGGACGATGAGAAATAAATTGTACGGTGGTGTGGACATTCCCAAGATATTGCTGGCGGCGTGGTTATTTTTGCCCGTGCTTTTGGCGGCGCAGCCGCTTACGTTGCAGCAGGCAGTCGATCTTGCGCTCAAGCACGCCAACGGGCTGGCCATTACCGCCGCCGATGAGCAACATGCCACGGCCAGCTATCACGAACTGCGCAACAGCTATATTCCGCAATTGAATGCTGGTGCTGGGATCGGCTGGTCGGACGGCTTCCCTCTCAGCCTGGAAGGCGCGGCGCCATCGCTGTTCAATGTGAATGCACAATCGGCGCTGCTAAATCCGGCATTGAAGGATTTTATTCGCGCGGCGCAGAGCGAAGTGAAGGTTACAGCTTTGAATACCAAAGATCAGCGCAATCAGGTAATACAAGATACGGTGCTGAGCTATGCCGAGCTGGCGAAGTGGGAGAAGCGTTTGAGCAATTTGAAAGAAGCTCAGGGAGACGAAGACGCGATGGCAGCGGCGGTGCAGCAGCGGGTGAAAGAAGGGATCGACAGCAAGATGGATGAGAGCAAGGCCAAGCTTTCGACGGCGCGGGTGCGGTTGCGATTGGCGCAAGCGAATGGGGCGGCGGATGTGCTGCGCGAGCACCTTTCGAAGCTTACGGGGGTACCCGCAGCATCGGTTGAGGTTGATCCGGATTCGATGCCGGCACTGCCTGCGGTGAAACAGGATGAGGATCTGGCTGGAAAGACCACAACGGCGAATCCGACGGTTGAGGCGGCAGTGGAACATGCGCGCGCGCAATATTTACGCGTAGCCGGGGAGAAGCGCTCCTTGTGGCCGAGCATGGATTTTGCGGCGCAGTACGCCAATCTGGCCAGTTTCAACAACTTTGAAAAATATTACGCGCCAGGTAGTTTTCAGCCAAACAATGCTACGGTCGGAGTCGTTGTCCATCTTCCTTTCTTAAATCTTGCCCAGCACGCCCGCGTGCAAGAAGCAGAGTCGGAAGCGCGCAAAGCCCAGAGTCAAGCCGAAGTTGCGAAAAACCAGGTGTCGGAGCAAACTCTGCGGCTGCAACGCGCAGTGACGCAAATGCAGGCCGCTCGCGACGTGGCCGAACTGGAGTATGAGATTGCGCAAAATAATGTTGGGGCGGTGCGTACGCGCATGGAGTCTTCGTCGGCAAATTTGCATGACCTTGATGATGCGCGCACCCAAGCCAGCGAAAAATGGATTACGTTGCAGGACGTTACCTTTGAACTGGAGCGGCATCAGGTAGCGCTACTGCGGGCCACGGGAGAACTGGAGGGCTGGGCTTTGGGAAACAAATAGCGCGCGGGCGGTCTTTTTCGCCGTTCGCTGCATCAAATGCGGTATCCGATCATGAACCTGCGTAAACACTGCTTTTCAAGCACTTAGCAGGTGCTGGAATGTTAGAATAAGTCATCACTCAATATGCCTCTTAAAACACTATTTCTGAACCCTCCCTCGTTTGAAAACTTTGACGGCGGAGCTGGCTCTCGCTGGCCAGCTACGCGTGAAATCGAAAGTTATTGGTATCCGGTGTGGCTCGCCTATCCGGCAGGAATGCTGGAGGGATCGCGCTTGCTGGATGCGCCTCCGCACTATGTTTCGGCGGAGCAGACCATTGAGATTGCCAAGGATTACGAGTTTCTGGTGCTGTTTACCAGCACTCCGGGATTTCCGGGGGACATCGGACTGGCTCGCGCGATCAAAGCGGCGAATCCGACCATGAAGATTGCTTTTGTGGGGCCGCATGTGAGCGTGCTGCCGGAAAAGTCATTGCGCGATTGCCCGGCGATCGATTTTGTGGTGCGTAAGGAATTCGATTTCGCGGTAGTGGATTACGCCAAGGGCAAGCCTCTGGCGGAGATCCCCGGTGTTTCGTTTCTGAAGGATGGACAGATTGTTCACAATCCGGATGCGCCGCAGATTCAGGATCTGGATGCGCTGCCGCATGTGACGGACATTTACAAGCGAGACCTTGATGTTACGCGTTATAACGTGCCGTTTTTGCTGCATCCGTACGTGTCGCTTTATACGACGCGCGGATGTCCAGCGCAGTGCACATTCTGCTTGTGGCCGCAGACTTTGAGCGGGCACCCGTGGCGGAAGCGCTCTACGGATGACGTTGCGGCTGAGATGGCCAAGGTGAAATCTTATTGGCCGGAAGTGAAGGAATTTTTCTTCGACGACGATACGTTCAACATTCAGAAGGCGCGCACGGTTGAGTTGTGCGCAAAGCTGAAGCCATTGGGACTTACATGGTCTTGCACTTCGCGCGTGACTACTGATTTTGAGACGCTGAAGGCGATGAAGGAAGCGGGATGCAGGCTGCTTATCGTTGGGTATGAATCGGGCGACCAGCAGATTCTCAAGAACATCAAAAAGGGCGCAACCATTGAGCGGGCGCGGCAGTTTACTAAGGATTGCCACAAGCTTGGGCTGGTCGTTCACGGCGACTTCATCATGGGGTTGCCTGGTGAGACGCACGAGACCATCAACAACACCATCAAGTTCGCCAAGGAACTCGACGTGGAGACGATTCAGGTTTCGGTGGCGCACGCTTATCCGGGCACCGAGCTTTACGATTATGCGGTGAAGAATGGATTCATGGTGGGCGACAACAAGATGGTGGATGAAGGCGGACATCAGTTGGCGCACATTCAATATCCGGGGCTGCCGGCGGATGATATCTTGTCGGCGGTGCACCGCTTTTATGACGAATATTACTTCCGGCCAAAGGCTGTATTCCGCATCTTGAAGAAGGCTGCTTTCGACAGCAATGACCGTAAGCGGCTGTATAAAGAAGCGAAGACGTTCCTGAAGCTAAGGTCTGCACGGAACAAGATGGTGAAGAAGCATAGTGATGATGCGGCGGCGGAGCTGGTTAAGGCCTAAATAAGTTAAGTAGAGTGAACCGGAGAGTTAAAATCTCCGGTTTTTTCTTGCGATATATTGATCTACACATATATATGTGTAATAATTCACACCATGGCAACGAACCTTGCACTCGATGACCGATTGATCGAAGAAGCGCGCAAGAGCGGTGGGCATCGCACCAAGAAGGAAGCGGTGACGAGGGCACTCGAGGAATACGTTCGACGCCGAAAGCAACTCCGGATTCTGGAATCCTTCGGCACCGTCGATTTCGATCCCGCATACGACTACAAAGCGGAACGTAGGCGCAAGCGGGGATGATGGTTCTTGTTGACACGTCGATTTGGTCTTTGGCGCTTCGCCGGCATCCGTCCGATCTGTCTCCAAGCGAGCGGATCATTGCAAACAGCCTCCGTGAACTTGTTCATGAAGGCCGCGTCCAATTACTTGGAGCGGTCCGCCAAGAGATACTCACCGGGATTCGCGAGCAGGCGAAATTCCTCAAAATCTGCGATGAGCTGCACGAATATGAAGATGTCGTACTGGCATCTGACGACTATGAGAATGCGGCGAGTATGAGCAACATTTGCCGTGAATCGGGGATCGCTGCCACGCCCATCGACATGCTCATTTGTGCTGTAAGCCAAAAGCGAGGCTGGCAGGTATTCAGTACCGACCGCGACTTTATTCACTATGCCAAAGTCCTACCTATTCGAATGATGATGCCGTTCCGGTCTCGCTAAAACCAAGCGAACCCAAAGTGCGGAACATATCGTTCGTTATACTGAGCTAAGAGAATTTGGACTTATCTGATCGATGACCTTTCGCAAGTATCTTGTGCTGGCCGGAGTAACCGTGTTTGCCGCGGCTGGAGACTCCATGCTCTCGCATGGGATGAAGCAAGTCGGCAGCATTTCTCTTAATCATCTGCAGAGCGTTATTTTTGCCATTCTCAATCCCTGGGTCGCGAGTGGAATTCTTTTCCTGCTCGCGTTTTTCGCCACTTACATGACCGCGCTTTCGTGGGCGGACCTCACTTATGTTCTTCCTGCGACTTCGTTGGGATATGTGATCCTGGCGCTGGTGGCGCGGTTTTTTTTACATGAACACGTCAGTCCGATGCGCTGGCTGGGGATTGCTTTGATTACCAGCGGCGTGGGATTTATTGCCGGTGGCCCGGAGATTACTCATCACGGGGCAAAAGAGCTTCATCTCGCGGAGGATGCCGCGGAGGATCAAGAGACTCGCATTGCCAGCGGGGTGGAATCGTGAGAACGGTTTATACCTGGAGCGCGATTCTGGTGATTGTGTTCGCCTCGGTGGTGGGCGACGTGCTTTTGGCGCGGGCCATGAAGCAAGTGGGGGATGTGGGCGCCTTACGGCGGCGGGTGGGATTATTGGCCGTGATCGGGCGAACACTGGGCAATCCGAATTTCATGATTGGGGTCACGGCGATGGCTGTGGCCTTCTTTAGTTTGCTGTTTGCGCTGTCGTGGGGGGACGTTAGTTTGGTTGCGCCTGCAGCCGCTTCCCTCACCTTTATTGGGAACGCCATTGCGGCAAAGGTTTTCCTGCATGAGCGCGTGGACCGGCGGCGGTGGATTGCGGCTTTGCTGGTGGCGGCGGGAGTCGCGCTCCTGGCAGGGTAGCAAGGAACTTGTTCGGGAATCCGAAAAGAACTTGAGGTTCCATTTCCTTTTCCACAACCTTTCCCGTGCCCCGAAAGACGAGAGTAAGTCGTGCAGACGCAATACCGTCCATTTTCCTTCGTTCGATTTCAATCCGCCTTTTGTAACGTCGATAAAACTTCCCCGGTCGTATAGTCCCTGGCGTGTAGAGTCGCAGTTCTCGGTGCGTATCTTCTGCACAACAATTTAGAACTACGAGGGAACGTATGAAAGTAAAAGTGCTCTATAGTTTGGTTACCGCGCTCTTACTGATGTCAAGAGTGCCAGTGTGCGCACAAATTAGTGGCGCTACGGAAGGCCAGCCCGTTATTGCGGAGACCGCGACAACGGCAACCTCGGATGCGGCTTACTTCGATGCATACGTAGGAACCGGCGGCTCGTCCGGAGGTACGGATATCTGCACGCGCATTTCAGCCGCATGGAACGCCGTCCTGGTTAGCCCTGTGACCAGCGCGGTCATCGATGCGCGGGGATTTACCGGATCGTGGACTTGTAACAACACATCGGGACCTTTCGCTCCATCCAGCGGCAAGACGCCCCATGGAATTCTCTTGCTTGGGAATGTGGACATTGCGGCTTATATGACTTGGGTGATTCCCACCCAGACGGAAGTACGAGGCATCGGTACGGGTGGCCCATCGGGAAGCACCTATCCGTACAACACGATCATTCACAATGCCGGAACTCAAAGCACGGTTCTTCAGATGGGAGCGTCTACGGGCGGCCCCTATTTTGGCATCGTCATTGACAATCTTACTGTGGACTGTTTTGGCGTGTCGGGCTGTACCGGCATTGTCAATGATGAGGCCGAAGAAAATTCGTCCGTCCACGGGGTGGAGATTTGGAATGCGCCCGTAGTTGGACTCCATGTAAGCGCATACAATCCGAGTGACTCGACCCACCCAGCCGCTTCCAACAGCGGCCCCTACCATAATATCCAGGTTGGATACGTTGCCGCGACCTGTGCGTGCACGTCGGCCATTGGCATTCAAGTGGATGGACCTGGGTCGACTATCAGCGGAGCAGCAACCATCAAAGTGATTCGCGAGTTTGATGACATTACGATCAGCGGGGGTGGAGCGGCTGAGAATACTTGCGGTTATGGCGGTACCAACAGCGGTATTGCTGCGGGCATTGTGATCTACGGCGTTTCCACGACCTTTACAAACAGCCATATCGAATACGTTTGCAACGGAATA
>Ga0210400_10004272_pt1 | contig 12421 bp, 13 predicted proteins | sample IncBWH26MmetaG_FD_155456 | JGI IMG/M metagenome (GOLD analysis project Ga0210400, IMG submission 155456) | Forest soil microbial communities from Barre Woods Harvard Forest LTER site, Petersham, Massachusetts, United States - Inc-BW-H-26-M | ecosystem: Environmental > Terrestrial > Soil >...
CTGGTTCGATGCCCAGCCGCGTCAACTTTACCGCGTCTACGACTACTGGCACACGAGCCCAGATTTCTTTCTGCTCCGCCTGGGCATGCTGCTGGTGATTTTGACTGGGAGTTATTTGTGGTGCCGCTGGGGTCTGGGACAACGGCGCGCCGGACTGGGGTTCAGTCCGCTGATTCAGTTAGGGCAGGCTTCCCTGCTGGTCTACTGGGTTCACATCGAATTCGTGTATGGACGTGTCTCCATCCTGCCCAAACATGCACAAAGCATCCGGACGGCATCCTTCGGCTTGCTTGTAATCTTCCTCGCGATGCTGACGCTCGCCTTCCTGCGGACACGAATGAAGGGACGGGGTGTTGAGATGCTGGCTTGGTTCCGGAGGCCAGCCAGTGCAGACTGAAATCGTTCTGCGCCTGTCATCAATTCCTGCATACTTGTCAGCCCGAGCAACGCGAGGGATCTTGGTTCTTGCCTACCACCAATGTGGTCGCCGCCGGCAGACACCAGGGGTCCCTCGCTTCGCTCGGAACGACAATCCTTAATGTGATGACAACTTGTAATGACTGAAACAGAGTTACTGAAACTGCCTGGCGAATTCCACGACTTCGCGTTCCGCCCAGCGGCCATCGTAAGTCGGGTCGCCGTCGCGATTGCCCACGAACGCGCAATGACCACCGTCCTCGGCCTCGATGTAAGTGATGTTGGGATTGGAAAGAATTTCCTGCCGCGTCTCGGGCAGAATGCGAACGAAAGGATCGTTGGCGGCATGGATTATGAGCGCGGGAAGCGCGATCCTGGCCACGACGTGAGCGGCGGCGGCGCGGTCGTAGTAATCGTCGGCGCCGGTGAAGCCGCAATAGAACGCGGTCACCCGATCGTCGAACTGGCGCAGGGTGCTGATCCCCTGGAGCCGCGAGGCATCGAACGCATTGGGGAATAACTTTACTTTGCGGCGAAATCTGCGAAACAGCTGTAGCAGAAAATAGTATTCATAAATCCGGTTGGCGGGCTCATGCAGCGCGTCTGCTCCAGCCGCAAGGTTCACTGCCGGACAAACTGCCGCCACTCCGCGAAATTCCGGAGGCGCGTCGCTTCCCCATTCTCCGGCGAGTTTCAAGACTAGATTGCCGCCCATGGAAAAGCCAATCAGCGCGAATGCAGGAATTCCATCTTGCTCGACCAGGCTGCGTGCCACGGCCGCCACATCCGCGGAACGGCTTGAGTTATAAAGCGTGGGCGCGCAGTGGTCCATGCCACCGCAGTTGCGCTGGTTCATGCGCACCACGTTCATTCCCGCAGCCAAACCGTTTCGCGCGACGCCCAGCATGTATTGCGATTCGCTCGATCCCTCAAGACCGTGGACCACGATCAGCGTCAGTGCTTTGCGGCGCTCCTTCTGCCAGTGACACTGGCAGAGCACGGCCACGCCCGGTTCCACTTCAATCAGACGCCCTTCGGCGGGAGGCAGATCGATGCGGCGAGGCAGGAAGAATGCAGCGAGGGTCTGCACATGCCCACCTCGCAACCATTTGCGCGGCTGAAAAATTGGGCGGACGAAGGCCGGCGCGTCGCCTGCCCTAGCGATTACGGACTCCTCTTCAGAAGCTGGAGGTCCAGACTTCGGAGGCCCAAGCTTCGTAGGCCCAGACTTCGGAAGCCCGGGCTTCGCTCCAGTTTGCGCAGTTCCCACAAAACGATTCTAATAGGAACAGCACACCGCACGGGAGTAAGCGTCATGCCTATTTTTGAATACATCTGTCAGGAATGTCAGCACGAGTTTGAAGCTCTGGTCTTCGGCCGGGACAAGGCGAAATGCCCCAAGTGCGAAAGCAAGAAGTTGAGCTCTCAGCTCAGCGTTTTCGCGGTCTCTGCGAAGGGACCTGCGAGTGCGGCCGCCCCCAGAGGAGCGTGTGGTTCGTGCGGCGATCCGCGAGGTGCGGGCGCCTGCTCGCTCGGGGATCTTGATTAGGCCTTGAATTCGCGCCGATCAGGCAAACTTTCGGCATAGTTTCACTTGTGACTGCGGTTACCTTTGTTTCCTCGCTACGGCGGCCTACCATCCCTTGAACTTGCTTCGAGGAGAATCGAATGGACCGGCGCCGGCAGTCGCGTGTCTTCGTGGACCTTCCCGTACAGATCTGGGGCATGGACAGCAATTCGCGTCCATTTATTCAGCCTGCGAGCCTGCGTACCATCAGCGGCCGTGGCGCAACCCTGCAGTGCGTAGACGCCCGATTGAAGCCCGGAGACGTGGTAGATGTTTTGTACGAAGGTAAGAAGACTCAATTTCGAATCGTGTGGTGTGGAAAGCCAGGAACGGAGATGGCGGGCGAAGTGGGAATTGAAAACCTTTCCTCGGACGTTATCCTTTGGGATGTCGATCCGTTACGCTGCGCAGCCGCCGCGGGTCAGGGATAGCTTAGCTGCATTGTCCCATCGCAAGAAACAACTGCTGAACTTCGACAAAAATGGGGAGGGCGGGAGAGGGCTGTAACCCGCGTGGAACGGGCCATATGCAGTATGAAGCGAAATTGCAGCGAAGGCAAGAATAAAGCAGCGTGAATGCGCAGATTGTGCGGCGCAGTGCAGAATCCTTCACACTCGTCGCACGTAGATCGCGAAAAAGTTGCAAGTTTTGTCATCCCCCGCTCGTCTGGCATCAATCCCAGGCTGTAAACTCGCAGAGATGCAAGTAAAGATTCTTGGATCGGCGGCCGGAGGTGCGTTTCCGCAATGGAACTGCGCCTGCGCAAATTGCCGCGCCGTGAGGGCGGGAACATTTCGCGGAAAACCGCGCAGCCAGACGCAGGTTGCGATCAGCGAGGACGGCCTTTCGTGGTTCTTGCTGGGCGCGTCTCCGGACCTGCGCGCGCAGATCGAAGCCACGCCTGAATTGCATCCGCGACCGGGAGGGAGGGATTCGCCGATTGCCGGCATTGCGCTTGCTAACGCCGATATCGATCATGTCCTCGGACTCCTTCTGCTGCGTGAACTGCAGCCGCTGCGCGTTCATTCCACCGCTTCCGTTCGCCGCATTCTTCGCCAGGATAATTCGATGTTCGGCATGCTGCATCGTATTCCAGATCAAGCAAAATGGAGTGACTTTAGATCCGGAGAAGAATTTTCTTTGTGCGATGCTCAAGGCGGGGATTCCGGGATTCGCTGCCGGGCATGGTCGTTGAGCAATCACTATCCCTCCTACGTCGCGGAAGAACGCCGATCGCAACTTTCCACCGGCGAAGCTTCACTGGGCTTCTTCATCTATTCGAATTCCGGCTCGCGATTTGCCTATATGCCCGCCGTTCCACAAGTGGACGACGTGCTACTCGCGGAACTCGATGCTTGCGACGTCCTGCTATTCGACGGCACATTCTGGAGTGATGACGAACTCATTCGCGTGAAAGCCGGCGGGAAAATCGGGCAAACCGCGCAGCAAATGGGCCATATCGCCGTCGAAGAGACGCTTGTCAAGTTGGCGGGAATCCGCCGTCCGCGTAAAATATTTCTACACATCAACAACACCAACCCCATGCTGGACGAGGCGAGCGCTCAACATCGCCAGGTGCGGGAGGCGGGGTGGGAAATCGCGGAGGACGGATGGCAGTTCAGCCTGTAGAAACGAGATCGCAAGCCGCACCCTTGCTTTCGCTCGAAGAATTACGCGCGCAGCTGCAGGTCACGGGCGAGGAGCGATATCATCACAAGCATCCTTTCCACTTGTTGATGCACGAAGGCAAACTCAGCCGCGGACAACTGCAGGCCTGGGCGCTGAACCGTTATTACTATCAGAGCGTCATTCCGATCAAAGATTCGATTATCCTTTCGCGCGGGCCTGACCCGGTTTTCCGCCGAGCGTGGCGCAAGCGCGTGGTCGATCACGATGGCGATGCAACCAGCGAGGGCGGCATCAAACGCTGGATAAAATTAGCGGAGGCGACCGGCCTGGATGGGGTGCAAGTGCGCGCAGGCAACGGCATTCTTCCCGCCACCCGGTTCGCAGTGAATGAATATCTGAATATTGTTCGCAGCCGGAGTCTGCTGGAGGCTGTGGCATCTTCGCTGACGGAATTGTTTTCGACTAAGCTGATCACTCTGCGCGTGGAAAAATTGCGTGAGCATTATCCGTGGCTGGCGGGAGGTCTGGATTATTTCGAAGCCAGACTTTATCAGGCGCCAGAGGATTCGCAGTTTGCAGTGAATTACGTCTACGACAATGCGAAAACGCGGGCCGAGCAGGAATTGGCGATCCAGGCGCTGCGCGATAAGTGCGACATTCTATGGGCGCAGCTCGACGCGTTGTACTTCGCATATGTGGAACCGGGGTGGCCGCCGCCGGGCGCGTTCCGCATCGAGGGAAGTTAGCATGGCTCCTCCGGAAGACTCCAGCCAGCCACGGCTCGCAGCCGGTTGCCGTTGGGGTGGGACAGAAGACGCACGCGTGATTCTGTTTCCCGAAGGAGCGATCAAGCTGCAGGGTACAGGCCGGCAGATCCTCGAGCGCTGCGACGGCCAACGCACCTTCGGGCAACTCATCGCAGAATTGCAGTCTGAGTTCGCCGAAGCCGATCCCGCCAAAATTCGCACGGACATCAGCCAGTTCCTCGAGCAACTGCGGCAGAAGCGGATTGTCGACTATTAGACAAGCTTCACCGTTGCCGTCGCCCGCTACGAATTCTCATCCAGACCGGAGCTTTCCATTCCCGCAGGGAGTCGGAAGCGGAGGAGGGACCTGCTGTTTTCCAACCGCTGTATCACTCCTTGGCCCTCTTGACGCAACCTAGGGTGAAATCTACACTTCCACGAGTCGGGCTTGTCGTCGATTTTAATCGTTGTGGCCTTAATCAATCGGGGTCCCAAATGCCAAGGGCACCGCACCCAATCGGCCTTGTAACAACGCTCGTAGTTCTCCTGGTCGTGGTCTCATGGCCTGAAGGGATAGCGCAGAGCGGTGGATTTGCCCAAACCGGACCTACTTCAGAAGGGCTCACGCCAGTGGCACAGTACTTTAAGGATTCGCAGAATCCTCGTTCGAGTACCCTCCGATGGGGTTTCATTGACAAATCTGGAAAGTTCATAACTGCTCCCCGTTACCAATTCGATCAGGTACAGCCTTTCTCCGGAGGTTTCGCTGGGGTCGCGGTTTATCAGCAGGACCCGAACTTTCGACGCGTGAAGAACTTGAAGTGGGGGTTCATTAATCGGATGGGGAAACTCATCACGAGCTTTCGGAGGGGTCAAGGGCCCTTTCCGTTCGATGGCGTTCGTCCATTTTCTGAAGGCTTCGCCGCCGTGATGACGAGGGTTCACGATACCCCGGCTAGTCCCAGCGTTGTCCACGAGCAATGGTGTTTTGTCAACAGCCAAGGCGCGCTTATCAACCCTCTTGCTTGCTTTGGAGAAGTCCAGGACTTTCATGATGGCCGGGCCAAGGTCACCACGGGTTACGTGGATGAGAATGGCCATTTTTCGCTTGAGGATCCGGGGCCCTCAGACTCAAGCGCAAGCACGCGTGAGAACAGCATCGCCCCCAGCAAGCTCGATGGAGTAGATGATATTGCGGGTAACTGGAACTTTGACATTGATTATCGGGTCACAAGCGCAACCGGAAAAGCATCTGACCTATCCCCTGAGCAACGCACAGCGCACGTGAGCCGCATCTTCTCCATTAAACGAGTCAGTGCGAGCGACTTCAGTGTGGATCGCTTTCTTAATGACCAGAATCTCCCGTGCATTTTCACTCTCACGGCCCCCAATACCTCCACAACGAAGCAATGTGATTACGAATATCATTATCGGATAACCAACGGTTTCACCAAGGAGAGTGTGGCTGGGACCATCAGACTGGTGAACGGAGAACTCCGAGGGCACGTCTATGTCACGCGGCACGCAGAGAATACTCCAGATGATTATGCGGAGACAGTCACTGAATGCACATTTACGGGTCGTCGGGCTCCCTAGTAGTGCGGGTGCCAAATTTTTCTGCAGAAAAGGCCGCCACAACCCTAGGCCAGTTGCTCCCAGCCCACATCGAGCGCAGCGCCGAGCTTCTTCCATGTGCTGACAGACCCGGCCTTGCGCTTGGTCTCAATCGCCGCGATCAGCGCACGTGATACCTTCGCCCTCTTTGCAAGCCGCTCCTGCGTAAGCTTCCGGTACTCACGCCAAATGCGGAGCGCGGCTTCGCCCCTCAGCCTGCGCTCAGTGATTTCCAACGGAATGAGTTCGTCTTCGCCATCCTCAAGACGCGCCTTGGCCGCATCGTACGCTTTCACGTCGGCCAGCATCTCCGCATCCTCCATCAGCCTTTGCAAGCGTTCCACCGGAACCACCGCGAATTCCCTGCCCTTGCGGGTAATGGTTTCGATACGCATCAATAAATTCCTCCTCTTGCTCCCACTTCCAGCGCCCACAATTCAAGACGCTCGTCGTGCAGCTCGTAAATCACGCGCCAGTCGCCGATCCTCAGCCTGTAACCATCCCGTCCCTGAAGCTTAGTGACGTTGTTGTGCCTGGCGTAGGGAGCCACGGCAACCTCTTTGATCTTCTCCAGAATTCGCTTCTGCCAGCTCACCGGAAGCCGGGAGAGGGCCCGCGCGAAGGATTTTGTGGTCACTACGGCATACACAACTCAATTGTTACCTTGGGTAACATCGTGTGTCAAGCATATAATGTAACCGAAATCGTCCGAACGTTTACCGGCGTCAAATAATGACTCCCAACCCGCTAGCCCTCATCGCCGAGATCACATACCGCTGTCCGCTGCACTGTGTCTACTGCTCCAATCCGCTGGAGATGGCTGCGGTAGGCTCGGAGCTTTCCACTGAGCAGTGGATCGACGTTTTCCGGCAGGCAGGCAAACTCGGGATGTTGCACGCGCACTTTACCGGCGGGGAGCCGCTGGCACGGCCCGATCTGACGGACCTTATCGCAGGGGCACGCGGGGCGGGGCTCTACACCAACCTCATCACTTCCGGCATCGGACTTGCCGAGGCGCGACTGCAGGCGCTGGTTGACGCCGGGCTCGATCACATCCAGGTCAGCTTTCAGGATTCACGCGAGGACGTAGCCAACTGGATTGCCGGAGCCAAAGCGCACGCGCACAAGATCGAATTATCGCGCATCATCCGCCGGTACAAGATTGCGTTCACGGTGAATCTTGTGGTGCACCGGCAGAACATCGATCACCTCGATGCGATGATTTCGTTTATCGAGCAGCTGGCGCCCGAGCGCATGGAAATCGCCCACACGCAATATTATGGATGGGCTTTGCGGAACCGCGCCGCGCTGTTACCGACGCGAGCACAAGTTGAACGAGCGGTGCAAACGGTCAGCGCCGCAGAAGAGCGTCTGGCCGGACGGATTCGTATCGATTCCGTGGTCCCCGACTACTACGCGCGGTTTCCCAAAGCATGCATGGGCGGATGGGGACGCAGATTGATGCTCATCAATCCCGCCGGCAGAGTTCTTCCCTGTCATGCCGCGGAAGTGATTCCAGGGCTGGCGTTCGAAAATGTTCGGGAACGAAGCCTCGAGTTCATTTGGCGGGAGTCTCGCTCGTTCCAGCGTTTTCGCGGAGAGGAATGGATGCCGGAACCTTGCCGCAGTTGCGACCGGCGCGCCGAAGATTTTGGTGGATGCCGATGCCAGGCGCTGCTGCTGGCGGGCGATGCGACCGTCACGGATCCGGCCTGCTCGCTGGCGCCGGCACATCACATCGTGGAGGCAGCGTTGGCCGAAGCCAATTCCGGCACGGCGGTTTCGGAGCCTGTCTCCGCGGCGTCTTTCGTGCAGTTGCAGGAGCGTGCGGGAAAGCTCTGGAGCTACCGGACTAATCCGGAATGACTGGCCGGAGCAAAAACAAAATCTTCACCACAGGGGACACCCTTCGACTTCGCTCAGGGCAAGCTGGGGTTCACAGGGTAAATCTTTCTTACCAGCGGACGCCGATCGTGATTGGACGGACGTCGGTGGTGATGCCGTTGTGCGTTCCGTGGGTGAAACGATACTCCGCGTAGATTTCCACGCCGCTCGGCATCTTGCGGGTAATCCCGCCGCCAAAGTTATAGCCGAACTGGTTCTGGCTGGAATTGACGAAGCGGCCGCTCAGAGGAAGGCTGACGTTGGGGCAGGCGCCCCACCAGGTCCAGAAGGCATTGCAGGGAGAACCCGGAACTGCAGTATCGCCGTTCAGGCTCCCAGAGCGATGGTAGAACCCCGGCCCGATCAGGACATATCCGCCCCACTGTTTGGTCACAGGAATATTGACGATGGGATCCACTGTGAAGGCAAAAAGATAACTGGAATCGCCGGTGGCCTGCGCAAGCCGCAGCGCCGAATCGCGCAGGGGCAGGTTGGCGAAGAAGAAATCCCCACGCAGTCCCAAATACTTATTCCCATTGCGAGCCACGCCGGCGGTGGCCACGTAGCCTCCGCCTCTCACGAAGGTGCGCGTGGTGCCACTATCTACGTTAGCGCCGAAGCCGACATTGTAGCTCCAGCTCTTGAAGTCGCGAGCCTTCGCTTTTCGGCGTGAGGTGGACTCTTCGTCCGCAGGCTCCTGACTTGCGTCGGGCTGTTGCGCGGCCGGTTGTTGCGCCGCCGGTGCAGCGGGCGATGTGGCTGGAGGCTGTTCCGCGGGACTTGTCTGGGCGAATGCCTGCGCCCCCAATAATATTGTCAACAGCGTAAGCGCACTCGCAGTGGCAAACTTTCCAATCATCCATTCTCCTCCCATAACCGGGCGTGTGGCGGACCGTAGCGCTCGGCATGAAGAGGCGAGAGGCGCAGTTATTTATGGTTCCGCTTGTGATTCCTCGCAGGAAGGCATTGCCTCGTTGCGGCGGGATCGCATTATATTACCAACTTTGATGCTGCTTCTGCCGGGCAGGCCGCCCGGCCCTTCGCTTTCCTGCTTCGTGCTGACGCAAGGCACACGTATGATGAGGATGACTCTTTAATCGAGAGACCATTGGAAAAGACTTCGCCAGCCGTGTTGCCAGACTCTTCTTCCACTTCCCGGGATCGCAGCCCTGCGCGAAGGGTTGCGCTGGTCGGTTTCGGAACCGTCGGCCGCGCCGTGGCTAAGATTCTTTGCGAACGCAACGATGGCTTGCTTCGCTTAACCCATATTTGCAATCGCAACGTCGAGCGCAAGAAGCAGCCCTGGGTTCCGAGTGATGTGACTTGGACCGAAGATCTTCGCGCTATTCTCAAGTCTGACGCCGACATCGTCGTCGAACTGATTGGGGGCTTGAGTCCGGCGGAGGAACTAGTTCGAGGCGCGCTGAACGCAGGCATGTCAGTGGTCACGGCCAACAAGCAGCTCATCGCGCGGCATGGCCCGGACCTGCTCCAACTTGCGAGCGCGAACGGCTGCCAGCTTGAGTATGGGGCATCCGTCGCCGGAGGCGTCCCCGTTCTTCCGGCGCTACGTACCGGGCTTTGCGGAGATCGACTGCACGGCATTGCAGGTATTTTGAACGGCACTTGCAACTACATTCTCAGCCGTCTGGAGAACGATCGTATTCCCTTCAGCGAGGCGCTGGAAGAAGCGCAGGCTCGCGGATATGCGGAGGCCGATGCCAGTGAAGATCTGGACGGCGGCGATGCCCGCGCTAAACTTTCCATTCTCGCGCTCGCCGGGCTGCAAGTACGGGTGTCTCCCGGAGACATTCGCGCTCGTACGATTCGCACAATCGATGCGGTCGATTTCGACTATGCCGCCGAGTTGGGCTGCACCATCCGACAGATCTCGCGTGCCGATTTGAAGGACACGATCCTGCTTGCCGACGTTGGCCCCAGCCTGGTTCCGACGAATTCTCCGTTCGGACGCGTGCAGAGAAACTTGAATCTGGTATTGACGTCTGGTCAATACGGCGGCGATGTCGCTTTCCTGGGCGCGGGTGCGGGAGGAGATCCGACGGCGGTTGCCGTAGTTTCGGACTTGATGGCCGTGGCGGAAAGTTTTGCGGCTGGACCTCGCGCCCGTCGCGAACTCCAGTTCGCATCGCCGAAGGTGAGTTGCGACTTTGAGACTCCCTGGTATTTGCGCCTGGTGGTGAAAGATCAGCCTGGCATCATCGCGGGGCTGGCTGCGATCCTTTCGGCGCATCATCTAAACATCGACGCGGTGCTCCAAAAGCCGGGGTTCGAGAAAAGCGCACTGCCGTTCGTCATCACGCTGGAGCCTTGCCGCGACGCACAACTGCATCCGGCCCTGCAGGAAATGTCGGCGCTGGACTTTGTTCTGCGGCCGCCTCTCAGCCTGCCCATCCTGGCCTAGCTGGCTTTACTCCAGAAGGGATTCTTCAACCCGGCAGGAGCGAGAGCGCTGTTGGTGTTCGCTTCCGTACCCGAATCGTCTGAGATCTTCTCGTCCAGCAAACGGGACGAAGTTGCTTTAGGATCTTCCTGGCAATAGGACGGCATCATGGGAGATGGATTTTCTGATTTCACGGAAGGCCTCCACGATCTTTATGATCTATTTCTATTGAAACACTCCGAGGATGATCTGGAGGCCGCAAAATCTTGATGCCTCTCATCGAAAAATCAGCAGGCAGAACTTGCGGCGCCAAACCGGCATTTTCTAGCAGCCCGGCAAAACTGCTACGATGTCACCGCGACTGAACGTCATTACCAGGCGTCAAATTCATCGCGGAGAGCAATCATGAAATATCGCAAGCTGGGCCGGACTGGTTTCGAAGTCAGCGACATCGCCTATGGGCTGTGGGGAATGAGCGGATGGAGCGGGTCCGACGACCAGCAGTCGCTTGATTCCCTGCAACTTTCCGTCGACTCAGGCTGTAACTTCTTTGACACTGCGTGGGCATACGGCGGGGGCAGAAGCGATGGGCTGCTCGGCGAAACTATGGCGCGGAACTCCAAGGTGCGGCTCTATGCAGCGTCGAAAATTCCTCCCGCCAACGACAAATGGCCGGCGCGCGCCGAATACAAATACCGCGACGTGTTTTCTTCCGAGCACGTGCTCAAGTATGCGGACCTGATCCGCAAGAAACTTCGCGTCGATTCGATCGACCTTCTGCAGTTCCACGTGTGGGATGACAGCTGGACGGATGACCCGGAGTTCCGTTCCACAGTAGAGAAGTTGAAAGACGGCGGTTGGATTCGGAACTTCGGTCTGAGCCTGAACCGTTGGGAGCCGGAGAATGGCATCAAGGCGCTCCACACCGGATTAGTCGACGTCGTGCAGGTGATTTACAACATTTTCGATCAAGCGCCCGAGGACAAACTGCTTCCTCTCTGCCAGGAACTGAATGTGGGCGTGATCGCGCGGGTGCCCCTCGACGAAGGCAGCCTGGGCGGCAAGATGACGCTCGAAACCCGCTTCCCAAAGGACGATTGGCGCTCCGGTTATTTCGGGCCGGAAAACCTGGCGAACACGATTCAGCGGGTCGATAAGCTCAAGAAGATCCTGCCCGCGGGCATGACGCTTCCGCAGATGTCGCTAAGATTCATTCTGTCGCATCCGGCCGTGAGCACGACGATCGTGGGGATGCGCAGCCCGGAGCACGTGCGGCAGAACGTCGCTGCCAGTGACGCCGGACCTCTCGATTCCGGCTTGCTCGCGGAATTGAAGAAGCACCGGTGGGATCGCAAGCCGCAGCGCTGGTCGGATTAGTCGCGCCCGAAGCTGCCGGTCGCTCCCCAGGCGCACTTGTCATCCGGAGCAACGCGAGGGAGCTTGGTGCTTGCCCGCGGGCCCGACGCCGCTGGTAGCTGCAAGCAAGAGCCAAGGTCCCTCGCTTCGCTTGGGATGACAATCGTGTGACTTCACCCTACGACCTCTGGTAGTAGCCAGCGCTGCAGGCTAATCTCGGCTCTTGCCCTGATCCATATTCCGACCCATGAAAACGAAGTTGATTCACACAGCATTTGCCTTCATGCTTGCGATCCCACTCGCAGCAACCCTACACGCCCAAAACCCCCGCGGATCCTTGCGCGGCACGGTGCAGGACGTCACTGGCGCCCGCATCTCCTCGGCTAAAATCCTGGCCCAATTGTCCGGATCTTCGGTGCAGCGCGAGGCCACCAGCGAAGACCGCGGCGAGTTCCGTCTCGATGATCTGTCAGCGGGAAACTACCGCATCACAGTGAACGCCGCGGGCTTTGCCCCGGCGCAGGCGGATGTTGTAGTGGCCGTCTCCACCGTGCGCGATATTACGGTCACGCTGAAACCGTCGGCCGCGCCGGAAACGGTGCAGGTTCGGGCAGAAGCGTCTTCCATTACTACACAGCCCATCGATCTGGCCAGCGCCGTCCACCAGGGTGTCGTCTCCAGCCAGGATTTGGAAACTCTCCCACTCGCCGCTCGCAGCTTTGCCAACATTGCTTACCTGGTCCCGGGCACCGAGCCGGTCGAGCCTTCCGATCCCACGAAAGCGCGCATCACTGCGGTCTCGACCGG
>Ga0210400_10004273_pt1 | contig 12418 bp, 9 predicted proteins | sample IncBWH26MmetaG_FD_155456 | JGI IMG/M metagenome (GOLD analysis project Ga0210400, IMG submission 155456) | Forest soil microbial communities from Barre Woods Harvard Forest LTER site, Petersham, Massachusetts, United States - Inc-BW-H-26-M | ecosystem: Environmental > Terrestrial > Soil >...
AAATGCGTCTTTCAATTACCCACTTACCAAATTACCCAATTACCAATTTCTCCAAAAGAGAGATTCATGGATAATCCACCACAGCCCCGACCATCGCCTTCGCCGCGGTTCTACAAGATCATCTCGTTCGTATTTTTTGCGATAGGCGTTGTGCTGCTGTGGGCCGGCTTCAGGTCGCATGACAAGGTGCTGTGGATTTTTGCGGCCATCACTATTTTGAATGGCTTTATGGCCGCGCTGAAGTCGCTGGTTGTTAAGGAGACCCGAAGTTAATGGCAAAAGCAAAGACAAAGACCGTCGTCTTAAAAATCAAGCGCCAGGAAAACCCTCAGGCCAAGGCCCACTGGGAGGAGTTTGAACTCACCTGGAAGCCCGGCATGAACGTAATCTCCGCCATGATGGAGATCGCCGCCAACCCGGTGACGCGCGACGGCAAGCCGACCACGGCCATTACCTACGACTCCAATTGCCTGGAAGAAGTCTGTGGCTCCTGCGCCATGCTGATCAACGGCAAGGCCCGCATGGCCTGTTCAGCACTGGTAGAGAAGCTGGACCAACCCATCCGCGTTGAACCTTTCAGCAAGTTTCCGGTGATCCGGGACCTGGCGGTAGACCGGAGCGTCCTGTTTGAAAATCTCAAGCGGGTGAAGGCCTGGGTCCCGGTCGACGGCACGTATGATCTGGGCTCCGGCCCGCGCATGCACCCCAAGGAGCAGGAAGAGGCCTATCCCATCTCCCGCTGTATCTCCTGCTGCTGCTGCATGGAGGCCTGTCCGCAATTCAACGAGACTACGGGCTTCGTAGGCGCAGCCACCATAGCCCAGGTACGCCTTTTCAATCAACATCCCACCGGCAAAGCCTTGCAGCATGAGCGCCTTCAGGCCCTGATGGGCGACGGCGGAATCCAGGAGTGCGGCTTCGCCCAGAACTGCGTAGAGGTCTGCCCCAAAGACATCCCCCTGACCAAAGCCATCGCCGACACCGGCCGCGAAGTGATGAAGCAGGCCATTAAGGATTTCTTCCGGGGCTAGAGTGTTTTTGCAATCCTAAGCGGGCCGAGCGATGACGCAATCGAAGACCCCGAGAATGATTGCCCCTATCAAGGTGTTCTCACGAGGGCTTGGTGCTCAAGCTGCATCTCAGATTAAAGGACTCCAAAACGCTGCTATATCAAGTAAGGCACAGAGTAGTATCCGAGTAGTAATGGAGTATCAAATAATAGGGGGTACTGCCCACAGCAATAGTGGAGTACTTAGAAATCTCTAATTTTGATTTCTCATATCCGGAACCAAATCTAACGCGTTCAGGTTCTTGGGCTGGCGCACGCTTACACTGTGGCCAGCCCCTTAGTATCTTCCAGGAGGCTGTTCATTTCAATATTCGGTTGTCAAAGAGCTTTTTCCCCGTCCCTAGGGACGGTACTTCGCGATGATCTCAAGGTGACCAACAAAACAGTTCAATTTATCCGTGACAGCGTGACAACCCGCATTGTTATTGGGTTTCCGCGGCACGGTTCTGGTACTTGGCACGGATGCAAAGGAGCCATGGCTTTATATCTGGTTGCCAACATTCTGGTAAACGGTACTCTGCCGCGGCGCGTTTAATCGCGTCTTTGGCATGGTAGCCAGAGTTGGTCCCATCAGCAACATTACGGGGTAAATGCTTAATTTTTGAACTGCTAATCTTAGGCGAGTCTGCCCCCGTGACCGAGAAAACTACGCATTTCAGAACCCTCAGCCGGGACGTATGCCAAACACTTCTCCTTTCGGGAACAGGACTCCAGGAGTGCGTTTCAAACCAAGGCTGGAGTCAGGACCAAGACGTGCTACGTCTCCAAACAGCCTTAAAGGGGTTACCTGATGCAGCTGCCGACAGAGGCGGTTGCAGAAACTCACGGACCGCTTCGACTGTGCCCTTTAACTCCGAAGGCGCTGACTTGAAGCGGCTACGCCGAAGAAATGCTACCCATTGCTTTTGCCTGGCTGCGTCAGCGCTGAAAGCATCGGTCAGGCCAATCGGCTTGGAATCTGTGCTCCGGCAAGCAGCGCTCGAAATCGAACGCGGACGCCTTCGTAATCCGCATCTTCTTTGATTCGAGCGACACTAATGGAGCTTGCATCGAATTGGACACCATCTGCTTCGGCTTCCATGTTGCACAGTTGATCAATGATCACTCGAATATGATCCAGTTCGTTGCTCGTTCGACCCATTAAATCAATATCTACCGTTGGACGCGACAAAGGCGCCCTCCACGCTGTCAACAGCAACGCTCCCTTGAGAATAAACTCTTTGGCGTATTCCGAATGCGACAATCGATACAGGAATCGCTCCATCGCGTAATACTGAAGGAGTTCTTGGAATGGCCGATCTTGCGAGCGGGCCCGGTTCAGCAGGCGCTGCCGCACGGAGGCAGCGAGATTGGCTTTGCTCAAAGAATCGCCTCCAAATACGGGCGCATGATCTTTTCAACCCGGCAGACTTGCGCATAATGAATTAGCGCCCGGCGATTGGGCCGTTTATGCCGTTCGCGGTAGGTACGGAGTGCTTCAATTGCAATGTCGAGACCTACCTTATTGCGATATTTGAAGCAGTCCGCGATTGTCTTCTCGGGCGAATAAATGCGGATGGAAACCTTATCAATGGTGATCACCTGGATGCCAGTACTGAACGCTGGCTCTGAAAACCAGAAGACGCGGACTGGCAGACCGTTGATACGGGGTACCTGTGAGTGGCTGGGAAGTGCAAGATCAATTGCATGAGGTACCTGCGTTGTGAGTCCATGATGGGCAAGTGCAGAAATCAGGCAGATGACGGCTCGCGGAAGACGCAGAGCAACTGTCACCCAATCGGGGGCAGTGAGCGGTGGAGAGCTGGCGAGGCGATACAGCCCTCGACTCATGGATTCAATTTCGCCGGTATCGCGGAGAGCGTACAGGGTACGTGGGTGAATTCCGAGGCGAATGGCCTTGCCCGTGCGGAGCATGCCACCATACTTGGCGAAGAGCTCCCGAGCGAATGTGGTTGATGACGAGGTTGACATCGTGTGGATAAATATCTCGGATATTATATATTTTCCCCGATTAATTTATCCAACATTTTAAGCGAATCAGAGCACAGGGAACGAATTTTTGCCTCTAAAGTAGAACTCCCACACGAGCCAAAAAGACCCGTATGGGAGTTCGTCATACATTCCCAGCAATTACAAGCCGCTTTCTTACTCCGCTCCTGACGACCACCGCATTCCAAACGTCACCGTTGGTTTGTAGTACTCGCGCTGGTTGGGATAGATGGGGCTGCCGGTGTAGAAGCCGAAGACTTCGTTGCTCAGGTTCAATCCTGAGGCCACCAGCCGCCATCCTTTAATCAGGCGATAGCTTCCCTGGACGTCATACTGCGTGTGGGCGTAGAGGTATTGATCGCCCAGCGGTCCCTTGATTCCCACGATGGGATCACGGTCACTGCCGGGATTGTTGGGATCGTGCACGAAGCCATAAGCAAACAGATTGGCGTCATTGTGGCTGACGCCAAACCGCATGGAGAAGCGGGCCTTATCGTAGGTCAGCCCCAGGTTCCAGGTGTTGGGCGCCTGGCGCTGCAGGGTCGGATGGTCGATTCTGCCTCCGGAGAAGCCCGTCGGGAATGTTACCCGCGAGGTGGTGTAGCTATAGTTCGCAGAGACTCCGAACCCGCTCAAAAGTCCGGGAAGGCGCGAGAGCCGCTGTTCCCAGGCCGCTTCAAAGCCGGCGATGTGCGCGCTGGGCCCGTTGATGGATTGCTGTTGCTGGAATCCGGCAAACGGGTCTCCGGCTGGCAGGATCACCACCGTCGGATAGATGGGATCAGACAGGGATTTGTAGAAGAAGCCTCCCTGAAGGATGCCCAGGGGCTGAAAGAAGTGCTCGATCAATACGTCGTAATTATTGGCCTTGGTTGGCTTCAGGGCCGGATTGCCCAACTGGAGGCTCTTGGGGCTGGTGTTCGGGTCCACCTGCACAGAAGGCACCAGGTCGCCGAAGTTGGGGCGGGCGATGCCCATGCCAAAAGCGGCGCGAACGGTAGTGTTCTGGCCGATCAGGTATTGCGCCTGCACGCTGGGCAAGGTGTTGATATATCCGCCAGTGCCCTTGACCGGAGTGGTGGAAACGAAGGCGCCGTTATTCAAGGTAACTCTGTTGGCGTTGAAGCTCGAATCGGTGGCTTCAAAGCGAACGCCGGTTTGCAGGCGCAATCTCCCGAACCCGATGGAGTTCATCACATACCCGGCATAGACGCGCTCGCTGGTGTCCCAGGTGGCTGGGTCGGAAACAATGTGGTTCCTGTCCGTGTTCTCTGTGAACGCTGTTTGCAGGTTGCTGCGAATCAATTTGTCGATCTTTTTGTAATCGGAATTTGGACCAAACTGGTAAGAGTGGTCGTAATAACCCGGGTTGGTATAGGTCCCCAGAACATTACTCAAGGCAAGGGTTGGATCGCCGGCGATATTTGCGCTGAAGAAACGGTCGTTTTCGTTCTGGGTTTTGTAGGCGTCACGGACTTTTGCGCCGAACTCCAAAGTGCCGTAATGCGAGCCGATGTTGTAGCGACGGGCCAGGGACGCCGCACCCTGAAAATTGAGCTGCGTGCTGTGGTAGCGGGGAAAGACGGTGTCCGATATCGAATACTGGGTGGGATCAAAAACACTGCTGGCGTTGGTCACCGCCGTGAACGTTGGCCGCAAAGGGTTACTCAAGTTCTGCTGAAAGGTTATGCCGCTCGGCCCGTTGTTAAAGCGTGTGGTGGGAAAATCCTGGCCGCCGATGTTGTGAGACCGGGAGCCCGAGACTTCATAGGTAATCAATGTGGAGGAAAAATCGTGCCTGGCGCCCGTCAAGATACTGAAGATTTGCTGGTCGGGGCGGCGAACATAGTGGCGATAATTCATGGAACCTGTGTTGTCAAAAGTGATTTGCGGACCGTTCACGGAGACAATATTTCCGACATTGGGCGTGTATACCCATGTCTCACCGAAATCGTGGAAATCGGAATATAGGCCCTTCAGGTATATGTTGGATCCCTCGGTCAAGTTGTAATCTATGCCTCCAGCGAAGCCGTAGCGGGTCCGGTAATAGCTATAGGAGCGGAGGTCTGCGCTAGGGACGAAGGCGAAGTTTTGCCCGTTGAAGTTTCCAACGGCCTGAGTGGGCTCCAGGTCATCGATCCCCCGGGCGTTGTAATCGTAAGTGCCTCCAAAGAGGACGCCCAGCTTCTTGTTGGCGCCGAAGCGCTTGCCTGCGGTGCCGTTAAAAGCCGCCAGCGGCCTGCCGCCTTGTATCGGCGTATATCCTCCCTGGCCTCCAAAGTTATAGGCTGCCCTATTTTCCGGAGTTTTCGTTACCAGGTTGACCGAGCCGCCAATGGCGTCGCCATCCTGATTGGCCGAAAGAGTCTTGTTCACTTCAATGCGGTCGACAAGGTCCGCAGGAAGCACATCCAGTTTGATATTGCGCACGTTGCCCTCAGGAGAAGGCACGTTCACTCCGTTGATGGTCACGTTGCTCAAGCGGGGCTCGGTGCCGCGAATCTGGACGTACTTGCCTTCACCCTCATCGCGCTCCAGCGTCACGCTAGGCAGCCGGCCCACGGCGTCCGCCACGTTGGTGTTCGGCAGGCTGTTGATGACCTTTGACGGCAGCACCTGCACAATGTTGTCCGCCGTCCGCTCGATGTTGATGGCCTCCGCTTCGCCATGGAGGCGTTCCGCGGTCACAATGATTTCATCGTTCTGCGAGCCGACTTTCAGCACCGCATCCACATTCGCCACCGCGCCGCCTTTGACGGTCACGGTAGTGGTGAACGTAGAGAATCCGACATAGGAAGATGTCAGGGTGTATTCGCCCGGAGCAAGGTCGGTAAACCGGAATTGGCCCTGTCCGTCCGACACAACTTTTTTGCCAGTGGGCTGGAGTTCAACACGCGCACCCGGCAATACGGCGTTGGTGGAATCCTGCACTGTCCCAGTGATTATGCCTTTATCAACCTGCGCCACGGCTGGAACCAGCCAGAATACGCAAGTTATTGCCGCTAAATAGAGTAAGCCCAGAATACGTCGCATAACTTAATCTCCCGGAGAATTTAAGATGGGGCCGTTTATACGCGGTAGATGTATCCGTAACGTTAAAGCTCTGTTAACGTTTTGTGAAAGATCGTAGAACGATAATTCTTTAAGAGACGCAGCTGAATACGGATGAAAGAGATATGTTGGTTCTCGATGTGACATGCCAAAGGGGCTGTGGAAATCTGAGGAGAGAAAATCAATTTAGCCGCGAATTCACGCGAATGAACGCGAATAAGAGCAGATCCAAATCGCCGCATTCCTTGAGCTTCTGTATCGGTTTTGGCCTGGCCAATTGCTAACTGCTAGTTGCCAACTGCTCAAGTCAATTGCTAACGGCTAAGTACTAATGACTAACTACTGCTGTTACGTAAAGAAGAACCGGGTCAGATGAAAGAAGATGGGGGCGGAAAAGCATACGGAATCCAGGCGGTCCAGGATGCCGCCGTGGCCTTCAATGGTGCTTCCAAAATCCTTCACGCTCCGGTCTCTCTTGATTGCGGACATGACCAATCCTCCCGCAAATCCCAGCAGGGTAATCAGCAGTGACATGGCGCAGGCCTGCAGCCGCGAAAAGGGGGTCATCCACCACAGTCCGGTGCCTACGGCTGTGGCGCACAAAATCCCTCCCACGAAACCCTCCCAGGTCTTGTTGGGCGAGACATGCGGAGCGATCTTACTCTTGCCCAGCATCTTGCCCCAGACGTACTGAAAGACGTCGCTCAACTGCACCACGATTACCAGGAACAGCAAGAGCTTGGGATCCTGGCTGTGCCCCGGTATGTCCAGGATCACCAGCGCCGGAGCATAGCTGATGCAATATACGCAGATCATCAGTCCCCAATGGATTCTGGCGGCGCGATCCAGGAAGCCCGAGGTATCTCCTTCAAGCACCAGCCGCAGGGGAATAAAGAGAAAGGCATAGACCGGAATCAGCGCGACAAAGAGTCCATACCAGTGAATGTAAAGGAGCCAGTACTGGAGGGGCGTGATTACAAAGAACGACCAGAACAAGGTGTTGTGGTCGGCACGGGTGGTGCGGATCAGGCTGATGTACTCACGCAAAGCCAGAAAGGAGATCAGGGCAAACAGCAGAATCGAACCATGCGGGCGTATCAGCAGCGTGAGGGCAAAGATACCGCACATCTTCCACCATGCGATGATCCGCGCGTTCAGGTTTTTAACCGTCGCCTTGCCGCCTTCCGATTGGGCAGTGCGCGAAAGAATGAACCCAATGATGCTGGAAACCAGCAGCACGGCCAGCAATGCGGCGAAGATCCAAAGCATCTGATGGTCAAGTTTGGCAATCATAGGTCCCTCAAAGTGCAAATAGCCTGATGAGCTTTACGGATAAACGATTCCTTGCTCTCATGCGCTTCCAGTTGTAGAGGCGGCCCAAAGATCACCCGGCTGATGATAGGGATGGGCAGGAATTCTCCCTTGGGCAGCACCCGGTTCAGGTTGGCGAGATAGACAGGAACAAACTCCACGTCAGGCCGGTGCCTCCACAGGTGATAGATTCCGCTCTTGAAAGGCGCTATGACTTCGCCGGTTCCGCGGGTGCCCTCGGGAAAAATGATGAGCGAGTTCTTCTCTCCCAGGGCCTGGAGCAGGTCGTCCATGGCGTGCTCAATCAAGCTGTGCTCGACAGGTGATCTCTCGGCTGCCGGTTGCTGTGCCGAATCATGCTCGGCTGACTTATCTTTGGTTTGGCGGGCACGGCGCTCGATCAGGACAGCATGGAAAACGTTGACTGCCAGTTCCTTGCGAAAGCCTGAACTCCAGTAATCTTTAGCGGCGACCGGCCGGACTAGACTTCTCAATTCTCGAGGCAGCACCGACCACAAGACAGCGAAATCCAGGTGGCTGGTGTGATTGGCAAAATAAACCCGCTGCGTGGCGGCAGGCCGGCAGTCCACCCACTGCACGGTTGCGCCGGTCAATCCTCGTGCGAAGGCGGCAATCAGGCCCGCCAGCCATTCACCAATCAACGCGCTTCCAATCCGCGCATGATGAGCGCTGTCCGCCGCCCGATGGTGATCACACAGCCAACATTGATAACGACCAGGGCAATCCAGAGCAGAGTGCCCGTGTGGAGGAATTTGAGTTCCGCAACCGACAACAGGCAGGCAGCCGTAAGCGTGGCCATACGATGAGGTTTGGCCATTGGGCCAATGAAGCTTTGCGTTAAACCGGCCGTGCCTCCCAACAGGCGAACGTAGGCGGTAAAGATGGCCAGCAGGGCGGCGCACCATCCCAAGGCCGGGCCATAGGGCAGACCCGGGACAGCGTAGCCGACCGGCACCAGGATCATCGCGTCGGAAATGCGGTCGGGAAGATCATTGAATATCTCTCCGGACTTGGTTTGCATGCCTCCTTCCACGGCCACCATGCCGTCGAGCATGTTGCACAGCAGGCGCAGCTGAATTCCCGCCGCAGCCACCAGCAGCAGAACCACGCGGTGCGGAGCAGTGCTGTAGCTGGAAGAGGAAAACGCCACGCCTGCCAGCGCAGCAAAGACAATACTCATGACGGAAATGACATTCGGATGAACTCGTTGCCGTACCAGGAAGCGGGCAATGGCCTTGGCCCACTCCCTCTGCCGTGTCTTTAGTGGACGTCTTGCAGTGCTGGTTGTTTGCATGATTTTTGGGTATAGACATTCTGCTATAAGACGGGCTTGGGCGGGGAGTAAAAATTTTGGGGAACAAAAAACGAGCAGGCGGGTTCGCGGCTGCAGGTAGATGCATGGCAGACGCAAAAACATCGGCTGGTTGTTTAAGACACTCTCCCCATTTTGTCATTCTGAGGCGCGTTGCGCCGAAGAACCTATGAATGCTAGCTTGCCGCATCCCGAACGTGGACGAGGAGATAGAGAAGTTCTCGCGTACCTTAAGTGCAGCGCAGCAGTTCCTTCGCTGCCGCTCAGGATGACACTGACTCACTAGCTGCATCCCGCCATTTCTCCTACAGGATTTTGCTCTGGTACGCGATCTCCCGATTCAGATCGTCTCCTCTTCAGATCGTCTCCTCCATCGTCAGCCCCTGTAACATGCTGTCGAGCTGCGCTCGCTTTTTTCTCGTTGCTGCTGGAGTGCGGTAATTTCTGCGCGGGTGGCCTGAAGCTTGTCTTCCTGATCGTTGAGTTCGCGGGTATAGCGTTCGAGCAGCGCTTTTTCTTCCTGGGTACTTTTGAGGGCCTTCATGTTTTCGCGCAAGCGCTGCTGGTCGCGGTCAATGTCGCTGATGTGCGCCTGGCTCTGCTGAATTTGCCGGTCAAGACCTGCCAGTTCATTCTTCTTGGCGATGATCTTGCGCAGCGCCTGTTCGATCGCCGGCGTGATGGTCTTTTCGCTTACCAGAAGTTTGATGTGATCGTCGGAGACCGTAGAAAGCGCGAAGCTGTTCTCCAGCGGCTGCACTTCGTCAATCTTCAGCTCCGCAGTTTCGCGCGGAGGCACTTTCACCCGGAAACGGTAGGACGAGGCGGAGGTCTCTTCCGGCTTGAGATCCTTGGCGAGCTTCCAGCCCTGGCGCACGGGATGCTCGAGTATTACTTCCCGCGGCTCACTATCGGAGTTTCGCACGGTGTATGTCTGATGATCGCGCTGCTCCCGGGTTTCGATCATCACTCCTTTGGCGATCTTGATGCGGGTCACCGGGCGCGATTCCACATCGTTCTCATGTTCGATCCGCACTGCCTGATCTACTGCATAGGAGAGCAACCTCCTCTCCTTGGGCTTCAGCGCGTCAAGCAAGCCCTCGCCGGCAAAAGTATTGCTGTCCAGGACGTTGAATGTCCCGTTGTCCAGGGTCAATCCGCTGGTGTTCCTGATCCACAAGGCGCGCAAAGGCCGTGCGGAAGAACTGCTCCAAAGCGTGACCTTCTCCGCCTCAATGTGGGAGTTGATGATGGGCACCAGCGCGGAGTGGTTTTTCAGGATGGTGACTTTTTCTTTCAGCTTGTACTCAAACAGGTCTCCTGACGTTTCGCCGGTGGCCTCGGCCTCCTGGTTCTCGGCTTCAGCTGCCATGTCTACTGCATCGGCGGCTACTTTCAGACTGTAGTTCACGTAGCTCGGCGTACCACTGCCCGAAACCTGGAGCGATTGGGTGAACTCCTGGTAGCCTGTGGCAGCCACCGATATCTCATATTTTCCCGGCGGCAACTCCAGCCGGAAGCTGCCGCTTGAATCGGATTGAGCGGAGTGGCTGACACCGGCATCGTCGACCGCTTCGATGTCGGCGGCGATAGGCGCGCCGCTTGCGTCGCGAATGAGGCCGTAAATCCCATTGAAGCGGGGAAGAGAGCCGCTGGCGAGCGAACGCGCCGGAGCGGCCATAGCGGCCCCAATCACTCCCCCAGCCGATCCTCCGGGCACTCCTCCGACTACGCCTCCCACCACGCCGGAAGATTTGGCAGCATACATGGGCGATGTCTGCGCAGTCATGGTGCCCTCATGGGTTTGCGGCGTGAGCATAGCTGCTTCTGGCAGCTCCACCACAGGACGCCGCGTGTAATATGGCTTGGAAAGCTCCTGAACGAACGACTGTGGCGCCCCTGCCGCTAGGGACAATTGCACATCTTTCCAGTCCTCGCCGACGGTGTTGTCTACAATGGCCCAGCCCTGAAGAATTGGCTTGGCATCGGCCTTGGTGGGCAGCAGAATCCGGTAGGTGCTCTTCCAGACCGGGACCTCGCTGATATAGCTGACGAAGAGCCTGCGATCGCCTGAACCTGACGCGGAGATGCTCATGCGCCGCAGGTCCTGATCGCGGGACGAGCTGACCAGGTTGAGATATCGGGAAATCTCTTCGTTGATATCGCGGTCGGCGACGCGCACGCTCAGAGCGGGAGTAATCGGAAATGTGCGCACCTCGCCGGCATCGGTCACAACCGAGATGGAGAGCGCCTTCATTGACGGTTTGTCTTTTGATTCTTCTTCTTGTCCTTCGTCATCCTGTTGCGGCTTTATCTTCTTCCCGATGGTCCTTTGCTCCACGCTCAACAGCCGCCCGGAAACAGCCGATGTTCCACTCCTCACCTGGACGCGCGAGCCGCGTAGCGCGGAAAGAAAGTCAGCCGGGGTTGTGGATTCCTCCAGAGGCAGGCGCAGCGATCGAAGTTGTTCGGCAACAGGCGCAACCGAGTTGTAACCGACACCGCTTATCTTCCCTCCATCAAGGTCCAGCACGGTGAGCGACTTCAAGACGTCATTGAGCTGCGAACTGGTGAAATCAATCTTCAGGCTCTGATTGCCATGCACCTGCCCGGTGTGCTCAAAATATCCAATACCATTCTTGTAGAGCACCACCCGACGCACGGGCAATTTGTCGGCTGTAGTTTCCGCCGCCACCGCCCACATCGCCCACACTACCACCACAACGGCCAGCAACCGCCTGTTCATAGTCGAGTATTTCTCCTTGTCCAGCTATAGACACCGAAGGCGGGAAGAAAGAAGCATCTTTTTTGTTCGAATTTAGTCCCAATGCTGCTCACTTAGGGGAGTGGGCACAATCAATTTGCATACAAGAGCTGAGCCTGCAGCAATCAGCGTTCATAAGATATTTTGTGTCTAATGGCAAAACGCAAGGTCCCTCCGATCTACCCGCGCTGGCGCGCGAGTAGACCTTCGGGATGACGAGTTGGCTTTTTCTACGGATTTTTATGAATAATCTGGGCTAGCGTGCTTCAATCGGAAAACATGTTCTTTGAATCTAATATGTATTATGCTAGCGCTTATTGACGCCAAAAGTTCGCAGTGGAACGCAAGGAGTCGGGATGAAGTTCTCAAATCTGTTACGGGCTTCCATTATTGGGAACGTGGTCTTGTTTGCCACTATCCTCTTTGCCCAAACCGTGCCATCTTCCCAAACCGCTAAAGTTCCGGCTGGAAGCAATAGCCAGGCTTCACAAACTGCCGTTCCCTCTTTTAAAAGCGCATCCAATCTGGTTCTTGTGGACGTAGTGGTTACCCACAATGGCCAGCCGGTCAAGGGACTGCAGCAGCAGTCGTTTCATGTCATAGAGGGCGGGCGGGAGCAAGCCATCAAGGTCTTTGAAGAGCATACTTCCGAAGAGACATCTCAAATCCAGAGGCCGCCGCTGCCTCCCGCGACCTATAGCAATTTTCCCGACTCCACCATAGCGACCTCAGCCAACGTCCTCTTACTCGATGCCTTGAATACGCCCATGGAGAACCAACTCTACATTCGCCAGCAGTTGATTGCGTACCTGAAAAAAATTCCTCCAGGCACTCGCATCGCGATCTTCACCCTGGCTTCGAGGCTGAGGTTTGTCCAGGGATTCACCAGCGACATATCGTC
>Ga0210400_10004274_pt1 | contig 12417 bp, 4 predicted proteins | sample IncBWH26MmetaG_FD_155456 | JGI IMG/M metagenome (GOLD analysis project Ga0210400, IMG submission 155456) | Forest soil microbial communities from Barre Woods Harvard Forest LTER site, Petersham, Massachusetts, United States - Inc-BW-H-26-M | ecosystem: Environmental > Terrestrial > Soil >...
CTCGGCACCCCGGTCGCCGTGGCAGCGAGCCTACATCGAGCGGGTGATCGGCACGATTCGGCGGGAGTGCCTGGACCACGTGATCGTATTCAGTGAAGCCAGTTTATATCGCCATCTCCGAAACTTCACGGACTACTATCATCGCAGCCGTACACACCTCGGCTTGCAGAAGGATACGCCCGAGTCACGCCCCGTCCAAGCGCCAGAAGCCGGGCGGATCGTCGCGATCCCCGAAGTCGGTGGGCTCCATCATCGGTACGAGCGTCGCGCCGCTTGAGCGCCGCCGCGACTGCGGACTCAGGCACCGTCTGTGGATCGCGTCCTTGGCTGATTGATTCCAAACCGCCCCTCTGTTCGGAGATCGCTGCCACGATTCGGAAGACGGGCTCGGCCAAAGCAAACATTACGCCCACCGCGGGAGGAACCTCACAGCCTCGCGACTTCTTCTCTCGCCATCAGACTTCAACGACTCCGCCGTGTGTACTTGATCCTAACCCGGACAAGTTTTGCCGCTGAACGCATTCAGATCGAGTTTGCGAGAACAACAATCGGAGCCGCCCCTTGCCATTCCGGCCCTCGAAGCGGCGCTCGGGTCGCATCCCCTGCGGAGCCCTATCCTCCGTTCGAGTGTCCTCCAGTTTAGACCAAACATTCTGGCCTGAGAGCGTCAAATCCCAGGGGTTCGGGGACAGAGTCCCCGATTTAAGCCATGCTCCCTTCCTCATTGCCATTGTGGTCATCGCCGTCTACCCTCTCGCCAAGTAGAGCCCGGCCGGTGTCCTGTAATCGAGGCTCTGGTGCAGCCGTTCCTGGTTGCAAAAACGAAGGTATTTCTCAATCCCGGCCCGGGCTTCGGTCACCGACCGATAGTCCTTCAGGTACACCTCCTCATATTTCAGCGACCGCCACAGTCGTTCAATGAAAATGTTGTCCATGCAGCGTCCGCGGCTACCCGGAACACGCACCACCACACCCGTTCCTTTGTCCTTCAACTTTTCATCATCAGATAACTTATTGAAATTAGGTAACTTGTACGTGGGCACTTTCGTCGACAGAGTGGATCGCTTTTTTTCAACAAATCCGCTCGTTGTAATATTCTGTATATGCCGCCCGGCCTCCGTCAGACCGAGAAGTTCCGATTCGGCGTGTTCGAGGCCGATTTGCGCGCGGGCGAATTGCGGAAATACGGTGTTCGCATTCGGCTGCAACGTCAGCCCTTCAACATTCTCGCGGCGCTGCTGGAGCGGCCCGGCGATTTGGTGACGCGCGAGGAATTGCGCCAGAGAATCTGGGGGCCGGACACTGTGGTCGATTTCGACCACTCCCTCGGAACCGCCATCAATAAGCTGCGCGAGGCGCTCAGTGATTCCGCCGAGACTCCCCGGTACGTCGAGACCCTTGCCAAACGCGGCTTTCGCTTCATCGCCCCGGTCGAGCATCTGAACGCTCCGGCATCGCGTGACCAGGAGGAACCCGCCGCCGGCGTCGCCGTCGCCGAGTTGCATCCGGCCAAAACCGCCGAGCCGGCAGTATTGGCGCCCGAGCCTGTGGCGCGCGTCGTAGCCCAAGTGACCCCTCAAGCAATCGCGCCGCCCCGCCGCATTTCCGCGGCATGGCTAGCCGGCGTTTTTGGTTTGCTCCTGATTGTGACCGGCGCCTCCTGGATGTGGTCGATGAGTCAGCCCCGGCACGCATCTCCGGTCGCCTTTCGAGCGATCACATCCGACTACCACGTCTACCCGGGTCAGATCAGTATCGAGCGCTTTCCTGGTGTTGCGACGGATGGTCTTCGTATCTTCTTTCCGGAATTGCAGAATGGGCGGGTCGGCTTGGCATCGGTATTGGTCGGGGGAGGCGATACCCACTCCTTTCCGTTGCCGCCAGAAATCTTGCGGCCCTCCATTGCCGATATCTCACGGGACGGCGCCGACCTCCTGATTCGCAGCCTGATGTGGTCCCAAACCGAGCAGCCGCTCTGGATCGTCCCGTCTAGTGGTGGCTCGTCGCGGAAGCTGTTCGACGTCATGGCGCACGACGCGGCCTGGACTCCGGATCGTTCGGCGGTCCTCTATGCTTCCGGGCAGGATCTCTTTCTGATCGGGCGCTCGGGGGGCGCGCGACGCAAGCTGGCCACTCTCCCCGGACGCGCGTACTGGATCCGTTATTCACCGGACGGGTCGAAGATCCGCTTCACACTGCTCGACCCGAAGACTCGCGCCACCTCGCTATGGGAGATCGCCCCGGACGGCGGCAACCCGCATCCGATTCTCGCATCATGGACGCAGCAGCCGACCGAGTGTTGCGGGACGTGGACACCGGATAGCCGAAACTTCGTTTTTCAATCGGCGCACAACGGCCGACCGAACGTTTGGTCCCTCGCGGAAGCGCGAGGCCGCTTGGCGCCAACGCCGGCGCCAGTCCAAATCACGTCGGGACCGCTCGATTACATCGCACCCGTTCCCGCGCTCAAGGACGACCAGATTCTCCTGATCGGCGCCAACAGCCATCGCGAGCTGTTTCACTTCGACTCAGCCTCGCATAGCCTTCAGCCTTATCTTAAAAATGTGCGCGGCGCGCGCCGGGCGGAAACTGCCCACCGCACGGACCAGGTCATTTGGATCAGTTCCTCCAACGAAACGCTTTGGCGCGGCAAGTCCGACGGTGGCGAACGCGTACAGCTCACGGCTCCGCCGCTCACGGTCTACATGGCCCGGTGGTCACCAGATGACCGGCGGCTCTTAGTGATGGCCAAGGCGCCCGGGACGCCATACCAGATCTACACCGTCTCCCCGGACGGCGGCGACCTGAAGCCGCTCGTCGAGGAGCCGCGTAACCAGGCCGATCCGGACTGGGGCCCGGAAGGGAAGGAGATCGTCTACGGGCGATTCCCGGACTACGCCGCAGAAGCTGCCACGCCGAAAGATATCCGTATTCTCGATCTTGGGACCAAAGCGGTCTCGGTTTTACCTGGGTCGACGGGGATGTTCAGCCCGCGGTGGTCTCCCGATGGACGCTATATCGCCGCCATGACTCTGGACCAGCACAGCCTGATGGTGTTCGACCGCGGGGCTGCGAAATGGTCCAAGGTCGCGGAGGGCACGATTCACAATCCCGTCTGGTCGCGCGACGGCAACCATCTATATTTTCAGGCACTCGAGGAAGATGAGGTGCCCATTTGGCGCGTTTCAATCGACAATCGGCGCCTGGAGCGCATCTGCGACCGGCGCATTTCCGTGACTGCCGACAGTATCGACTTCGTCGGTCTCGCGCCTGACGGAAATCCTATTGGAGCGCTGGTCTTCTGGGCTGCCGATATCTACGGGTTGAATTGGAAGTAGCTACTTCGCGGCCAAAAGACTGTTGATGAGATCGGCCGCGCCGTCGACCCGTGGCGCGAGTGCGAGCGGTTTCTTGCCCGTCCCATCGGACGCGTTCAGGTCGGCGCCTTTCTCGGCGAGGAACCGGATCACGGCGCAGATCTCTTCCGGCGTCGTGTTCTGGAGCTGAGCCCCGAGTGCCGCGTGTACTGCCGTCTGCCCGCGATCGGTCGCCGCGACTACGTCCGGCACGAGCTCATGCGCGTACTTCGCGACATCGACGTGGCCGCTGGCGGCCGCCGCAATGACGAGTGTCGTGCCGTCCTGTGTCTTCAGCTTCGGATCGGCGCCGGCAGCCACGAGCGCGCGCATTGCCTGCAGGTGGCCGTTGCGGGCTGCGATTATCAGCGGGGTCTGTTCTCCGGGCGGGCCGCCGCGCCCGCCGCCCCGCCCGCCCTGCGTCTTGGCGGTCTTCGCGTTGACGTCGAGCCCCTTCGCGAGCAAGCCCTTCATCATATCGACGTCGCCGATCTCGGCGGCGCTATGCAGCAGCGTGCTGCCGTTGCGATCTTTGGCAGCCGGATCGGCCCCCTTTGCGATCAACATGGCGGCGAGGTCGGACCGGCGCGTCGCCATCGAGATGAGGAGCGAGTTCATGCCAGCCGGAACGGCGTAATTGACGTCAGCGCCCGCGGCCAGCAAGGATTCGACCGTCTTCGCGTCGCCACTCTCGACGGCGAAGATCAGCGGAGAGAAGCCGCCTTTGGACGCCGCATTGGGATTCGCGCCGGCTTTGAGCAGCGCCGCGACCGCGTCCGCATGTCCTTCGGCCGCCGCCCACATCAGAGCATTCTGACCTTTGCGTTGATCAACAGCGTCCGGCTTGGCGCCGCGTTCGATCAGCAATTGCACTACTTGCGCATTCCCGGCGCGCGCCGCTAGCATCAGCGGCGTTTCGCCGTTCCAGCGGGCGGCGTTCGGGTCGGCGCCGGCCCCCAAGAGCTTGGCAACGATGGCGGCATTGCCGTTGGCGCAGGCGAGTGAAAGCGGGGTCTCGCCATACTCGTCGGCAGTAGCGGCCTTGGCACGGGCGTTCAGCAAGAGCTCGACGGCGGCGGCGTCATCCTCATAGGCTGCCCACGCGAGCGGCGTCGAGCCGTCTGGCAGCGGTGCATTGACGTCCGCCTTCGCCGTAATGAGCGACTTGAGCAGCTCGAGGTTGCGTCCGCGAACCGCGTCGGCAACGCGGGCGTCGCCGCCGAAGCAAACCGGCGTGACCAGGAAGAGCAATGCTGAAACAAGAGTTCGCACGTTAAACTCCGGCAAGTCCTTGGATCGAGCCGGTGCTGTCACCCAGCCGTTCCACCGCAACTCCTGCGCGATCGAGCATCGTCACCAGCAGGTTCGTCAGGGGAGTCTCGGCCTTCGAGCGGACGTGACGACCGCCCTTGACGCCCGCCGCGCGGCCACCGACCAGAGCCAGCGGCAGGTCGATGTGGTTGTGCGAATTGCCATCGCAAATGCCCGCGCCGTAGAGCAGGAGCGTGTGGTCGAGCAGAGTCCCATCGCCGTCCTTCGTGTCCTTCATCCGTTGCACGAGATAGGCGAATGATTTCGCCCTATGCTCCTCCACGAGCTGCGCCTTGGCGATTTTCGCCGCATCGTTCTGATGGTGTGTCACCACATGGCAGCCTTCGGGAATGCCGATCTCCGGGAACGCGCGGTTCGAGCCTTCGCGCGCGAACATGAAAGTGATCACGCGCGTCATATCGGTTTGGAAAGCCGCGACCATCAGATCGCTCATCAGCCGCGCGTGCTCTTCGAAGACGGGCGGGATTCCGACGGGACGCTCCATTTGGGGCATGTTGGCCGTCGTCTGCTGCTCCGCCTTTTGGATGCGCCGCTCGATGTCGCGAATCGAATCGAGATACTCGTCGAGCTTACGCTTGTCGCGGGCGCCGAGTTGCCCCTCCAGGCGCGCCACGTCCGCATTCACATAGTCGAGAATGCTGCGGTCCTGCCGCATCCGCTTGCGACGGGCTGCCGGATCGGTGCTCTCGCCGTCTCCGAACAGCCGCTCGAACACGGTGCGCGGGCTGATCTGCACCGGATTGGGGGTGGTGGCGCTACGCCATGAGATGGTGTTGGTGTAGGCGCAGCTGTACCCCGAGTCGCAGCCGCCTGCGAATGAGGGTTCTTCGATTCCGAGCTCGAGTGAAGCGAACTGCGTCTGCTTACCCAGCTCCTTCGCCGCGATCTGATCGGCCGAGATTCCCGCGCGGATCTCCGCGCCCTCGGTCTTTTTCGGATGCATGCCGGTCAGCCAGGCCGCGCCCGCTCGCGCGTGATCGCCGCCGCCGTCGCCGAGAGCGTCGGCATTGCGCAGGTTCAGATTGCTCAGCACCAGAAGGTCTTCACGGAAGGGCTCCAGCGGCCGCATGGTCGGCATGATCTCGAAGGCCGATCCTTCGGTTTTGGGCAGCCATCCCTTCTGGATCATCCCGTTCGGGACATACACGAAACCCAGGCGGATCGGACGCACGGAAGCCGCCGCCCGCGCGGGGATCATCGAATCGAGGAGCGGCAGCGACAGCGCAGCGCCGAACCCGCGCAACAGCGTCCGGCGGTCGAGAGACTTGTTGATGTTGATCCTCATGAATGTTTGGTCCTTCTCATCTGAAATGGCTGGCTCACCACGATGGCGCGAATTAAGGCGGCCACGGTCAATTGTTCCCGCTCGGCGTCCCGGATGATCTGCCGCAGCGCCGGTCGATCGGGCGCTTCGACGCCTCGCCCCAACGCGTAGGTCAGGAGCTTTTCGGCAAACGTGGAGACGAACTCGTCGCGGTGCTGCGAGAGCAGGAGTTTCTTCAACCCCGCTGGTCCAACGAACTGTGCACCGTCCGGCAGCTTGCCTGAGGCGTCGATCTGCGACCCGTTGTCCGATGTGCGCCAAGTGCCGATGCCGTCGTAGTTCTCGAGCGAGAAGCCGATCGGGTCCATTCGCGCGTGGCACGATGCGCAGACCGGATTCGCCCGGTGCGCCTCCATCGCCTCGCGGACGGAAAGTTGCCGGCCCTTCCCATGCAACTCGAGCGCCGGCACATCGGGCGGCGGAGGCGGAGGCGGAGATCCCAGCAGGCTCTCCAGAACCCACTTGCCCCGGAGCACCACGGAGGTGCGCGTGGGATACGAGGTCGCCGTCAGTATGCTGCCTTGCCCCAGAAGCCCGCCGCGGTTCGCATCCGTCAATTCGACGCGGCGGAAGCGCGACCCGTACACGCCGCGGATTCCGTAAAACTCCGCCAGACGGGCGTCGAGGAACGTGTAGTTGGCATCGATGAGTTCGGTGGCCGGGCGGTTCTGTCGCAGGACCCAGTCGAAGAGCAACTCCGTTTCGCGGCGGAACGAACGCCGGAGACTTTCGTCGAACACGGGATACTGCTCGACGTCGGGCTTGATCTGATCGATGTTGCGGAGGAGCAGCCACTGACCGGTGAAGTTGTTGACGAAAGACTTGGACTTCGGGTCGGCGAGCATGCGCGCAACCTGTTGCTGGAGTGTCGCCGTGTCCTTGAGTTTGCCCCGCTCGGCGACGGCGAGCAGTTCCTCGTCCGGAATGCTCGACCAAAGGAAGAACGAGAGCCGCGATGCCAGTTCCAGGTCGCTGATTCGATAGACGCCACTTGCCGGCGCAGCTGCCGGATCGCGCTCCACGCGGAACAGGAACTCCGGAGAAACCAGCATGGCCCGAAGAGCGGCCTCAATACCGGCATCGAAAGTCCCTTCCTGGCGGCCGTCATCATAAAACGCCAGAAACGCCTGTAGATCGGCGGGTGTGAATGGACGGCGGAAGGCACGGCGCCCCAGTGCAGACAGAATTTTTGTTGCACACGGTTTCTCGTCAGACCGGGTTGACGGCCGGCACACGAAAATACGCTGTCGACTGGCGGAATCGCCCGGTCCGGTCACGTTGTATGGACCGGCGATATCCAACTCGTTGATTTCGCGGCCGCGCTGCCCCTCGGGCATGTCATAGAGTTTGAGGCGGGCGCCATCCAAACGGAGGTCGAGGTGCGCCGTCGGCGGGGCGGGGCCGCCGCGACCAAAGCCGCCGCCCCCGCGACCGGCACCGGGAAGCGTTTCCGCGAGAGCGTCCGACCGCAAGAACGTAAGCCCGACGTGCCGCACTCCCGCCTTTACGGGAACGTTCAGCTCAAATATCTGGCCGACCGGAGGCGCCGCTTCTCCGAAACCGGAGTTCGGGCGCGCGGTCTTAATCGTGAATTTGTATTCGGCATCCACCGGAAAGGTGTAGCGGAAGGAAAGCCCCCCGACCGAGTCGAACGGCAGGTCCTCACTGATCCGGTCGTTCCGTCCGGCACGCTGGCCTTTGGCCCCCGTGCGCACTTCGCCCAAACCGTCGAAGACGTCGATCACGGGCTTCACATCGGGATTGCCGACTGCGAGGCGCGCTACCTGCCTCGCCACCGAAAGGTAGCGTTCGACCAATACGGGTGACATCGAGAGGACGTCCCCAATGTTGTCGAAACCGTAACCCGTGTCATCCGGCGGGAGGCTGTTTCCCGGCTGAACATCCAGCGCCAGCAAGTCGCGGATCGCGTTGCTATACTCGGCCCGGTTGAGCCGGTGAATCGTTGGGGTGCCCGGATCGGGATGGACGGTGGCCGAGCGATCGAGTTCTCCCTGGAGGTATGCGACGGCCGAACGTCGCGCTGCCGGCGACGGTCCGGGCAATCCGGCCGGGGGCATCTGGTTGGTCTTCAGCTTCCAAAGGACCTTTTCCCAGAAGTCGGTCGACGCTTCGATCTTGGCCAGGCTCGCGCCGTCGAACGAGATGTTCGCGGTCTTCAGCTTGCTGTTATGGCAGCCGCCGCAATACTGGCGTAGCATCGCCATCTGCGTCTCGGCAGTCGAGGCAGGCTGCCAGGCGGAGGCACTCGGCGAGAAGACGAGGACCGCTGTCAGCGCGGCCCCAATAAGCGCCCCTTGTCTTCGCCGTCCGGAATGCAGCATCGATCCTCCCTCTTTTGGTACCCCGAAGTATATCGCCGGCAAGGGACTTGTCCAATCTCGCGCAGTTCGTTTCTCCGTTATCTATGGATCACCAGATAAGTAATTGATTCGACGTATTCTCCATAGCATTCACAACTATGAACGCGAGCCGGGCGTTCAAAGGGACCGCCGTCATGCGTACACCCCACCGGTCGCCACAACGCCTTGCAAGCCTGTTATGCTCCACGAAGAATCTTTCAGGGGCAGTTTAGGAAAAAGCGGTTCAGGAACCGGCAAAAGCGAGCCTGGGAAGCGCCTGGCGGACCGGTCGCGTTGCGTGTGTCCTATCGCCAGCGTTCTGGCGATGCATGTACCTTGCAGTTAAGTCTCGCAGATCCAGTATGTTGGGCAGTGAAGTAGATTTGAGCAAGAATCGAACCACGCGTGGCTTGCAAATCGAACGGGAAGTGATACGCTGCCCTCCACGTACAGCGGGGTCACTAGGCCGCTAATAGAGGGAGTAGATATGACGTATTTAACTTGTCGCAAAGTATTCCTCGTGGGAATGCTTTGGTCCAGCCTGGCCGCGATTGCCATGGCACAGAGCGACCGCGGAGCGGTCACAGGAACAGTCACCGATCCGGTCGACGCCGCCGTACCTGAGGCGAGCCTGATGTTGCGGAACACCGAAACGGGTGCGCGGGTCGAGACAAAGACGACGGCCACCGGCAACTACAATTTCAGTTCCCTTCCCGTGGGCACCTACGATTTGACGGTGCAGGCGAATGGATTCAAAACCAACGTTCAGCGCAACCTGCAGGTGCAGCTCGATCAGACCGTCCGGCTCGACGTGAAACTGGCAATCGGTTCCGCCACCGAGTCGGTCACTGTCGAAGCGACCGCCGAGTTGCTGAAGACCGATAACGCCGAACTGAGCACGAATGTGAGCGGGCAGAAGCTCAACGAGTTACCCATCAACTTCGGCGGATCGGGAAGCGCGGGCGGCGGTATCCGCAACTGGCTGACCTTTACGTATCTAGCGCCCGGCGTGGCTGGGACGAGCGCCACCAGCCAGGTGAACGGTCTTCCCGGCGGCAATTACAAGGTATATCTGGAAGGTCAGGACTCCACCAGTCCCGTGGCCGTCGGCTGGACCAGCACCGTGCAGTCCGCCTCCGTTGAGGCAATCACCGAATTCGCTGTGCAATCCTCGAACTACTCGGCGGAATACGGCCAGGTGCTCGGCGGGCTTTACAACTTCACCACCAAGAGCGGCACCAACCAGTTCCACGGCTCGGTTTACGAGGAATTCACCAACGAGGCGTTCAACGCGGCACAACCTTGGAACCACGTCCTCAATCGCAACCGCCAGAATGACTATGGCTTCTCGGTCGGTGGTCCCGTCTGGATCCCGAAGGTCTATAACGGCCGGAACCGCACTTTCTTCTTCTTCAATCTCGAGAAGTATGGCAACAATCAGACCAGCATCTCGAATTCGACGGTGCCCACCGCGGCTTACCGCCAAGGCGATTTCGGTTGCGCCCTGAACGCCACCTCGACGAATTGCAGCGGCCCGACGGTGACCCTCACCGATCCGACCAGCGGCTACCAATATTTGCAGAACCAGATCTTCGACCCAAACACCACAACGACGGATTCGAAGGGACGCCTCGTCCGCACGCCGTTCCCCAACAATGTGATCCCGCAGAATCGCATGGACCCGGTCGCGCTCAAGATCCAGGCGTTCATTCCCGCGCCCGTGAATGGCCAGAACACGTTGAACTGGAACCCGACGATCGTCACGCAGACCCGCCAGCAGATCGATAGCCTCAAGCTCGATCAGAATTTCGGCTCCGCCACACGCGTTAGCTTCTTCTGGAACAAGATGGCCACCAACTCACCTGCGTTCCCGGATGGCCTGCCCTTCCCGATCACCGGCGTCCGCAAGACAGTGGGCGGCACCGTCGGTGGCAACCAGTTCCGTGTAAACGCCGACCGTACGATCTCGCCGACCCTGATCGCGCACCTCGGAGTCGGCTTCTGGCGGTTCCTGAACCCGGACAGCTCGCCACCCGACATCCTGAACTACGACGCCCTCAAGAACCTCGGCCTGGTCGGCAGCTCGACCGGAGCCGGGTTTCCCCAGATTTCGGGCCTCTCTTTCAACAACGAAGGCGGCCTGACTCCCACCATGGGAGTCCAGAACGCGGTGTTCCAGCAGACCAACATCGCCTCGACGGTGGGCAGCCTCACCTGGGTACACGACCGCCACACGTATAAGGCTGGCTTCGAGCTGAAGGACAGCGTCTACAGCGATCAGAGCCTCAACGGCGCCCCCGGCGTTTACACGTTCAACGGAGCGCAGACCGGCATCCCCTTCCTCGGTACTACCACGGTGGGCTCGGGCTCCATCGGCAGCGGCTACGCGAGCTTCCTGCTCGGACAGGTGCAGAACTACCGGGTCTCGCCGCCTGTCGCCGCGCAGCAGCGCTCGATTCAGGAAGGCCTTTACATTCAGGACAGCTTCAAGGCCACCAGTAAGCTGACCCTGGAGATCGGCCTCCGCTACGACCGCACACCGCTCGGACACGAGGCTTGGGATCGCCAGTCGCAGATCAGCTTCAGCGCGCCCGATCCAAACGCGCCCGGTTTCGCCGGCGCGACGGTCTTCGCGGGCTATGGCCCGGGCCGCTGCAACTGCGAATTCGTCAAGACATACAACTACGGATTCGGACCCAGGCTCAGCGTCGCTTATCAACTCAACCCTAAGACGGTGCTTCGCGCCGGTTGGGGAATCAGCTACGCGGCCACGGATCAGTGGAACTACCTGAGCAACAACTACCTCATCAACGGCATGGGGTATACCACGATCAGCCCCGGCAACAACCCGCAGTTCGGACTTGCCTACTCGCAGCTGCAGAACGGCATCGTCTATAATCCCTCGGCCCTGCATGTCGTGAATCTCGACCCGGGGATTAATCACGCGCCTGGAACGCTAGGCAGCCCAAGCGCCAGCGCCATCGCCTACGACCCGAGCGGCGCCCGCCCGGCCCGTGTGAACCAGTGGAATGTCACGCTGCAGCGCAAGCTGACGACCAATATGTCCATCGAAGCCGCTTACGTTGGCAACCGGGGCGTTTGGGAGCAGCAGAACGGCCTGGTAAATCCTAATGCGGTGACGCCGGCGATTCTCGCTGCCCATGGCATCGATCTCACGAACGCCAACACCCGTACGCTCATGACGTCGCAGATCTGTTCCACCGCCGCGGTGAATGCGGGGTTCAAGCTGCCCTACGCCGGGTTCCCTTGCACCGCCAGCGTGGCGCAGAGCCTTCGTCCGTTCCCGCAGTACTCCGTATCGCTGGCGCCTCAGTTCGTGAATCAGGGCGACAGCTACTACGATTCCCTGCAGGTCCGCTTCAACAAGCGCCTGTCGCACGGGCTGGACGTGACCTCCAACTACACGTTCTCCAAAACGCTGAACATCGGCGGCTATATCAACGGCGATCCCAGCAACCGCACTCTGCAGAAGGGGCTGGATTCGAACTACTACCCGCATATCTGGGTCAGCGCCATCACTTACATAACGCCGAAGGCAACCTCCAATCGTTTCGTCCGCGCGATTGTCGGCAACTGGACAACCGCGGCCACGCTGCGTTACTCCAGCGGCAGCCTGATCGCCGCGCCCCAGTCGGTCAACAGCAAGTGGAACACCTATACCTTCGCGTCAGGGACGCCGATGATTCGCGTGCCGGGCGTGCCACTCTATCTGACGGACATCAACTGCCGCTGCATCGATCCGAATAACATCAACCAGCGGATCCTGAATCCGGCTGCCTGGATGGATGCCGCCCCTGGCACAATCAGCCCCGGCGCCGGCTACTATAGCGACTACCGCGGGCCTCACCAGGTGAGCGAGAACATGAACATCGGCCGCACGTTCCAGATTCGCGAACGACTGAAGCTGAACGTCCGCGCCGAGTTCTTCAACGTGTTCAACCGCGTCACACTGGGAACGCCGAGTGCGACCAATCCGACGCAAACGACGACCGTCAACAATGCGACGGGCGCGATCAGCGGGTTC
>Ga0210400_10004279_pt1 | contig 12407 bp, 7 predicted proteins | sample IncBWH26MmetaG_FD_155456 | JGI IMG/M metagenome (GOLD analysis project Ga0210400, IMG submission 155456) | Forest soil microbial communities from Barre Woods Harvard Forest LTER site, Petersham, Massachusetts, United States - Inc-BW-H-26-M | ecosystem: Environmental > Terrestrial > Soil >...
AGCCGATGCGCGGTGCCGGGGACACCGATCATTCCCGCGCCCTCGAGATTCACCAGTGCCACCGGATCGATGGTCGTGATGCCCTTCACCTGCAGCGCGGACTTTGGCTGCGCGCAGATCAAGGTGCCCGGCTTCTCCGGCGCGAAGGTGTTGCGGATATAGATGGGTATGTCGCGCGCAATCGCCGGTTCCATGGTCTGCGGGTGGATCACCTTGGCGCCGAAATAAGCGAGTTCCATCGCCTCGTTGTAGGACAGCTGATCGATCACCTGGGCATTCGGCACCAGCCGCGGATCAGCCGACAGCACGCCATCGACGTCGGTCCAGATGATGATTTGCGCGGCGCCGAGCAACGCACCGAAGATCGAGCCGGAGAAATCACTGCCGTTGCGGCCCAACGTCGTCTGAATTCCCTTGACCGTGGTGGCCACGAAGCCGGTCACGATCAGGCGGCCGGTGAAATCCGGCGGCACCAGGCGCCGCAGATTCGCTTCGCTCACCGGCCACTGCACAGCCGGCCCGAGCGAGGCCCATTCGACGATCACGACGTCGCGCGCATCGACCCAGCGCACTTCGCCCTTGATGCGCGCGCGTTCGCGCAGGTAGGGCGCAAACAGCCGCGTCGACCAAATCTCGCCGTAGCCGGAGATCACATCCCGCATCGAGTACGTCGAGGAACGGATCAGGCGCACGGTTTGCAGCATGCCTGCGATGTCGCGGCAATCGCGTTGCAGTTGCGCGGCATACGCAGCGCAGGCCGCGTTCGACACCAAGGAAGCCGCAAGCTCCAGGTGGCGCGTGCGCAGCGCCTCGATGGCCGGGGCAAATTCGCCGTCGGGCCGCTCGGCCATGCTGACCAGGGCGAGCAACGCATCCGTCACCCCGCGGCAGGCGGAGAGCACCACCGCTTCGCGCGGATTGTGCGACGCCTCGACGATATCGGCCACCCGACGGAAGCACGCCGCGTCGGCGACGCTCGAACCCCCAAATTTATGTACGATCCATTTATCCATGTTGCACGCGCGCCCCCTACCCAAGGGCGTTCTTATCGCTCCCAAATCCCTATAAGTTGATGAATTAAGGCGGGAAAGGCCGGAACTTTAATCGCACGGCGGGGAGCCTAGCAAGCAATTCCGGCAACTATGGCCGTCCGCGCGGCTTGGCGCGCATCGCGCTTGCGCCGCTCTTGCCGGCCCGCGCGCCGCCGGATTTGGGCAGTCCGGTGTGCTGAGTGCGAAACGGCAGCGTCGGCGCGGCGTATTTGCGCCCGGGGCGCGCACTCGGGCGGCCCACGGGCTGGTACGCCGGGATCAGGTGCTGCTTGCCGTTGCCGATCAAATCCGCGCGGCCCATGCGCTTCAGCGCGTCGCGCAGCAGCGGCCAATTCTCCGGATCGTGATAGCGCAGAAAAGCCTTGTGCAGACGCCGCACCTTGATTCCCTTCGGAATGACCACCTCTTCACTGGAGCGGGTGATGCGCTTCAACGGATTCTTGCCCGAGTGAAACATGGCGGTGGCCGTGGCCATAGGCGAAGGCAGGAACGCCTGTACCTGATCGGCGCGGAAGCCGTTTTTCTTCAGCCACAAGGCCAGTTCGAGCATGTCCTGATCGCGCGTACCCGGGTGCGCCGCGATGAAATACGGAATCAAGTACTGCTCCTTGCCCGCCTCCTTCGAGTACTTGTCGAACAACTCTTTGAACCGATAGTACGCACCCACGCCCGGCTTCATCATCTTCGAGAGCGGGCCCTCGCCGATCGCCTCGGGCGCAATTTTGAGATATCCGCCGGTATGATGGCTGGCGAGCTCCCGGACGTAGTCGGGTGATTCGACCGCGAGGTCGTAGCGCACGCCGGAGGCAATCAACACTTTCTTGACCCCCTTGACGTTGCGCGCGCGGCGATACAGGTTGATGAGCGGTGCATGATCGGTGTTGAGGTTGGGACAGACCCCGGGAAACACGCACGACGGGCGCCGGCAGGCAGACTCGATGGCCGCGCTCTTGCAATGCAGCCGGTACATATTGGCGGTCGGACCGCCCAAGTCGGAAATCACTCCGGTGAATCCTTTCACCTCATCGCGAATGGTTTCGATTTCGCGTATCACCGAATCCTCGGAACGGCTCTGGATGATCCGGCCCTCGTGCTCGGTGATCGAGCAGAAGGTACAGCCGCCGAAGCAGCCGCGCTGAATCGCCACGGAAAAACGAATCATATGATAAGCGGGAATTTTCGCCGTACCGTAGGCGGGGTGCGGTCTGCGCGCGTACGGCAGTTCGTAAATGGCATCCATGTCGGCGGTGCTCAGCGGAATCGGCGGCGGATTCAGCCACAGCTCCAGTGTGCCGTGGCGCTGCACCAGGGCGCGCGCATTTCCGGGATTCGATTCCAAATGCAAGATGCGCGATGCGTGCGCATACAACACGGCGTCCTGGCTCACCTGCTCGAAGGCGGGCAGGCGGATGACGCTGCGCTCGCGCTGTGCGTTGGGCACCTTGCGGTAGAACTTGACGATTTTTTCCGCGGGCGCGGCGCCCGGCGCGGTGCGCGGCGCGCTCGGTGCCGCGGCGGGCACGGCCGCTGCCAGGCGCGCCGCCTCGCTCGCATAGGGATCGACGGGCGGATTCACGGGGCCCGGAGCATCCAATTCGCTGGAATCGATTTCCACCCAGCCGGGCGGCATGCCGCGGCGCAGGTAGGCAGTGCCGCGCAGATCAGTGATGTCACTCAAGGCCTCGCCGGCGTCGAGGCGGCGCGCGATGGCGCCGATTTGACGCTCCGCGTTGCCGTACACCAGAAGATCCGCCTTGGAGTCGACCAGCACCGAGCGGCGCACCTGCTCGGACCAATAGTCGAAATGCGCGATGCGCCGCAAACTCGCCTCGATGCCGCCGATCACGATGGGGACGGTTTTATAGGCCTCGCGAACGCGCTGTGAATACACGATCACGCAGCGGTCGGGGCGCTTGCCGCCCTGCCCGCCCGGCGTATACGCATCGTCGCTGCGCACCCGGCGATCGGATGTGTAGCGGTTCACCATCGAATCCATGTTGCCGCCGGTCACGCCGAAGAACAGGCGCGGCGCGCCCAACGCCTCGAAATCTCGGGTGCCGTGCCAATCGGGCTGGGCGATGATGCCGACCTTGAACCCCAAAGCCTGCAGCACGCGGCCGATGATGGCCATGCCGAAGCTCGGATGGTCGACGTAGGCGTCCCCGGTGACGATGATGATGTCGCACTGCTGCCAGCCGAGCGCATCCATTTCGGCGCGGCTGGTGGGCAGGAACTGCGCCGGCAGGACGCCGGCGACGTTCTCTAGGGCATTGTTAAATAAGGGGGTAGCGGCTTGCACGCCCGCGATTAGGCCTGATCCGTCACCCTATGTCGACGGGTAAATAAATCTGGGCGTCGTCGCGTTGAATCAGCAGCGCGACGCTGTGGCCGGCGCGCGCAACTTCACGCTTGAGCTCCGCCACCGAGCTGACATTCGCCCCGTTGACGCCCAGCACCACATCACCCGCCTGCAGCCCCGCGGCGAGCGCCGGACCCGTGACGTCTTCGACCAGCAAACGGCCGCGCGTATGCAGTTCCTGCTGCTCCTTCGGATCGAGCGGACGCACCGACAGGCCCAATTTGCCGCCGCCGTCATCGCTCTCGCTGCGCGCCGTCTGCGTCGTGTCCTCATCGAGCAACACCGTCGTGACGTTCACTTCGGCGGCCTTGTGGTCGTGCCAAATGCCGATGTGCGCCTCGCTGCCCGGCGGAATGTCGGCGATGATGGTCGGCAAATCGAAGGAATGATCGATGTTGTGGCCGTTGACGCTGGTAATGACGTCGCCGGGCTTCAAGCCCGCGCGCTCGCCGGGTCCTTTCGGATCCACGGAACTGACCAGTGCGCCGTGCGGGGTGGTCAAACCGAAGGTCTGTGCCAGCTTCTGATTGACCTCTTGAACCGCGACGCCAATGCGGCTGCGGCTCACCTTGCCCTTGGTCAACAATTGGTTCTTGACGTTCAACGCCAGATCAATGGGGATGGCGAAGGACATACCCATGTAGCCGCCGGTGCGGCTGTAAATCTGCGCGTTGATGCCGATCACCTGGCCATCGACGTTGAACAACGGGCCGCCGGAATTGCCCGGGTTGACGGCCGCATCGGTTTGAATGAACGGCACGTAGTTTTCATCGAGCGGGCGCGCGGTCGCACTGACGACACCGGCGGTCACGCTGTTCTCGAAGCCGAACGGCGACCCGATCGCCACCACCCACTGACCGGGTTTGAGGCGCGAGGAATCGCCGAAGTGAACCGTGGGCAAACCGGTCGCCGCGATTTTGATCAGCGCGACGTCGCTGCGCTTGTCCACACCGATCACCTTGGCCACGAATTCGCGGCGGTCGGTGAGCTTGACCGTCACTTCAGAGGCATCGCTCACCACATGCGCATTGGTCAGCACATAGCCGTCCGCACTCACGATGAACCCCGACCCGATCCCTTTCATGGGCGGCGCGTGTCCGGGAGCCGGCATTTGATAGCGGCGGAAGAACTGCGACAACGGGTCGTCGGAATCGCCCGGCTCGCCAGGCTCCGTCATTTTCTGTGCCTTCTGCACCACGCTGATATTGACCACGGCAGCGCCGTTCTCGGCCACCAGACCCGAAAAATCGGGCAGTCCCGTCACCCGTGCGGCGGGCGGCGCCGGCGACACCGGAACTTGCGCCACCCCCGCGTCGGCAATCGAGCGCTGGTGAGCGACGACCATGACGAAGATGCCCGCAATGAGTGCGAGCGACCAAGTTCTGAAACTACCCATTAAACGCAACCTCTGGTTCGTACATCCGATAGCCCGGTAGACCCAAGAATGGCCCGATTGGTTCCTAAACGTAAGTAAAAGCTCCGGAAAATGTGAAATCCCGACAGGTCAGTCTGCCGCCCAAGCGCTAGGCTGGGTTTCCTTAGTACCAGACCAATTCTATGGCAGATCCGACCGGTCCGAACCTTTTGGTGGTGGGCGGCGACAGCAAGCGCCTGCAATGGCTCAACCACCATGTGACCAGCCACTGGCCCGACGCCCAGTTAACCACTGTGCCGGCCGGGGAAGCCGCCTCGTTGAACCGGTTGCTTGCCGAGCGCGCGCCGGACGCGGTCTTCCTGCCGACCGACTTCGCCGACGAAGCGGGGACCGCCGCAATGCTGCGCCATATGAGCCAGATGCTGCGCATTCAGCCCGCCCTGTATTGCATCGTGCTCGCCGACAATGGCGGTGAGATGCCCGCGGTTCGGGCCCTGAAAGGCGGCGCCAAGGACTACCTGCCGCTGGCGCGCATTACCCGCGACCAGCTGCTCGGAGCAATCAACGAGGCGTGTTCGAAGCGCCGTGCCGCCGCGCAGGCCACCCGATCGCTGAGCCAGCCCAGTACGGATGGCGCGGGCATCGCGGTGCCGGGCTATGCCATCGTCAAGGAAATCGCCACCAGCAATTTTTCGCAGGTATTCCTCGCGCGCAGCGTGCATTTGCGGCGCAACGTGGTGCTCAAGGTGATGAGCCGCGGCGAATCCCAGCGCGAGATCGACGACGCCGAGCGCTTCCAGCGCGAATACGAAATCATTTCCAGCATCACGCACCGCGCGATTGCCGAGATCTATGATTTCGGCTCCCTGCCCAGCCACTTGTACTTGGGCATGGAATATTTCCCGTGCGGCGATTTGCGCGACCGCGTGCGCAACCCCATGAGCGTTGATGAAAGCCTGTACTACCTGCGGGCCATTGCCGAAGCGCTGCGGGTGATCCACGTATTTGGCATCTTGCATCGCGACCTCAAGCCCGCGAACGTCATGTTGCGCGAGGATAATTCACCGGTGCTGATCGACTTCGGGTTGGCGCGCCGTTCGATGGAGGACACCGGCACCACGGGCGTCGGCCAGGTGCTCGGTTCGCCCTACTACATCAGTCCGGAACAATCACAGGGACAGCGCGTCGACGCCCGCACGGACCTCTACAGCCTGGGGGTCATGTTCTACGAAATGCTGACCGGCGAGCGGCCCTATGGGGGGCGCAGCGCACTCGCCATCATGGCGCAGCATGCCAGCTCGCCTGTGCCGGTTCTGCCGGACTCCCTGGCGCTGCAGCAGCCGCTGCTCGATCGCCTTATGGCAAAGCAACAGAGCGAGCGCTACGCCTCCGCGGACGAACTGCTGGCCGATTTGGGTCCATTGACGGCGGCCGTGGCCTAACGATGTGACCCGCGTCTCAGTCGCGACATACTCAACCGCAATCGGCGGCGGCCCCGCACAGGCTGTGACAGCCATCAATCCTCCTGCCGTGGGCGTTTGGCACCCTGTCGATCCATGTTCATTTCTGTCAAACGCCATGAGCGCGAGAAGCAGGAGCTGCTCGGCGCCAGCAACCGGCTGACCGAAGCCGTTTTGAAGGGCAGCGTGCACGGGCTGTTCGTGCTCGACGGCAAGGGCAAGATCCTGCCGCAGGTATCGGGCTCGCTCGCCACCCTGTTCCGGCGCCAGGATTTCGCCAATTTGACGTTTGAGAAATTGATCGGCCCGGTGGTCACGGCGAAGAGCCTGAGCGTGGTGCGAACCTTCGTGACCCAGTTGCTCGAGACAGCCGCCGTGCTCAGCGGCACCACGCAGGCCGCCGCAGGCGCCGCCCCGCCCAGCGCCGCCGCGGCGCAGCCGAACCCGCTGCAGGATCTCGAAGTGCGGCTGGCCAATCCCGACGGCAGCTTCGCGACCGCGCACTACGCTTTCGAATTCAGCGCCGTCGATCTGCCGCGCGAGCCGCGCGCATGGCTCGTGACCGTGAGCGACATCACCGCGCGCGTGCAGCAGCATCGCGAACTGGAAGACTTGCGCACCCAAATGCAAACCCAGGGCGAGATACTGCGCTGCGTTTTACAGGGGGGCACGCCACGCTTCAATGCGTTCCTGCATCGAACCGACGCTGCCATGCACGCCATCGACGCCGTCTTGAAAAAGCCGGCCCGCGAAGCCAAGGCGTTCCGCAACAAGCTCGAAGAAACGCTTGATGAGGTCGATCGAGTACGGCGCGACGCCGCCGGGCTCAAACTCACCGGCCTCGAGAGCGCGGCCCGTCTCATGGAAGATTCGCTGCAGGAATTGCGCAGCCGCGGCGCACTCAGCGGCAGCGATTTCCTGCCCCTCGCCGTCAAGCTCGACCAGCTCTACGGACAGTTCGCACTGCTGCGATCGCTGAGCTCCCAGGCGACCGCCGCCGCGGAACCGGAAGCCGCGGCGCCCGACTTGCCCATGACGGAGAATGGCACTCAGATCATCGAAGCACCGGCATTCCTGGCCGAAATGGCGCAAAAATCCGCGCCCCCCAAGGCCCAGCGCATGGCACAGGCCGGCAGCCTCGACAGCACGCTGGCGGCACTGACGGAGCTCATCGCACAGGAGTACACCAAGTCGGTGATACTCGAGTGCAGCGGCATGGACTTGGTGCCGCCGCGCTATCAGGCCACCATCAAAAATGTGGCGATCCAATTGATCCGCAACGCCGTCATGCACGGCGTCGAACCTCCCGCCACGCGCAAGGAGGTCGGCAAGCCCCTGCACGGCACTCTGCACCTCGAATTCAAAGCGATGCCGGATCAGAGCTTCGAAATGCACTTCCAGGACGATGGCGCCGGCTTGGATCCGGACAAGGTGCGTGCCACCGCCGTCGCCAGGGGCCTCATCACCGAAGAGGCCGCGACCCGGCTGCGCGATCGCCAAGCCATCAAGCTGATCTTCAAATCGGGCTTTACCACTTTGGATCAGGCGCCGGGTGAAGCGGCACATGGCAGCGGCATGTCGTTGGTGCGGCGCTACGTGCACGAAGCGGGCGGCAAGATTGCGCTGGCCACGCTGTTGGGCCACGAGACTCGCTTCAAAGTCACCCTGCCGGCGCTGGGCGCAGCGGCCGCGGACGCGCAGGTGGCCTGACCACGACTGGTCCGGTACCGCGTTTCCTTGCACGCCCTGGAAGCGCTGCATTCATTGATGACCACCGATCGAGATGCTGCATTGCGGCTATCAAGATGCCGGATTAAGCTTACAGTGCAGTTGAGAGCGTGGGCGCTCCAGAAAGCGAATAAGCGGCCACGCTGCATCTAGGGGGCAAACAAGTGACATCCAATCCGGGCATCAACCTGGAGTTTCTCGCCGGCGGCGGCGCGATGGGTGAGCGTATTCGCGCCTATCCGTGGACGCATACTCTGCTGGGCGAACCTCAATTCTGGCCGCGAGGCCTGCGCACGGCCGTGCGGGTCTTGCTAACCACGCAGCATCCGATGTTCATCTTTTGGGGCCACGAGCACACCTGCCTATACAACGACGCCTACTCCCGTTCGCTCGGTCCCGAGAAACACCCCTCCATTCTGGGCGCCCCGGGTCGTGAATCATGGCAGGAGATCTGGCCCATCATCGGGCCGCAGATCGAGCAGGTGATGCGCGGCGAGGGCGCGACGTGGCATGAAAATCAACTGGTACCCATCATCCGCCATGGCGCGCTCCAGGATGTGTATTGGACTTACAGCTATAGCCCCGTCGATGAGCCGGAGTTTGCTCACGGCGTGGGTGGGGTGCTCGTCGTCTGCACCGAGACGACCGAACAAGTGCTGGCCAAGCAGCGGCTTTCAGCCGAGCGCGAACGCTTCGTGCAGCTGTTCGATCAGGCGCCGACGTTCCTCGCAGTACTGCGAGGCCCGGACCATGTGATCGAACTTGTAAATCCAGGTTACCTTAAAGTTATCGGCCACCGCTCGGTCGTCGGCCGCAGCGTAGCCGACGCGCTTCCGGATGCTGTCGCGCAAGGCTATCTCGCACTTCTGGATGAGGTTTATCGAACCGGCAAGCCGTTCTCGGCCAATGCGGCCAAGTACGCCGTTCAGGTCTCACCCGAAGGCCCGATCGATGAGCGGTACGTCGATTTTGTATATCAACCCATCACCGACCGCGATGGTTCTGTTAGCGGCATTTTGGTGCAAGGGGTCGACGTCACCGCACGAGCTGAGGCAGACCGTGCACTCGCGCGAGACCGCGCACGACTGGACTATGCGACACGCCTTTCAGGCATCGGCTTTTGGTACTGCGACCTGCCTTTCGAAGAGCTTCAGTGGGACGAACAGGTCAAGGATCACTTCTTCTTCTCGCCGACCGCCCGCATCACGATCGAGGATTTCTACGCGAGGATTCATCAAGAGGACCGCATTCCGACCAGGGACGCGATAGATGCATCGATTCGCAATCGAACGCCCTATGACATCGTCTACCGCACCGTGCATCCGACTACTGGATCCGTCAAATGGATCCGTGCGCTCGGCGGCACCGACTATGCGAGCGACGGTACGCCGAGGCACTTCGACGGAGTCACGGTTGATGTCTCCTCACAGAAGCTCGATCAGCTGCGTCTATCGACGCTCAATCAACAACTGCGCGAGCAGGATCGACGCAAGGACGAATTTATTGCGACGCTTTCGCATGAGTTGCGAAATCCACTCGCACCGATTCGCACGGCCGCCAAGATCATTGCCTCGCCGCAGTTAGAACCGAGTCAATTGCAGCGGGCACAAACCATCATTGAGCGGCAGGTGACGCATATGGGGCTGCTGCTCGATGATCTTTTGGATATTGCGCGCATTACGCAGGGAAAATTGCGGCTCAAAAGAGAGCGGGTCGCGCTTTCCGAAGTCTTGGACGCAGCGATAGAAGCGGCTCGCCCGAGATTGGATGGAAAGAATCATCATCTCTCGGTGAGCTTGCCGGCCGGGCACATTTTCCTTGACGCCGATCCGCTGCGTTTGGCGCAAATCCTATCGAATCTGCTGATCAATGCTGCCAAATACAGCAACCCCGGCAGTCATATTGAGGTGCAGGCGACGCACCAAGCCGACATGTTGTCGGTAGCGGTGAAAGACCAGGGCCTTGGGCTCGCTGCGGAATCCATCAGCGATATATTTGAAATGTTCTCGCAAATCGAAGGGGTTGATGGTCGCTCCGAGGGAGGACTCGGCATAGGCCTCGCACTGGTCAAGGGTCTTGCAGAATTGCACGGCGGGACTGTGGAGGCGCGCAGCCCCGGCCTTGGCCAAGGGAGCGAATTCATAGTGCGATTGCCTGTATCCGCGCACCCATTCTCCTCGACTCGGGTGGCTGATCCGGCGCCGGTGTCGCGGGAGCGTCGCCGGATATTGATCGCAGATGACAACCGCGATGCGGCGGAGAGTCTCTCACTGCTTCTGGAATTGTCGGGCCACGAGGTACGAGTCGCGCATCTGGGTCAAGCCGCCCTTTCCCTGGCGCAAACTTTTCGCCCTGATGTAGCGCTCCTCGACATTGGAATGCCGGATTTGAGCGGCTATGAGGTCGCGCGGGCGCTGCGGCAGGAACCCTGGGCCACGGATCTGCAATTGATCGCTCTCACCGGTTGGGGGCAGGATGATGACCGCCGCTGCGCGCTGGAGGCAGGCTTCGATCACCACTTGACCAAACCCATCGATCCCGACCAGCTAGAGAGCTTGATCGCCAGGCGGCCCGCGAGCCGGGAGACGTGTTCATGACAACAGTAAGCCGTCCGCAGACTACTGCCGAGCTGGATGATGTTCGAGCACTGATGCGGGCGTTTGTCGCGTGGCACCGCGAGCGGCACGTAGAAGACTTGGCCCTGATAGACGAGTACTTCGATCAGAAAGAGTTCGAAGATGAACTTGCCTCCTTGCCGGGTAAGTACACACCGCCCGACGGACAGCTCTTGTTAGCATGCTTCGAAGACCAGCCGGCAGGCTGCGTGGCGCTGCGCCGCATCGACCGGCAGGTATGTGAGATGAAGCGCATGTTTCTCTACCCCCAATATCATGGCAAGGGAATTGGTAGGAAACTGGGAGAGGCGATCATTCGCGACGCCAGGGCTTCGGGCTATGCAATCATGCGACTTGACACCAGCTGGAGGCAGCAAGAAGCCCAGGCGCTCTATTCGAAACTGGGTTTCCAGCGCATTGACCCTTACTACGACCTCCCCCCGGCGCAAAAGGATTGGCTCGTTTTCTTCGAGCTCCGCCTGGCGACGCTGCTTCGAAAAGGCTGACCACGCGTTTCGCCATGAATGCGTCGATTTGATCTCTTGACGCCCATGGCGCGGACGCGCGATATATAACACTGATCGGCCCCTGCTCCAGCCGGAAATGCCTAAAAAGCAGGCTTCGCTCAAGCCGGTCGACGTGACCTACGACTTCCTCTGGGGCGTGAGACGCGGCGGGTGCCGACGAGCGTGGTTGCTCGCCGGCACAATGATGAGTTGCCCGTTCGGCAAATCTCGGAATATCTCGGCATTTTTCTCGACGGAGGAAAGGTCGTGGTCTCCGGCCATGACGAGTACTTGGTATTGAGATTTTCTTGAGGTCTGCCGGTTCTATGACTACGGGCTGAAGCCACATGTCGTAACTCTTCGCCAACAAGGTCATCCTGTGATCGGGGCCGTCGGGACTGACCTTCGAGTAGTCCGGCAGGAACCAGGGCGGCAGGCTGTCGGCGACCTGGCGAAGATGTGCGGCTAACTGTTGAGGTGACCAGTGAGCGCGCTGCGTTTCCTCCGGAGAGAGATCCACTCGGATGTTTGCGCCCGAAATTACCAAATGGCGAATCATCTGCGGGTGATCTCGCGCGAGGATCAGAGCAAGAACGGCCCCATCGCTATGTCCCACGACGTCAACGGGACCAAGGCCGAGCTGCTCGATGATGGCAGCAGTGTCATCCGCCATCATCTGGTATGAGAGTGACCAAGGGGTTGTCAAAGAAGGCCATCCCGCCGTGTAGAAATACAATTGGCGGTCCACGGCCATAGATTTGCGTGTAAAGCTTGGCGCCCCGTACTTCGACGTATCGCTGGGTGCCACTGGCGTCATCTGCAGAAGCAGTCGCGGGAGCGAGCGCAACGAAAGCGATGAGAATGACGGCCGTGAAATCATTCATTGCGTCTCTCCTGGCAATCTTGTCAGGTGCAGTCGAGCCTGCGCCTCACGTTTCGAGCGGCGTGAGCTCCACCAAGATCGCACCGGCGGCGACCCGCTCCGCCACCGCAAAGGCCACACGCGCCACCGTTCCGTCGTAGGGCGCCGTCAGCGTATGTTCCATTTTCATTGCTTCAACCGTCACCAGCGGCGCACCGCGTGCGACTTGCTGGCCCTCTCTGACGTGCACGGCGACCACGGTTCCCGGCAGCGGCGTGAGCAGCGAGCCCTCCTCTGCAGCCGCGCTTACCGACAAGGCATCTTCCGTCCGCGCCACTCGCAGTGCCACCTGCTGCCCGGCGCGAAACAAGTGCAGGTGCTCGCCGATCTCGGTGACGCGAATGTGCAGCATCTGCCCGTCCAGTTCGACTTGCAGCGACTGCGCCGCAC
>Ga0210400_10004281_pt1 | contig 12402 bp, 9 predicted proteins | sample IncBWH26MmetaG_FD_155456 | JGI IMG/M metagenome (GOLD analysis project Ga0210400, IMG submission 155456) | Forest soil microbial communities from Barre Woods Harvard Forest LTER site, Petersham, Massachusetts, United States - Inc-BW-H-26-M | ecosystem: Environmental > Terrestrial > Soil >...
GATTTTTGACCGCGGTCCCTTGAAAAAATTGCAACGCGGAAACCCCCGCGCGGCTGCCGATTTTGCACCAAAAAGCGCTCGCGCGCACCTATTTAATGGGCCTCAACGCACCTATTTAATGTGCCTCATCCCAATTTCGGCCAATCCCTACGTCCACTTTGAGCGCCACGGCCAGATCCGCAGCGTGGACCATGCGTGTCCGTATTTGTCCTACGAGGGAATCGACCGCTTCGTCCGCGACCTCGAGCACCAGCTCATCATGTACTTGCATGATCAGCCGGGCCGCAACGCGTGAACTTTGCAGCCACCCATCCACGTCGATCATGGCGCGTTTGATGATGTCGGCGGCGGTGCCCTGCATGGGCGCATTGATCGCACTGCGTTCGGCGTATTGGCGCAAAGCCGCATTGCGCGATTGAATTTCCGGCAGATAGAGCCGGCGCCCAAAAACAGTTTCCACGAAGCCCTTCTGTCGCGCTTGGCGGCGCGTCTCCTCCATGTAGCGCTTCACTCCCGGATAACGCTCGAAATAAAGATCCATGTACTTTTGTGCGTCGCCGCGGCTCAACCCCAACTGCCGCGCCAGACCGAACGCGGACATCCCATACATGAGACCAAAATTAATGGCCTTTGCCGAACGCCGCTGATCGGCGCTCACGCTTGCCAAGGGCGTACCGAAAACCTCCGCCGCCGTCGCCTGATGAATGTCGAGATCCTCGGCGAACGCACGCAGCAACGCCGCGTCGCCGGAAAGATGCGCCATGATGCGCAGCTCGATCTGCGAATAGTCGGCGGCGACCAGCGAAAACCCCCGCGGCGCGACGAATGCCTGCCGAATGCGCCGCCCTTCCTCGGTACGGATCGGAATGTTTTGCAGATTCGGATCGGTTGACGACAGTCTTCCGGTGGCCGCAACCGCCTGATGATAGGAAGTGTGAATGCGCCCGGTAGCCGGATTGATTTGCTGCGGCAGATTGTCAGTGTAAGTGGATTTGAGTTTTGCCACGCCGCGATATTCCAGAATCAGCTTCGGCAGCGCATAAGACTCAGCGAGCTCTTCGAGAACATCCTCCGCGGTGGACGGCTGGCCGGTCGGTGTCTTGCGCATCACCGGTATGCCGAGTTTGCCGAATAATATTTCCTGCAGCTGGCGCGGAGAATCCACGTTGAATATTCCGCCGGCTTCGGCGTGGGCCTGCTTCTCGAGCTCGAGCATCCGCGCCGCCAATTCCGCGCTCTGTGCCTTCAAAAGCTCGCGATCGACGAGCACACCGGCGCGCTCCATGCGGAACAACACCGGCACGAGCGGCTGTTCGATGTTCTCGTAGACATATTTTAGCGTGGGAATTGCGTCGATCTGCGGCCATACCGCCCGATGCAGCTGCAGCGTGATGTCCGCATCCTCGGCCGAGTACTCCGCGGCGCGGTCGACATCCACCTGGTTGAAAGTGATCCGCTTCGCGCCCTTACCCGCGACATCCTCGTAGAGAATGGTTTTCAGGCCGAGGTACCGCTCGGCAGTCGAGTCCATGTCGTGGCGCGTGGCGACGCTGTTCAGCACGTAAGATTCGAGCATGGAATCGAAGCGTTGGCCGTTGAGCGCAATGCCGTAATTCGCCAGAACATGTGCATCGTACTTGAGATGATGTCCCAGCTTTGCCTTGGTCAAATCCTCGAGCATGGGCTGCAAATCGGCCAGCACTGAGGCAAGATCAAGCTGCGGCGGCGCGCCCGCGTAGTCATGTCCGAGCGGCACATAGGCCGCCTCACCCGGCGTCACTGCGAATGAAATCCCCACGATGCGCGCCTGCATGTAATCGATTCGGTCGGTCTCGGTATCGAACGAAATCAGCGGCGCGGCACGCAGCTTCTCGAGCCATGCGTCGAATGCTTCTTGCGAGAGAATTTTGTGATAGTCGCGCACGGCGGCAGGGCTGTAGTGGGCGATCGCCGCCGTGACCTTTGCCAGGCCGTCGCCCTGTGTTTCGGCGATCACGACATCGATCTCGGCAATCCTTTCGGTTGCCGCCGGCTCCGGGCCCAGGGATTTGAGCAGCGCCCGCAATTCCAATCGCGCATATAACTCTCTCAGGCGCGCGATATCGGGCGCTCCGCCGCTGAGTTGTTCGGCCGTGACATCCAACTTGAGTGTCGTATCGATGGTGGCGAGCTTGCGGGACAGCTCGAGCATGGAGAGTTCGTTGCGCAGATTTTCGCCCACCTTGCCGCCGATTTCGGCGGCATGAGCGATCAGCCTGTCGAGCGTTTGATACTGATTGAGCCACTTTGCCGCGGTCTTGGGCCCCACGCTGGTGACGCCCGGAATATTGTCCGAGGTATCGCCGGTGAGCGCCAGGTAATCGACGATCTGCTCCGGAAACACATCGAACTTCGCCTTGACGCCGATGCGGTCGAGGCGGGTGTTGCTCATCGTGTTCAGCAATTCGATGTTCGGCCCCACCAGTTGCGCCATGTCTTTGTCGCCGGTTGAGATCAACACTTTAAAGCCCGCGTCCGCTCCTTGTTTCGCCAAAGTGCCGATCACGTCATCCGCTTCGACGCCAGGCACGCGCAGCAGCGGCAATCCCATGGCGGCGACCGTGTCGAACAGAGGCTGCACTTGCGCGCGCATATCGTCCGGCATCGGCGCACGATGCGCTTTGTATTGATCGAAAAGATCGTCTCTAAAGGTGCGGCCCGGCGCATCGAATACCACGGCGATGCGATCCGGCGCTTCCTCCTTGATCATTTTGTTCAGCATATTGAGCACGCCCAAGACTGCGCCCGTGGGCTCGCCTTTCGAGGTCGTGAGGGGCGGTAGGGCATGAAATGCCCGATACAGATAGCCCGATCCGTCTACCAAAATGAGTTTGCGTGCGGCCATGAATTTCGCGAAGGTACCCTGAAGATCAAGGATGCGAGGTCGGGTCCGCGGGCGTGGGAGTGCTCGGCGCGGCCGGAGGCGCAGGAGTGGCCGCGGCGTCTGGCGCCGGGGCGGTTGCGGCATCCCGGCTTGTAGATTTTGCAGGGGCGGGCGGTGCGGGAATGCTGCGCTTGTGTTTTTGTGCGTCCGGCATCACCAGCGGTCCTTTTTGACCGCAGCCGGACAGCAGGCCGGCGAGGCAGATAAAGACCCATGGGCCGGCAAATTTCATGATGCCGAGTATACCCGCGCCGCGGACCTTAGGGTTTTGCCGGAACTTCTGGTATCGCGGCCAGGTCCAAGTTGGGAAACTTTCGGGAGGTTCCGATGCTGCGGATTTCAAAGACCCTTGGCGTATTCCTGGTGGTAGCGGCATGCGGTATGTCGACTGCAGCGCTGGCGGACAATCCGGTGGGATTCTATGTCGGTGCAGGCGTGGGCCAATCCCAGATCCGCAGCAACGATGCGAATTATGGATATCCCGGGTACTACAACGATTATCAGTTCGCGTGGAAGGCGCTGGTCGGCGTCCGGCCGATCCATGTGTTGGGGGCCGAGTTCGAGTATATTGATTTCGGCCGGCCGAACTGCAATGGCTATTACAACAACTACTACAGCGGTTATTGCAACATCGCCCAAAACGGCTACGATTCTCACCCGACCGCCACCGCCCTTTTTGCGGTGGGTTATTTGCCGATTCCCATACCATACTTCGACCTCTTCGCCAAAGCGGGCGGCGCGCGTCTTTCGCTCGATGTGCCCAGCCTCATTTCAGTGCCCTGTGTCGCGGGCAGTCCCTGTCCCAATTATTCGATCGGTCCCCAGCAATCCGTGACGAACACGAAGTTTGCCTATGGCGGCGGGGCGCAATACAGATTTCCTTTTCTTGCGCTCACGCTGCGCGCTGAATACGAACGCATCAGCTCGCAATACGGCGACCCCGATGCGCTGATGGTCAGCGCGCTGTGGACGTTTTGACGCGCTCGTAGCATTTCGCGCAGCGAGCCGGCAGCCGAAGCGCGGTCGCAACAACGCACCGCGCTATACTGGCGCGCATGGGGCTACCCTCGATATTCCGCGCCGGCGCAGCATTGTTTTTCGGGCTCGCGGCGGCGGCGATGCTCGGCAGCTGCGCCAATAAAAATGCGACCGTGCCGGCCCGCGCCGGCGCCGATGGCACTGCGGCAACGACCCGCGCGCTGCGCAGCAAGGTCGATACCATCGTCGTCATCTTCGCGGAAAATCGCGCGTTCGATAATTTGTACGGCCATTTCCCCGGCGCTCGCGGACTGAACGAAGTCCTCGATGGCGCCGGGCGGCCATTGCCCTCCTACAAAGCGCAGCTGGATCGCGATGGCACGGTACTGCCGGTCCTGCCGCCCGCATGGGGCGGCGTGACGGCCGCCGGTGCAATTCCCGTGGTAACCCAACAGCAAAGCGCGGGTTTGCCGAATGCGCCGTTTTCCATCGAGCACGCCTATACGGCGCAATCGCAGGTGACTTTGTCGGCCACCACCGTGACGCGCGATTTGTGGCATCGCTTTTTCGAGCATCAGATGCAAATCGACGGCGGTAAGAACGACGGCTTTGCCGCTTGGTCGGACGCCGGCGGCCTTGCGATGGGATACTTTGACTACGGCGCATCATCGCTGTTTGCGCTGGCCCGCGAGTTCGTGCTGGCCGATAATTTCTTCCAGGGTGCGTTCGGCGGCTCGTTCCTGAATCATCAATATCTGATCTGCGCGTGCGCGCCGGAATATCCGGGCGCCGATGGCGCATCCGCGAAGCCGGCGATTGCCGTGCTCGAGCAGGATTCCAGCGGCCGCTATCTGCCGCGACTGAAGACCGCGCAGCGGCCGCCGTCCTCGGCGCTGGACGAAGCTCCAAGATTCGCAAACAGCGGCAACATCGCACCGGGCAATTATTTTGGCGACGGCAAGTTCTACGCGGTGAATACCATGCAGCCGCCGTATCAGCCGAGCGGTAACAAGCCGGCGGCGGATGCCGCCGGCTTCTTGAATGCGGATCCCAACAGCGCGACGACGCTGCCGCCGCAGACGCGCACCAACATCGGCGATGAGCTGGAGGCGAAGCGCGTCAATTGGATATGGTACGCAGGCGCGTGGAGCGCCGCGCTGGCGGATGGCAGCCGATCTGCGGCGAAAGTGCGCGAAGTGATCTACGCGCCGCTAACCCCCGGGGGCAACCCTGACTTTCAACCCCATCACCAGCCGTTCAATTACTACGCAAATTTCGATCCTGCGACGCATGCGCAGCGGCGCGCGGCGCATCTCAAGGACTTCGGCGATTTGCTGGCGGACATTGCGGCCGGCGGCCTGCCCGCCGTGGTGTTCTACAAGCCGCAAGGCAATTTGAACCAGCATCCCGGCTACGCCTCGATCGCGGCGGGCGATGCGCACATCGCCGATTTGGTTGCCAGGTTGCGGGCGGGACCGCAATGGAATCGCATGCTGATCGTGATTACCTACGACGAGTTCGGCGGCGCTTGGGATCACGTAGCGCCGCCGCAAGGCGATCTATTGGGGCCGGGGTCGCGGATTCCGGCGCTGATAATTTCGCCTTACGCCAGGCGCGGCACGGTCGATCACACGCAGTACGACACTGGGTCGATCCTGCGCTTGATCACCCGCCGCTTTGATCTACCGGTGTTGCCGGGAATCGCGCAGCGCGACGCGGCATTGGCCGCGCACGGCGCGCCGCCCATGGGCGATCTTACCGCGGCGCTTGAATTGACGCGCTAACCCGCGCGACTCTTAGGGATCCGGGGGATTCAACTGCCGCGGTGAGCCTGGGGGTGCGCCCGGCCCCTTGCTCGCAGGTGCGCTTGGCGCTTTCGCCGCGGGCGCCGTAGCCGGCGGCGCGGGCGCAGCCGAAGATTCCGCGCTCACCAGGGTCACGTCGAATATCAGCAGCGAGCCGCCCGGAATTTTCGGGCGGGGATTATCGCCGTAGGCCAAATCCGGCGGTATGAAGAGCTGCCATTTGGCGCCCGGCTTCATCAAAACCAGCGCCTCCTGCCAACCTTTGATGACGCCGTTGACCGGAAAAGTTGCGGGTACGCCGCGCGAATAGGAGCTGTCGAACTCCGAGCCATCGAGCAGTTTGCCCCGGTATTCCACCGTCACTTTGTCGCTGGGTTTGACATCCGGCGCTTTCTTGTCGCCCGCCGAGATGATTTTATATTCAAGGCCCGAGGCGGTCGTGACCACACCTTTTTCCTGCCCGTTGCGCGCGAGGTATTCTTTGGCCGCGGCTTGGTTGCGCGCCGAAGAGGCTTGCATGGACGTGTGCGCGAAGGCCTGTATTTGCTGTTGTTCCGCCGGCGTGGGTTGTTTGCCCTGCAGTCCGTCCTTCACGCCGTGCGCGACGGCGTCGATACTCACCTCATTGCCTATCCCGGCGTTATGCATCTGCGTGCCGAACATCAGCCCGAACAAGTAGCTGGCTTGCTCAGGTGTGAGAGGAGGAGCGGGATCGGCGCCCGGCGGACTGGCCGGAGGCTTGGGAGTTTGCGCGACACCCAAGGGCGCGACAGCAAACAGTACGCACAGGGTGCAGGTCCGCAACAATATGTAAGACGTGGGGTTTTTCATGGTCATGCAAGATACCTCTCTTCAGGCTGCAAATGCCAGCGCGAAATTAAGGTGCCAGGGCGCCGCGCTTGATGACGGCCATGGTCAATCGCGAGATGCAAACCAGCTTTTGCTCCGAATTGACGATTTCGATGCCCCAGACATGGGTTCGGCCGCCGAGATGCACGGGGCGCGCGGTACCCGTCACCAGTCCGCGGCGCGCGGCGCGCACGTGATTGGCATTGATCTCCTGACCCACGACCTGGTACGCGTTCCGGTCCACGCACATCGCAGCCCCCATGCTTCCCAAAGTCTCGGCAAGCGCCACCGAAGCTCCGCCGTGCAGCAAGCCATAGGGCTGCATGGTGCGCTCATCCACGGGCATGGTGGCGCGAACGAAGTCGTCGCCGACTTCGGTGAACAGGATCCCGAGATTGCCGTTCAGGGTTCCTTTGAAGTGACTGTTCAATTCCTCGAGTGAAAACACATTGCGCCAGATGCTCATTCGGGATCCTTGATTTTGGCCGCCACCCGCCGGTAGGCCTCGCGAAAGGGAATGCCTTCCTGAGCCACCAGCGCATTCGCCGCGGCGGCGGCGTGAATTCCGGGATCCAGCCGGATGTTCTCCGGTCGAAAGCGCACGCCGTCGAGCGCGCTCGGCAGAATTTCCAGCGTTTGAAGACAGGAATCGATGCCGCGGAACAATGGCGGCTTGATGAGCTGCAAATCGCGGTGATAACCGGAGGTGAGCTTTTGAGTGATGCCGAGCACTTCGTTCAGCGCCGCCTGCGCCACCGCGCTGCGCCCGCGCACGAGTTCGAAGACATCGGGATTGCGCTTTTGCGGCATGATGGAGGAGCCGGTGGTAAAAGCGGACGGCAAGCTCACGTACGCGAATTCCTGGGTGTAAAAAAGCAGCAGATCGGCGGCGAGCCTTGCCAGGTCCTGCGCCAGCAGCGTGATCTCGAACAGCAGCTGCGCCTCGGCTTTGCCGCGCGACAGCTGCACCGCCGTGACCGGCTCCTGGGTGACCTCGAAGCCGAGGCGGGCGCGGGTCGCATCGCGGTTGATGTCGAGATTCGGCGTGCCGAAACCCGCCGCGGACCCCAGAGGATTCTTGCCGATGCGCCGCTGCGTCAGGTCGAGACCTTCGGCATCATCGCGCAATTCTGCCGCAAAACCTGCGGCCCAGAGCGCCACGCTGCTCGGCATCGCCTGCTGCATGTGGGTGTAGCCGGGAAGTTCCAAGGAACCTTGGCGCTCGCTCAAGACATCGAGAGCGTCCGCCACGGCGATGGCGCCTTGCCGCAAATCATGCGCGGCGTCGCGCATGTAGAGCCGCAAGGCGGCCAGCACTTGATCGTTTCGCGAGCGCCCTGTATGCAAGCGGCCGCCTGTCGCACCGATGCGTTGGGTGAGCAGGTTCTCGATGGCCGTCTGAGAATCCTCTTGTTCAAGCGAGATGCGCCATTGACCGCGCGCATGCTCGTCCCCGATTGCCGTCAACGCGGCACGAATCGCAGCAAGCTCCTGTGCCGACAGCAGGCTCTGCTCGGCGAGCATTTCGGCATGCGCGATGGAGGCGCGGATGTCATAACGCACCAAGCGATCGTCCAGCATATGGTCTTCGCCCGCGGTAAATTCAAGCACGCGCGAATCGAGGGTGACACCCTTGTCCCAAAGCCGGGTCATGAGCGCGACCGCTTCATGGCTGCAGCAGTTGCTCGGCCGGGCTCAAGGCCTTCAAATCGGCGACCACCAGCGTGCCGGTGCCTTCGTTCGTGAAGACCTCCGCGAGCAAACTGTCGGTGGACTTGTAGCTGATGACGTGCACGCGGCGCACGCCGCTGCGGATCGCGTGTTCGATCGCGGCCGCCTTCGGCAGCATGCCGTCTTTCAAGCTTCCTTGTTCGCGCAGACGCTTCAATCCTGCTATATCGGTGTACGAGATCACGGAGCCGGGTTCATCGACGTGCTCGAGAATTCCCGGTGCGCCGGTGCAGAGCAGCAGCTTTTCGGCCGACAGCGCCCCGCCGATCGCCGCCGCGGCGGTATCGGCGTTGATATTGAGCAATATGCCGTGGGAATCCGCCGACAGCGGGCTCACCACGGGCATCAGCCCATTCTCGAGCAGTTTCTCCAGAACCGCCGAATTAACGGAATCGATATCGCCCACGAATCCATAATCCACGGTCTCAGCGGAGCCCTCCGCGATGGGCACCGGCGGGCGCTTGTGCGCGCGTATCAACCCGGCGTCCACACCGCTCAAGCCGATGGCTTCGATATCGAGTGCGCGGCAGATCGCCAGGATCCGCGTATTGATCAAGCCGTTGAGCGCCATGGCGGTCACATCGATCGACTTCTGATCGGTTACCCGCCGGCCATTGATCATCCTCGTCTCGATGCCCAATGTTGCCTGCAGCTTATCCAGTTGCGGGCCGCCGCCGTGCACCAGCACGGTCTTGATCCCGACCTGGTGCAGAATCGCCACTTGTTCGATCAAGCCGCGCGTGGAGATCTCATCGCTGAACACCGCGCCACCCGCCTTGATGACGAACACCTTGTTTTTGTACATGCGGATGTACGGGGCCGCGCTCTTGAGCGCTCGCACGGCGACTGAGGGATCAGGGCGGTTGATGATCATTCAAGAATTACTCCGAATCGGCAAACGCTTGAGCTCGACAAAACGCTTCAGGCCAACATCCGATGCAGAATGGCCATCTGCACCGGCAGTCGGTTGAACGCCTCGCGCTTGACCGCCGCGCGCGGGCCGTCGAGGACTTCATCGGCGACTGCGACATTGCGGCGCACCGGCAGACAATGCATGAGTTTGGCGTCGGGCGCGGCTGCTGCGAACCAGCGCTCGCGCACGCACCAATCGGAAAGATCCGCGCGCAGCCGCGAGTCCGCTTCGACATCGCCGTAATAGGCTGTGGTTCCCCACTCCTTCGCATACAGCACGCTCGCGCCGCTCAAGGCCGCGGCGCGATCCGCGGTCTCGGTGAGCGAACCGCCGGCCGCCGCGGCAGCGCCGCGCGCCTTGTCCATGATTTGTGCGGGCAGCGCAAATCCTTCAGGCCGCAGCACGACTACTTCCATGCCGCGCATTGCAGCCATGTGCACGGTCGCCGCGGGGACCGCCAGCGGCAGCGCTTTCGGATGATAGGCCCAGCTCAAGACGAACTTGGCGCGCGTGGAAATTTTCAGCTCGTCCATGGTCCGCCAATCCGCCAGGGCTTGGCAGGGGTGATTCATGGCCGATTCCATATTGATCAGCGGCTTGTCGCACAGCGCATCGATCATGCCGAACAAGGATTCGCCAAGATCATTCGGCAGGCTCCTGCCCTCGGCGAATGCGCGCACGCCCAAGGCGTCGCAATACGACGCCAGCACCGGAATGCCTTCGCGAATATGTTCGGCGGCCTGGCCCTTCATGATGGCATGCGGCTGGGTCTCCAGGTGCCAGGTACCCTGACCCGGAGTGATCACGAAAGTGCTGCCGCCGAGCCGCGCCATGCCGGCCTGGAACGAGGCCAGGGTGCGCAGCGACGAATTGAACAACAGCAGACCCAGGACCTTGCCCGCCAAGACCCGCGGCTGCGGCTTGTCCTGCAGCGCCTGCGCCAGATCCAGCAGATCGACGATCTGTTCGCGGCGGAAGTCGGCCAGATCGAGAAAACGTTTCATGCGGAAATTTTCGCCAAAGCCGCGCTGAGCAGATCCACATGACCCTCGTTCAAGATATACGCCGGCAACAACCGCAGGATGTAGGGATCGGCGCTGGTTCCGGCGAGAATATTCTTCTCGAGCAGCGCGGCTTGAACTTCCTTCGCCGGGCGCGAGGTTTTGAGTCCCAACAGAAAGCCCTCGCCCTGCATTCCCGTGATGGGGCCGATGATGCAGCTCGCGCGTATGTACGCCGATACTTGACGCACATTCGCGAGCAGCGATTCCGCCTCGATGGTGTCGATCACCGCTTCGGCCACCGCGCAGGCCATCGGCCCGCCGCCGAAGGTCGTGCCCATGTCATCCACTTTGAGTTGGCTCGCCACACGGCGCGACAGCAGCAGCGCCGATACCGGAAAGCCGTTGCCCAGCGCTTTGGCCGCGGTGATCATGTCGGGAATGACGCCGTAAAAGTTGGCGCCGAATGGCGCTCCGGTGCGGCCCATTCCGCATTGCACTTCATCGAATATCAACATCGCACCCACTTCGTCGCAGCGCCGGCGCAGGGCGCTCAACATGGGTCTGCCGACATCATATGCGCCGCCGACGCCCTGCACGGGTTCGACGATCACCGCCGCAGTGTCGCGATCGATGCTTCGCTCCGCGGCTGCCGGATTGTTGCGCGGCGCGAAGTGCACGGCAAAGGGCGTGCGCGGAAAACCATACCATTTTTCGAGCGCGCCCCAGGTCACGGCGCCGGCGGCTGCGGTTCTGCCGTGCCAACCCTGCTCCAGCGCGGCCGCGCTGCCGCGGCCGGTTATTTTAAACGCCAGCTTCAGCGCGTTCTCATTGGCCTCGGCGCCGCTGTTGAGCCAAAAAACGGTATCCAATCCCAAGCCGGCGAACTTCGCCAGGCGCGCGGCAGCGCGTTCGCGTATCGCCATGTGCAGCGCATTGGTTTGAAAAGCCATCTGCCGGGCCTGGCGCTCCAGCGCCGCCAGCCAGCGCGGATGGCCATAGCCCAAGCCGGCGACCGCATGGCCGCCGTAGAAATCCAAAATCTTGCGGCCGTCCCGCGTGTGCAGCCACACGCCATCGCCGTGCGCCACTTCGATGGGATATTGCGCAAACACCTGCGCCAAGTGGCCCGAGTGCGTCGCTGCCGCCGGATTTGTCGCTGCCATATTTTCCTTTCAGGTCCAGCCCGGCGCCGCCGCCGTGAGGCCGGTGGTCTCGGCAATGCCCAATAATCGGTTCATCCACTGAATGGCGCCGCCGGCGGCACCCTTATTCAGATTATCGAGCACCGACATCACGGCAATGGAATTGCCGTTGGTCACCGCGCTCAAATTCGCGTAATTGCTGGCCGCCACGTCCTTGACGCGCGGCGCCGTATCGTGAATCCGCACGAACGGGCAGTCCTTGTAATACGTCCTCAGCGCCGCGAGCGCCTCCGCCGTGCTGAGCGATTTCTTCAGGCTGGCCTGCACGGTCACGTGGATGCCGCGCGCAAACGGGCCTGAATGCGGCACGAAATTGAATTCCGCCTCGATGCCTGTCGCGAGCTTTGCGCAAGCGGTGATCTCGGGCACGTGCCTGTGACTTAAGGCGCCATAGCTGTAAAAATCGCTGTGCCGATGCGGATGATGCGTGGCTTCGACCGGTTTGCGGCCGGAGCCCGTGCTTCCGGTGATGCCCGTGACGAATAGCCGCGTGTCGGTGAGCCCGAGCGCCAGCAACGGCACGCTGGCGAGCAGTGTCGCAGTCGCGAAACAGCCGGGATGCGAGACATGCGGCGTCGGCGATTTCTGCATGTGCTCGGGAACCGCGCAGGTGAATTCGCGGATTCTTGCCGGCGCGCCGTGCGCATGTTTGTACACCGCTTCGTAGGCGGCCTGGGTGGAATAACGAAAGTCCGCCGAAATATCCACACAGTGCACGCGAGTGCCGGCGGCCACGGCCGCCGACAGCAGCCGATCGACGATGGCGGCGGAAATGCCATGCGGCGCGGCGGAGAACAGCGCCGTCACCGGTGTACGGCGCACGATCGCGTCGATCTCTCCGGGCCCGGCGAATTTGAGATCGGGATACGCAGTGTGCAAATGCGCGAACGCAGCCGCGACTTGCGCGCCGGGCTGGCTATCCGACAGCACGGCCGCGACGTTGAGCTGCGGATGACCGGCAATGAGGCGCAGCAGCTCGCCGGCAACGTAGCCCGTG
>Ga0210400_10004283_pt1 | contig 12398 bp, 11 predicted proteins | sample IncBWH26MmetaG_FD_155456 | JGI IMG/M metagenome (GOLD analysis project Ga0210400, IMG submission 155456) | Forest soil microbial communities from Barre Woods Harvard Forest LTER site, Petersham, Massachusetts, United States - Inc-BW-H-26-M | ecosystem: Environmental > Terrestrial > Soil >...
CTTGGTAGGCCGTTACCCTACCAACTAGCTAATCGTGCGCGGGCTCCTCCTTCGACGCCTTACGGCTTTGAGTCCTCGAACCGAGGTCCAAGGAATGTTATGCGGAATTAGCTTCGGTTTCCCGGAGTTATTCCCCATCGAAGGGCAGATTGCCCACGTGTTACGCACCCGTGCGCCGTGCGCCAGTTGTATTGCTACAACCGCGCACTCGACTTGCATGTGTTAAGCACGCCGCCAGCGTTCGTTCTGAGCCAGGATCAAACTCTCGTTTGAAACTGGTAGCTTGGCGAAAAAAAATGCTCCGATTTGCATCGGAGCCAGCCTACCAAGCAAATTATTGTCGCTCGAATTTACTCAGACCATTCGCGCTCGAAAACTCGAATGGCTTCGAACAGATTCTGGCACATCGTATCGGTTGTCAAAGAGCAAAGCCCCCCTGTCCAGCAGAAAGGCACAGCTACAGCCCAAGGAGTATCTCAGAGGGCACAAAGATTGTCAACACGCGATTTGCGTTTTCCACAGGCGTCCTCAGGCAGGCCGCTAAGTACTTGCGGCGTGGTAGGATGCGGCGAAACCGCGATTCGTGACTGGTGACTTGTGACCGGTTCAGGTAGAAAATCGAAAACGGGGAAAAGAAGGTCTGATCGCCTAGAGCAGCGCACCCTGGCAAGTTTGACCAAGCAGGGAATGATTCGTCCGGGAGAGCGTGTCGGCGTGGCGGTTTCTAGCGGGGCGGATTCCGTGGCGCTGCTGCTGTTGCTGCTGGAGTTGCGCGAAAAACTCGGCGTGATCTTGAGCGTGGTGCATTTCAACCACAAACTGCGTGGCAAAGTTTCTGACGCGGATGAGAAATTTGTCGCAGCGCTAGCGGCTAAGCATGGGCTGGAGTTCCACGCGGCTTCGATCCACGTGCGCGCGAAAGCGAAGAAGGAGCGGGCCAATCTTGAAGATGCGGCGCGGCGGGCGCGGTACGACTTCTTTCAATCCCTCGTAGAATCGGGCAAGCTGACGCGCATCGCGGTCGCTCATACGGCCGACGATCAAGCGGAGACCGTGCTCGCCCACTTGATGCGCGGGACGGGGCTGGCCGGTCTTGGCGGAATCCATCCTGTAGCAGGAAGTGTCTTTCGTCCCTTGCTTGGTGTCCGGCGCGGCGAGCTCCGCGAATTTCTGCGCGCCAGGAAACAAAGCTGGCGCGAAGACGCCACCAACCACGACACAACGAAAATGCGTGCGCGCATCCGGAAAAAACTTCTGCCGCTACTGGAGAAACAATTTCAGCCGGCTATCGTCAATCATTTAGCGACGCTTGCGGATCTGGCGCGGGAAGACGAGGCTTTTTTCGACGCGGTGGTGGACAAGCGCGCGGCGGCACTGATCCAACGAAGCACGGAGGGCGCACGGATTGGCGTTAAAGATTTGTTGAATCCGTGGAAAAAAAGGGAATTAAACACTGAGAGCGTGGAGGACTCAGGGACCACAGAGTGGACAGGAGCTTTGAGCGCGCGGTTCGTGCGGCGAATCGTAGAGGACGTGAAGCCGCGTGCAGGGGAACTCGGGGCACGGCATGTCGAAGCAGTGCTGGAACTTGCGCGCTGTGGACAAAACGGTAGCTCGCTTGAACTGCCCGGCGGCGTGAAAGTCCTTCGGGAACGGGACGAACTTGTTTTTCAGGCAACCAGACCTGAAAAATCTGAAAGCGCTCCAGACACAGGCCGCGAATATGAATACAACATCGATTTGGGAAACGGTGGCGCGGAAGTGCGTGTCGCGGAACTAAGGTGCGTATTCCGCCTCAGGGTGATTGACTGGCCCCGCAAGAGGGGGGAAACTAGTAAAGAGAGTGCGGTTCTGGATCGCGACCGGCTGCGTTTGCCTGTGGTGCTGCGCAACTGGCGTCCCGGGGACCGATTGCGTCCGTTGGGCCGCCAGAACGCACACAAGCTGAAACGCTTGTTGAACGAGAAGCATATCAGCCGATGGAAGCGCGAAGGCTGGCCGGTGCTGACGAGCGGCGGGATTCTTGCATGGGCCCGCGGCTTCCCAGTCGCCGTGGAATTTGCTGCGGATGAAAGGACCCGAGCCGGAATGGTGGTCGCCGAGGAAGCATGGTGATTCGCGGGCGCCGAGCAAAGTTGAGCGCGCGAAAGTCAGCCGGGTATTCCGCTGATCGAATTGCCGCCCGCGTGGGAGCACTGGGAACGGAGATTTCGCGGTATTGCCAGGGCCGGCGCCTGGACGTGGTCGTCACTCTGGATCGCGGATTTATTTTTGCCGCTGACCTGGTGCGGCGGATTGACGCGCCGGTTGTTTGTCACTTCGTGCGCGAAGATGTTCGCGACGTCGATCACGGCGGGCATGCACGGCGTGAAGTTTTTTTTGGATCCCATCCGGAGTTGAGCGGGCGGGACGTTCTGGTGGTGGATGCGGTGCTCGAAAGCGGCGTCACGCAGGAATTCCTACTGCGGCGACTGGGAGAAAGCAAGCCGCGTTCGATTCGTCTGGCGGTGCTTCTGGACAAGCCGGAGAGCCGCCGGGTGGCCCTGGAGCCCGATTACTTTGGCTTCCGGACCGCATCTAAGGAAGTATGGGTTGGCTACGGCCTGGCGGCCGCCAACGGAACGGGACGAAATTATCGGCAGCTTTCATCGGGAGCGAACGCGGTTCCCAAAAAGAGGGGCAAGGGGCGGAAGAAGTGAGCACGATCTAGCTTCTTCCGGTACGTTTAAGGATTTGTGAGGACAACGTGAATTCAGGGTCAACATTAAAAACAATTCTCTTCTGGCTTTCCATAGTGCTCCTGGGCGTGATGCTCTGGAAACTGGTTTCCGCCAACGGGGCGGGCTCGGCGCGCGACGACGAGCCCAGCTACAGCTTGTTTGTGACGAAGATCGAGGCCGGTCAGATCAACGATGTGACCATGTATCTCTCGCCGAACAGCTACGAGCTCCAGGGAGAATACACGCAGCCGCCTCACCAGAAATTCCGCCTGATCATCGCCAAGGAGAATGCTCCGGAAATCACCAAACTTCTTCGCGACAAAGCCGTGCAGATGAAGGTGAAGGAAGTGCGCAGCGGCGATTGGGTGTTGATCCTGCTGAACGCCGCGCCGCTCATTTTGCTGGTGGGCTTCTGCTTGTTCCTGATGCGGCAGATGCAGGCCGGCGGCAACAAAGCTCTCAGCTTCGGCAAGTCGCGCGCGCGGCTGCTTTCCGCGCAACAGAAAAAGGCTACGTTTAAGGATGTTGCCGGAACCGACGAAGCGAAAGAAGAGCTGCAGGAAATTATTGAGTTCTTGAAGGATCCGCAAAAATTCCAGAAGCTGGGCGGAAGAATTCCGAAGGGCGTGCTGCTCGTCGGGCCTCCGGGAACGGGCAAGACTTTGCTGGCGCGCGCGATTGCCGGCGAAGCCAATGTGCCGTTCTTCTCCATCTCCGGTTCCGACTTCGTCGAAATGTTTGTCGGCGTAGGCGCGAGCCGTGTGCGTGATCTCTTCGAGCAAGGCAAAAAGAATGCGCCTTGCATCATCTTCATCGATGAAATTGACGCCGTGGGCCGCCATCGTGGCGCGGGGCTCGGCGGCGGGCACGACGAGCGCGAGCAAACGCTGAACGCCCTGCTCGTGGAAATGGACGGATTCGAATCGAACGAAGGCGTGATTCTCATCGCCGCCACCAACCGGCCGGACGTGCTTGATCCCGCGCTACTCCGCCCCGGCCGTTTTGACCGCCGTGTCGTTGTGGCGCGCCCCGACGTCAAAGGCCGCGAAGAAATTCTCCGCGTGCACACACGCAAGGTGCCCATCAGCGATGACGTGGAATTGTCGATCATCGCGCGCGGCACGCCGGGCTTCTCCGGCGCGGACTTGGCCAACCTGGTGAACGAAGCGGCGTTGTGGGCCGCGCGGCAGAACCGCAAATTCGTCATGATGGTCGATTTCGAAATGGCCAAAGACAAAGTGATGATGGGCGTAGAACGCAAATCGATGATCCTTTCGGACGAGGAAAAGAAAAATACCGCGTATCACGAGGCAGGCCATGCGCTCGTCGCGGCGATGACGCCGGGCGCCGACCCCGTCCACAAAGTCACCATCATTCCGCGCGGCATGGCATTGGGCCTGACCATGCAGTTGCCGGAAGACGATAAGCACACCTACACGCGGGAATATCTCGAGACCATGCTGGCCGTGTTGATGGGCGGCCGCTCCGCCGAGGAGATTTTCCTCGGCCACATCACCACCGGAGCGGGCAACGATATCGAACGCGCCACGGACATCGCGCGCAACATGGTCTGCGAATGGGGCATGAGCGAGCTCGGGCCGCTGGCGTACGGCAAGAAAGATGAAGCCATCTTCCTGGGCCGCGAAATTACCCAGCATCGCGACTACTCCGAAGACACTGCCATCCAGATCGACAAGGAAGTGAAGCGCATCGTCAACGGCGGTTACGAAGCGGCGAAAAAGCTGCTTTCCAACAATCGCGAAACGCTCGAACGCATCGCGCTGGCGCTGCTCGAGCGCGAAGTGATCGACGCCAACGAGGTGAAGCTGCTCATGGAAGGCAAGCCACTGCCGGAAAAGCTGCCGCCTCCTCCACCACCGCAGCAAGCCGCGCCGAGCACCGACCCCAAGGTAGTGCGACCGGAACTGCGGCCAGCGCCGGGCTTCACTCGCGGCGAAAACCCGGCAAAAGCCTAGAAACCTTAATATATTTTCCCTCGTAGGGGCGCAGCAGTGCTGCGCCCTTCTTTTTTTAGTGGGACGGCGTAGAATAGCCTCATGGGAAACCGCAGCGGCGAAAACTTGAACGTTACCTGCCCGTGCTGCCAGGCCAAGCTGGTAGTGGATGCCGTATTCGGAGCGGTGCTTTCGCATGAAGCACCGGTGAAAGCCGGGCCCAACGTGGACCTGACCGACGCGCAGAAGATTCTCGCGGAGCAAAATCGGCAGCGCGAAGACAAGTTTGCTGACTCCTGGTTCCAGGAATCGAACAAGGAAGACATCCTCGCCAAAAAATTCGAAGAAGCCATGAAAAAGGCTAAGGACGCCCCCGCTACCAAGCCCATCCGGGATTTCGACCTCGACTAGGAGCACGCTTCCCTCTCCCGCATTTGCCCGGTCTTCTCCGCGCCGACTTCGCGTTCTCTGCGTCTCTGCGTTATCCTTTTCTTTTCGCTGGCGCTAAACTAATTCCCGCCAATGATCCGTCGCAGATTCTTTCGCCTTAAACTTCCATCCCGCACGCTGGTGCTCGGCAAGCGCACTCTGATCATGGGAGTGCTGAACGTCACGCCGGATAGTTTTTCCGACGGGAATAAGTTCTATGCCGAGGAAGAGGCGATCGCCCACGCGTTAAAAATGGAAAGCGCGGGCGCTGACTTGATCGACATCGGTGCGGAATCCACGCGGCCTGGCTCCGAAGGGATTCCCGCAGAAGAAGAGTTGAGACGGCTCTTACCGGTGTTCGGCGGTCTTCGCAGGCTCCTGAAAATTCCCATCTCCATCGACACACAAAAGGCGGAAGTCGCGGAGGCCGCGCTGGACGCCGGCGCGGAAATCATCAACGACATTTCTGGGCTTAGAAACGATCCACGCATCGCCGAGGTTGCCGCACGCCGCCGCGTGCCGCTCATCTTGATGCACATGCGCGGCGAGCCGCGAACGATGCAAAAAGGCCCGCTTGCCCGCGACGTGATGAAGGACGTCGTGCAAGGCTTACGCCGATCTGTCGAGATCGCCCGCAAAGCCGGGGTGGCGAAATCACAGATCATCCTCGACCCGGGCATCGGCTTCGGAAAAAGCTACGCGCAGAATTACGAAGTGCTGCGGAAGCTGCCGCAACTGGCTAAGCTGGGCTACCCGCTCCTCGTAGGCACTTCACGCAAAGCCTTTCTTGGCGCCACGCTGGCCCGTGACGGCAAGCCGGCTCCGGCCGAGGAGCGCATTTGGGGCACAGCCGCGACAGTGACCGCGAGCATCCTGAATGGCGCTCACATCGTCCGCGTCCACGACGTCGCCGAAATGGTGCAAGTAGCGCGCGTCGCCGATTGCCTTATGAATCCAGGGCTAGCGCCCAAGAACTGAAAACCATCGCGCCGCGATCTTCTACGATTGGATGCCTGCCCTGCCTCTCCTCCGGTATAATCTGCCCCACGCTCAACAACCATTTCCAACACCGCGAGTCTCTTCGGAAAGAGAGTCAAACGATGGCGCGACGCCTAATGTGCATGACAACTTTGCTTCTTTGCCTCCTCGCAGCTGTGCTGGCTTCGGCACAGCTGCCGCCGCCAAAGAAAGACGCACTCAGCCCGGCGCAAAGCGGCCAAGCAGCGGGCTGCTCCATTGCTGAAGCATCTTCCTGCGCGCAGGCAGCAGCCAAAATTCTGCCCATCGTAATGGGCCCTTCGCCGATGGAGGAAAATCTGCGGCGGCTGACGGATGAAATCGGCGGGCGCGTCACCGGCACGCCGGAGATGGCTAGGGCCGTTGCCTGGGGCGTCGCTGCCTTTCGGGCTGCGGGTGTTGATGTTCACACCGAGAAATACCCGCTGCCTGTGACGTGGAGCGAAGGCGACACGCGGCTCGAACTTCTCGGCCCAGTGAAATTTCCAGTGCGATTGAAAGCCGAGGGCTGGTCGCCGGCAACGCCGGCGGGTGGCGTTGAAGCTGGCATCATCGACATAGGTTACGGAACCGAAGATGATTTCGTGAAGGCTGGTGGTTCCATCAAAGGCGCGATCCTGCTGGCACACAGCGACATTGGTTCCACGTGGGCAGACCTGTTCAACGAGTACCTGCGGCCTCCCACGATTATCGATCATGCCGTAAAGCAAGGTGCCGCGGCCATTCTCTGGATTGGAGCGAGAGAGAGGCTGCTCCTCTACCGCCACACGAATTCCCTAGCCGGAGAGATTGACAAGATTCCGCAAGCGGTTCTGGCACGCGAAGATGGCATGCGTCTGGCACGCACCGTCGCCGCGTATCCGGGAAAAGTCCGCGCGCGGTTCGACATGCCGAATAAAATCGGCGGGCCCATCGAGCAGGAAAACGTGGTCGGCGAGATCCGCGGCTACGAAAAGCCGGAAGAAGTCGTGCTCCTCGGCGCGCATCTCGATTCCTGGGAGCTGGGCACGGGCGCGCTGGACAACGGCTGCAACGCCGCGCTGGTGATTGAAGCGGCGCGCGCGATCAAAGCCACGGGATTGCTTCCAAGGCGCACCATCCGCTTTGTGCTCTTCAGCGGCGAAGAACAAGGCACCATCGGCTCGTTCGAATACGTCAAAGCTCACCGCGCCGAGCTCGACAGAATCCGCGCGATGATCACCTACGACTCCGGCATCGGCCGCGTCACCGGCTATTCGCTGGGCGGCCGCCGCGACATCGAAGCCGGTGTGCGCGAAGTGCTGAAGCCGCTCGAATCCTGGGGCGCCAACAACCACACCTATGACGCTTCTTTCGGCACGGACAATTTCGACTTTATGCTCGAAGGAGTGCCCACACTCGTCGCCAACCAGGAAGAAGCCAACTACCTGCCGAACTATCACGCCGCGTCGGACACGCTCGACAAAGTGGAGATGCGCGAGCTCAAGCTGCACACCGTGCTCGCGGCATTGACCGCCTGGGGCATCGCCGACCGCGTGGAACCACTGGGCAAGCGCCTCTCCCGCGCCGAACTTGACGTCCTCGTCAAAGAAACCGGCCTCGACCAGCAGTTGAAGCTGCTGGGCTACTGGGACGCCTGGCAAAGCGGCCAGCGCGGCCGCAAACCGTAAGCTATTTTTCCTATAGCTTACAGGGTTCTAATTCTTCAGGATAGATAATGCGTACATCTTTCCAGCGCTTCCTATTTTCAGCGGAAGGCTTTAGTTCCCAGTTGCGCTTTTTGTCCGGAGGGCCAGGAAGCTCCACCTCCAATAGACTGGCATGCAGCATATTATGATGAAAGTTGTTTAAGGCCGCCGAGACCTGCTCCATCACTTTTGCATCAACGTACGCTCGTAAACCAAATGGCTCGATGATTTCGCCACCCGTCTTTCTGACCAACTCGCTCAGGTCCGTGGGCCCCTGAACTTCTTCTGGAGTTCGGCTCCTCTGTCCCGCCTCACTAACCACAAGCGAAACGAACAAGCGGACACCGCTTGCAGTCAGTCGTCGAGTAAGCTCATCCACGTGCGCACGGCTGGCGTTGTCCCCGCCATCGCTGATGACGTAAATGATATCCGCCGAGGTGGTAGTCCCGAGAAGCTGCAATCCCGCGAGCAGTGAATCATAGAGCGCAGTTTTCCCATGAACAAACTTGGTCGCGTCTTTTGAATCTTTGGTGAGCTGACGCAATCTTCTTGCTATGAGTGTGTGCCCTTCTGAAAAACCAATCTGCTCATAAATCGAAGTTCCGAAGATCAAGAGTGCTAACTCCGTGTTGGGAAGGTTTGACTCAGCAAGAGTCGACGCGGGGGCAAGGACTCGACCCCACTTTTCAGCCATACTCCCGCTCGCGTCCACCAAGATCACAATTCGATGCGGCCTCTCGTCAGGCACAATGGATAAGATCTTCACCGGCGTATCGCGAAGTTTGGCCTGAAAATCTGCGGGGATGAGCCCCTGAACTTGAAATCCCTTGGCGTCCTCCACACTGAGAGGCAGCGTCCGATGCAGGCAGCTCGGTTCCTGTGCGAACGCCCTCACTACGAAAAAAAAACATAAGGCGGGCATGCACAAAAGGGTTCGATAACTGTACATAATGGGAAGGTAATAGCACAGGGTCCGGCGCCTCGCAAGTATGAGGACCACAATTCACCCATTCGGTTGACGCTCGTAAAGATGCCTTCACGCTATACTGGAATAGATGAAATCAAGTGATGTTCGAACAAACGGAAAGACTGGGACGGATACCCCGCTTGGGCTGGTCAATATCCTCGCTGTGGATTACGGCCGCGCACGAATGGGCTTGGCGATTGCAAACTCCGAAACGCGAATGGCGCAGCCGCTGAGCACCATGGAGCGGGTCAATCGGAATGAAGACATGCGCAGATTGCGTGAACTGGTGCGCGAGCACGGCGTAAAGCAGATCGTTGTGGGGCTGCCGCTGCGGCTCGATGGCTCACGCGGGGAGATGGCCGAAGAGGTGGAGCGTTTCGCTCAACGAGTACGAAAACAGATTGGCGTGCCGGTGGAACTGGTCGATGAGCGCCTGACCAGTTGGGAAGCAGAACGGTTGCTCGAAGAGGTCCAGGGTAGATTCATCCACGACGAGAAACTAACTGGTGGCCGAAAACCGAAAAAAGTATTGGCGAAGATGACGGTGGACGCGGTCGCCGCATCTGTAATTTTGAAGGAATACCTGGAGCGGCAAGAAGCAGCGGGAGAGAAGGCTTGAAAGTAGCGGCAAATTAAATTGATGAGGCCGAATTGAAGTTTCTGCTCGCAATCATTCTCGTGCTGGTCTTGATCGCCGGGTGCACCGCGGCGTGGATGTGGTACGGCATGACCAAGCCCTATCAGGATTTCCCATCGGGAGGGGTGTTCGTTGATATCCCGCACGGAGCCTCACGGCGGTACGTCGCCTACATCCTGAAAAAAAATGGGGTCATCCGCAGCGCCATGGCGTTTGAGATTTACGCGCGCCGAAATCCCAAGCGTACCTTGCAAGCGGGAGAGTATTTCTTCAATCAGCCCGCTACCGGCAGGGACGTCTTCTGGAAACTCGCCAAGGGCGACGTCTACCAGCAGCCGTTCACGGTGCGTGAAGGCGAAACCATGTTCGATATCGCCCGCGAACTGGAAGCTGCCAAGTTCATGCCTGCGGGCGATTTTCTTTTTGCCGCGGGCGACACCGCGCTAATTCGCAATCTCGCGCCGGGAGCGCAAACTCTCGAAGGTTTCCTCTTCCCTGCCACGTATGAGCTCCCGCGCCATCCTTCAGCGAACGAATTGACCGCGGAAATGGTGCACAAATTCAGTGAAGAGTGGAAGCGCATTGCGTCTTCCGCAGCGCCAGCGCAAACCGAAGATAACAGCCACAGTGCCGTTCTGCGAGTAGTGACTCTGGCCTCGCTCGTCGAAAGAGAAACGCCGAAGCCGGAAGAACGCCCGCTCGTCGCCGGCGCCTTCGAAAACCGCCTGCGCAAAGGCATGCGCCTGCAATGCGACCCCACCGTGATCTATGGAATGGAGCGTTTTGGGAAATATAATGGAACACTGACGGGCAAGGACTTGAGCTTCGATTCGCTTTACAACACCTATGAACACGGTGGGCTTCCCCCCGGCCCGATTGGAAACCCCGGCGAGGCCTCGCTACGCGCTGCACTGCAGCCTGCACACACCGATTATCTTTATTTTGTGGCCAACACCCAGGGCGGCCATTTTTTCAGCGCCACACTGGCGGAACACAACAAGAATGTGGTGAAGTACCGTCGTCTGTTGGCGGGGTTGCCGGCGGATCCACCTCCACCGCCGCCTCTTCCCGCGACTCCGAAGAAAAAGCACAGCAAGCAGAGCAAGCAGCACCGGGGCGCGGCACGATGACCGAAGATTCGAAAACAAAAAAAGCGCTGATTCTCGATACCGCCCGCGAGATCAAAGTAGAAAAGTGGACGCCTGCGGAAATTGATCAGTTGCGACGCCGGCTCATCGCGGAGCACGGGGAAGCAGGCAAGACCGGCTCCGATTACATCGCGGAAGTGCTGAAAGACGCCGGCCACCGCGTTCTGCTGACCCTCCAAGAGGAGGCTGAAGAGCAGTACGAGGAAGAATTCGAGGATTTACTGCACTTCAAAACGCTGGAAGACGCCGAGGTTAGCATCATGCGGCTTGATGAGTTGATGCTGAAATTCCGCGGACAGGGCGAGAACGCCGCCGTCGAACGCGTACTCAATGTGGCGCGGCTCGGCAAACGCCGCGCGGAAATGATCGCGCGCAATCACAAAGTGGAGCCGCACAAACGCGAGGAAAAAGTGGAGATTGCCAACTGGTTTCGCATATGGCTCGAAACGCCCGACGCTTTCTTCGACTGGCTGGACGTGCGAAAAAAGTCCCCGGAATTCCGCGCCAAGTTTCCCGAAGCAGAAGAGATCGTGGAATGAGCGCGACCGGCAATCCACTTCCGGAGCGCGGCGCCCTGGAACTGCCGCCCTTTTCGCTGGACGTCCAGGCACTCGATCTGGGCGAAGGCGTCAAGTCCGTGGGACTCGAACTGCTCGAAACGGAGAATCGCGAGCCAATGGGCGGCACTGACGCCGCGAAAATCTGGTCGGCCGTCTTCCCCGCCCTGGTCGGAAGCGATTCGTATGTGGTCGATTTCTTCAGCCACATCGATCGCGTCCGCGAATTCTGCAAGGCGCGCGGAATCGTCCTGCGCGAAGCCGCGGAACGCTGTGTGGTGCTGCCGCAGCCCGATCAAGACGTGCTGAAGCAGATCTTCGAACGCTTTGAGATGGAAACCTTCGGCATTCGGGCGGGCGCGGCGGCACAATCGGCCGATGCGGCCCTCGAAGGCGACCTCTCCAAGCGCGGCCTGGACGCTTATCAGCCGGCCTACGCCCGCTACGCGTTTTGCGCGATTTGCGAGCCGGAAGATGGCTGGGTAACCATTCTGAGTGAAACCCTGTGGCCCAGCGAAATCATCCGCAGGCTGCGTCCGGCGGTCGAACCGTTTGATGTGCACCTTGCGCGGCCCAATTGAATGTTTCCTTCGACCGCGGCCCGCGTAGCCGAATGGAAATCCAAGTGGTTGTTTGATTGCTTCATTTGTAGGAATAAGGACGGAAGCCATTGATTCAGCGTGTGAAAACATGCATGGTCCTGACGACACTGGCCGCCATTTCCTGCGGCTGCGGCGGGAAAGTTGTGACCGGGCACAAGGAATTGCCGCCGGCGCTCCGGCCGATCGCCAAGGACGCTACGCGGGAAGAGCTCCTCGATCAATACAATCAGATCGCGCACAGTACGCAGACGCTGAACGCGACCGTGGAGTTGAAGCCTACTGCGGGCTCGAAGTACAGCGGCGTCATCGACGAGTATCACGAAGTGAAGGCGTTTCTCATGGCCGCGCGCCCGGCGCAGGTCCGCATGATTGGCCAGGCCCCGGTGGTCGGCACCACCGTCTTCGACATGGCCAGTGACGGCGACACTTTTCGAGTTTCCCTTCCCTCGAAACACAAATTCCTGACTGGCCCCGTGGCCGTCGAAAAAAACAGCAGCAAGCCCATCGAGAATCTCCGTCCGCAGCATCTGCTCGATGCCCTGCTCTGGCCGGAAGTTCGAAAAGAGGAAGCCTCGTTCGTAAGAGAGTTCAACGACGAGAATGCGCGCTACTACGTCCTGACCGTTCTGCGCGGCGGTTATCAGACCGAAGTTCTGCGTGAAATCTGGTTTGACCGCGCGGACTTGCATGTCGGTCGTC
>Ga0210400_10004285_pt1 | contig 12390 bp, 10 predicted proteins | sample IncBWH26MmetaG_FD_155456 | JGI IMG/M metagenome (GOLD analysis project Ga0210400, IMG submission 155456) | Forest soil microbial communities from Barre Woods Harvard Forest LTER site, Petersham, Massachusetts, United States - Inc-BW-H-26-M | ecosystem: Environmental > Terrestrial > Soil >...
TCAACACTGGCGCTCACGGTGGGCTACGTGGGGTCCCGCGGCGTGCACCAGCCGTATCGCGTGGACAACATCGATATGGTCATCCCAACGATACCCCCGGGTTCCCCGGGTTATCTCTGGCCGGCTCCGAATACGGCGCCGGTAAACACCACGACCACGCCCGCGAGCTGCTCAGACGGCTCGACCCCAACGATTACGGGATGCCCCTGGCCCAAGCTCAACCCCAATTTTGGCCGGATCAACGCGACGCTCTGGCAGGCGAACTCGTTTTATGACGCTATGCAGGTGGATGTTGCCAAACGCGCCAGCCACGGCTTCACCTTCCATGTGGCCTACACCTGGGGCAAGAGCATCGACACGCTCTCTTCCACGGAAGCTAACGACGCTTTTCCTAACGGATTGTTCAACCAGCTCTTTTTCGATCAGAGGACTACGCGAGGGCTCTCGGATTTCAACGTCGCGCAGACGTTCGTGCTTAGCTTGACCTGGGAACTGCCTGGCCCGAAGACAGAGTCTGCGCTTCCGAAAATGGCTCTCAGCGGCTGGCAGTTAGTCGGACTTTACAAGGTGAGCACCGGTCAGCCTTTTACGCCGATATTTGGTGGCGATCCTCGCGGAATGAAACTCGAAGAGACTGGCGAGCTGCCGGGCCGTTTGACCGGTCCGGGCTGCGAGACGCTCACGAATCCCGGGAACCCAAACCACTACATCAAAACTCAATGTCTGGCTCTTCCGACGGCGTCGAGTTCTTTTTCCGCCCAGTGCGTGCCATTTGTCGGAGCCGCCGCGCCTGCGCCCAGCGGCACTGTCTATTGCTCTAACCTCGCCGGGAATCTTGGCCGCAACACGCTCGTGGGTCCGGGACTCGCGAAACTGGACTTCTCGGTTTTCAAGAACAACTATGTAAAACGAATTTCGGAAAGCTTCAACGCTCAGTTCAGAGCGGAGTTTTTCAACATACTGAACCGTGCGAACTTTGCTTCGCCGACCGACAACCTTCAGGCGTTTGATCAAAGCGGGCAGCCCATCTCGAGCGCGGGCCTCATCACATCGACACAGACGACGTCTCGCCAGATTCAGTTTGCGCTAAAGCTGATCTGGTAAATTGGCACTTGCACGTGTTCATCGACGCGTTCTATTCGGGCACACCATAATTCCATATTTGCGCGGGTTCCAATCCGGCCGCCGGCACTCCGACGTACAAGTTGGTCCCATAGAAAATGCCCGTGCGCACGCCCACGGTTGTCGGGATGTTAGCGATCAACGCATAGTGATCCGGGTCATTTTGTTGAATCGCGCTGATGTACCCCTCACTGCCGAGGGCGTAAATGCGCTTTCTCTCTGCGTCGAAATAGACATCGTCACAAGATCCACCCACGGGAACTCTCGCAATCTCTTTGCCAGTATCGGTATTAAGTACGACCAGCAACGGAGGTCTCCGAGTGACGACGAAAAGCCGGTGATTGTCTTCATCGAGGGCCATCGGATAGTTTGCTTTGGCTCCGTTGAGCTCCCACTTGGTTAGCTCACCTGTTTTCCGGTCGATCACATTAACTACACTGTTGTCGTCCGGCACGTTGACGAAGACTCGAGCCCCCTTCTTTTCCAACTGGAATGACTCGGAGTGACCGCCACTACCCTTCAGGTCCTTCTCGACGTGCGCCTCCGTTGCCGCGTCAATCATGGCGATGCCGCCCATGATGCCTACAAAAACCCGTTTTGAATCTTCATCGTACCGAAGGTTGTCCGTATCGGCTTCGTCGCCCAACGCGATACTCTTGCGAAGAGCATACGTCTTGCCGTCATAAACCTTGACCGTGCCGTTTCCAGCGTTGGCGACGAAGATTTTGTTGAATTCCGGAACGTAGAGCACGCCCTGAGGCTCGTCCAGCCCTTTGATGCTCTGAACGACCTTGCCCTCGAAAGTATTGACAACCTCTACCGTATTGTTTCCCAAGCCGGCAAAAATCAGCAACCGGCGTTTGGGGTACGCGGTGAAGTGATCGATGCGACCGGTTACACCCGGCACCGGAATTCGTTGAATGAGTTGCAGCGGCGCAAGTTCATGGGATGGCGCGGCAGCGGGAGCGGAAGCCCCACTCGGCGCTGTATTGCAGCCAACGAAAGGAAGCGAAGCAAGCATGAGGAGGCCCACTATTGTAAAGCGTGTCTTCATATCTTTTCCTCCAGTGAGATCTGATATTCCTGATTTTCGTTTCAAACAGAGCCACACCTTAGAATTCCAAAATAAGAAGGCAGGCGAAACCCACGCCCATGGGTTTCCGCTTACTCTTTTTCGTTCTCCCCGACGCACTCCTCACAGCTGAGGTTCGAATACTAGAATTGCTGCTTCTTCCTTGTCATTGGCTGGGGCGGCCACGTAAAAGCGATTGCCTTCAGGCGACCAAAATGACGTGCCGGCGCCGGGAGCCGTGGGGACCTTCGCGATCAATTCATAATGGTCGGCGTCTTTCTGCTGATAGACGTAAACATATCCCACATTGAAGCCTCTGCCACCCGAGGCATAAACCCGATTGTGCGCGGAGTCATGCCAGAGGTCGTCGATTCCGGCGACACCCTCAAGCCTCGAAATTTCTTTTCCGGATTCTGTGTCCAGCACAATCAGCGTCGCAGGTTCGCGAACACCGTCGAAAAGTCGCCGATGACTCTCATCCAGGGCTAGCGCAACATTTCCTGAAACTCCGGTCGGCCAGGCTGAAACCTGCTCGCGTTTCTTCAGATCAACCACGCCAAGATTGGTAGCGCCGGTAAGCGTGACGAAAGTTTGTGGTCGCGATTGTTCGATCTTGATGCCGCCGGCACGGGCATCAGTTTTGATATCTCCAATATGCTTATTGTCGCGCGTATCGATGATGGCGAGTCCACCGGATTTTGCATCACCGAATCCGACGTAAAGATATTTAGTCGCTGGGTCATACCCGACGTGATCGGCATCGGTGCCGAGCGGCAAGCTATCGATAAGTTTAAACGTGTCACCCGCGAATATTTTGCAGCTACCGTCAGTACCATTAGCCACAAAAAGCTTTTTGAAGTCAGGAGAATAAAACAACCCCTGCGGCTTGCTCTGTCCGGGAATACTGGATATCCACTTTCCCGACTTGAGATCGATAACCTCAACGGTGTTTTGATCATCACCGAGTGCGGCAACAAACAGACGCCTGCCGACTAAGTCCACGCCGAAGTGGTCCAACCGCCCTTTTACGTTCGGCATCGGGATCTTTTGAACCAATTTGAGGGGTAACTTGTCCTGTCCGTGGATGCTCAGAACGGATGCGAACAGGAGCCCCATGATCCAAAACAACAAGCATCGGTTTCGCATCATATCCTCCAAAACAAGGCCTGCTCGGCGTATTGAAACTATCTACGGTTCTATCTCATAAACCTCTATATAGCCCTCTTCAAGTTTTCCGCCTTGCACTCCCTCGACTACATCGCGGTGCTCCGAAACAGCGACGTAATATCGCTTCAGGTCCGGCACCGGGAGCGAAGTCTTCCCATGAATGCCGCCCTGAATCCTGCCGATAGAAACAAAATGATCAGGATCTACCTCCTTCCACACATCAGCGATGCCTTCATAGCCCTGGAGGTAGATGCGTTGACTCGATGCATCAAAAAACATTTCGTCGGAACCACCCACAGCAGGAAACTGTGCAATCATTTTGCCCGTATCCGTGTTCATGACAATCATCCGCCCTGGTAGCCACCAGTCAGGCTGAGTAGCATACATCCGGCAACCGACAAAAAGCCGATGATGGGAACTACCCACGGCCGATGCAAAGTCGTTGGCCACGGACATCAATCGCCATATGGTCCAAAGCTCCTGGGACTCCGGGCAACGGAATCTTTTGGAGCAGCTTCAGAGGTGCGGCCGCCTGACCATGCGCAGTTGCCACAAATCCCAACAGCAATGTCCAACGTAACGCAAAAAGTCTTGTCATTTTTCACCTCACGAAGGCAAATTTGTTCTTTCCGCTTGATGGGCCAGGCCGACGAATTCTCTCCGTTCTGCGTGTCTCTCTTGTGCTATTTTCTGAAAGTGGAGATTCCTTAAGTCGCAGACTAATGACACAACCTGAAAAACACCTGAAAATGACATTTTTTCTCGGTCAGGGACCAGGTGTGTGAACGCGGAAAATCTGAGCCACGCGATCCTCGACCAGTTCGCCGTGTATTCATCCCTGTAATCAGCGTGCTTCTTGCTCCGGGAGAATAGTAACGGCATCTGGCACGACCTGGGAAATTGGCGAGAGACAAAATGCGGGCGTCAGCAGTTGTCCCGGCTACTCAATCCCGTGTTTCGTAAAACCACAATTCCGCACCTCTGTCAGCGCGGGCGGGAACAGCTAAGTAAAGAGTGTTGTGTTTTCCCACCTGCCCGTAGTACGCGCTGGTCCGTGCGCCGATCGCAGTGGGAATTTTGGCGATACGTTCATAGCGGTCTGCATCGATTTGCTGGTAAACAAAAATAAAGCCTTCTCCGCTGGGCACGTAGATCCGCTTGCGATCAGCGTCGTACCACATGTCGTCCGTGTCGGATGCGCCCGGTAGGCTGGCAACGGTTTTGCCTGTGTCCATATCCAGCACGAGCAGGCGCGCCGGCCGGCGGGCCGCAACGAACAATCGGCGATGCGCCTCATCGAGGGCCATCGGGAAGTTCGTCCCTGCTTCCTCCAGCTTCCATTTGTCGATCTTATGCGTATTTCGATCAATCACCGCGATCTGATTGATGGAGGCGAGATTTACAAAGATCTTTGGTCCTTTCTCCTCCAATTGAAACGATTCAGGGTGCGCACCAACCACAAAGTCGCCTGGGATGCGCTTATTGGTGACTGCGTCGAATACGCCGATTGCACCCTCGGCATCGTCACCGTATCCCACGTATACGCGTTTGGTCGCTGGGTCGTACCGAAGCTGATCCGCATCCTCAGAATATTTAACGCTATCAATCAATTTGTAAGTGTCGGCGTCGAAGATTTTGCACGATCCATCGCTCTCATTTGAGACCACAATTCGGTTCGAGTCGGGAATGTAAACTGCCATTTGCGGTTTACCAAACCCGGGGTCCTTAATACTGTGGATTTGCTTGCCTCGCTGCACATCTAAGACTTCGACGGAGTCATTGCCATAAACGGCGGCGAATACGCGGCCACTTCGATTGTCTACCCCCATGTGATCAAACCGACCCTCGACGCCACGCATTGGGATGATCCGAACCAAGACCAATGGTGCGAACTCGTCATTTGAGGGAGATTCCTGCGCGCCAACCCGGGCGGCGAACGCCAACAGCACGATCAAAAATGCGACGGAAGCTCTATTCACATTTCCTCCGAAAGAGAATTAATAGTCTCCTATAAATTAGCTTCATCTGGGAAAGCGGTTTCGTTCTCCAGTGCCTTAGTCTGCCAGCGCAACGGAACTCTAAGCGTGCCAATTCTAATACTTTGTGGTGTAAACGCCACAAATACGGAAGATGTTTTCTCATCAAGCGGTCTTGAAAAAGCGGGCGGTCCAATCGAATGGGCCTAATCTTAACAGGGAAGGGAGGAGGGTGAGGCCGACCTCCCTTCCTCTGTTAGCTCGGGACAATGCTCACCGAGAAGCTGCGCCGATAACGAGTTAGCAAGCAGAACTCGAAATCGGAAATTCGAGCCGGGATTACATTCCTGTGTGGCGCTCAACTAGCGCTCGCAACTTTGAAATCCTGGGCGATCTTATCCTCGAGATCTGAAAATTACCTGAAAAACTTTTGATGCCAGGCAAAAGACTTGGCAGTTCCAGTATTCATTCAGGTTGGATAGTTAAGCTGAGTAGCGTAGGGGAGTTCCGAAGTCGCGCTCAGTGCGTTTCAGTACCGCCGGAGAAGATGGTTACGCAATCCGACTCTGTGCGTGAAGCATCATGAAACTGTCTCACTCCAGATTTCGCCCCACTGCCCCTACCAAACCTCACTGAAACAAAGACATTTGCAGCTCTAAGTCAGCAATTCCGGGCCAAGTCAGCAATAGGCCCGCAATCTCTCGGCCAGATTCCCAACGGCGTCGCGCTGGGATTGTGGGATAACATGCCCGTACAAACCCAACGTGATTCGCGGATCACTGTGCCGGAGTTGCGCCTGTACAACCGTAATCGGTGCTCCACTATCAATCAGTTCGCCTGCTACCGCATGCCGGAAGGCATGAAACCCGGCGACTGGTATTCCCAACTCGACGAGCAACGGATGCAGTTTCTTTTCCCGCAGCTTGTTTGCCGAGTAGGGCCGTCCCCGACGATTCACAAACAGCAAACCAGTGCTGTCCTTGCGATGGTGGCGTGATTCCAGATAAGTCTTGAGACGAGCTTCGAGTGCAGGCGGCATCGGCAAATCTGCGATGCTCGCCGCGCTCTTGGGCATCCCTATCTGGCCCGCGTACACAGAGGGCCGGACTCGCAGCAGCTTGCGCCGAAAATCCAGGTCGTCAGTGTGTAACGCGAGCACTTCCCCGATTCGCATTCCGGTTACGGACAAAATAAAGCAGATCGTGGATATCGGTTCATCTGCCGAGCGAACGATTTTTTGCATCTCTTCGAAAGTGAAACACCGCGCCTCTCGTTGTTTTGATTCCTGGGGGAGCGACAAATCCGACAAGGAAACTTTCGGAATTGTGTAGCCCCAGGTGCGGCCCGCAGAAAGAATCGAAGAGAGCGTCAATAACACGTTCTCAATCGTTTTGCGGACGCGCGTTCCATTCGAGAGGGAAGTGACAAACGCCTGAAACCGCTTGGCCGTAAGTTCCGGTAACGCGCAGTTCCCAGGTAGCGGCTCGATGTGTCGCCGCAAGTGGGACTCTGCTGCTTTCCGGCTACTCGGTTTCAAGGTTCCGGCGACTTGTTCCCGCCACTCAGCAACAAGATTATGTAGCGTTGCTGTGTTCTTGGGAACGGATTCTCTGGCCCAGGCTGGGGTGGGGAAGCCCCCAGCCACAATTCAGTCCTCATTCCGTTCGATACCAAAAATCCCCTCGTGGGTCCTTTTCCCTATGGAGCCTCATCGAAACGGGTTCCATCCCTCACTTCCTCGTTCAGACTTCGGATCAGCCCTACCACCCTTTCGTCGGGTCCCATGCGCACCGCGCGGAACCGCAGATAGGTTGCGATATGATCGAGCGAGCGTATTCTTGAACTATGGGAGCCGCCAGTCAGTGAGTTTCATGAAAAGCGTTCTGCTACGCGCCTTTGGTCGCCCGAAGGGAATCCTAGGAAGGCTGGGCGGCATCATCATGGCTCGCACGAACCGGGATATGGCCGCGCGCACTATCGAACTGCTTGACGTTCAGCCGAATGACAGAGTGCTGGAGATTGGATTCGGGCCGGGTGTGGGCATCGAGCTTCTCGCTAGACTAGTTTCTGTCGCGAAACTCTTATTTTGGCAAAAAATTTGACTGGGCAATAGTTATTTCAGGGATTTAGCGTGGCTGGACAGACGTACGCAGACCATTGCGGTCATGGATTTCAGGATCGAATGGAAGAGTGCGTGTAAGAAAAAAGCGTCGGCCTCACGGAGAGAGAAACCGGAAGGATCGTGTTACGCGGCTCTTCGTCTGCGAGACGATCGTTTCGATAGCATTGCCGCAATTCTCATCAGGTTGTTGGCAAGCACGGCGGCACCTACCAATACCTCAAAGCGCTGGCGCCCTTCAGCAAGACAACGCTTCATGCCACGACCGCGGAACAGGACGGAGATGCGCCCCTCGATGCCGGCTCGAAAGCGCTGTCCTTCCTTGAAAGCAGGACTCTTCTCATACGCTTTGCGTTTCGCCGTTTTCTTCCCGCCACGCTGCGGGATGCACACCACCTTGACGCCTTTTTGCTTGCATGATTTCACATTCGTCTCACTAAAGAAGCCTCGATCGGAACTATACAACTCGGGAGCACATCCGAAGTTTTCCTTGTGGCGTTTCAGGGAAGGTTCCACCTGCTGATCGTCGCCCGGATTTCCCTGCAGCACTTCATACTGCGTAATCAACCCTTGGGCACTTTCCGCGAGAAAGACTTTGTGGCCGAACTCCACCGGAGTTAGCACCTTGCCGCGCTTAATCAAATCGGTGTGAGTTTCAAAGATGGAATAGATCTTTCCGGCGTTGGGAACTTGCTCTCCCTGGAGCACGCGACGGCGCGCCTGATCGATCACACGGTCTCCCAGTTCACAGTAGTGGCCGATCTCCTTCCGGAGTTCGCTGATGGTCATGTCGGCAAGCAAATTCTTGCCACGCGCTTTCCGGGTTTGCTTCGCTACCTTTCGTGCGCTGTTCACGACCTCCTCGGTCACTCCGATGAGTTCGCGATATTTTTCCGTTTGTCGTTCGTGCCGTTCCTTGGGCGTCAACCGCTGGATTTCTTGCATGCGACGCCGTGCCGCCCGCGTGCGATTGCGAAACCCTCGAATACGCTGCTGGACTGCCTCCGCGAGGCGTCCGACCAAGCGCGTGACCACACGTACGACATCCCATAACAATGTGTTGTCGGTCGGATGATGAACGTCGGTCTGTACGACCGTCGAGTCCACGCGAAGTTTCTGGCCATCTTCCAAGCCCAGGTCTACCGCTGCTTGCACCACCAGTTCATTGACGGCCTGCAGCGTCTTCGGAGTCAGCCGGTTAAAGGCGCGGTTGAACGCACCGTGTTTGGGCACCGGCTGGCAGTAGAAATCCGTGAACTGGCGCAGGGTGTATCCGTCGGCGATCCGTTCGCGCAGTTCCCGGTAGTCCCAACTTTTGACCCGCATGACAATGAGCGAGCGCAGAACTTGTTGTGGCGTCAATCCGCCGCGACCAGTCCTGGGGTTTTTCAAACCGCGTTGCAGATCCCGTCGTACGGGTTCGATCAGTTCCTCGTGGTCGTCAAGAAAATCGGAGATGTTCTGCAGCAGCGGCTCCAACACGATGCCCTGCTGCAGCAACTCCCAATCGGCGAAACTGATCTGTGGTTTCGTAGACCTGGGCATCTTCAGTCCTCCGCTTTTTTCGAGGCTTTGTCCCGTTCCCGTTTCAAAGCTTTGACATAACGCGGTGCGGCCTGGTAGAGCAGGTCCTGCAGAGCGCGCCCGTTTTCCAAACAACGCCGTACCTCCGCCACAAGTTCTTCGGGAACATAGACAGCAAACCGTCGTCCTTTCAGGCGACCGTACAGGACGTAACTGGCATGCTGTTCACCCGACAAGCAAGCGGAGCAGTTCTCACGGACACAAGGACTGCGGCGCAAGCTGAGCGAACCAAGAACGGCGGGCCCGAGGCTATCCGCCTGATTCTGAAACCAACGCCAGACATCGGAAGGAGATTCGGATGGATTCGTTTTCATGAGTGTACATGTGCCACACGACACACATACTTGTCAAGAGAAAAATAATGAGAAAAGCTTCCGAACGCCTGATTTAACGTGGTATTTTGCGTTTCGCGACAGAAACTAGCCTAGTTAAGAGCGACTTCTGGCTGCACCACTTTGCGTACGTGCGGGGAACCGTTAACCAATGGAACGAGTCCCTTGCGGAGTACTCGAGTTTGACAGAGTTAAACGAACAGCACGTAGATGGCTGGCGTGGGGTGGGCTGGGCAAATTCGCAGCTCAATCGTCATTCCGAGGCTCTCGCGGCCTATGTGCGTGCGGCGAAACTAATGCCAGCAAACGCTGAGTTTACCTGAGAGCGAGGGTGAAGCTTGACACCAGCTTCGATTTCCGCATTTTCATTTCATGATTGTGGAATATGAAGCATAGGAAATCTTTGACGGATCCCTGAATCGTTTCCAGGACTACGGAATTGCTTGACTTCACTTTCCACACAGTGATTGGATGTGCCCATCAGTTCGGGCCCACGAAACAACAAGACTAGGCTCTCAATGGGGGTGTCCATTGTATTCGCTCAGGGTGATTTTCCATCGGTCGCAATCAATCAGTAGTACAGCACGGACGGTTTTTCAATCCTTCGGCGCAGCAATTCTGGCAACTCTAATTTGTTTTCCACTTTTTGCCCAGGGCAATCTCGGGCGTATTCTGGGAACGATAACGGACGCAAGCGGAGGCAGCGTAGCCGGCGCAACCGTCACCATTCTAGACGTCCAACGCGGCGCATCGCGCACACTAACAACAGATCAATCGGGCCAGTACGTGGCTCCAGACCTCGTTCCAGGTACATATACAGTTCGGGCCGAGTCCAAAGGATTCAGGACGGTCGAACACACAGGATTGCTACTCGAAGTTGGTAAAGATATTCGAGTCGACCTCACGCTGCAACCCGGCGAACAATCCCAGACCCTCACTGTTACGGGCGAGTCGCCCATGGTGGAAACAACGAACGCCACTCTCGGCGGCACGCTGAGCAATCAGACCATTAATGATTTGCCCTTGAATGGCCGGAACTATATCAACCTGCTGACGCTCCGCCCCGGCGTGACGATTTATCCGGGCGGCGGCGCCGACACCAGGTCCGCCAATGGTTCCCGTTCCGAAGACATCGGATATTTGATTGACGGCTTGAGAGGAGACGAGGCCTATACCGGGGAAAGCGTTTTAAACGCGCCCATTCCGGCGGGAGATTCCGCGTCTTCGCTGCCGATCGACGCTATCCAGGAATTCAACACTGAAGAAAATCCCAAGGCCGAGTTTGGCTGGAAACCGGGAGCGATCGTGAATGCCGGATTAAAGTCAGGCACGAATACCATTCATGGGACCGCGTTCGCTTTTGGCCGCACCACCAGCCTCGACGCGCGCAACTTCTTCGACAACGCTCCAACGCCCAAAAATCCCATCGCATTGGAGCAATTCGGCGCGAGCGTAGGCGGACCCATCAAGAAGGACAAACTTTTCTACTTCGCGAATTATGAAGGTCAGCGCTATTCAGTTGGTAGCACATATACAACGGATGCTCCGGTAACAGTTGCGCAACCAGGCGGTGGCGGCGCTGGGTGCAGCACGCTTACCACCGGCAACTGCAGCACGAGCCTCATCGATGCGTGCAACGATGTACTTGTGACTCCAGGAGCCTCGATCAGTCCGCTGAGTGCACACATTGCGGGCCTTAATCCAACTACGTGCGCCCGTTTGCCAACCAATTTCACCGCCGGCCCCAACGAATCTCTGTTTCCAGAGAACAGCGGAGCGAACCCAAACGGAATCATCCTGGGTCTTGTCAGCACTAACCAACAAGATAACGGCGTCGGAAAAGTGGACTATGTAATTAATTCAACGAATTCGATCAGTGGAATGTATTTCAATGGCCGTGGCGGCGGAATATGGAACGACAGATCCGATCAGCCTGGCCTGCCGTGGATGTCGAATCTGCAGGGGCGCAGTCAATTAGGGGAGGGGAGCTGGACGTGGACTCCCAAATCTGATTTCGTGAATGAATTCCGCGTTGGATACAGCCGTTTTGCGGAGTCTTTCCTCTCCGTCGATGCCAACATAAATCCGCTTGCGTACGGCATCAATACCGGCGTTACCGATCCGCGATTCTTCGGATTTCCCATCATCGTAATCAATCCGTTTAACGGCACTTTCCGGCTGGGAGGCAACTGGCCAAAAATCACCGGACCAGACGGCAGCATTCAGGTATTGGACCATGTGTCGGTCGTGAAAGGCAATCACGCCCTCAAATTCGGCGGTGAATTCATTCATAACACCGCCAACCCATTCATTACACAAAATGGTAAGGGCAACATACGATTCAAGGGGTTGGAGAACTTCCTGGAAGGTAATCTCAAAAATTCGCCGCCCCTATCGAGCATCCTCCTTGGCGATCCCGCCCGTCATTTGCATAATCAGCAATATGCTGCATTCGCACAGGACGACTGGCGAGTCACGCCAAGACTTACGGTGAACCTCGGATTGCGCTATGAGTTCACCTCTGTCCCGATAGACTCCAACAATCAGTTAGGCAATTTTCTGCCGTCCGTCGGACTGGTCCAGGTTGGGCACGGCGTGAATTCGATCTTTAACCCGGATCACAAGAACTTTTCTCCGCGTCTAGGCCTCGCTTGGGACATCCAAGGGAACGGGAAGACCGTGCTCAGGGCCGGCGGTAACATCATGTACGAGACGCTTCCGTTCAACGTTTTCATCGCTGTCGCAAACCTGCTCGGATTAAATCAGGTTCCCACCGGAGCCGCTACAGTCGTGAATGGTGTGACTACGCCTGGCACGGGAACGATAAACGTATTCACGTCGCAATTGCCTGGAACGGGAGTGCTCACGCCCAGGTGGCAAGCACAGACCGGTGCCTGCGCGACCGGTAGCACGGCCTGTGGCTCCATTTTTCCTACGACTCCTGCTTGTGGCGATGGCCTGACGGTGATCCCGCCAGGCCAAACCGTGCCAGTTACAGATCCCTCACCTTGCAGCACC